>Ga0209526_10000017_pt1 | contig 90550 bp, 85 predicted proteins | sample JacPinW_OM2H0_M1_FD_188566 | JGI IMG/M metagenome (GOLD analysis project Ga0209526, IMG submission 188566) | Forest soil microbial communities from Algoma, Ontario, Canada - Jack Pine, Ontario site 1_JW_OM2H0_M1 (SPAdes) (version 2) | ecosystem: Environmental > Terrestrial > Soil > Boreal... | reverse complement strand
CGCGAAGCTGAACGCGCTGCTTCCGGTCGGCCATGCACCGCTCGCGCCCGGCGCTGTGCTGGCCGGCCTGCGCGGGCAGACGTTCACCGCCGCCGTCAACGCCAAGACCGACATCGCGCGCGGCGGCACGCAGTACACCATCGCCTGCGGCGGTCCCACTGGCGGTGGCAACAACGGCGGCCCTGGCGGCAACGGCAACGGCAACGTGGAGGAGGTGAACGGCGGCGGGAGCATCGACGGCAAGCGCGAGCGCTTCAACCTCCACGCGAGCAACGGCTTCGGCACCAGCCCGTCCGCGGGCCAGATCCGCTACCGGGACGACGGAAACGGATTCGAGATGGTGTCCGACACCATCGACACCTTCACTCAGAACGGCTCCAATGAAGTGGTCCTCACCGGCACCGGTCACGTCGGAAGCGCCGCCGTAACCTTCACCGTGCGGGTGCAGGACAACGGAGAGCCGGGGACCAGGGACTACTTCTCCATCGTCATTCCGGGATACCCAGCGGCCCAGGGAACGCTGACCCAGGGCAACATCCAATTCCACTTCTAGAACCCGGCGGCCGCCCGAGGGGAAGCCGGGCGGCCGAGGCGTCAGGCACGCCAGGGCGGATATACTTGACGCATTAGTATGGTTTCGTTACGCAACCCCTGGGCCCGAAAGAGGGCCTAGGGGGCGACGATGAGGCTCACAGCACAAGAAGAATACGGGCTTCGCTGCCTGCTCCGAGTCGCGCGGGGGCAGGAATCGATGACCACGCCCGAGATCGCGGTGCGGGAAGGCCTGACCCAGGCCCATGTGCACAAGCTGATGCGCCTCCTGCGTCGCGGGGGCCTGGTGAAGAGCGTTCGCGGGCGCAACGGCGGCTACCAGCTTGCGCGGCCGGCGGAACAGATCAATGTCGGCGCGGCGCTTGCCGCCCTCGGCGACAGCTTCTACTCCAGCGACTTCTGCCGCGAGCACACCGGCAGCGAGCGCACTTGCGTCCGCAACAGCGACTGCTCGATCCGCTCGCTCTGGATCGCGATCGACCACGCGGTGCAGCACGCCCTGCAGAGCACGAAGCTCAGCGACCTGCTTCGCACCGAGCCGGAGATGGCCGGCTGGATCCGCGCGCAACCCGACCTCTTTCCCTTGAGGACAGTCTCGTGAGCGCCCCCCCGACCATCCAGGATTTCACCTCCCGCCAGTACAAGTACGGGTTCGTCACCGACATCGAGTCCGACACGGTCCCGCGCGGGCTGAACGAGGATGTCGTCCGCCTCATCTCCGCGAAGAAGAACGAGCCGGAGTTCATGCTCGAGTGGCGCCTGAAGGCCTATCGCCACTGGCTCACCATGAAGGAGCCGCGCTGGCAGAACGTGCGCTACCCGCCCATCGACTACCAGGACATCGTCTACTACTCGGCGCCCAAGCCGAAGGGGCAGGGGCCGAAGAGCCTCGAGGAGGTCGATCCCGAGCTGCTCAAGGCATTCGGCAAGCTCGGCATTCCGCTCGAGGAGCAGAAGATGCTCTCCGGCGTCGCGGTGGACGCTGTCTTCGACAGCGTCTCGGTGGCCACCACCTTCAAGGAGAAGCTGGCCAAGGCGGGCGTCATCTTCTGCTCGTTCTCCGAGGCGGTCCAGAACCATCCGGAGCTGGTCAAGAAGTACCTCGGGTCGGTGGTCCCCTACTCGGACAACTTCTTCGCCACGCTCAACTCGGCGGTCTTCAGCGACGGCTCCTTCGTCTACGTCCCCAAGGGCGTGCGCTGTCCGATGGAGCTGTCGACCTACTTCCGCATCAACGCCGAGAACACCGGCCAGTTCGAGCGCACGCTGATCGTCGCCGAGGAGGGCGCCTACGTCAGCTACCTCGAGGGCTGCACCGCGCCCATGCGCGACAAGAACCAGCTCCACGCCGCGGTCGTCGAGCTGGTCGCCCTCGACGATGCCCAGATCAAGTACTCGACGGTGCAGAACTGGTACCCCGGCGACGCGCAAGGCCGGGGCGGCATCTACAACTTCGTGACCAAGCGGGGCGCTTGCCGGGGCAGGAGCTCGAAGATCTCCTGGACCCAGGTGGAGACCGGATCGGCGATCACCTGGAAGTACCCGAGCGTCATCCTGCAGGGCGACGACTCGGTCGGGGAGTTCCACTCGGTGGCGCTGACCAACAACTACCAGCAGGCGGACACCGGCACGAAGATGATCCACATCGGCAAGAACACTCGCAGCACCATCCTTTCCAAGGGAATCTCGGCCGGCCACGGGCAGAACACCTACCGGGGCCTGGTGAGGATCCAGAAGGGCGCGACCGGCTCCCGCAACTACACGCAGTGCGACTCGCTCTTGCTCGGCAGCAACTGCGGCGCCCACACCATGCCGTACATCGAGGTGAAGAACACCTCGTCGCAGGTCGAGCACGAGGCTTCCACCTCGAAGATCGGCGAGGACCAGCTCTTCTACTGCACGCAGCGGGGCATCTCGCAGGAGGACGCGGTCTCGATGATCGTCAACGGCTTCTGTCGCGAGGTGTTCAAGGAGCTGCCGATGGAGTTCGCCGTCGAGGCCCAGAAGCTGCTCAGCGTGAGCCTCGAAGGGAGCATCGGATGACGCGGACGGAACCCATGCTGCGCATCAAGAACCTGCGCGCCAAGGTGGGGGACAAGGAGATCCTCCGCGGCATCGACCTCGAGGTAGGCGCAGGCGAGGTGCACGCCATCATGGGCCCCAATGGGTCGGGCAAGAGCACGCTCGCCCAGGTCCTCGCCGGGCGCGAGACCTTCGAGGTGACCGCAGGCGAAGTCCTCTACCAAGGGAAGGATCTGCTCGCGCTGTCTCCCGAGGAGCGCGCCGTGGCGGGCATCTTCATGGCCTTCCAGTACCCGGTCGAGATCCCGGGGGTCGGAAACCTGTACTTCCTGCGCACCGCGCTCAACGCGCTCCGCAAGCGCCGCGGCGAGGAGGAGCTGGACGCGATGGACTTCCTCGCGCTGGCCAAGGAGAAGATGAAGCTGGTCGCGATGGACCAGAGCTTCACCGGGCGCTCGGTCAACGAGGGCTTTTCCGGAGGCGAGAAGAAGCGCAACGAGATCTTCCAGATGGCGGTGCTCGATCCCAAGCTCGCCATCCTCGACGAGACCGACTCCGGCCTGGACATCGACGCGCTTCGGACCGTCGCCAACGGGGTCAACGGCCTGCGGACCGAGGACCGGGCGATGATCGTCATCACCCACTACCAGCGGCTGCTCAACTACATCGTGCCCGACCGCGTGCACGTGATCAGCAACGGCCGCATCGTCAAGTCTGGCGGCCGCGAGCTCGCCCTCGAGCTGGAGCAGCAGGGTTACGCTCAATTCGAGCCGCCCTCGCGGCCAGGCCGCGCCGGCGGGGAAGCGGCTCGATGACGGACTTCGCTCGCAGTCTGCGCGACAGCTTCGCGCGACTCGGTGACCCGCCCGGTCGGGGCGGGCGGATCGGGCTGGTCCGCCAGGCGGCCTTCGCCCGTTTCGCCGAGCTGGGCCTTCCCACCGTGAAGGACGAGGAGTGGAAGTACACGAGCCTCGCTCCGCTCGCCCAGATCCCATTCGCGCCGCCCGAGGCGGAGGCAACGCCCTCCCGGGTGACCCTCGGGCAGCTGGATCTGGTGACTGGAGGTCCGCCCGGGGACGGCGCTGTCAGGCTGGTTTTCCTCGACGGCCGCTACAATCCGGAACTTTCGTCGCGCGCCGCCAGCGCCGGCGGCACTTTCATCGGCTCACTGGCCACCGCGATCGCCGAACTGCCCGAGCTGGTCGATCGGGAGCTGGCCCGCCACGCCGATGATCGCCACGACGGGCTGACCGCGCTCAATACGGCGTTCGTCGAGGACGGCGCCTTCATCTACCTTCCTGCCGGCGCGGAGTTGCAGGGGCCGATCCATCTCCTGTTCGTCTCCACCGCGCCCGCGAAGCCCACGCTGTCGCAACCGCGCAACCTGATCCTCCTCGGCGAGGGCAGTCAGGCCACCATCGTCGAGACCTACGCCGGTCTCTCGGACGACGTCTACTTCACCAATGCCGTGACCGAGGTGGTGCTCGGCGAGAGCTCCCACCTCGACCACTACAAGCTTCAAGAGGAGAGCGCGCGCGCCTTCCACATCGCGCTCACGCAAGTCCGCCACGGCCGGCACAGCAGCTTCACCTCGCATTCCGTCGCCCTCGGCGCTGCGCTGGCGCGGAACGAGGTTCGGACGCTCCTCGCCTCCGAGGGGAGCGAGTGCACGCTGAACGGGCTCTACATGGCGACCGGCAAGCAGCACCTCGACAACCGGACGCTGATCGATCACCAGGCCCCGCGCTGCACCAGCCGGGAGCTGTACAAGGGAGTGCTCGACGGCCAGTCGCGCGGCGTGTTCAGCGGGCGCGTGCTGGTGCGACACGACGCGCAGAAGACCGACGCCAGCCAGACCAACAAGAACCTCCTCCTCTCCGATGAAGCGCTGGTGGACACCAAGCCGCAGCTCGAGATCTTCGCCGACGACGTGAAGTGCGCGCACGGCGCGGCGGTCGGCCAGCTCGACGAGGATGCGCTCTTCTACCTGCGATCTCGCGGAATCGGCCAGGAGGAGGCGAAGGGCCTGCTCACCTACGCCTTCGCCAGCGAGATGGTGAACCTGATTCCGCTCGGACCGCTCCGCTCCCGCGTCCGGGAGCTGGTGACCTCGAGGCTGCCTGCGTTCGAGAAGTTGAAGGAGGTCGCATGAGGGTACTGCGCGCCGACGATCGGGTCGCGTCATCGCGCCTGGACGTCGAAAGGGTGCGAAAGGACTTCCCCATCCTCGACCAGGAGATCCGCGGAAAGCCGCTCGTGTATCTCGACAGCGCGGCCACCAGCCAGAAGCCGCGCGCGGTAATCGACGCGATCGAGCGCTATTACCAGGAGGACAATGCGAACGTGCATCGCGGAGTCCATCTCCTCTCCGAGCGCGCCACCCAGGCCTACGAAGCGGCGCGCGAGAAGGTGCAGCGCTTCATCCACGCAGCGCACGCCCACGAGATCGTCTTCGTCCGCGGCACCACCGAGGCCATCAATCTCATCTCGCAGACCTTTGGCCGCGCCCGGGTACGCCCGGGAGACGAGATCCTCATCACCGTGATGGAGCACCACTCCAACATCGTCCCCTGGCAGCTGCTCTGCGAAGAGAAGGGCGCGATCTTGAAGGTTGCGCCGATGGACGACGAAGGCCAGCTCCTTCTCGAAGAGCTGGATAGCCTGATCGGGCCGCGCACGAAGCTGCTTGCCCTCGGGCACGTCTCCAACGCGCTCGGCACCATCAATCCCGTCCGCACCATCGTCGAGATGGCGCACCAGCGGAAGGTGCCTGTGCTCCTGGACGGTGCCCAGGCGGTGCCGCACCTTGCCGTCGACGTGCAGGCGCTGGGCTGCGATTTCTACGCCTTCTCCGGCCACAAGCTGTTCGGCCCTACCGGCATCGGCGTCCTCTACGGCAAATCCGACCTGCTCGAGGAGATGCCTCCCTGGCAAGGCGGCGGCGACATGATCAGCTCGGTGACCTTCGAAAAGACCACCTGGAACAAGCTTCCCTACAAGTTCGAGGCGGGCACGCCCGACATCGCCGGCGCGATCGGGCTCGGCGCGGCCATCGACTACGTGAGCGGCCTGGGGCTGGACGCGATCGCGGCGCACGAGCACGATCTGCTCGCCTACGCCACCAAGGCGCTGCAGGAGGTCTCGGGGCTTCGGCTCATGGGGACCGCGAAGGAGAAGGCGAGCGTGCTCTCCTTCCTCTTCGGCGACGTCCATCCACACGACATCGGCACCATCCTCGACCGGCAAGGGATCGCCATCCGCACCGGCCATCACTGCGCACAGCCCCTGATGCGGCGCCTGGGCGTCGCTGCAACGGCCCGCGCCTCGCTTGCCTTCTACAATCGCCGCCAGGACATCGACGCCCTCGTCGAGGGCCTGCACAAGGTCCGGGAGGTCTTCGGGTGAGCTCGGAGCTGCGTGACCTGTACCAGGAGGTGATCATCGACCACAGCCGCAAGCCCCGGAACTTCGGCAAGCCGGAGGGGGCCAACCGGAACGCCGAGGGGGTCAATCCGCTCTGCGGCGATCAGATCACGCTCTACCTGAAGCTCTCCGGCGACGTGATCGAGGACATCGGGTTCCAGGGCGCCGGCTGCGCCATCTCCAAGGCGTCGGCTTCGCTGATGACGGCCGCGCTGAAGAAGAAGACCAAGGCAGAAGCGGAAGCACTCTTCGAGCAGGTCCACTCGATGATCAGCGAGGGACCCAAGAGCAAAGTCGATCCCGAGGCGCTGGGCAAGCTCGCCGTGCTCTCCGGGGTCTGGGAATTCCCCGCGCGCGTGAAGTGCGCCACCCTGGCCTGGCATACGCTGCGCTCCGCTCTCGACGGAGCAGGCGCCCCGGTCTCCACCGAGTGAGGCGTCCGCAATGGCGAGCAACCTCCCGGTTGTAGAAGTCGTCGAGGCGCCCTCGGAAAGAGGCGGCGCCATCACCCTCGCGCGCGATTGCGAAGCGACCCGGATCCCGAGCGGCTCCACGGTGGTGCTCCCCGCCGGGACGCGCGTGACGATCACGCAATCGCTGGGCGGTCAGTTCACCGTGACCACGGAGGACGGCGCCCTGCTGCGCATCGCCGACAAAGACGCCGACGCGCTCGGCGAGCGCGCTCCGGCGGTGCAGGCGCCAATGACCGAAGGCCCCTTCGAGGAGGAGCGGGTCTGGGAAGAGCTGAGGACGGTGTTCGACCCGGAGATCCCCGTCAACCTCGTCGACCTGGGTCTCATCTACCGCTGCAATGCCGTGCCGCTTCCCGACGGCAGCTACAGGGTGGAGATCGCGATGTCCATGACCGCGCCGGGGTGCGGCATGGGCGACGTGCTCAAGGAGGACGTCCGGCGCAAGGTCCAAAGCGTCCCCGGAGTCCGGGAAGTGCAAGTCGAGGTCGTCTGGGATCCGCCCTGGGACGCGAGCCGGATGTCGGACGCGGCCCGGCTCCAACTCGGCTGGATGTGACGCCATACAAGTGAAAGATCAAGCGCAGGTGGAGCCGTGGAAGCCCGTGCTGAATCCTGGCGTCGAGCTCCGCGGGCTGCCGCTGACGCCGGAAGAGGGCTTCGTCGCATCGCGGCTCGACGGAACGACCGACCTCCACGGCCTCTCGGTCGTCACCGGGTTGTCGCCGGAGCGCATCGAGGCGGCGCTGGAGAGACTCGTTTCCCTCGGGGCGGTGTCGCCGCCCGAGTCCCTCGACGAGGGCGAGCCCGTGGCATCGGACGAGCCCGCCGGAACGCACCGCAAGCTGTACGAGACTGCTCTCCGCCAGCTCGCTGCGGAAGAGCGAGCCGCGCGGGCGAAAGCGGCCGAAGAGCCGGAGCTCTCCGCGCTCTGCTTCGATCCCCTGCCGGCGGTCATCCACGCGCTGCTCGACAACCCGCGTTTCGGTCTACCGCAGGCGCGGCTCGTGGCGGCCCACCATCGGGCTGCCGCGGGCCTTGAAGCGCTCGCTGCGCGAGCCGCCTTCGCTGCGGATGCGGGCGTGCGTCGAGCGCTCCTGCGCAATCCGCAGCTTCCGGCCGGCCTGCTGCGCCGCCTGCATGGCGGCCGCCGACTGCTCGAGCAGCACAAGCTCGTCATCTCGCGCGACGTGCCGGAGCAGACCCGCCGAGCTGCTCGGGAGCTCTTGCGCGCGCGGTTTCCGACGGCGGAAGCCGAGGAGCGCGTGGAGGTGATCGTGAAGACCGAAGGTCGCTGCCTCGCGTCGCTCGCGGGCCTGCCCATCGACGGCAAGACGGCGGCGCTACTCTGCAGCCGTTCGTACACCTCGACGTTGCTGGTGCAGAACATCTCCCGCTGGGCGGCGTGTCCGCCTGCGCTGATTGTGCATCTGCTGAAGCAGGAGCTCGTCCGCCGCTCGCCGCCGTTGAAGCTCGCGCTGCAGCGGCACCCGAACGCGCCGGCCGAGCCGCGCCGCTAGCCTATCGCTTGGTAGGGGTGCCGGCTCGACCAGCCGGAGGCGGCTGAGTGGCCGGAGCTGAGCTCTTGCCGCCGAGGATTCCACCGATCTCTCCTTGCAGCGCCTTGCTCGGGTCCTTCGCCAGCGTCTGCGGGTCCCCGGCAACCTTGGAGAGCCTGTTGCCCAACTCGCCCGGGATGGCGGCGGCGATCTGCTTCTGGGCCTCGGCGCCGAGCTTGCCGGCCACTTGCCCGACGTTCAGCTGGAGCACGGCTTTCAGCTCTGGGGGAAGCGAACCGGACTGCGCGGCGCTGCCGGCCAGAGCGGTGATGACCAGCATCGCGACGTCCTTGATCGCTGCGCCGTTCTGCGAGCCGCGGCCGCTGCCGACATTCTTCAGCGTGATCGAGGGAACCGGCACGACGATCTCCTGCTGCACGCCCGGCAGGCCGGGGTGGATCACGACCTGCGCGTTCTGCATCTTCAGCTCGTCGATGATGAGCTTGAGCGGCTTTTCCGACGACTTGTCACTCGCGGGCATCCCATCCATCGCCTTCTTGAAGTTCAGCGCGCCATTGGACTGCTCGATGACCAACCTGGGCTGATCGAGGGTCAGCGATTGCACATGGATCGGATCCTCGCGCAACTGCCCGTACCTCACCGACAGGCGGGTGTCGCCCAGCTCGAGCATGTGCGGGGCGGAGAAGCCATGCGGGGACGCGATTTGGAGGCGGTTCAGGTTGAGGCTCCCCCCGAGCAGTGACAGGTGCGCACGGTTCAGCGTGGTGCTCAGCTTGAGCGAGGTGGTGCTCTGCGTCTCGACCGTCCGTTTCAGGAAGCCGTCGAGGCTGACGTACGCGATGACTCCAGCAACTACCAGTAATGCGACGAGAACGAGAACGGTGCGGCGCAAGTGTCTCATTGGATCTCCGGACCGTGAATATACGCACGCACGACTCATGTGGCCGTGAGCGCCTGCCTGCTTGGCAGTCTACGTGGTTGCCTGGGTCGGCCGATCGTCCTTGAGGAGGGCTCGACATGGATCACCGCGGACGACGGGCGAGTTCGACAAGTAGATCTTCATGTGTGATGGCCGCCCACTGCGGCACCTGGTCGCGCAGGAATCAAAATGGTCGAGGCGCCGGATCGAATTAGAATGACGGCGTCCTCATGCACGACTCCCTCCAGGACGGCAGCGTAGCAAAGCTCTACGCGGCGCTCTGGCGGCATGCAGAGGGCCGGCGCCGCCAGGTCGTGCTCTTCGTGGTCCTCCTTGTCCTGGCCCAGGTGGTCAGGCTGACCATCCCCTGGTTCTTCGGAGAGGCCGTCAACGCGCTGCAGGCGCACGGGATGGAAGGGCTCAACCAGGCGCGAAACGACCTGCTCTTGATGCTCGCTGCCGTCGGTATCGCGTGGACGATGCATGGCCCCGCGCGCATCGTGGAGCGCTTCACCGCCTTGGTGGTCCGCGAGCGCTTCGCCGACGCGCTCCATGCCAAGGCGCTGGCGCTGCCCGTTCGCTGGCATGAGCAGCACCATTCCGGAGACACGCTCCACCGCATGACCAGGGCGACGACTTCGTTGGCGTCGTTCGCCCAGTCGCAATTCATCTATCTGCAGAACACCGTGAGCGTCGTCGGGCCCATCGCAGCCCTGTTTCTCATTTCCCGGCCGACGGGAGTGGCGGCGATGGTCGGATACGCGGCGATCGGCTGGTTCGTCGTGCGGATCGACGCCTTCATGGTCCGTCTGGTCCGCGAGGAGAACCGCGCCGAGCGGCGCTATCACTCCGCCCTGGTGGACTGCCTGGCGAACATCGCGACCGTCGTTACGCTGCGGCTTCAGGAGCCGATGCGGAGGATGCTCAGGTCGCGGGTGCTCGAGGTCTTCGCTCCCTTGCGCCGCAACATCGTCTTCAACGAAGTGAAGTGGGGCGGCATCGATCTGCTCAACAGCGGAATGCGCACCGGCCTGGTTGCCCTCTATGCCTGGCTGGACTGGCGCCAGCGCGGGACGATCAGCGTCGGAACGGCAGTGGTCGTGCACCAATATTCCCAGCAGGTCGGGAACGTGGTCGCGGCCATGGCGATGCATTGGAACGATCTCGTCCGTCAGAAGACCGAGGTGGCCGACATCGACCCCATCCTGAGCAGCCCCGCGCGTCCCCTCGACGTCTCGGCCGTGCCGGAGGCCTGGCGCGAGATCCGGGTCGTCGGGGTGCGCTTCGTCCATCCGCGGGCTGGCGACGGGCGGCCGGCGCTGGACGAGGTCTCAGTGGAGCTCCGCCGCGGGCAGCGCATCGCCCTGATCGGCGCGAGCGGCGCGGGGAAGAGCTCGCTGCTGCGCGTCCTGGCCGGGTTGGTCGACGCGGAACGAATCTCGATCGCCGTGGATGGAACGCCCCATTCGCACCTGAAGCACCTGGGCGCGATTTCCCTGCTCTTGCCGCAGGACCCTGCGGTGTTCGAGTCCAGCGTTCGCGAGAACGTCACCATGGGGTTGCCCTACCGGCAGTCAGACGTCGAGCGCGCCTGCGACCTGGCCGGCCTCACCCCCGTCATTGCGCAGCTGCCTCAAGGCTGGGGTAGCCTCATCTCCGAGCGCGGACTCAATCTGTCGGGCGGCCAGAAGCAGCGGCTCGCGCTGGCTCGCGGGCTCCTGGCAGCGAGGGACGTAGGGTTGATCCTGCTGGACGAAGCAACCAGCAGCGTCGACCCGTCGACCGAGGCCGACATCTACGATCGGCTGATGACCGCGTTCGCCGGCGCTTGCATCGTCTCATCCGTCCATCGCCTGCATCTATTGGCACGATTCGACACCGTCATCCTGATGGAGCACGGACGGATCATCGACAGCGGCACGCCGGACGAGGTGAAACAACGCCGGCCCGAGTTCTTCGCCCACTCGGCGATGGAAGGCGCGGCCGAGACGCGCGCGGCCTGATCGCAACCCGCCAGCCTTCGTGGCATCACATCCGAACGCCGCGCAATGGCCGGCTGGCTGGCCCCAAGGAGACCGAGATGGAGCGTCCGAGCGAGCACCCGATCGCGATCGTGCCCAACCCGAACCGTGTGCGCGTCCTCTTCAATGGTCGCGTGGTTGCCGACACCACCCGAGCACTCACGTTGAAGGAGATGACTCTTCCGGCGGTCCAGTACATCCCGCGGGAGGACGCGGATATGTCGCTGCTGCAGCGGACCGCCCACAGGACCCACTGCCCTCACAAGAGCGACGGCGACGCGGCCTACTACACCATCCGGGTGGACGGGCGAGCTGCCGAGAACTCCGTCTGGACATACGAAGACCCGTATCCGGCCGTCGCCGCGATCAAGGGCCACCTCGCTTTCTATCCGGACCGGGTCGATCGCATCGAGGAGCTGCCGGCAGATCCGGTCGGCAAGGCCACGCGGCGCTGAAGCGCACAGCCTTCTCGATTTTTGAGTGCGCTGAGGTCCTTGCGGTTGACGCAAGTCGACTTGATCTCAAAAACGCTCCGATGATTCCGCTGCCGACGAGAGTCTGCAGGTCCTCCTCCGCGAGAAGATCGGGGACACTTCATGTCATCGAGAATCGAGTGCAAGTTCGTCAGGCGAATTGCCGTCTACCTCATGATCGTCGCGTTCTGCGCGCCAGCGTGGGCCGAAGAGGCGGGCCGGCGCGCGCACTGGGTCACCGCCTGGGGCACATCGCAGCAACCGAACGTGACCGCGGCGACGATCAGCAATGCGACGGTTCGCATGATCGCCCGCGTCACCGTGCCGGGCGATACCATCCGCATTCGCCTCGACAATACGTTCAGCTCGGCGCCGGTCACCATCGGCAGGGCGTCGGTGGGTCATCGGGTCCAAGGCGCGCTCCTGGCCGCTGGGTCGAGCCAGCAGGTCTTTTTCAACACCTCGCCGTCAGTGACGATCCCCCCGGGAGGCAGCGTGCAGAGCGACGCGATCGCGCTGACGGTCCAGGCCTGGCAGGACATCGCGGTCAGCCTCTACATCCCGGAAGCGAACGTGCACCCGAGCCAGCACGGCGGAGCGGTTGTCACCTCCTATGTGACCGCGACCGGCTCAGGCGACTCGACCGCGGACGAGACGCGGGTTCCGTTCACGGGCACGACCACCTCGATGTACTGGCTCAAGTCCATCGACGTGCTGTCCCCCCGCTCGACGAGCGCTGTCGTCGCCTTCGGGGACTCGATCACCGACGGCACTTGCACGACGCTGGACGCTCACGATCGCTGGGAGGACTGGGTGTCGGTCCGGCTCGATCTGGCCTCCCGGGGTGAATCGTCCAGGGAAGGTGGCCGCAGGTCGATCGTGAACGAAGGCATCGGCGGCAACACCATCACGCGCAACTTGCTCTCGCCGCCGCCGGACAGCACCCCGGGCCTCGAGCGGCTCGATCGCGACGTCCTCTCCCACGCCGGCGTTACGCACGTCGTGCTCTTCATGGGCACGAACGACATCCGCCGCGAAGCCTCCGCGGCCCAGGTCATCGCCGGCATGGAGAACATCATTCAGAGGGTCAAGGCGAAGGGATTGCGGATCTATGGCGTCACGATCATCCCGCGGCACAACGTGGCGCCCTCCGGCACGAACACCGGCTGGAATCCGGCCAAGACCGCGATCCGCAACCAGGTGAACCAGTGGATCCGGACCGCGGCTCCCTTCGACGGCGTCCTGGATTTCGACAAGGTCGTGCGCCAGCCGACAAATGGCGATCTCCTGGTACCCGCCTTCAATTGCGGCGACGGGATCCATCCCAGCCCGGCCGGCTACTATCGGATGGGAAAATCGGTGGACCTCAATCTCTTCGAGGAGTCGGAACGCTGAGACTGCGGCGGCGACGGTCCTCTACCCGGAGGACCCGTCGCCAAAGTTTTCCGTCGGATCGCGGAGCGCCTGTTACCCTTTCGTCCGCATCCATCCGAATCGGGTGTTGCTCCTGGCGCCGCCCATCTCCGCGTACTGCTTCCTCATCCCGGTCAACTTGTCCTGCGGGAGGAGGCTTGCCGATTTGACCGGCGTGGGGTACCCGACTCCCCTCAGCGCGGTATCGATCGCGCTCCCCGGCTGCATGTGGACGGCGTAGTTCGCCAGCCTGCCCTGCTTGTACACGCCCTCGTCATCGCACCCGGCTTTCGACTCGCTGCCGCGAAGCCCGTAGAGCCGGGCGCTGTTCAGGCCCAGGATGTTCCGCTTCGCCCGCTCGTCGAGCTGCGGATATCCCCACTTGCGCCGGATGCTCTCCGGGATCTGGAACCGCCACAGAGCATCGATCTGCCACTGTGGTCCGCCATACCAGAGCGAGTCGGAGCCGAAGAGGATGTGATCGTCGCCCATGTAGTAGAGGAGCTGGCCGATGAGATGCGACCAGACGGTGGGGAACGTCACGATCATGGACGCCATGGTCGTGCCGAGCTCCGCGTAGATGTTGCGCAGCCGGCGCGTGCTCGAGGGCGAGTTGGACGTCGGCTCGGCCCCGGCCGCGTATCTGCCTGCTGCGATCTGCGCGAATTGCGTCGACCACCGGATGTTCGGGAAGGTGTGCCCGTAGCTGTCCCTCAGGGTGGTCGGGGCCATGGCTCCGGCCCGGTTCTCAATGTCCTGCAGCGACTGCAGGACCCAGAACGATGGCCGGATGCAGGAGTGGTAGATGATGAAGTTGAGCTGCGACCAATCCGATGCTGCCTTTACCAGATCGTCGGGGTTTCCGAACTGAGGAATGTTGTTCGCGCCTCCCGGCTGCGTCTGGTTGGCCGACAATCCCTTGTGGATGCAGATGTTGAAGAACCCGGGGTGCTCCTTCAGCTGGTCCTTGTTGGCGGTGATCACTCGGTAGGTGGGATACGCGACTGCCTCGTCGTCCAGGCGCCACCTGCCAAACTGAGCGCCAGGCGCACCGCTCGCGGCGAACGCTATGTTGTAGCCCTTCCACGAGTCAGGCTGCATGTTCTCGATCTGCCACTGCGTGTAGTCGCCGAAGAGCGGGTCGGCGTGGTTTCCCGGGCCCGGGTAGATCTGCGCGTGCGCGAGCGCTCGCTTCGAGCCGGCGAGTGCGTTGATGAAGTCCCGGCATTGCGCGGTCTGCCAACCGGTCAGGATCTCGCTGCCCAGGCTCTCCGCGATGTTGGTCGCCGGCCTGGGCACGCCTCCGCCGGGCGGCGTGAACAGGGCGATGTTCGCGTTGCTGATGATGGAGACGCTCGTCTGCGCCTGCAGGTACATCCGGTTGATGTACTGCCCGAGGTGGAACTCGCCGAGGTCCGTCGTGGGCGGTCCCGGGTTGGGCGGATAGTCGGGGCCGAGCTGGCCCGGGTTCCATGGCGTCCAGGCGTCGCCCCTCCCCACCTCATCGACGCCTGCGGGGTTCCCACCCCTGCCGTTGTTGGGATTGCCGAATGGTGGTGTGGTTGCGGGGCTGAATCCCGCGCCCGTGGAGACCGAACCGGGTCCCTGCGCGAGCGCCCTCAGACCTTGCGGGCTGTTGGTGCTGGAGCGGACGATGTGCGTCTGATCATCGAACACGAACAGGTCCGCCGGCGTCCCGTTCTCCTTGAACGCTTCCGGCTCGAACATCTCCACCTGGCCTACGTTGAAGAACTTGTTTGCGAACACCTCGTTGATGGCGAGGAACGACGCCGCCATGCCTCCGGACCCCGAGAGGAACTGGCGCCGGCTGATCCCGAGCTTCTTGGACGCCATGTCGGCGAGTTCCTTGATGCGATGCTCGACGTGTTTCTGTTGCTCCGTCTGCGGGTGCGGCATGTACTCGCCGTTGGAGATCATCCGCGTCGGAACCGGCGACTGGAACGGCTCAGACTCCGCGGGCGCGACCTGTTCGAGCTGGTCGTCGCTCAGCCAAGCGTCTTCTTCACGCGAACCGGGAAATCTCTTGCCGTCAGAGGAAGCCATCGCTCTCTCCTTCGATTCAAGTGATGTGACGAATTGCCACTTTCCAAACCCTCGGGTCGAAAGCCGGCCGCACCGGATGGCGGATCGCCGCCGGCGCGCGCACCAGAGGCAATGGACGGAAACAAGGTCAAGACGCGGTTCGTCGGGCGGCCTGGCGAGCGGGCCGGTCTCTCGACGGGATCGGCCGCAAGACCAAGAGGTTGCTCTTTCGCGGGGCAGATTGTTTCAGCGCGTGTTTCTCCCGGCGCGAGGGTGCGACCGATGTCCCGAAACTCGCATCAGCGGGGAGTCCCTCGCCGAGCACGTCTGCCTGTCCGGGCATGCTAGAGTCCGGCCGGGTATAAGGCGCGCGGGGGCCAGGCATGCGCCTGCTGGCGAAATTCAGCGTGATCTTCGCGATCGTGTTCGGTCTCGGCCTCGCCGCCGCGGCGTACCTCTTCCACGCCTCCCTCCAGCGCAGCGCCCGCGAGCAGGTCTTGTACCAGGCGCAGATCATGATGGAGACCGCGCTTGCGATGCGGAACTACACCACCGACCAGATCCGGCCGGTGATGGACCAGATGTCGCAGCCGTACAACGCGCAGGCAGACGACGCGATCAGCAGGATCTGCTCCCGAGAGGCGGCCTCGAAGCGCGTCTTCCGGCCGCAGACCGTCCCGGCGTTCGCCGCCACCGAGATCTTCAACTACCTGCGCAAGAAGTATCCGGACTACTTCTACAAGGAGGCCTCGCTCAACCCGACTAACCTCCGCAACCGCGTCGCCGACTGGGAGGAGGACATCCTCAAGGTCTTCCGCAATCGCCCCGACCTCACCCTGCTCGACGGCGAGCGCATGACCCCGCTGGGCAAGTCGCTGTTCCTGGCCAGGCCGATGCGGGCGACGAAGTCCTGCCTGGAGTGTCATTCCACGCCGGCCGCGGCCCCCCAGGATATGGTGAAGCTGTACGGACCCGCGAACGGCTTCGGCTGGAAGGAGAACGAGATCATCGCGGCGCAGATCATCTCGGTCCCGGTGTCGCTGCCGGTGCAGATGGCCGATCGCTCCTTCCGCCAGGTGCTGCTCTCGCTGGTGGGGGTCGGCATCGTCACCTTGCTGGTGCTCGACCTGCTCCTCTACTTCACCGTCGTGCGCCCCGTCAGCCGCTTCGCAAAGCGGGCCGATGAGATCAGCAAGGGCCACATGGACGTGCCGGAGCTGCCGGTCCAGGGACACGACGAGATCTCCATCCTCGCTGCGTCGTTCAACCGGATGCACCGCAGCCTCGCCGCCGCCCTGAAGATGCTGGAGCAGGAGAAATGAGCCGCAGCGCCAGCGACGACGGGACCCGCACGGGGACCGTGAGCGTCAGGACTCCTGCCCCGGAAGTCCGCCCTGGCGCGCTCTCCGAAGTGCTCCAGGAGGTCGACGCGGGAGCAGGTCTCTGGAGTGCCCTCAGGCCCGGCGCGGTCATCGGCCGTTTTGAGCTCGTCCGGGAGGTGGGGCGGGGCGGCTTCGGCGTGGTGTACGAGGCGAAGGACCGCGAGCTGGGCCGCCTCGTCGCGTTCAAGGCCGTCCGGGCAGGCCCCAGGCAGGAAGTGCGCGAGGAGCGGCTGCTCTGGGAGGCGGAGACGGCGGCGCGGCTCTGCCACCCGAACATCGTCACGCTGTTCGATGTGGGTCGCGCCCCCGAAGGGCCGTATCTGGTGATGGAGCTCCTCCGCGGCTGTACGCTGGCGCGGCGGCCCGACCCGGACCCGGTTCCGCTTCGCGAGGCGCTGCGCATCAGCGTCGAGGTCGCGAAAGGACTTGCCCACGCGCACGCGCAAGGCGTCATCCACCGCGATCTCACGCCTGGAAACATCTATCTCTGCGAGGACGGCCAGGTGAAGTTGCTCGACCTCGGCCTCGCCCACGCCTTCGGTCATCGCAAGATCGACGGCGGCACACCCTCGTACATGGCGCCGGAGCAGCGGCGTTGCGCGCCCGAGGACGAGCGGACCGACGTGTTCGCCCTGGGAGTCATCCTCTTCGAGATGCTCACGGGCGAGCTCCCGTTCCCCGGCGACCACCGAACGTCGCTCCCGGAGTCGTCGACGGGCCTGCTCCTCGACGTTCCCGAGCAACCGGCGCTGGCCGATCTGGTCATGCAGATGCTCTCCAGCGACCCGGTGAGGCGGCCTCGCGACGCGGGCGAGGTGCTCGTGGCGCTGACGGTCTTCCAGCAGGAGCTGGAGCGGGCGCAGCCGGCGGATGCGCCGCCTGCGCGCCGCCGCCGGTCGGACGAGCGCAGGAGGCCGGAGCGCACCTGGGTCTGCAGCATCCTCGTCGTGGAGATTCTCCGGTATTCGGATCAGTCGGTGGATCTCCAGGCCGCCTGGAAAGAGCGCTTCAACCGGGTTCTCGCGCGCGCCATCCAGGACGTGCCCGAAGCCGACCGTGTCCTCCTCGATATGGGCGGGGGCGCCGCCATCTGCTTCCTCGGCGATCCCGAAGGTGCCATCGCCAGCGCGATGGGGCTGATCGGAAGCCTGGTGCCGGAATCGAGCGGGCCGGCCGGCCGGATGCGCGTGCGCGCCGCGATCCACCTCGGGGCGGTGAAGCTGGTGAAGGACGTCAACGGGAACCTGAACGCGCTCGGCGACGGTCTCTACGTCGCGCAGCGCGTGATGGGGTTCGCCGGTGAGAACCAGATCCTTGCGTCGCGGTCGTTCCACGACGTCGCCAGCTGCCTTTCGGAGGCGTACCGGCCGCTCTTCACGTTTGGTGGCGTTCACCGCGACGAGCAGATGCGCGAGCATACCGTCTACGAGCTCCACCATCCTGGCATGGCCGTGCGCCCTCCGCAGGCGGGTCGAACGGCGACCCTGGAGATCTCCGCCGCCTCGGCCCCGCCGCTGGATGCCGCGACCCGCGCAGCGATCGAGGGCCGCGCCGCCGGCGTTCTCGGGCCCATCGCCCACCACCTGGCGAGGGCGGTCGGCGCGCGGGCGTCCACGCCGCGCGAGCTTGGCGAGACGCTCGCGGCGTTCATGCCGGAGAGCCGCGACCGCGAGGAATTCCTTCGCGCGTGCGCCCCCCCGCCGCCCGCGAAGGTCGCGACTTCCGCCCCCTCCCCGTTCAGCGCGGGAGTGCTCGAGCGCGCCGGCCGCGAGCTGGCCGGCTATCTGGGTCCGGTAGCCAGGATCCTGGTTTCGCGCACGTCGGCGAAGGCCACCTCGGAAGAGGAGCTCTACGACCTGCTGTCCGCGGAGATCCAGTCTCCCAAGGACAGGGACGCATTCCGCAGGAAGGGACCGGCGGCGCGCCACCGTCGCTGACGCGCCGCACTCGCCCCTGTGTCACTCAGCGCTCGCGACGTATGGCGTAGCAGGAACCGGCTGGGCGGAGACCTGAGCGGCCGGGGCAGCGGCGCTGTGCGCCCGGTGCGCGTCGCCGAGCCGCGCCAGCGTGTAGGCGAACCCGAAGAACCAGGCGGCGATCACGATGACCGGGAAACCCCACTCGCGCATCTTGTTCATGACCGAGGACTTCATGGTGGCTGCCTCCTTGTAGGCTGCGACCAGAGCAGCCGGCGTGCCAGCCCGAAGTGCCTGAATGCACTCGAGAACGGACAAATCGAAACGATTGAGGGCGGGTGGCGCCGCGTAGCGCTACAGCGGGTCAGCGGCCGAACGAGCCTGGATCGATTTCGAATCGGCGCAGCCACCGTTGCACCTGCGTGCGCGCCTTTCCCATCGAGCGAGCAACCGCGGTCACGTTTCCACCGTTTTCGCGCAGTTGCTTCATCAGCTCCTCGCGCAGACGCTGGTCCTGCTCGCGGACCGGCTCCGGGGAGCTCGGCTGCTTGGGCGGCGTGCGGACGCCCTCGGGAAGGTGCTCCAGCTCGATCCGGCCGTCGCGCGCCAGGACCAGCGCGCTGGCCAGGCATTTCTCCAACTCGCGCACGTTGAGTGGCCAGTCCTGGAGCAGCATCAGCCGCGCAGCGTCCGCCGAGAACCTGACCGAGCTGGCCGCCTCGCCCGCGCTCTTCCCGATCAACGCTGCCGCGATCACGCCGAAGTCCTCGCGGCGGTCGCGCAAGCGCGGGAGCGAGATCGTCGCTCCGTCCAGGCGGGCGAGCAGGTCGGGACGAAACAACTCTCGCGCGGCGAGGGCACCCAGGTCACGGTGGGTTGCAGCGACGACCCGAAGATCGATCTTCACCGGGCGCGTTGCTCCGACGGGCATGACCTCGCTCTCCTGCAACACGCGCAGCAGGGTGGCCTGCGCCGGCTGGGGCAAGTCGCCAATCTCGTCGAGCAGCAGCGTGCCGTGGTCGCTGCTGCGCACCAATCCGGCCCGGTCCTCGATGGCGCCGGTAAAGGCGCCCTTGCGGTGGCCGAACAGCTCCGATTCGATGAGATGGGGCGCGATTGCGCCGCAATTCACCGCTACGAACGGTCCCGGGCGCCCGGAAAGCTCGTGGATGGCGGACGCGATCAGCTCCTTCCCGGTCCCGCTCTCGCCGCGAACCAGCACGGGCACTTGGGACCGGGCGAAGGCCACCACGCGCTGCAGGATCGCCGCGAAGGTGGGCGACAGGGTCGCCATCCCGCGAGCGACTGGCCGCAAGTCGCGGCTGTCGAGGAAGGTGGGTTCCGCCCGCGGCAGCGCCTCGCGGAAGACGAAGAAGCTGTGCCCGAGCTCCAGCAGGGCGCCGTCGGCGAGCGGCGAGGTGGTGACGCGCTTGCCGTCGATCAGGGTCCCATTCTTCGATCCGAGGTCTTCGAGCACCCAGCTTCCGAGCACCCTTTGCAAGCGCGCGTGAAGGGCGGACATGCGGCCGTCCGGGACGGAGATCTTCAGCGTGGTCGCTCCGCCTTCCTGCCCCCGCTGTATCTCAAGACAGCCGCCGCGGCCGACCGTCACCACATCCGCGCCCTCGAGCGAGAAGCGCGCCCCGCCCTCGAGCGGCCGATCGCACTTGAACGCCAGGAAGAGATATGGTTTCCCCGGGCCGGGCGCGGACTTTCGTTCGTGCGTCTGCGTGATGGTGTGGGTGGCGGCCATCCGCGGCGATTCTACGGCAGCTGGACCACCCATTGCACCCCGCCTTCAGGCGTTCAGGCCGTCGTGGGGAAACACGCGGACCTTCCGGGCGCTCACCACCACCTCGTCGCCTGCCTCGAGCTGCAGCGCTTCGAGGCGCGCGCGTGGAATCTCGACCTCGATGACCCGTGAATCGGAGTGCGCCTCGACCTCCAGCCGCGCGGTAGGACCGATGACCAGAATCCGTCGCACCGTGGCCGGCAGACCGGCGCCGGTGGGCAGGCCGGGCTCGACGTCCAGATCGTGGGGCCGGGCGTAGGCGACCGCCTCGATGCCCGGTTCGATTTCCTGGGGGTCCAGCGGAAGATGGTGCTCGCCGACCTGCAGCACGTCGCCTTCCACCCGGCGGTGATCGACGCGCCCGTGGAAGAGGTTGACGGTCCCGAGGAAGCTGTACGCGAAAGGCGTCGCGGGATGGTCGTAGACCTCGTCGGGACTGCCCACCTGCTCGATCTGCCCTTCGTTCATCAGCACTACGCGGTCGGCCACTTCCAGCGCCTCTTCCTGGTCGTGAGTGACGAAGACGGTGGTGACGTGCAGGTCGTCGTGCAGCCGGCGCAGCCACCGCCGCAGGTCCTTGCGCACCCTGGCGTCGAGCGCGCCGAACGGCTCGTCCAGCAGCAGGACCTTGGGCTCGACGGCCAGCGCGCGGGCGAGCGCGATGCGCTGGCGCTGGCCGCCCGAGAGCTGCGCCGGGTAGCGGTCCGCAAGCCAGTCGAGTTGGACCAGGCGCAGCAGATCGTGGACCCGCGCGCGGATCTCTTCGCGCGAAGGCCGCGACCTTCGCGGCCTCACCCGCAAGCCGAAGGCTACGTTCTCGAAGACCGTCATCTGCCGGAAGAGCGAGTAGTGCTGGAAGCAGAAGCCCACCTGGCGCTCGCCGGTGCCGCGTCCCGAGGCCTCCTCGCCGTCGATGAAGACTTCACCGGAATCGGCAGGGGTCAAGCCTCCGATGATGCGCAACAGCGTGGTCTTGCCGCAGCCGCTCGGACCGAGCAGCGCCACCAGCTCGCCCTTGCCGATCTCGAGCGAGACCCCGTCCAGGGCGATGAAGCCGCCGAAGCGCTTGCTGACGTTGCGAAGCCTGATGCTCATGGTTTCACCCGGGGACCCGCGGATTCCGCCACCGATCCGGCATGCTGGCGCGCCACCCGCCACTCGACGGCGGTCTTGAGCGCGAGCGTCACCAGCGCGAGCAGCGCGAGCAGCGAGGCCACCGCGAAGGCGGCGGCGAAGTTGTACTCGTTGTAGAGGATCTCCACGTGCAGGGGCAGCGTGTTGGTCTGGCCGCGGATGTGGCCGGAGACGACCGATACCGCGCCGAACTCGCCCATCGCGCGCGCGTTGCAGAGGATCACTCCGTAGAGCAGGCCCCACTTGATGTTGGGCAGGGTTACGCGCCAGAACGTCTGCCAGCCCGACGCGCCGAGAATGCGCGCCGCCTCTTCCTCCTCGCTTCCTTGCGCCTGCAACAGGGGGATCAGCTCCCGCGCCACGAACGGGAAGGTGACGAAGACGGTGGCGAGCACCATGCCGGGCACGGCGAAGACGACCTTGACGCCGTGTGCATTGAGCCACGGGCCCAGCCACCCTTGAGCGCCGAAGATGAGCATGTAGATCAGGCCGGCCACCACCGGAGAGACGGAGAACGGCAGGTCGATGAGCGCGACGAGCACGCGCTTGCCGCGGAACTCGAATCTGGCGACTGCCCAGGCGGCCGCGATGCCGAACGCCATGTTGAGGGGCACCGCGACGGCGGCGATCAGAAGCGTGAGCCGGACCGCGGCGAGCGCGTCCGGCTCGGCGATGGACGCGACATAGACGTCGATTCCTTTTCGCAGCGCGGAGGCGAAGACGGCCGCGAGCGGCACGACGAGGAACAAGCCGAGGAAGGCGAGCGCGACGCCGGTGAGCAGCCAGCGGACGGCGGGCCGTTCGCTCGTGACGACGGGTGCGTCGAGGGTCGCGGTGGTCATCGTCAGGCTCCCAGGGCTTCCCCGCGCCGCGCGCGGTGTTGCAGGCCGTTGATCAGCATCAAGAGTACGAACGAGGCGACCAGCATCACCACCGCGATGGCGGCTGCACCCGCGTAGTCGTACTGCTCCAGCTTGGTGATGATCAGGAGCGGGGTGATCTCGGACACCATCGGCACGTTGCCGGCGATGAAGATGACCGAGCCGTACTCGCCTACGGCGCGGGCGAAGGCCAGGGCGAAGCCGGTGATCAGTGCTGGAGCCAGGTGCGGGAGAATCACGCGCCGGAAGGTCTGCCAGCGGGAGGCGCCCAGGCTGGCCGCGGCCTCTTCCAACTCGCTGTCGAGGTCCTGGAGCACGGGCTGCACCGTGCGCACCACGAACGGCAAGCCGATGAAGGTGAGCGCCACGATCACGCCCAGCGGCGTGAAGGCGACCTGGATGCCGAGCGGCTCCAGCAGGCGTCCGATCCAGCCGTTGCGCGAATACACCGCGGTCAGCGCGATCCCGGCCACCGCGGTGGGGAGCGCGAACGGCAGATCGACGAGCGCGTCCACCAGGCGCCTCGCGGGAAAGCGGTAGCGGACCAACACCCACGCGACCAGCAGACCAAAGAGGGCGTTGGTGGCGGCGGCCAGCAGCGCGGCGCCGAACGTCAGGCGGTACGTCGCCAGCACCCGCGGCTCGGTGACCGCGTGCCAGAAGGCCGTCCAGCCCAGGCCGGAGGCCTTGATGAAGGCGGCCGAGAGCGGAAGCAGGACGATCAGGCCCAGGTAGAGCAGCGTGTAGCCCAAGGAGAGGCCGAATCCGGGCAGAACGCGCCGTGTCCGCGCTCGCGTGCCCGTCATCGCCTGGCCACCGGCGCATAGATCTGATCGAAGAGCCCGCCGTCGGCGAAATGGACCCGGTTTGCGCTCTGCCAGTCGCCCGCCACATCCTCCAGCGTGAACAGTTTCAGCTTGGGGAACCGCGCCGCGTGCTCCGCCGCGATCTTTGGATCCACCGGGCGGTAGTCGTGCTTGGCGATGATCTGCTGGGCTTCCGGCGAGTACAGGTATGCGAGGTAGGCCTCTGCCACCTTTCGGGTCCCCCGCTTGTCGACCACGCGGTCCACCACGCTCGCCACCGGCTTGGCCAGGATGCTGCTCGGCGGCGCGACGATCTCGAATCTGTCCTGTCCGAGCTCGCGCCCTCCGAGGAGGATCTCGTTCTCCCAGTTGATCAGCACGTCCCCGATGCCGCGCTCGACGAAGGTGGTGGTGGCGCCGCGGGCGCCGGAGTCGAGCACCGGCACATTGCGGAAGAGGCGGGCAACGAAGTCCCTCGCCGCGGCTTCGTCCCGTCCCGACTTGAGCAGCGCGTAGCCCCACGCAGCCAGGTAGTTCCAGCGGGCGCTCCCGGAGGTCTTGGGGTTGGGTGTGATCACCGAGACGCCGGGCTTGATCAGGTCGTCCCAGTCCTTGATGCCTTTGGGATTTCCTTTGCGGACCAGGAAGACGATCGTCGAGGTGTACGGCGAGCTGGCGTTGGGCAGACGTCCCCGCCAGTCCTTCGCCAGCAGCCCTTTGTCGGCCAGGACGTCGACGTCGTAGGCGAGGGCCAGCGTGACGACGTCGGCTTCCAGGCCGTCCAGGACCGCGCGGGCCTGCTTGCCCGATCCGCCGTGCGACTGGCGCAGCGTGACCGTCGAGCCGGTCTTTGCCTTCCACTGCCGGGCGAATGCGGCGTTGAGCTCCTGGTACAGCTCCCGGGTGGGGTCGTACGAGACGTTGAGCAGCGTGGTCTCCTCCGCGAAGGCCGGACCGGTGCCGGCCCAGGAGACGAAAGCTGCCGCAAGCAGCAGCAGTTTGCCGGGAAGAAGGGGACGCTTGAACCAGGACTGCATCGTGCACCTCGCGGGACTGCCTTGGCGGGAAGCCACGAACGACGTCCGTGGCCAGCTCAACCGGGCGAGGAGTGCGATTCAGGCGTGGTGGGTGCTGCTTCGCCTCAAGCGCGTCCGCGGCCCCGGCCCTTCAGGGGACCGGGACAACAACAGAGCGGGCAGCCGAGGTGGACGACCATGCCGGACTTGATAGCGAAGGGGAGCGCGGCCGTCAAGATGTGTATGTGTGTCTTGACAGATCGATCGCCTGCCTGTTACCCACGATGCATCATGCTTCGAACCCGCGCTTGCGCCTGTTGTTGTCGCCCCGGCCTTCCGGCCCGGGTGTGCGCGCGAGCGTAGCGGCGAGCTGACCTCCACCGCCTCGAGCTCCGTCACCGCCCCGGCCATCCGGTTTCGCGGACGTTTCCCCCGCAACCCGTTTTGGCGCCCGCGTGGCGCAAGGAGCCAGTCGCCGTGCCCAGGTCTTCGCCGTACTCCCTCCAGCCCTCGGAGGGCAGATGAGCAAGTCGATCTCCCCGGAAGAAGTGCAGCGGGAGGGCGTCCGGCTCGCCTCGGCGACCGCTGTCGAGGCGCTGGCCTGGGCGGAGTCGCGCTTCGGCCCCGGCGCGGTCATCGCGTCGAGCTTCGCCGTCGAGGACGTGGTGCTCATCGATCTCGCCGCGAAGCACGCGCCGTCGCTGCGCGTGTTCACCCTGGACACCGGTCGCCTCCCTCCCGAGACCTACGAAGTGATGGAGGAGCTGCGCCGCCGCCGCGGGCTCGTGGTGGAGACCTACTTCCCCGAGCGCGAGGCGGTCGAGCTGCTGGTGCGCGAGAAGGGCCATTTTTCCTTCCGCCGTTCGATCGAGGACCGCAAGGAGTGCTGCGGGATCCGCAAGGTCGAGCCGCTCAGGCGCGCGCTCGCCGGCCGCGCGGCCTGGGTCACGGGACTTCGCCGCGAGCAGTCCGTCACGCGCACCGCCGTCGAAGTGCTGGAGCTGGACGCGGCGCATGGCGGCATCGCCAAGCTGAACCCGCTCGCTGCCTGGACGGAAGACCAGGTGTGGAGCTACGCGCGCGAGCACGGCCTGCCCGTCAACGCGCTGCACGCCCGCGGCTACCCTTCGATCGGTTGCGCGCCTTGCACGCGCGCGATCGCGCCAGGAGAGGACGCGCGAGCGGGCCGCTGGTGGTGGGAGTCGGCGGAGCACAAGGAGTGCGGGCTGCACCTCGGAGGCCAGCGATGACGCGCCTCTCGCACCTGCGCGAGCTGGAGGCCGAGAGCATCCACATCATCCGCGAGGTCGCGGCCGAGCTTTCGCGCCCGGTGCTCCTCTACAGCATCGGCAAGGACTCGCAGGCCTTGCTGCACCTGGCCCGCAAGGCCTTCCACCCGGCGCCGCTGCCGTTCCCGCTCTTGCACGTCGACACCACCTGGAAGTTCCGCGCCATGTACGAGCTGCGCGATCGCATCGCCCGGGAGCCCGGCATCCACCTGATCGTCCACAAGAACCAGCGCGCGCTCGACCAGGGAATGAACCCCTTCGACCACGGCAGCTCCAAGTACACGCACGCGCTGAAGACGCAGGCGTTGCTGGACGCGCTTGCGCTCCACGGCTTCGACGCGGCCTTCGGAGGCGCACGCCGCGACGAGGAGAAGTCGCGCGCCAAGGAGCGCGTCTACTCCTTCCGGGATCGCAACGGCCAGTGGGACCCGCGCAACCAGCGGCCCGAGCTGTGGAGTCTGTACAACGGCCGCGTCGAGCGGGGCGAGAGCATCCGCGCCTTCCCGCTCTCCAACTGGAGCGAGCTGGACGTCTGGCAGTACGTGCTGGAGGAACGCATCCCGGTGGTGCCGCTCTACTTCGCCGCTGAGCGGCCGGTGGTGGTGCGCGACGGCAACCTCATCGTCGTCGACGACGACCGGTTCCGCTTCCGGCTGGGCGAGCGACCCGTCCTGCGCCGGGTGCGCTTCCGCACGCTGGGGTGCTATCCGCTGAGCGGCGCGATCGAGTCTTCGGCGACCAGCGTGCCGGAGATCATCGACGAGATGCAGCGCAGCCGGCACTCGGAGCGTCAGGGGCGCATGATCGATCACGACGAGGAAGGCTCGATGGAGCTCAAGAAGCGCGAGGGATACTTCTGATGGCGCCTCCTGGAAGCTCCGCCCTCCGCCTGGAAGAGGAGACCCGCGAGCTGGTCCGCGTGGTGGCCATGGGCTCCGTCGACGACGGCAAGTCCACGCTGCTCGGGCGCCTCCTCTACGAGACCGGCGCGCTCTACGACGATCAGCTCGCGGCGGTGAAGCGCGCTTCGCGGCTGGGCGGCGAGCTCGACTTCTCCCTGTTCACCGACGGCCTGCGCGCCGAGCGCGAGCAGGGCATCACCATCGACGTCGCCTACCGCTACTTCTCGACCCCGCGCCGCAAATTCATCCTCGGCGACACGCCTGGTCACGCCCAGTACACGCGCAACATGGCCACCGGCGCATCGACCGCGGACGTGGGCATCGTGCTCATCGATGCGCGGCTGGGGGTGCTCCCACAGAGCCGCCGTCACCTCGCCATCGCGGCGCTGCTCGGCATTCCCAAGCTCGCGGTCTGCATCAACAAGCTCGATCTGGTCGGCTTCGATCGCGGCGTCTACGAGCGGATTTCGGCGGACGTGCGCGCCTTCGCCGCGCGGCTGGGGTTCGACGGTCTGAAGATCTTCCCGGTCTGCGCGCGCGACGGGGACAACGTCGCCGAGCGCAGCGCGCGCACGCCCTGGCACAAGGAAGGGACGCTGCTCGACTTCCTCGAAACCGTGCCGGTGGCGCGCGAGGCTGCCTCGGGGCGCTTGCGCTTCCCGGTGCAAGCGGTGATCCGCGCCGACCCCGATTATCGGGGATACGCAGGACGTATCGCCTCCGGAACGGTTCGGGTCGGCGATGAAGTGGTGGTGCTGCCCTCGGGCGCGCGCACCCGCGTCCAGTCCATCGACACCTTCGAAGGCCAGCTCCTGGCGGCGTCGGCGCCGCTCTCGGTCACGCTACGGCTCGCCGACGCGGTGGACGCGAGCCGCGGTGACCTGATCGCCCCCGCCGGCGCGGCGCCGGCTCCAAGGACGGAGCTCGAGGCCAATGCGGTGTGGCTGTCCGAACGGCCGCTCGATCCGGGCCGCGCATACCTGCTCAAGCACACCACGCGGCTGGTGCCGGCGCGGGTGGAGGCGGTGCGCTGGCGGCTCGATCCGGAGACGCTGGAGGAGCAGCCGGCGGTGCGGCTGGAGCTCAACGAGCTGGGCCGGATCGTCGTGCGCTGCATGCGCCCCGTGGCGAGCGACGCGTACGCAGACAACCGCGCGACGGGAGCTTTCATCCTCATCGACGCGCTCACCAACGACACGGTGGCCGCGGGTACGGTGGTCGAGAGCGCTTCCGGCGAAAGCGTGCGCGAGGCGCCCGGAGACGCGCAACCCATCAGCGCCGAGGAGCGGCGGGCCCGCCTCGGACACTGCGCCGCAATCGTCCTGGCGAGCGACGAGCGTGCGGCAGCGGTGCTGGAGCGCTCCCTCTTCGATCGGGGTTGCGCGGTCACGGCGGCGCGCAGCGCGGAGGCGGCGCTCGCCTGCGCGGCGGCGGGTCTGGTCGTCATCGTCGCGATCAGCGGCGACGATCTCGCGCGGGCGCGAATGCACTCTGAGCTCCGCGCAGGCGGCGCTCCCCTGGTCGAGCCTCGCTCCGACCTGGAAGCGGTGCTGGCGAGGCTGGAGGAGCTGGACGCTCTCCCGCGCGGGTGAGTAAAGGGGACCGATGCTTCCCTTCAACCGCAGAGCGCGCAGAGCGCACGGAGTTTTTTTGGGTTTTGAACCAACCCATCCTCCGCGCGCTCTGCGCGCTCTGCGGTTGATCTGAAGCGCACTCACCGCAGCCAGCCCAGGAGAATCGGGACCAGGATGGCGGTTGCGACGCCGTTCAGCGCCAGCCCGATCCCGGCGAACGTGCCCGCCAGCTCGTTCATCTGGAACGCGCTCGCCGTTCCGAGGCCATGCGCCGCGACTCCGGCGGAGAAGCCTCGGCCGCGCCAGTCGCGGATCCGCAGCGCGTCGAGCAGGGGCGTCACCAGGACGGCGCCGATGATGCCGGTCGCGATCACGAACGCGGCGGTCAGGGAGGGTAGCCCGCCGATCTGCTCGGAGACGGCCATCGCGATGGGCGTGGTCGCCGACTTCGGCGCCATCGACCTGAGCGTTTCGCTGTCAGCGCCGAGCCACCGCGCCAGTCCCACCGCGCTGAGGATCGCCGAGGCCGAGCCGGCGGCGAGCGCGGCGATCATCGGCACCAGCGCCTGCCGGACCTCGGCGCGGTTCTGATAGAGCGGCACCGCCAGGGCGACCGTGGCTGGCCCGAGCAGGAAGTGCACGAACTGCGCGCCCTCGAAGTAGGTCTCGTACGGCGTGCCGGTGGCATGCAGCAGCGCGATCAGGATCGCCACCGCGATGAAGACGGGATTCGCCAGTGGCCGTTCTCCGGCGCGCCGGAAGATCCATGCGCCCACTTCGTACGCCAGCAGCGTCGCCGCCAGCCAGAGCAAGGGTGTGGCGCTGAGGTACACCCACACCTGCTCGACGGGTCCCATCAGCGCTCTCCCTTCCCGCGGGCGACGAGTTGGAAGACAAGCGCCGTCACCGCGACCGTGACCGCTGTGCTGACCACGAGCGCGATGGCGATGGGCAGCAGCTCGGCGCGGAGGCGGCCTGCGTGTCGCATCAGCCCCACGCCGGCGGGAACGAAGAGCAGGGAAAGATAGCGAAGCAGCCCTTGAGCAGGCTCGCGCACCGGTTCGACCACGCGCACGCGGCCCAGCAGCAGGGCAAAGAGCAGCAGCATGCCCAGCACGGGCCCCGGGAGCGGCAGGCCGAGAAGACGGGCGGCGACCTCGCCCGCGAGCTGACAGCCCAACAAGACGGTGAGCGCAGTGATCATGCGGGCGACAATACCGGGAGTCGCGATAGCATCGGTGCATGCGGAGACTGCTCCTGCTGTTCGCGCTCTGCGCGTGCGCGCACCTGAAAGACGACCAGACGGTGTGCCAGGAGTCGCGCGACGTGCGCTGCCTGGGCCGGACCGCCTGCACGATGGACGCGGCGCGCGGTTGCCGTGTCTGCCGCTGCGAGGCGGTATCCGTCGAAGGTCCCGACGGCAGACCCCAACCTCCGCCGCCGCCTTCGAACGATCCGCGCTGACTAGCCCCGGCCACCCATCAGGCCGCGTGCCTCAGGCTGTCGAACGCGGCAGCGTGCGCCACGAGCGCGGACGGCGCTTTCGAAGGTGGCTTAGGGGCTACGCCTGAGCGCGGTTACTCGCAAGCTCGGTTATGAGATGCGTTCCAACGGACAAACGGTCGCCGTCATCTCGTGATGGACACCATGCAGCAGGAGGCGCAGGACGGCTACGACATGGTGGAATGGGCGGCCGTCCAGTCCTGGTCGAACGGCAAGGTGGGCATGTTCGGAGGGTCGTATGTCGGCCTGACGCAGTGGCAGCCGGCGATCCATACGCCGCCGCACCTCAAGGCGATCGCCCCGATGATCACCGCGTCCGACTACCACGACCATTGGACCTACGTGAACGGCGCCTTCGACCTCTGGTTCGCGCAGAGCTGGATGCTGCTCACCTTCGCGGGCGAGCAGTACATGCGCAACCTCGAGGCGCAGGGCAAGACGCCGGCCGAAGTGACGGCGCAGACCGCCGCGTGGGTTGCCCAAGGCCGGCGGGACATCCTCACCAAGTGGGTCTGGCAACGGAGCCCGCGGCGAAGCTGTTCGTGATGGTGCCGCCGGACAGCGGCACCCAGGGGAGCGGGTTCTGGATCACGTCCGAGACGTTCCCGCTGGCGAACACGAGCACGGTGAAGCTGCTGCTGGGAAGCGGAGGCCGCGCCAACAGCTCGTCGGGTGACGGAGTGCTCGTCGGAGCCGGCGACGACGATCAGGAAGGCGAGCACGGCAACCGTGCCGGCGGGCGCCCGGACAGGTTTGTCTACGATCCGCGCAATCCCGTTCCCACCAAGGGCGGCGACATGTGCTGCATCAACGATCTCTTGCCTTCGGGAGCGTTCGACCAGGCGGAGATCGAGAGGCGCGGCGACGTCCTGGTGTACACGACGCCCCAGCTGACGAAGAACATGACCGTCATCGGGCAGGTCAACGTGAAGCTGTGGGCGATCACCTCGGCGCCGGACACCGACTTCACCGCGAAGCTCGTCGACGTCCATCCCGACGGATACGCCCAGAACATCCTCGATCGGCTGGTCCGCGCTCGCTACCGGCACGGCTCCAAGTTGCCTCCCACGTTCATCGAGCCCGGGAAGGCCTACGAGTACTCGATCGAGTTGGGCAACACTTCGACCGTCTTCAAGGCCGGACACAAGATCCGTCTCGAGATCTCCTCCTCCAACTTCCCGCACTACGTGCGCAACCAGAACACCAGGGAGGACGTGGGATCGAGCAACCGGATGCAGACTGCGCAGCAGACCATCCTGCACGACGACGACTACCCGTCGCATCTGGCGCTGCCGGTCGTTCCGATCAGCATCCCGTAGCCGTGTCGCGGGGCCGCCCCACCAGCGGCCCCGCTCCCGGTCAGTGCGCTCCGGATCCAGGCGCAGGGTGCATGGACGCGCCGCGCCCGTAGCGGATCGTGGCGTACCCCGTCAGCAGCCCCACCAGGCTGCCGGGGAGCATGATCTCCAGGTAGTACTTGCCGCCGATGTGCGCGACCGCGAAGGCGAGGAGCGCGCCCACGAAGGTCCCGAACGCCAGCGTCCAGCCCAGGCTCGTCACCTTGCGGGCGAACAGCCCGATGATCGCGCCGGCGACCAGGCCCTTGACCGTGGAGCCGATCACGATGCCGATGATCTCAGGCCGGGCCTCGGGGGTGAACCAGGCCGTGAGGCCGTCGAGGATGCCCAGCACGCCGCCCACCAGGACTCCCACTGCGATACGATTCATTCGTCAGCTCCGGGTCTTGGGGCGCTGCGGCGCCCGTCTCTTCTTCCTTTGTCCATCGGCCCGGATTCCTTTCAGCGGCCGGTGAAGAGCAGGATGAGGGCGCGGCCGGCCAGGTAGGCCAGGACGATGCCGAGCGCGACCCGGTGGCGCTTTGCAACCCGCGCCAGACGGCGCAGGACGCTCTCCGCATCGGCGGACACGGCTTCACCGTCGAGAAAGCGCGTCACCTCCGCCGCCAGCGAGAGGACGTCCGGGTAGCGATCTTCGCGGCGCGCAGCCATCGCCTTCCGGGAGATCGCCTGCAGCGGGCGGGGCGAATTCCCGCCAGCCATCCAGTGCAGCATCGCGCCCAGCGAGTAGACGTCGGTGCGCGCATCCACCGTCGCGCTCTCTCCGCCACTCTGCTCCGGCGACATGAAGCCCGGTGTGCCGAGCACCGCGCTCTCTCCCGTCCTGCGCGCCGGCAGAAGGCCGCCGGTGTCGGCCAGGACCTTGGCGAGCCCCCAGTCCAGCACCAGGACTTCGCCGAAGGCGCCGACCATGACGTTCTCGGGCTTCAGGTCCCGGTGCAGCACGCCTCGCGCATGCGCGAAGGCGACGGCCTCGGCGATGCGCAAGAACAGTCGCAGGCGCTCCGCCAGCGGGACCGGCCGCGACAGGCGGCGGTCGAGCCGGTCGCCCTGCACCCATTTCATCGTGTAGAAGGCGCGCCCGTCGGGCAGCGCGCCGGCGTCGTGCACCGGCACGATTCCGGGATGCTCGAGCCGCGCCAGCACCTGCGCCTCGCGCCGGAGGCGCGCCTCGATGCCTGCGTCGGGGACGTCGAGCACCTTCAGCGCCACGCGGCGCTTCAGCTCGGTGTCCTCGACCACGTAGACGGTGCCCATTCCGCCCGTGCCCGCCACGCCGGCCAGCCGGTACTTCGTTTGCGAAAGATCCGGCTCGCGCACCGCCGCGCGCAGGCGCGAGACGGCTTCGTCGTCGAGCCGCGTCACACGGCGCCGTCCCCGAGCAGCGCGCGCGCCTCCTCCCGGAACTCCTCGTCGCTCGCCGTCAGCTCGCGCAGCACCTCCAGCACGATCCGACGGAGCTCGCGCCGGACCCGGGACAAGTGGTTGGTGACGTCGGTCACCGCGATGCCGAAGCGGTGCGCCAGCTCCGCGTACGTGGGCCGCTCGCCGGCGAGGTCGTACTGCTCGAGGAGCGCGTAGTGCTGCGCCTTGCCGGTGCTCGCGCACTCGTCGTGCAATCTCCGGAGCGCGAGCGCGAAGACGCCGCGGGCCCAGGCCTTCTCGAACAGTGTCTCCGGCGAATCGCCCCTGCCGTTGAGCCGCTCGATCTCCTCTTCGAAATCGAACGGGAGCGGGGGCGCGCCGCCGCCGCGCTTCTGGCGCGCCGCCGCCTTGTCGTGGTTCGCCACCAGGCCGTCGATGCACACGCGCAGGTACGTGCGCAGCCTGGCGCGCGAAGGGTCGAAGCGTGCGAGCAGCTCCTTCTGGACCACGTCGGCGAAGAATTCCTGGGCAAGGTCCGCCGCCTCCTCGTGCGGCCTGTGCCAGCGCAGGCGCAGGTAGCTGTAGACGGGCCGCCAGTACACCGCCGAGAGCGTCTTCAAGCCGCGCGCGCGCTCCGCCGCGTCGCCGCTGCGCACCAGGGCCACGGCGGAATGAAGGGTGGGTGGAAAGCCTCGGACCAGGTGCTCGTCCATGAGGCCATTCATCATGCGCCTGAACCGGGTCCCCGCGCCATTGCCCCGGACGATGGCCGCCGGGTTGACGATTGCTGCGTAAAGCGCGAGGCTCAGTCCGTTCGATGTCTGGGGGACATCGAACGGTCGCTGCCCTGCGAATCGCGGTGAGACCTCTCCGAATCGCAGGGCAGCGGCGCAACCCGATCATCAGTGAAGGGCCGCTGCCAGGATCCACGCGCAAGCGGAGAGCAAAACGTCCTCGCGGTTCCGCCGGCCCACGACCTGGAGCCCGACCGGAAGGCCTTCCGGCCCCTTCAGGACGGGGAGCGAGGCGCAGGGAGCGCCGAGCAGGGTCCAGATGCGGCAGAAGAGGGGGTCGCCGGTGGCGGCCAGGCCAATCGGAGCTTCGCCGGTGGCGGCGGGGGTCAGCAGCGCGTCGAAGGTCGCGAAGATCTCGTCGAGCTGGCGGCGGCACCGATCGGCCTGATCGCGGGCAGAGTGAAGGCGCTCCGGAGTGACCTTGGCGCCTTCGCGCAGGAACTCACGCAACCTCGGGCTCAGCTCCGTCTGCGGCTCGCCACCGAGCGCCCGGGACGCTTCGTGACCCATGATGGCGATCTGCGCCTCGACCAATCCTTGGAACGCCGGGCCGAGCTTCATCTCCCGGGCGCCCAGTTTGCGAGCGGCGTCTTCGATCAGCTTCCGCGTCTCCGGATCAGCGCGCGGCCACGCTTCGGTGCGGCACAGTCCCAGCCGGGGCTTCGAGGCCCGGACCGCGACGGGCGGCGCGCCCGAGAGCGCGGTGAGCAGGACCGGAACGTCCTCGATCGCGCTCGCGAAGAAGCCGAGCGTATCCAGCGACGGCGCCAGAGGGTGGATGCCCTGCAACGGCAGCACGCCGTGCGTGGGCTTGAAGCCGATCACGCCGCAATAGGAAGCGGGCCGGACGATGGAACCGGCGGTCTGGGAGCCGAGCGCGGCCGGCACCATCCCGTCCGCTACCGCCGCGGCCGAGCCGCTGGACGATCCGCCGGGCGTTCGCGACGGGTCGTGGGGGTTGCGCGTCTTTCCCGGCGTGTAGACGGCGAACTCCGTGGTGACCGTCTTGCCCAGCACGATCGCGCCCGCGTCTCGCAGCCGGCGCACGCACTCGGCATCCTGCTCCGGTTGGTGACCGCGATGGATGGGCGATCCGTACCCGGTTGGCAGGTCGCCGGTGTCGATGAGGTCTTTCACCCCGACGGGAAGGCCGCAGAGCGGAGGCCGATCGCGCAACCGATCGATCCTGCGCGCCTCGGCCAGCGCTCCTTCCGCGTCCACCAGCTCCCAAGCCTGGACCGCGGGCTCGCGTTCCGCGATGCGCGCCAGGCACCGGCGGACCAGCTCTTCGGCCGAGAGCTCACGCCGGGAGAGAAGCGCGACGGCCTCGGCAGCTCCGATCGGCACGCGTCCTCAGCGCCCCGGCCAATCGTCCATGGGCAAGAAGGCTGCTTCGCGCAGGGCAGCGCGGCGCAGGTCCGCGATCGCCCTGAAGCCGGGGTCGGCGAGCAACTGCACGTATGCAGACCGGCTCGGGTATCGGACCACCACGATCGCGTCCCAGGCCTGTCCCTCCCCCGCGACGAGGGGCTCGACGCACTCGCCCGCGTACAGGACCTGGGCGCCCAGGGCCCTGAGGATGGGCTGGGCTGTCGCGGAATACTGGAGGTATTTGTCGCGACCTCCTTCGGTAAACCGGAGGAGCTGGACCAGGACGAATGGCCGGCCGTCGTCGCCCTTGCGGAACTTCTCCAAGTCGGCAGGAGTGGGTTCAATCATCAATGCGGAACGTTAGCACGCGGGGCACATTTGCGATGCTCCGGTAAGCAAGGGTAGTGTTCCACCCGCCGAGCAGCGCCGCAGCCATTGCCGTTACTCGAGGGGACACCACATGAAATCCAGGCGGACGACGATTCAGGTCGCTTCGATCCTTCTCTTGTCGGCCGGGCTCGCGGCCGCGCAATCCCAGGAGACACCACCGCCGACCACGGCAGATCAGCAGGCGGGCGCCGAACCCGCGGTGCCGACGAGCGCGCCGTCCGGGGAAGAGCGGCGGAGCTTGACGGAGGAGGTGGTCGTCACGGGGTCCCGCATCAGGCGCAAGGACCTGACCACGCCGGCTCCCGTGACGGTCGTGACGAGGGAGCAGTTCGAGTCCAGCGGCAGGATGACCATCGGCGATTTCCTGCAGACGATGCCCGAGCAGGGCAACGCGCCCAACTTCCAGCTCAACACGGGCGGCATCAACTACGGCGCTGACGGCGCGACGCGCATCAACCTGCGCAGCCTCGGCGTCCAGCGCACGCTGGTGCTGATCAACGGGCGCCGCGTGGTGCCGGGCGGACTCGGCGCCTCGGCCGGCGTGGACCTGAACACCGTTCCCACCGAAGCCATCGACCGCGTCGAGGTGCTGAAAGACGGCGCCTCCGCCATCTACGGCTCGGATGCCATCGCAGGAGTGGTCAACATCATCACCCGCCGCAGCTATAACGGCACCGAGCTGGGCGCGCAGTACGGCGCCTCGGGCAAGGGCGACGCGCAGACCCTCGATGCGCACGTCACCACCGGGACCAGCAGCGACAACGCGGGTGCCCTCTTTTCGGTACGCTACTTCAATCAGCGGGACTCGTGGCTGCGCGATCGAAGCTGGTCGAAGCAGGCCCTCGACTACGATTATACGGGCTCCCAGTGCGACCCGGGAGTGACCCGCTGCCCGCTTGAGAGCGGCAGCAGCCGCACGCCCCAGGGCACGGTGCAGATCCCCAAGGACCCGAGCAACCCAACCCAGCCGCTCTGCAACGGCAACGCGCTTTGCCTGGCGATGACCGCTCCGTCCGCCGGGGGCTGGACGGCCAAAAAGCGCTGGATCCGCGACCCGGCCGGCCCTTATTGCGGCCCGAACGGCCTAGGGCAGACCGAGTGCTTCCGCGTCTTCACCGGAAACGACTTCTACAACTTCGCCGCCGAGAACTATCTCACCATCCCATCCACGACGATCCAGGGCTTCTCGTCGGGCGAAGCGAAGTTCCCGGTGGCGCGCGGCTACTACGAGCTGTCGTACACGCAGCGCAACTCGACGCAGAACGCGGCGCCCATGCCGCTCAACCCGGCCGACTACAACAACATCGTCGTGTCCAAGGACAGCCTCTACAATCCCTTTGGCACGAACCTGGACTTCCTCGGCCGCCGTCTCGTCGAGTTCGGCAACCGCACGTACACCGAAGACCTGGCCACCTTCCGGGTGGTGACTGGCCTGGACGGTACCTTGCCCGCCGTGACGGGTCCGCTGCAAGGATGGTTCTGGAACGCGACCTTGAACTACGGCCGCACTTCGGGAACGTTCACCACTGGCGGATCCTTCCGCAACTCACGAGTCGCGAGCGCAGTAGGGCCGAGCACGAAAGACGCCAACGGCAATCCGGTGTGCGTGGAAACGCCCGGCGGCCCGGTAGTGCCCGGGTGCACCCCGCTCAATCTCCTCGGTGGACCGGGGAGCATCGCGAGCTCGCAGCAGGACTACCTGGGGTTCACCGGCACCTCGCGCGCCTACGATCAGCTCACCACCGTGGGCGCCGACCTGGGCGGCGATCTGTTCCAGCTTGCGGCGGACCGCCCGATGTCGCTGGCGCTGGGGTACGAGTACCGCCATCAGCTGGGCTCGCAGATTGCGGATCCCATCGCCGCCTCCGGCGACTCGGCCGACTTCAACTTCAAATCGACGAGCGGCGGTTTCTACTCCAACGAGGGATACGCCGAGCTCTCGGTGCCGATCTTCTCCAACATGCCCGGCATCGAGGCCCTCGAGGCGAGCGCCGCGGGCCGCTACGTCAACTACAACACCTTCGGCGACAAATTCACGTACAAGTTGGGCGCGCGCTACACGCCAGTGCGCGACTTGACCGTCCGGGGCACCTACTCGACCGCGTTCCGCGCGCCCAGCATCTCCGAGCTATACCTCGGCAACAAAGAGACCGATCCCGCTGCGACCGATCCCTGCGCCGTCGATTTTGCCACGGCGTCCCCTAAGGTGGTCGCGCAGTGCACGAAGTTTGGCGTGACCAGCAACTCGGGCGACCCCAACCTGCAGGAGCTGACGCGCACTGGCGGCAACCCGAGCCTGAGGCCGGAGACGGCGAAGACGTTTACCGCTGGCCTGGTGATCCAACCGCAAATGGTGCGCAATCTGACGTTCACGGTGGACTACTTCAACATCAGGGTCGACGACGCCATCGGCGTCACCGGCACGCCCAACATCCTGAATGGTTGCTATGCGGGTGGGGTTGACGAGTACTGCGGGCTGGTCGTCCGCAACAACGCCGGCAGGATCGCCTATGTCAACGATTTTTACGCCAACATAGGCACCATCAGGACCGGCGGCATCGACTTTGCCGTCCGGTACATGCTGCCCACCGACGTCGGCCGGTTCGCCTTCGGCTTCGACGGCAGCTGGCTCGCCTTCTACAACATCACCCTCAAGCTGAAGAGCGGCCCCGCAAAGATCGAGGGCAAGGGCACCTATGACGCGGGGAGCTACGGCGCCCTGCCGCAGTTCAAAGCCACCACCGGCCTTGACTGGAGCCTGGGCGGCTTCACCGCCGGCCTGACCGGCCGGTACGTCAGCAGCTTCAACGAGTGCTCGAACCCGTTCGATCCCACCACCGCCGCGGGCGGCATCTGCGAGATCGTCACCGTCGACCCCCTCACGGGGACCCAAGTTGCCCCCAACCCGTTGAAGCAGCGGGTCAAGTCATTCTACCAGCTCGACGTGCACGCGGGCTACACGCTGACGAGTACGATCGGCAAGACCACCCTGTACGCCGGCATTCTCAACCTGACCGACAAAGTGCCGCCCTACATCTACAGCGCCGCCCTGGCCAACTCCGACCCCAGCACGTACGACTACGTCGGCCGCTACTTCTATGGGCGCATCCAGCACAAATTCTGAGAGGCAGATCGCCGTCGCGAGCCGTCAGCGCGGCGCGGCGGCGATGCGCTCCAGGGCGCCGCGAATCGCGGGCGGGATCGGGGTGGGCTTGCGGGTGCCGCGGCCGACGAAGACGTGCACGAACGTTCCCAAGGCACACAGGTCCTGCCCGCGGAAGACCCCGATCTCGTAATGCACGCTGGTGTTGCCGAGCTTGGTGACGCGCAGCCCGGCATGGATCACGTCGGGAAAGGCGATCGATTGCTTGTACGAGCACTGCGATTCGACGCAGACGGCGATGATGTGACCGACCGCGATGTCCAGCCCGCCCTGATCGATCAGGTAACGGTTGATGACGGTGTCGAAGTACAAGTAGTACACCGCGTTGTTGACGTGCCCGTAGATGTCATTGTCGGACCAGCGCGTCTGGATCTCGAGAACGTATGGGAACTCGTCGCGGGTCACCGGCAGCTCATCGCGGTTGCGGGCAGTCGTAGGCCTTGGCGGCGACGGTGATCACGTCGGGAGTCACCGACTCGTTCTCGTAGAAGAAGTCCGTCGCGCCGGTCGCGGCGCACTTTGCGCGCGCCTCGCCGCGGGCCTGGTTGAGCCCCGCGTCGCTCACTTGCGTGGACGACCCGACGAATCGGCCGAGCAGGGTGCAGGTCCTGACCGCCTCTTCGTCCTTCACCTCCTGCATCGCCGCCATGCGTTCGGCCGAGACCCTGGGAACGTTCACGCAAGCAAACAGGGAGAGGAGCACGCACCAGCGCATGCGTGGCTCTTATGTCATCGTGGTGCCGCCGTCCACGACCAGGCCCGGCTCCGCGGCCACTTGCTGCAGCGCGTCGGCTTTGCGAGCCGCGAGGACCACCCGGGCGCCTGCCCAGACGAATCTCCGAGCAATCTCGGCGCCGATGCTGCGGGAGGCGCCCGTCACGATGGCGACTCGGTCCTTGAGCGAGAAGTCGGGCGGCATGAGCGGATGGCACTCCCCGATTCAGGAACGGACACCCCCTGATGTGACCTTGGTCACAGTGGCTTGACGCCTGTTCAGGACTTGGCTTACACACGGCTGATCTTGAGCCGGGTCCGCGCAGCCATTCCCCCCGAACCGGCTACCTTCATCGCGCGCGCTCTCCACCGACGCCTGCCCGACCGGATTCGCGGCGCAGGCACCCTGTACCTCTGGCTGCGCCGCGGCCGGACGGCCCTGAAGGTCGCCCGCAAGCTCACCGCCTCCGCTCGGACGCACGAGTTCATCGACACCTGCGCGCGCATCCCGCTGGGCGCCGGCGACGTGCAACTTTGCACGGGCGACCTCTGCCAGACGCTGAGCGAGGCCGAGGCGCACGACACGCGCGCCCTCTTCGTCCCCGGCGACGGCGTCCCCGAGCTCCTCGACTTCGCGCGCATGACCACGCTGCATGCCCTCGACGTGCTGGCGCGGTCGGGCTGGCTCCTCGACCAGCTCGCCGAGGGGCGGTTCATCAGCTTCTTCCACCCCATCGTGCATGCGGGAGACACCGAGCGCGTCTTCGCGCATGAGGCGCTGCTGCGCGGCGTGGAGCGCGACCGGTCGATCGTCGCTCCGCAGCCCATCCTCGCACTCGCGCGCGAGGCCGGCCTGCTCTCCGAGGACTTCGTGCAAGGATTCCTCCTCGGCAAGCCGGCACCCGTGGTCAGGAGCTGACGATGCATCCCCGCCTTCGTCGTCAGCTGGCAGCGCTCCGGTCCGATCTGCCGCCGGAGTTCCGTCAACTGATCGCCGCCGTCGACGCCGCATACCGCGAGAACGACGCGCAACGCGCCGAGTTGGAGGAGTCGGTCAACTCGCTGACCGCGCTGCTGCACCGCGCCCAGACCCGCGCGGGCCGGGGGATCGAGACCCGGAAGCAACGCCGGGCAAAGGCGGCGCGGGCGCAGAAGCGGCTGGGGAGACTCCTCGAGAAGAGCCGCCTCGCCGTGTTCGAGCTGACGCCCGAGCTGGTCGTGCTCAGGGCGAACCCGGCGGCGGCGAAGCTGGCCGGAGCCAGCCAACAGGATCTGCCCGCGAAGAAGATCTTCGACGTCCTGGTACCCGTGGGCGCGCCAGAGTTGCCCGAGAAGTGGGCCCGCCGGCTGGCCCGGGGCGAGCCGGTGGCGCGCACCCTGGCGTGCTCGGCGCGGGACGGGCGCGCGCTGGCCTGTGACTGGGTTCTCCTCCCGCGCCAGCGCAAGGACGGGTCGGTTTTTCGCGTCACGGCCGTGCTTCGCGACCAGACGCCGGTGGTGGAGAAGCACGACGAGGTCCGCGATCGGGAGGAACGGCTCTCGCTCGCCCTCTCGGGCGCTTCCGATGTGCTCTGGGATTGGGACCTGCCCGGGAATCGCCTCCACCTCTCGCCGCGCTGGCGCGATCTGCTCGGCTTGCCCGCCGTGTCGAGCGGGACTCCGGCCGACTGGCTCGACCGCGTCCACCCCGAAGACGCCGCGCCGCTGCGCGCGGCGCTGGCCTCCCACTTCGATGGCCGCACCGATTCGTTCGAGCACGAGCACCGCGTGCGACACGCCGACGGTGACTGGCGCTGGGTCCTGGTCCGTGGCACAGCGCGGCGGGACGAGAAAGGCGCCGCCGTCCGCGCCGCGGGCCTGATGAGCGACATCACGCGCCACCGCACGCTGGTGGAGCGGATGGCCCACGACGCCCGGCACGACGGGCTGACCGGCCTGCCCAACCGCACGCTCTTCCTCGACCTGCTGCGGCATTCCTTCTACCGGACGCGCCGCCACGAGGATTACCGGTTCGCGGTGCTCTTCATCGACATCGACCGGTTCAAGATGGTGAACGACGCCTTCGGGCACGAGGCAGGCGATCAGCTCCTGCACCAGATCGGCCGGCGCCTCGAATCGTGCCTGCGGGAGGGGGACACGCTCGCGCGGCACGGCGGCGACGAGTTCACCATGTGGCTGGACGACGTGCGCGGCTCTGCGGACGCGGTTCGCGTGGCTGACCGCGTGCACGAGGTGATGCGGGAGCCGTTCGATCTGGGCGAAGCGCAGCGGGTGCAGTCGAGCGCCAGCATCGGCGTGGCGGTGGGCTCCTCGCAGTACCAGAAAGCGGAGGACGTGCTCCGCGATGCCGACGTCGCGATGTACCGCGCCAAGGCGCTGGGCAAGGCTCGCACCGCGGTGTTCCAGCGCGACGTGGCCGAGGGCGCGCCAGCCTATCTCCAGCTCGAGAACGATCTGCGCAACGCGCTGGTGAGGAACGAGCTCCTGGTCCACTACATGCCGATCGTCGACGTGATGACCGGCAAGGTGCGCGCCGTCGAGGCGCTCGCGCGCTGGCAGCATCCGCGGCTGGGGCTGGTTGGGCCCTCCAAGTTCATCGCGATGGCGCAGGAGACGGGGCTGATCATCTCCATCGACCAGTGGGTGCTGCAGACCGCCTCCCGCCAGCTGCACGACTGGCGGCTGGAGATCGCCACCGCGAATCGGCTCTCCATCTCGGTAAACTTCTCCCGCAACCTGCTCGAGCAGGCGGACGTGGGCGCGCAGATCGACCGGGTGCTGCGCGAGTCGCACCTGGTGCCGGGCGATCTGAACATGGACATCAACGAGAGCGTGCTGGCGCCCGACAACGGCATCGACGCGCTCGCCGATCTCCACCAGCGCGGCCTCAAGCTGCACATGGACGACTTCGGCACCGGGCAGGGCTGGCTGCGCCACCTGCACAAGATCGAGGTCGACACCATCAAGATCGACCATTCGTTCCTGGCGGGAGGCGCGGATCGGGACCGGCAGGTGCTCACGCGCATCGTCCAGATCGCGCGCGACCTGGGCAAGTCGGTGATCGCGGAAGGAGTCGAGACCAAGGAGCAGGCGCGGCTGGTGCGCGAGGTCGGCTGCTCGTTCGCGCAGGGATTCTTCTTCAGCCCGCCGCTCGATCCGGCGAAAACGCGCACGCTCCTCCAGGGAGGCGTGCTGGACGTCGTCTGATGCGCTTCGAGCTTGTCGCATTCGATCTGTACGGGACCCTCCTCGACGTGAGCGGACTGGCGAAGCGGCTGGAGCCGCTCGCCGGTCCCGACGCGGCCGCGCTCCTGGCGAAATGGCGCAAGGCGCAGCTCGAGCGCACCTGGCGGGAGAAGGTGTACGAGCCGTTCGACGTGGTGACCGAGCGCGCGCTGGAGGAGGTGGCGCCGGGGATCGACGCGAAGACGCGCGCGCGGATGTGCGAGACCTGGCTCTCGCTGCCGGCGTTTCCGGACGCCCGGCCGGCGCTGGAGTCGCTGGGAAAGGCCCGGGTCCGGCGCGCCATCCTCTCCAATGGCACGCCGGCGATGATCCGCGCCGCGCTGGCCGCGGCGGACCTCGAGGTCGACGAAGTGCGCAGCGCGGACGAGGTGCGGGCGTACAAGACGGACCCGCGCGTCTACGCGCTCTTGCCGCGCGATCGGACGCTGTTCGTGAGCGCCAACGGCTGGGACGCCGAAGGCGCCAAGCGGAACGGCTTGACGGTGGCGTGGATCGATCGCGGCACTCCCCCGCCGGGCATCGCCCCCGACCTGCACCTGCACTCGCTCGCCGAGCTGGCGGCGGCGATCTGGCGGGAGCAGGGTGTCCGGGTGGTGAGAGGAACGGAGCTGGATCCGAACACCGCGCAGACGCCGGGGATGTCGCGGTCCGCGGCCATCACGCGCGCCCGCGCCGGCGCCGAGAAGATCTGGGCAGGCACCGTCACCATCCAGCCGAACGCGAAGACCGGCGCGCACCACCACGGGCCGGTGGAATCGGTGATCTACGTCGTGAAGGGACGGGCGCGGATGCGCTGGGGCGATCAGCTCGAGTACACCGCCGAGGCGGGGCCAGGCGACTTCATCTACGTCCCGCCCTACGTGCCGCACCAGGAGATCAACGCCAGCCGCGACCAGCCCCTGGAGTGCGTTCTCCTCCGCAGCGGCCAGGAGCCGGTGGTGGTGAACCTGGACATCGCGCCGCGGGAGCCCCCCGAAGAAGTGAAGTGGATCGACCCGATCCATAAAGCCTAGGCCGGCCCTGCCTTGGCGCGCGGTAATTCGCGAGCACGGTGAGGAGATGCGTTCTAGACTGCGGGGACCATGCAAGGCGTCCTGGCACCGGTCCTGACTCCGTTCGATTCCCAGCTGGATCCGGATCCAGGCCGCTTCGTGCGCTTCTGCCGGAAGCTGCTCAAGGACGGCTGCGCCGGCCTGGTGCCGTTCGGGACCACCGGCGAGGCCAACTCGCTGTCGGTGGAGGAACGCGAACGGCTCCTCGACGCCCTGCTCGAGGGCGGCGTGCCGGCGGAGAACCTCATCCCTGGCACCGGGTGCGCGGCGCTGCCGGATACGGTGCGGCTCTCCAGGAAGGCAGCGCGCGCAGGGTGCGCCGGCGTGCTGGTGCTGCCGCCTTTCTATTACAAGAACCCCAGCGAGGAAGGGCTGTACCGGAGCTTCGCCCAGGCGATCGACAGGACGGGAGAAGGGCGGCTTCGCGTCTACCTGTACCACATCCCGCAGGTGTCGCAGGTCGGCATCCCGCTGCGCCTGATCGAGCGATTGTTGAAGGCGTATCCGGGCGTCGTCATCGGCATCAAGGACAGCTCCCTCGACTTCGAGAACACGCGCGCGATGCTGCGCGCGTTTCCCGGATTCCAGGTGTTCGTGGGGACCGAGAAGTTCCTCCTCGCCACCCTGCGCGAGGGCGGAGCGGGCTGCATCACCGCGACGGCGAACGTGAATGCCTCGGCCATCGCCCGCGCCTTCCGTGAGCGCAGCGAGGAGCGGCAAGGCGAGATCGACGCGGTCCGCGTGACCTTCGAGAAGCTCCCCATGATCGCGGCACTGAAGGAAGCGGTCGCGCGGCGCACCGGAGATGCCGGTTGGCGCGCCGTCCGGCCGCCGCTGGTCGAGCTGTCGCCCGACGAGCGCGCGTCGCTCAAGGAAATCTGAAGTCCTTGAGCTGCTCGCGCAGCGCCGACTTGAGGAACTTTCCCGTCGCGGTCCGCGGGATCTGTGTCAGGAAGACGAACGCGTCGGGTAGCCAGAACTTCGCGAAGCGCGGCTCGAGCCAGGAGCGCAGCTCCGCCACTGAAGCGGTCGCGCCGTCCTTGAGGACGACGCACGCCACGGGCCGCTCGGACCATTTCGGGTGCGAGACCGCGACCACCGCCGCTTCTTTCACTGCCGGGTGGCCCATCAGGGCATTCTCGATCTCCACCGAGCTGATCCACTCGCCGCCGCTCTTGATCAGGTCCTTGGAGCGGTCGGTGATGCGCACGTAGCCTTCGGGGTCGATGGTCACCACGTCACCGGTGCGGAACCATCCGTCCATGGTGAACTTGTCGGCCTCGGCCGGGTTCTTGAAGTAGCTGCCGGCGACACAGGGCCCGCGTACGTGCAGCTCGCCCATCGACTTCCCGTCCCAGGGCACCTCGCCTTGATCGCCGATCGCCCGGACGTCGACGAGCGGCACCGCGGTCCCCTGCGTCGCGCGCAGGCGGAACTTCTCCGGGTCGGGCGCGTTTGCCGCGGCCGGTCCGGGACGGCAGATGGTCCCGATGGGGGACATCTCGCTCATTCCCCAGGCGTGGATGATCCGCAACCCGTGCCGCTTCTCGAATGCCTCGATCATCGACTGCGGCGCTGCAGAGCCTCCCACGATCATCGTGTGCAGCGCTTTCAGATCGAACCTGCCCGGTTGCCGCTCGAGCTGCTCCAGGACGCCGAGCCAGACGGTGGGGACGCCCGCCGTGAACGTCACCTTCTCGTCCGAGAGCAGCTCGAGCACGCTCGAGGCGTCGAGATGCGGTCCCGGGAATACCTGTTTCGCCCCCACCATCGTCGAGGTGAACGGCAGGCCCCATGCGTTCACATGGAACATCGGCACCACCGCCAGCACCACGTCGGATTTCGACAGACCCAGGGAGTCGGGCAGCGCCGACGTCATCGAGTGCAAGACCAGGGCGCGGTGGCTGTAGAGCACGCCCTTCGGCTTGCCCGTGGTGCCGGAGGTGTAGCAGATACCCGCGGCGTCGCTCTCCTGGATCCGCGGCGGCGAGAAGTCGGGCAGCTCGGACTCGATCAGCTGCTCATAGTCGATGGCGCCGTCCGGGGCCGGCTGCCCGTGTCCCCAGACCACCACCTGCCGCGGCTTCACCTCGGGCCGGATGCGCTCCCAGAGCGGCCACAGGCAATCGTCCACCAGGACCACCGTGTCATCCGCATGGTTGACGATGTAGGCGATGTCCTGCACCGAGAGCCGCGGGTTCAGCGTGTGCAGCACGGCGCCGCAGAGCGGAATGGCGAAGTAGGCCTCCAGGTGACGGCCGTGGTTCCAGGCGAGCGTGGCGACGCGGTCGCCCGGCTTGACGCCCAGGCGGGTCAGCGCGTTGGCCAGCTTCTGCGCCCGTTTGTGGAACTCCGCGTAGGTGCTCCGCTGGATGGACTTGTCCGGCCTCCGCCACACGATCTCGTTGGCGGAGAAGTACCTGCGCGCGCGATCGAAGAAGTGCGCCAGCGTGAGAGGGACCTGCATCATCAGTCCGTCCATGACGCCTCCAGCCTGGAGACGAGAATGTACACCCTTGAAATGCATGGCGTCCTCCGGCGAAGATGCGCGCCCCTTTTGGAGGTGACATGCATCTTCCGCTCGTCCTGGCTGCCGCGCTGTCCGCTGCTGCGACTCCTCCGCCGCTCACCGTCGACGAGATCGTGGCCCGCTACGTCGAGGCTCGGGGAGGGGCGGACAAGATCGCCGCGCTGCAGACGCTGAAAGTCACCGGCAGGGTGTTCTTCGGCGGCGGCGACGACTTCTCCATCACCGCGCAGTTCGCGCAGATCCTCAAGCGCTCCGACCAGATCCGCAGGGAAATCACGCTCCAGGGGCTCACTGCCATCGACGCGTACGACGGCAAGGAGAGCTGGAGCGTCGATCCCTTTCAGGGCCGGAAGGACCCCTTCCGCACCACCGCCGACGAGGCGCGCGGCCTGGCGCAGGACGCGGACTTCGAGGGCGCGCTGGTGCGGTGGCGGGAAAAGGGTCACCAGATCAGGTATCTCGGCACCGAAGACGTGGACGGCACGCCGGCGCACAAGCTGCGCGTCGCGCTCAAGGACGGGGACGTGCAGTACGTCTACCTAGACCCGGACTACTTCCTGGAGATCCGCCGCGTGAGCCAGCGGACCGTCCGCGGCTCGGAGCGGGTCAGCGAGACGGACTTCGGCTCGTACGTGCAGGTCAACGGCGTCTGGATCCCCACTTCGGTGGAGTCCGGCAAGAAGGGCGGGCCGAAGACGCAGCGATTCACGGTCGAGACCGCGGAGGGCAACGTGCCGGCGGATGACGCCGTGTTCCGCTTCCCCGCGGGACCCGGGACCCGCGCCATCCTTCCCCCGGAGCAGCCGGCGCCGCTGCTCGCGCAGGCGCCCGCGCTGAAGGGGGCGGGAAAGGCGCCTGCGATCGACGGAGGCGTGATCTCCGGCCTCAATGCGCGGAACATCGGATCCGCCGCCATGAGCGGCCGCATTTCCGCGCTGGCAGGGCGCAAGATCGACGGCAAGGTCCTGCTCTACGTGGGCGCGGCAAGCGGTGGCGTGTGGAAGAGCCAGGACGGGGGCATGACCTTCAAGCCCGTCTTCGACCGGCAGCCGGTGCAGTCGATCGGGGCCATCGCCATCGACCCGAAGAACGCGCAGGTGATCTGGGTCGGCACCGGGGAGTCCTGGACGCGCAACTCGGTGTCGATCGGAGATGGCATCTACAAGTCGGTCGATGGCGGCGAGAGCTGGACGAACATGGGCCTGCAAAAGAGCGAGCGGATCACGCAGATCGCGATCGACCCGCGCAACCCCGACACGGTCTACGCCTGCGCGCCGGGCAAGCTGTGGAGCGACAGTCCCGATCGCGGTCTCTACAAGACCTCCGACGGCGGGAAGACCTGGGACCTGATCCTCACCGGCCCGAACCTGTCCACGGGCTGCAGCACGATCGCCATCGACCCGAAGAACCCTGACCTGCTCTTCGCCGGTCTCTGGGACTTCCGCCGCAAAGGCTGGACGTTCCGGTCCGGCGGAGACGGGCCGGATGCGTCGAGCGCCAGCGGGCTGTTCAAGTCCGGGGACGGCGGCCGCAGCTGGACGGAAGTGAAGGGCCTGGGTCCGAAACCCTGGGGGCGAGTGGAAGTGGCGATCGCGCCCTCGAGCTCCAGCGTCGTGTACGCCTTCGTGGAATCGACCGACTCCGCGCTCTGGCGCTCTTCCGACGGCGGCAGCACCTGGGAGAAGCGGGACAACAGCCAGATGATGATCTGGCGCCCGTTCTACTTCGCGCGGCTGATCGTCGATCCCCTCAATCCCGAGCGCGTGTTCAAGACGGATCTTGAATTGATCGTCAGCGACGATGGCGGGCGCAGCTTCGCGCGCACCGGCGGCTTCAATGCGCACGGCGACTGGCACGATCTCTGGATGGACCCGGAGAACCCGAAGTACGTCGTGGGTGGAAACGACGGCGGGCTCTTCTTCTCGTTCGACGGCGGGAACCGCTGGCTGAAGAACAACAACCTGCCCGTGTCGCAGTTCTACCACGTTGCGGTGGACGACCGGGATCCCTACCGGGTGTATGGCGGGCTCCAGGACAACTCCAGCTGGGTGGCGCCGAGCGCGTACGGGGGCGGCATCTCCACCAGCGTCTGGGAGAACCTCTACGGCGGCGACGGCTTCTGGACCGTGCCCGACCCCACCGATCCCGAGGGGGTGTACGCGGAATCGCAGGGAGGCTTCATCGCCCGAGTAGATCGGCGCCTGCAGACGGGCCGGGACATCCAGCCGAAGGCTGGCTACAAGGAGCGGCTCCGCTTCAACTGGAACACGCCGATTGTCATCAGCCCGACGAACAAGGGCACGGTCTACATCGGAGCGCAGTTCCTCTTCCGCTCCCGCGACCGGGGAGACACCTGGGAGCGGATCTCGCCGGACCTGACCACCAACGATCCCGAGAAGCAGAAGCAGGAAGAGTCCGGGGGCGTGACCGTCGACAACTCCTCCGCGGAGGAGCACACCACCATCTACTCGATCAGCGAGTCGCGCTTCGACCCGAACACCATCTGGGTTGGAACGGACGACGGCAACCTCCAGCTCACGCGCGACGGCGGGAAGATCTGGACCAACCTCGTGCGGAACGTGAAGGGATTGCCCCCGAGCTCCTGGGTGAGCTGGGTGGAGGCGAGCAAGCATGACGCCGGCACCGCGTATGCGGCCTTCGATCGCCACACGCTCGGCGACATGAATCCCTGGGTGTACAGGACCACCGACTTCGGCAGGACCTGGACGCGCGTCGTCGGGCCCGAGCAGGGCGTCCGCGGGTACGCCCACGTCATTCGAGAGGACCTCGTCCGCAAAGATCTCCTGTTCGTCGGCACCGAGGTCGGCCTCTGGATCTCGGTGGACGCAGGCAAGACCTGGGCGGAGTTCAAGGGCAGCGACTTCCCCGCGGTTGCCGTGCGCGACATCCAGATCCAGCCGCGCGACGGGGACCTGGTGCTGGGGACCCATGGGCGCGGCATCTGGATCATCGACGACCTCGCGCCCCTGCGCGCCCTCACCGCGCAACTGCTGGCGCAGGACGCGGCCTTCCTGCCTTGGCGCACGACGCAGCAGCGCATCATCGGCCAGGGCGGCTGGTCGGAGGGCGACGCGACCTTCACCGGTCCCAATCCGCCCAGCGGCGCGGTGATCAGCTACTACCAGCGGACGCGTCACTTGTTCGGGCCGATCAAGCTGGAGATCCTCGACGCGCAAGGGCACCTGGTGGACACCGTCCCGGCGTCGAAGCGGCGCGGGATCAACCGGGTTGCCTGGACCATGCAGGTGAAGCCGCCGCGGGTGCCGCGCGCCGCGACGCTGGCGTTCGCGGGATCGCAGGGACCCCGGGTGGTGCCGGGCACCTACACCGTGCGGCTCACCAAGGGCGCCAAGGTGTACGAGACCAAGCTCGACATCGGCCTGGACCGCCGCGCGCCCTGGAAGGTGGCGGATCGGCGCGAGCACTTCGATGCGGCGATGAAGGTGCACGCGCTGTTCGGCGACATGAGCGACCTGGTGGAGAAGATCGACTCCGCCAGCGCCGCCCTCGGGCAACGGATGAAGGCGCAGCCGCAAGATGCCCGCCTGGCCGGTCTTCTGGCGAAGGTGGACGCGACGAAGAAAAAGATCGTGGCGACCAAGGAGGGCGGGGCCATCACCGGAGAGGAGCGGATTCGCGAGCACACCGACCACCTCTACTCGGCGCTGCTGTCGTGGGAGGGCAAGCCTGCCGCCTATCTGGTCGCGCGTACGGACGCGCTGCGGCGGGAGCTCGGCGACGTGCGGGCGGAGTTCGAGGCGCTGCAGCCGCAGATCCAGTCGCTGAGGCTGTCGCCGCAGCTTCTGCCCTCAGCGGTGCCGCCGATGATGTCGGCGTGCATCCATGAGGATTGGGAGGAGTGCGCCGGGTCCCCCGAGGTTGAGGTGAGATAGAGATTCGCCGCTCTCGCCCTGCGGGCAGAGGCCGGTTGACGCTCAGGGCTTGGGGTTTGGGGTGGTGGGCCCAGGTCGGGCTGGGGGGAAACCTCGACTCTGAACCTCCACTCGTCCCAAGCCCCAAGACCTGAACGTCAACCGACCCGGGCGACGCTGCGCCCCGAGGCGCCGGAGCCGAACGCAAAATCAAAAGGCGCGAGGCTCTCGCCCCGCGCCCTTCGAGTGTGTCCAGCGGACCCGAAGGTCTGCCCGGAACTTTTTTCCCCCTCCGGAGGTTCCAGCCTCGCCTGCCGCTGCGCAGCCCGGGTTGCCCCGACCTACGCTCCCTCTCCTGGATTTGGTGCTCCCTGGAGTGTTGTATGCGGACGAATTGCGGGGGCATTGGGTTCCCCGCTCCCGCCACGGCCTCGGATTTTCACCCTGGCCCTCGCGGTCTCTCTTCGTCCGCCGTCCGCTCCATCTTTCGATGAAGTTTCATCCTCCTGCGAGCTTTCCGCCTCCTGCAGAGTCCTGCGGCCTGCGCGCTGCCCTTCGCGCCTGGTCGAACCTTGCGACCCGACCGAACAGCCGAAGAGCGCCTCCCATGGGGTCCTCGTCCCTCATCGCGACGTCAGCAAGCGGCGTCCACCACTCCGCAGGGAATCCCGACCCAGCGGTCAAAGTTCCGTCCTCGACGTTTCTCACGTCCTCGACGGTTTCCTCCGCCACCTGCCTTCGCGGGCTTGTTTCATCCCGCTGCCACGTCCAGGGTTTGCCCTTCAGGGGATTGTTCCTCGCTGCGGAGCCGTACCGGGTTTCCCCGGCCGCGTCATGCCCTCTTGCCGTTGAGCGCAGCCGCCTGTGACCAGCGACCGCGCCCTCGACTTCAGGGCCTTGCTCCCCGCTGCGAGTGCGGTGTCGGTCGAGACGGGTTGGGTCTCGACCGATCCGCGCCCCTCATGGGCTTCAGCTCCTCCGGGTGCTCTCCTCGCACAACGTGGGGATGCTTTCACATCCCCTCCACCCTCGGCCTTCACCGTGAAGAACCCCTCGCGGCTGGCCCTCGGCGTCTCGCCGTTGCGCGAGTTGGCTTGCCTGGAATCAGGCTGCCGACCCGCTCGAGCTTTCCGGCCTGAACCCCCGTCCCTCCTTTCGAAAAGTCGGGTTCGAGGCCTGTTCCCGGCGGCCCACCGAGCCGCCGGACACGCAGATCCATAGAGCACGCGTCATGCCATCGCCTCCCGGCTGTAACCAGTCGGAATCACGGGCTGACTGGATCGAGGCAGCGCGCACGATCTGGACACGTCCCTGTGTGGTGTCTGGGGATTTTTGGGGGCAGCCTGTGGTCGTGTTGTGAACAAGGGGTGCGGGTGTGTCCGGACGGGGTTGTGGATTGTGCAGGAAATGGACGATCGCACAGTCTCTGGACGTATCGTACGGGGTCGCCTGAGACCTTTGTCGTGCGGCTGTCTACGGCTCGATCGGGAAAGCCGTTCGCAGGTCGTCAGGAATGCGCAGCGGCCGCCCGCGTCCGAGATCGAAGTACACCCAGTCGGTGGCCGCGCGGCAGATCAGTTGATCGGCGCGCAGGATCTCCGTCTTGCGCACGCTGTTTGCGGCCTTCATTGTCACCACGCGCGTCTCGATGCGAAGCCGGTCGCCCAGGACCGCGGCCCTCAGGTACTCGATCTCGTGCGTGCGCACGACCCACGCCTGCCCGCGGGCGAGGTAGGCAGGCTCGGGGAACCCGAGCGCCGTCGAATGCGCCAGCGCCGCTTCCTGCACCCATCGCAAGTAGACGAGATTGGACGCATGACCGAGGTTGTCGATGTCCTCCTCGACCACCTCGACTTCATGAATGAACGGCATTCGCTGCTTTTACGCCGACTTCTTCCCGTGCGCGGCATTCCACTTCGCCCGCGCCTCGCGCTGCTGCTTCGCCGTCAGCTCGGACCGGTGCTTGTCGCAGATGTAGCCGAACCGGGGGCCGCGCGAGATGTTCTTGCATCCCTCGACACGGCAGCGCATGTCCAGGCTGCGCCCTCCGGGGCGCAAGGCGCGCGCGATCCTCGCCGCGCTCTGGTTTGCCTTGGCGCGCTCAACCAGGATGCGCTTCTGCTCGCGAATCGGTACGCTGCGCGCATGCTCCCGGCAGAACCATCGATTGCGGGGGCCGGCGCCAGGACTCTTGCAGCCCGGGTTCGGACACAACCGCACGCCGTTCGGGCGCACCGCGGCACGGCCTGCGGCAGAGCGGGCAAACATCTGTTCCGCGCGGGATGCGACTGCCGCTGCGAACTGCTCGATGAGGCTGTCCAGCAGGCCGTGGATCGGTTTAGGCATTCGTTTGTCCGAGAGGAGGGCTTGAACTATGGCCGGTGAGGCTCGTTATCTAGCCCATTTGACAATGAATTGCTACTACCTACGTCTTACTCCCTCTTAGGTTAACAAACGCCATGGATTTCAAAGAGCTTCACCGTGGGCACATCGAGGTGGTCTCGCGGGGAGTCGCGGCCGCACTGGACAAGACCGGATTCGCTGCGCTCGTAGTGCATTCGGGCACGCTCCAGAAGCGCACCGACGCGGACGACCAGTACTGGCCGCTGCGCCCCACGCCGCATTTCCAGCACTGGCTCCCGCTCGCCGAGGCGGGGTGCCTGCTGATCGCGGTTCCGGGTCGGAGGCCGGTGCTGGTCCGGCCGCCGGTCCAGAGCTTCTGGGAGGCGCCGCCCGCGCCTGAGAGCGATCACTTCTGGGACGCCTTCGAGGTGGTGGAAACGGTTCCACAGCTACCCGCGGGCCGCGTCGCGTTCGTCGGCGACGATGCGCGCGCGGCGGCCGGACTGAAGATCACCGAGGTGAACCCGCCGGAGCTGGTGCGCATGCTGGACGCGCTCCGGGTGCGGAAGACGCCCTACGAGGTGGCCTGCCTCGCCGAGGCCAACCGCCGCGCCGCGCCCGGCCACGAAGAGCTGCGACGGCTGTTCCAGGGCGCCGATCGGAGCGAGCTGGAGCTGCACCTCGGCTTCCTTGGAGCCACCCGGCAAGACGACGCGGAGACGCCCTACAAGAACATCGTCGCGCTGGGCAAGCACGCGGCCACCCTGCATCACGTCAGCTACGAGAAGCGCGCGCAGCCGGCGCGATCGCTGCTGGTCGATGCGGGTGCGTCTTTCGCGGGATATTGCTCGGACATCACCCGGACCTGGGTGAAGGGCGGCGGGGCCGCGGCGAGCGCATTCTCGGAGCTCGTCGCGGGCATGGAAGCGATGCAGAAGCGACTCTGTTCCCAGGTCCGCGTCGGCATGCCGTACGAGGAGCTGCACGACGATTCGCACCGGCAGGTGGCGGGGATCCTGCGCGAGGTCGGGATCTCGCGCCTGCCCGCCGACGAGCTGGTCTCGCGGCGGATCACGCGCGCCTTCTATCCGCACGGTCTCGGCCACGCGCTCGGCTTGCAATGCCACGACGTAGGGTGCGCCCTCCGCCCGCCGCGCGCCGACAACCCGTTCCTGCGCAACACCACGGAAGTGGCCCCTCAGCAGGTCTTCACCATCGAGCCAGGCCTCTACTTCATCGAAGCCCTGCTCGCGCCCTTCCGCCCCTCGCCAGACATCGATTGGAAGCTGGTCGACGCCCTCTCCGCTTTTGGCGGCATCCGCATCGAAGACGACGTCGTCGTCCACGACTCCGGCATCCGCAATCTCACCCGCGAAGTACTCCCGCACGGTGGCGGCGCAGTCTAAGGCTTCAGATCAACCGCAGAGCACGCCGAGCACGCAGAGGCGGAAACGTAGACTGAAGGAAATCGTTTTTTGGAGTTGGGTTTGGTTCCAACCCGACGGGTCGGGGCAACCCCGAGCGCCTCGGTGGCGAGATGATCACACCTACCAAAAACCTCTGCGCGCTCTGTGCGCTCTGCGGTTGATGGGAAGCCTTTACGCGGCGGACTTTTGTTGGTTGGCGGCGATGAAGGCGACGGGCTTGTACAGGTGGGCGATGATGGCGAAGAGGACGGCTCCTGCAGTCATGAATGCGGCCCAGAAGAGGAAGTAGCCGGTCCGGGACTCGAAGGCGACGTGCCGTGTCACCAGCGACGTCAGGAAGGAGCCGCCGCCGATGGTGAGGAACCAGAGCGACATGATGGTGCCCTTCATGCTCCTCGGCGCCTGGGTGTAGGCGAACTCGAGCGCGGTCACGCTCACCAGCGTCTCGGCGACGGCGATGAACACGTACTGGATCACCTGCCAGCCGATGTGCGGCTTCTGTCCCGCCTCGATCCAGCTCTGGATTATCGCCGCGGAGAGGAACGCGGGCACGGCGATGAACATCCCCGCCGTCATCCGCCTCAGCATGCTCATGCGGATGCCGGCCCGCTCGAACGCGGGATACACCACGTACGCGAACAGCGGCACCATGATCAGGATCAGGATGGCGTTCAGCGCCTCCATCTGCGCCGATTCCATCTGCCAGCCGTAGACGTCGCGGTTCATCAGCTCGGCCTGGTTGAACCAGCTGCTGCCGTACTGGAAGTACAGGGCCCAGAAAGCGAGGATGGGAGCGAACACGGCCGCGATGCGGAACACCGAGCGCACTCCCTCCACCGCGGCCTCCCCGTGCCTCGCGCGCGCCTCGGCAAGCCCCTTCGCCATCCAGGTGCGCAGCACCGCGCCGAACCCGTTGGGATCCCGCCCAGCCGGGGGGACCTTCACGTAGTCCTTGCTCCCCGCCACGTAGACGATCAGTGCGATCGCCATGAGGATGCCAGGCACGCCGAATGCCCAGGCGACCGCGTTCTGCTCGCACAGCTTGATGGCACCGAACGCGCAGCCCGCCAGCAGCCAGGGCGTGGCGATCTGCGAGGCGGCGGATCCCAGGTTGATGGCGACGTAGAACAGCGAGTAGACCCGGTCGAGCAGGCCGGACTGCTCCTGGCTGAACTGGTCGCCCACGAAGGCGGACAGATTGGGCTTGATGCCCGACTGCCCGACCACGATCAGCGTCATGCCGATGAACAGCAACGCCACGCGCGCCGAGGGCGCGAAGTCCGCCGAGGCCAGCACCGCGTGCCCGGCCACGTACCCGTAGCTGAGCCAGAGGATGGTGCGGTAACGGCCGATGAAGCGATCGGAGAGCCAGGCGCCGACGACCGTCATCGCGAACGCCGCGGCGACGAAGTCGTGGTAGACGCCCTCGGCGCGGTTGCGCTGCCAGCCCAGGAACTGCTGCATGTACGGCACCAGGATGGTGCTCATGCCGTAGAAGCTGAACCGCTCGCACGCCTCGTTGCCGAGGATGTACTTGACCGCGGACGGGAAACGGCCCGAGCTCACGCTCGCCGTCGCGTCACCAGCCACATTGCTTCCCCTGGTTCTGCTGCTTGAGCCACTTCTGCAGCGGCTGGAAGTACTCGAGCAGCGCGCCGCCGTCCATCTGGCGCTGCCCGGTCATCGCCTCGAGGGCGTCCGGCCAAGGCTTGCTCGCTCCCATCGAGAGCATCTTCCAGAGCCGCTGTCCCGCTTGCTTGCTGCCATGGAAGGAGCACTCGTGCAGGGGACCCTTGTGTCCGGCCGCCTGGCACATGGCGCGGTAGAACTGGAACTGGAGGATCCGCGCCAGGAAGTACCGCGTATAGGGCACGTTCGCTGGCACATGGTACTTGGCGCCGGGATCGAAGTCTTGCTCCGTCCGCGCCACCGGCGGCGCCACGCCCTGGTACTTCGTCCGCAACGCCCACCAGGCCTTGTTGTAGTCGGCGGGCGCCGTCTTGCCGTTGAACACGTCCCAACGCCACTGATCGATCAGCTTCGAGAAGGGCAAGAAAGCCACCTTGGCCAGCGCGTTCTTCATCTGGACGTTGATCACCGCTTTCTTGTCGTTCGGCACCCCCGGCACGAGGCCGAGCTGCTTGAGGTACCCGGGCGTCATCGAGAGCACCAGCGTATCGCCGATGGCCTCGTGGAAACCGTCGTTCGCGCCGGCCTGGTAGAGCAGGGGCAGCTTGTAGTAGGCGTGGAAGTAGTAGTCGTGCCCCAGCTCGTGGTGGACGGTGGTCAGGTCCTCCTCGGTGGGCGGGTTCCGGATGCACATCTTGATCCGCAGGTCGTCGGAGAAGGTCACGTCCCAGGCGCTGGCGTGGCAGACCACTTCGCGGTCGCGCGGCTTGACGAGCATCGACCGCTCCCAGAACGTCTTCGGCAGCGGATCGAATCCAAGCGACGTGAAGAACGCCTCGCCGGTCTTCACGGTGCGGGTCGCGTCCCATTTCTGGGCGGCCATCGCGGCATCCGCGTCCAGGTTGGCGACGCCTTTGTACGGCTCCACCAGCGGATAGACGTTGCTCCATTCCTGCGCCCACATGTTCCCGAGCAGGTGGGCCGGGATGGGCTTGCCGTCGGGGACCTTGTCCTTTCCGTACGTCTTCTGCAGCTGCGCGCGCACATAGCAGTGCAGGTCGTCGTAAAAGGGCTTGAGCTGTTGCCACAGCCGGTCGGTGTCCTGCTCGAACTGCTCCGGCGGCATGTCGTAGCCGGCCCGCCACATGTCGCCCATGTTGGCGAATCCGGCGCCGCGGGCCCCCTCGTTCTGCAACTCGACGAAGCGGCTGTAGCGCGAGCGCTGGGGACGGGCGGTGTCGTGCCAGGAGGTCCAGGCGTCGAGCAGCTCGTCATGGTTCCGGCTGCGATCGACGATCTTCTCCAGCTCCTCGAGATCGCGTCCCTTGGAGTCCTTGGCGGCGCCGTAGTAGCCCTCGAGACGGGCCGCGAGCGAGGTCATCTCCAGCCGCTTCGCCGGATCCTCGATCACGGGGCTCGCGATGCGGAGCAGGTACAGCATCCGCGCCGTGTCCGGATCGAGCTTCAGGTCCTTGAACCTCGCGGCCGTCCTGGCGGCGTCGCTGGAGTACGCCAGCAGGCGCTCGTTGGCCGACGCGGCGTTCCGTTCGCTGTCGTCGTTGATGTACGTGCTCTTGATCCAGTCCGCGGTGGACGAGTCGACGTAGAGCCGCTTCAGGTCCTCGTTCACTCTTCCGATGAATTGCTTCGGGTCTTCGATGGGGGCCTGCCGGAGCTGCGCGCTGCTCGTAGCCGGCGGCGTCTGCTGGGTCGAGGCCGAGGCGCAGGAGGACAGCGCCGCGGCGGCGAGGAGGAGGACGGAGATTTTCATGGCGGCGCAGGCTACTTGAACAGCGTGCCGAAACGCCAGCGTTCCCGCGCTCCGCGCCACAGTTGTTGAGCTTCGCTGCGGGCCACCGACACGGCGCCGCGGCCCACTGGTGCCACGCCGGCCGGGCGGAAGAAGACGCTGGACGGCCCGCTTCCAGGCACCGCCACGAAGAACGGCAGGAAGACGGGCCCCGCGGACACGAGCCCCTGGTAATCGCCCAGGAAGCAGGCCCCGTGCTCCAGCGGCGCGGAGCGCAGGTCGAACGGGCCGCCGATCATCGCGTCGGTGAACGTCGCGCCCCCATCGGTCGAGGTGGCCAGCCACTGCGCGACCATGAGGTCGCCGCTGTCCGACGCGTCGTCGCTGCGCAAGTCGTAGTAGGTGACGCCTACGCTCCCGTTCGAGGCGACCGCCAGCGCGGGCGTGAACGCCGGGACCGCCGGCGCACCGTTGACCTGGACGGGCGCGGACCAGGTGAGCCCGCCGTCCGTGCTCTTGGAGAGGGCGATGCCGTCGCGCGCCATGCCCGAGAACCGGGCGTCCTCCCAGGCGATGTAGAGCGCGCCGTTCGCCCGATCCACCGCGATGGTCGGGACCACGCTGCCAGTGCGGATCCCGCGCCCGTTCTTGGGATCGTTGACCCCGACGAATTCGGCGTCTGCCACCGGGATGGCCGGCGTCGGCCAGCTCACCCCCCGGTCCGTCGAACGGAGCACGGAGACCGTGGCCCTGGGAGCCAGCGAGCTGTTCTGCGTGATGACTACCAGTAGGTCGACGAGCGTGCCGTCGGGGAGCACGACGATCTGGTTGGAGACTGTCTGCGTGTCGGGTCCGGGATCGTAGATCTGCCGCGCGGTTTCCCAGCTCTCACCGCCATCGGTGGTGCGCGCGAACCAAGCCGGTCCCGTGCCCAGAGGATTGTTGGGGATGGTGAAGCCCGTCAGCCGATCCCAGACCGCATAGGCGAAGAGGGAATCCAGCGGATCGGCGGTCACCGTCTCCTTGTCCATCGCCAGATCGGGGTCGGTGTCGTGCTGGAGCTGGTGCGGGTCCTGCCAGGTCCGGCCTCCGTCGGTGGAGCGGCTGACCAGCATCGCGCGATTGGACGCGTTCGCGTCGAAAACGTACGCGATCTGCCAGGCGGTGCCGCCGGGCCCGATGCTCACCCAGGGATCGGTTGCGCGATCGTAGGCGCCTTGGGTGCAGCGGGAGAATTTCGCGGAGCTGCGCATCCACGTATGCCCGCCGTCGAACGTGGCGGCGCTGCCGATTCCGTTCGCGCCACCGTTGGACCATCGGTCCTGCTGCCAGACCCCGATCAGGTGCTGGGGGTTGGCCGGATCGATCGCGATCGACGGCTCCACCCCGGCATTGGGGAAGACGGTGCCGCCGCGCCCGGGAGGGCCTTGGCAGGAGCTGTTCCAGGACGCGCTCCCCGAGACTGCGACCAGGCCGGGAAACGTCGACGGCAGCGGCGCGGGTTCGTCGCAGGCCGTGCAGAGCAGCAGGAGTGCCGCTCCGCGGCGCATCCTGCCAGCGAAGCACGGTGGTAGAACGGCGCCCATGTCCCTCGAAGATGGCGTGGTGACCGACTTCCGCGATCGGATGACGTACGGCGGATATCTACAACTGGACAAGCTGCTGGCGGCGCAAACGCCGCTGAGCAACCCCCCGCACCACGACGAGATGCTGTTCATCATCCAGCACCAGACCAGCGAGCTGTGGTTCAAGCTCATCCTCCACGAGCTGCGCGCCGCCGTCGCGTTCGTGCGGCGCGACGAGCTGGAGCCCACCTTCAAGATCCTCGCCCGGGTGAAGCACATCCAGGCGCAGCTCGTCTCGCAGTGGGCCGTGCTGGCGACGCTCACGCCGAGCGAGTACGGGGAGTTCCGGCACGTCCTGGGCCCCGCCAGCGGGTTCCAGTCGCTGCAGCACCGGGTGATCGAGTTCATGCTCGGAAACAAGGACCGGCGGATGCTGGCGGTCCACGAGCAGGACCCGGCGGGCCATGCCGAGCTCCTGCAGGCGCTGGAGTCGCCGACGCTGTACGACGAGTTCCTGCGCTACCTGGCGCGCCGGGGGAAGCCGATTCCGCCGGAAGTGCTCGAGCGCGACGTGACGCAGCCGCACCAGGGCCACCCCGGCGTGCGCGCGGCGATCCGGGAGATCTACGAGAAGCCCGCGGAGAACTGGGACGCCTACGAGATGTGCGAGAAGCTGATCGACGTCGACGAGCAGCTCTCGCTCTGGCGCTTCCGGCACGTCAAGGTGGTCCAGCGGATCATCGGCTGGAAGCGAGGCACCGGCGGCACCGCGGGCGTCGACTATCTGAAGAAGCTCGTCGACGTGCTCCTGTTCCCGGACCTGTGGGACGTCCGCACCGAGCTCAAGGGGTAGGGACACCATACGCAATGCCGGGCCAACCGCGCAGTTGGCATGCCGAATTGCGTATGGTGTCCCCGTCAGAGCACCCGTCAGAGCACCCCGTGCGAGCGCAGCAGCGGCACCAGGCTCTCCCCGGCGAGACGGACCCCGCGCTCGTAGTCAGGGTGTGACTGCCGCGCCAGCTCCGAGAGGATCCGCGACTGGATCTCGCCCGCCTGCAGCGCGACGCGATAGGGAACCCGGGTGAACGTGACCAGCTGGTAGCGGGTGAGATAGCGGCCCGGCATGCGGCCCTGGAGCTCGCGTTCGATCTCCCGCATGCGCAAGAACTGCGGATCCGCCACCTTGTCGCGCATCTCCACGAAGTTCTCCACCGCCAGGTCGGCGATCGCGTCGGTGTCCGGCTTGCGCGATTCGGAGAATCGGGCGAAGTCGCGCGCCCACTCGCCGGTGAGCATGCCCGCGAGCAGCGTCACGTCCTCGAAGCCCGCGTTCATCCCCTGCCCGAAGAACGGCACGATGGCGTGCGCCGCGTCGCCGATCAGGAGCGCGCTCCCGCGCGACCAGGGCCAGGCCTTGACGGTCGCCATGCGCCCGAGGGGCGCCTGCTCGAACTGCTGCGCGAGGTCCGGGATGAGCGGGGCTGCATCGGGGAAGTACTTCTTGAAGAACGCTTGCGCGTCGCCCTCCGTCTTCAGCTCCGCGAACGACGGGGTCCCCTCGAAGGGGAGGAAGAGCGTGCAGGTGAAGCTGCCGCCGCGGTTCGGGAGCGCGATCAGCATGAAGTTTCCGCGCGGCCAGATGTGCAGCGCGTTCCGGTGCATGGCGAAGCCGCCGCCCTTGGGCGGCATGGTCAGCTCCTTGTATCCGCTGGAGAGCACCTGCTGGGACACCTCTCCGCCCATGCAAGCGCGCAGGGCCGAGGCGCTCCCGTCGCTGCCCACGATCACCGGCGCGCGCAGGTAGCCAAAGGGCTCGAAGCGGGCCACCCGCAGGTCGAAGTCGTAGTCGGCCAGCCGCTGGTTGAAGTAGAACCGCACGCGCCCGGTCTCTTCCGCCCGCGTCATCAAGAGCTTGTTCAGCCCCGAGCGCGACATGGAGTTGATGTGCTCGCGCTCGCTGCGGCCGTAGGGAAGGAGCGCGAGCTTGCCGTCGAGCGTGTGCGTCATCCGCCCCTGCATCGGCACGGCCTCGCCGAGAACGTCGTGGTCCAGGCTGACTTGATGGAGGGCGTGCAGGCCCCGGGTGGAGACGGCCAGGTTGATGGACCGGCCCGCGGCGATGTCCACCTGGCGCATGTCAGGGCGCCGCTCGTAGACGTCCACGCCATGACCCCGGCGGGCAAGTGTGAGCGCCAGGAGCGAGCCGACCGGGCCCGCGCCGACGATGACCACGTCATCCATCCCGCGACTCGGCGATCCGCGCGCAGAAGCGGTGGACGTCCTCGAACGAGTTGTAGAGCGGGGCGGGAGTGATGCGGACGATGTCCGGCGGACGCAGATCGACGACGGCGCCGCCCTTCGCCAGCTCGAGCTCCAGGTCGGCCTTGGGGAAGCGCACGGTCAGCATCGAACCCCGCTCGGGCGGCGTGAGCACCGGAACGCCGCGCCGGCGCAGCAGCCACTCCAGATACCCCGTCAGGCGATCGCCTTTGCGGCGCAGCGCGGGCATCCCCGCGCGGTCGAACAGCTCCATCGACGCGCGCAGCGCCGCCAGCTGGAGGATGGGCGGGTTGGAGAGCTGCCAGGCCTCGGCTCCGCGGATGGCCGAGAAGCGCGGGCCCATCTCGAAACGATGCGCCTTGTCGTGGCCCCACCAGCCCTCGAAGCGGGGGAGCGACGCGCTGGCGTGGCGCTCGTGCACGAAGACGCCGCCCAGGCCGCCGGGCCCGGCGTTCAGGTACTTGTAGTTGCACCAGGCGGCGAAATCAGGACCGTCCTCGTGCAGGGAGAGGACGAGATTTCCGGCGCCATGCGCGAGATCGAATCCGATCTGCGCGCCCTTGGCGTGCGCGGCCCGGACCATGGAGCGCATGTCGCAGGCCCGGCCGGTGAGGTAGTTCACGTTGCCGATCAGGGCCAGCGCGATGTCGTCGCGCTCCTCCAGGTCGCGCAGCGGCTCGTCGCTTTCCAGCACCGCGTCCGGGAACCCGTGAAAGCGGGCCTGCGAGGCTACGGCGTACTGATCGGAGGGGAAGGCGCCCTTCTCGATCAGCAAGCGGTGCTTGCCGGGGCGCGGCCGGTAAAAGGACACCATCATGAGATGCAGGTTCACCGACAGGGTGTTCATCACCACCACTTCGTGCGGCAGCGCGCCGACCAGCCGCGCGGTGCTGGCGGTGAGCAGCTCGTGGTAGCGGACCCAGGGGTTGCGCGCGGCGAAATGGCCTTCGACGCCGAAACGCGCCCAATCGTCCAGCTCCTGGAGCACGTACTCCCGCGCGCGGCGCGGCTGCAGCCCCAGCGAATGGCCGGCGAAGTAGAGCGGGCCCGACTCCGGAAAGAGGAATTCCCCCCGGAGGGGCGCCAGCTCGTCGGCGGCGTCCTGCGCGCGCGCCCATGCCAGCGAGTCCTCAAAGGTCATATGAGCTCGCGTCCCGGCCGAGCCATTCGAGCGCGGTGCCGGAGCGAAGCCGGTCCCGTACCTCCGGCGTGAAGCTCATGGAATCGATCAGCGCGCCGGGTGGCGTCTCTCCGAGCGGAAACGGGTAGTCGCTGCCGAGCGCCACGCGTTCGGCGCCGAAGAGCTCGAGCACCAGTAGTAAAGCGCGCGCGTCGTGGACCAGCGAGTCGACGTAGATGCGCTTCAGATACGCCGACGGGGGATGCGGGTTGTCGACCGCCACCAGGTCGGGGCGCGCGCGGAAGCCGTGTTCGATCCTTCCGAACGTCCCCGGGAAGGCGCCGCCGCCGTGCGCGAACGCGATCCGCAGGCGCGGAAGGCGCTCCAGGACGCCCCCGAAGATGAGGGAGCAGACGGCGAGCGAGACCTCAGCCGGCATGCCCACCAGCCAGGGCAGCCAGTACTTCCGCATCCTCGCCTCGCCCATCATGTCCCAGGGGTGGACGAAGATCGCGGCGCCCAGCTCCGCAGCGCGGGCGAACACCGGGAAGAGGGCCGCGTCGGAGAGGTTGCAGTCGTTCACATGCGAGCCGATCTGCACGCCGGCGAGGCCCAGCTGGACGCAGCGCTCCAATTCCCGCACCGCCAGGTCCGGAGACTGCAGCGGGAGCGTGCCCAGCCCGATGAAGCGGCGGGGGTGCCCGCCGCAGAGCACCGCCAGGTGGTCGTTGAGCAACCGGGCGAGATCGTCGCCGCGCTTCGCCGCCAGGTGGTACGCGAACAGGACGGGCACGGTCGACAGCACCTGCACGCCCACGCCCGCCTCGTCGCACTCCCGCAACCGCTGCGCCGGGTCCCAGCAGTTGCTCTCGACCTCGCGGAACACCGTTCCGTCCTCGCGCAGCATCCGCGCCCGGCATTCGCCCGTGCGCTCCAGCTGGATGGGGCTCCAGCGCGGCAGCTCGGGCGGGAGCACGTGCGTATGCACGTCAAGGCTTCGCATGCTTGCGGCCGCACTTGCGACAGGTCGTGTTCGCCGCATTGCCCCAGTAGTGCTCGAACACCGGCGGGAGCTGCTTGACGATGTCGGTGAGATGGAACGATTCCCGGTACAGCTCGCTGCCGCAGCCGTCGCAGACCCAGAGGAAGGTGTCCTTCTCCCCGGGCAGCCGGCGCCGCTCGATCACCAGCCCCACCGTGTTGACCGGACGCTGCGGGGAGTGGGGCGTGTCCGGCGGGAGCAGGAAGATCTCGCCTTCCCGGATGGGAACGTCCACGCGCTTTCCAGCTTGCAGCGTGCGCAGCACCATGTCGCCTTCCACCTGGTAGAAGAACTCCTCTCCTTGGTTGACGTGGTAGTCGGTGCGCGCGTTCGGTCCGCCCACCACCGTGACCATGAAGTCGCGGTCCCCTTCCCAGATCTGCGCGTTCCCAACCGGCGGCTTGAGCAGGTGGCGGTGCTCGTCGATCCACTTGCGGAAGTCGAGCGCCTTCATGGAGACCGGACCTCCGCGATGCACTTCAGCTCGATGGCGATGGGTGTGGGCAGCGCCGTCACCTCCACCGTGGTCCGGCAGGGCCGCGCGCCGGCGAAATACTCCGCGTACAGGCGGTTGAAGGTGGCGAAGTCGCGTCCCATGTCGGTGAGGAAGACTGTGACGTCCACCAGGTCCTCCCAGCGGGCGCCGGCGTCTTCCAGGACCCAGCGCACGTTGTCGAACACCGCCCGGCATTGCACGGCGATGTCGTAGCTCTCCACGGTGCCGTCCGGGGCCAGACGGACCCCCGGGATCTCCTTGGAGCCGCGCTTGCGCGGACCGATGCCGGAAAGGAAGAGGAGATTTCCGGCGCGCCGCGCGTGCGGGTACAGGCCCACCGGCTCCGGCGCTCGCGAGGACTGGAATTCGTTGGAGGTCATAGCTTCACGCACACATTCTTCGGCTCGGTGAAGAAGCGCAGCGCGTCCATGCCGCCCTCGCGGCCGACGCCGGATTCCTTCACCCCGCCGAACGGCGTCCGCAGATCGCGGAGCATCCAGCAGTTCACCCACACGATCCCGCTGTGGAGCCGGGCTGCGACCTTGTGGGCGCGGGAGAGGTCCCGCGTCCAGAGCGAGGCGGCCAGGCCATAGCGGGTGGAGTTCGCCAGCTGGACCGCCTCTTCCGCGCCCTCGAAGGGCAGCAGCGTCGCCACCGGTCCGAAGATCTCCTCCTGGTTGGTGCGGCAGCCGGGGCCCAGGCCCTCGAGCAGCGTCGGCTGGACGAAGAACCCTCCGGCGCAGCGCCCCTTCACGCTCGCGCGCTCGCCCCCGCAGAGCACTCGAGCGCCTTCCCCTCGGGCCACTGCCAGGCATCCCATCACCTTGTCGAAGTGCTGGCGTGAGACCAGCGCGCCCTGCTCGGTGGCCGGCTCGAGCGGGTCACCCACCCGCAGCGCGCGCGCCCGCTCGACCAGCGCGTCCCGGACCTGCGCGTAGATCGGCTTCTCGATCAGGATGCGAGACCCGCACAGGCAGATCTGCCCGGTGTTGGAGAAGGCCGCCCGCAACGCCTGTGGAACGGCCTCGCGCAGATCGGCGTCGGCGAAGATCAGTGTCGGGTTCTTCCCGCCCATCTCCAGCGACAGCTTCTTGAACGACGCGGCGGACTCGCGCGCGATCTCGCCTCCCACGCGCGTCGAGCCGGTGAAGGAGATGGCCCGGACATCGCGGTGAGCGCAGAGCGGACTCCCCACCCGAGGTCCCAGTCCCTGCACGATGTTCAGCACGCCCGGCGGAAAGCCCGCTTCCGCGCAGAGCGCGCCCAGGAGGTGCGCCGTCATCGGCGTCACCTCCGAAGGCTTCGCCACCACGCAGTTCCCGGCCGCGAGCGCCGGAGCGATCTTCCAGCTGAGCAGATAGAGCGGCAAGTTCCAGGGAGAGATGCAGGCCACCGCGCCCAGCGGTTGCCGCAGCGTGTAGTTGAGCGCCACGTCGTCGGTGGGGTGCGCCTCGCTGGAGAATTGCGTGCCCGCGTCGGCGAAAAAGTCGAAGTTCTGCACGGCGCGCGGGACGTCGACGGTGCGCGCCACCGAGAGCGGCTTGCCGGAGTCGATCGACTCGGCCCGCGCGAGCTCTTCCAGGTCGCGCTCGATCAGCCGCGCCAGCTTCCGCAGCAGCTTCGATCTCTCGCTGGCCGGCGTCGTGGACCACGCGGCAAAGGCGCGCACCGCTGCCGCCACGGCGCGATCCACGTCGTTCCCGTCCGAGCTCGCGATCCGCGCATACGCCTCGCCGGTCGCCGGGTCGACGTCGTCCAGCCACTCGCCGGAAGCGGCGGGCGCATGCCGTCCGTCGATGAAGTTGAGGACGTCCTGCATCCGGCCCGAGCTTTACCCTCTTCCCAGAGGCGCGTCGAGAGGTGCCCGGAGGCATGGCGAACCGTCGATTTGCAGACGGCCAGGGCGCGCCCGCGAGGCCGCCCCGAAGCATCGCGGGCTACTGTCCAAGCCGCCATGGTGGATGAAGACCTGCTCGCGAAGGAGCTGGACGAGGCGCTGCTCGCCCGGCGCGAGATCGCGCCCTTGGCCAGGACGCACGGCGATTTCGACCTGCCGGCGGCGTACCGGATCCAGCAGCGCGGGATCGCGATGCGCCTCGCGCGGGGCGAGAGGATCGTCGGTTACAAGATGGGCCTCACCTCCGCGGCGAAGCGGGCGCAGATGAACCTGGGCCTGCCCATCTACGGCGTCCTCACCGACGCGATGCGGGTGGAAGCGTCGCTGCGGGTCGGGGATGGCGTGCATCCGAAGATCGAGCCGGAGATCGCGTTCGTGACCCAGCGCGAGCTGTCCGGCCGCGTCTCCCGGGCGGACGCATTCGCCGCGCTCCAGGGAGTCGCGCCGGCGCTGGAGGTGCTGGATTCACGGTTCACGGGCTTCAAGTACTTCTCGCTGCCGGACGTGGTGGCCGACAATTGCTCGTCCTGGCGGTTCGTGCTCGGGCCGCTGCGGGAGCCGCGCGACACGGGCGGGCTCCCGATGCGCATGCGCGTGGACGGCCGCACCGCGCAGGAAGCGGACTCGAACGCGATCTCCGGACACCCGCTCGAGTCCCTGGTCCTTCTCGTCCAGCTGCTGCCGCATCCGCTGCCGGCGGGGAGCATCGTGCTCGCGGGCGCCGCCACCGTCGCCGAGGTCCTGCGGCCCGGCATGGAGATCTCCCTGGAAGTGGAGGGCCTGGGCAGCGTCGAGGTCCGGGCGGTGTAGCCGCTGGCCTCGGCTACTCCAGCTCGGCGCAAGCGGGCGCCGATCCCGTCTGCCGGATCGAGGCCGCGAATCGATCGAGCGTCGCGCGCGAGGCGTCGCCGCCTTCGAGCCGCAACAGCGCAAGCGCGGCCTTGCCGCCGCAATAGGGGGCGACGTCGATCCGCAGCTGCATGCCGGCGTTCTCCACCGCCCAGGCCCGCTCCTCCGCGGGCGCGCCGGCGAGGGTCTGCCGCGATTTGCCGACGTAGGTCAGGTGGCCGCCCTGCGCCGCGGCGATCTGCGTCGAGGCGGCTTGAAAGAACGCGTCGAGCGCGTCGCCGGAGAGCGCCTCCGCGACGAAGGAGACGGTCGCTCCACCGGCGCCGGCCTTCCGGATCGAAAGCTCGGCGACCGGGTTGCTCGCGTCCGCGTCGTAGCCTTCGGGCACCTCCCCGGTGAGGGCCAGGCGCGGGCTGACGAAGCGGCCGGCGTCGATGCGCGCTGGCTGGACCGGGGGTGGCGGGGGCACGTCGCCGAGCGGCGGGGCCGGCGGGGGCGGGAGGACGCGCAGCGCAAGCTGTCGCGCCAGGGCGGCGCTGAGGTCGACGCTGCCGCGCGCGACGCCCACCAGCTCCGCGGATCCCGCGATCTTCGAGGGCGCCGCGATCGACCACCCCAAGGGGTTCGGACCGGAAGCGGCCTGGTCCTGCCAGCAGGCCTGCACCAGCTTCATCACGTTGGACACGTTCCCGGAGACGCCTCCGCTCCAAGCCGTCGTCCAGAGCAGGGAAACCGCGCCCTTCGCCGGCCCTTCCACGACGGTGTAGGCGTCGCCCGCCCAGCGCGGCGCGAACTCCCGCACCACCTCCTTGTCCACGCACGTCTCCAGCGCCATGCGCGTCCCCAGCTCGCCCATCCGCCCGGAAGCGAGCACGCGGGTTCCCTCCGGCGCCTTGGGGAAAGCGATGGGCGCGGGCCGCTCTCCGGCGAAGTACGCCTCAGGATGGATGACTTGATGGAGGCTCGCGGGCGGATTCTTGAACATCTTGTCCACCAGCGCGAACCCTCCGCGCTGGTAGGCCTCGGCGACGAGCGCGAACCCGGCGGCATACGGAACGACCATCTCCTCGCGCAGCACGGGGGGCGCATGCAGCAGCTGGGGCGACTTTCCGCTCACCCGCAGCAGCGTCTGCGTGTCGAGGGCGCGCAGCATGGCCGCGCCGCCGACGATCGCCGCCTTCACGGGCTTGCGCGCCCGGAGCGCGCCATACGCCGACATCACCGCCATCGCGTCGCCCTCGTAGAGCGCGCTGCGGGCCAGGCGCACGTCGTCGTCCGGTAGCGCGGCCAGGTCGGGGATCCCGAAGTTCTGGTCCTGGAGGGCATGCTCGATCTCGTGCGCGAGGATCAGCCGGAGACCATCGGGTCCCATCGCGCCGGCCGCGGAGGCCGGCGGGTCCTTGCGAACGTAGAGCTGCTTGGTGAACGGATCGTAGAACCCGGCCACCTGCTCGTCGAGGACGTCGAGCAGCACCTGGGCGGGATCGGCGGCGGCTGGAGCGAGGTTGAAGGCCAACCAGCGAGCGCGCTCGGCGGCCACCACCTCCGGCGTCAGCTCCTTCTTCGCCTTCTCCCGTACCGCTGCCGAGAAGAGCTTGTCGTCCAGGATCTGCACCTTGAGGTTCTGCTTGCGGCGGATGCCGCGGATCTGCTCGACGTCCGCGGTGGTCTCGCGGATCAGGGTCACGAGCGGGTCCTCGTTCGGTGGATGAGGTTGCGGGGGCGCGAGTTGCGGCTGCCGTGGTTGAGCTCGCGGCTCGGGAATGGCCTGCGCTTGCGCCCGCGGCTGTACGGGGGGTGGTGGCGGGTCCACCGGGACGGGCATCTTCAGCGTGCCCGGAACCGGCTTCGGCTCGGGCAGCGCAGGAGCCAGGCCGAGCGCCGTCGCGACGAACTTCGGCACTTTCGCGCGCAGGTCGGTCTTGAGCTGCGCGGACCCGATCCCCACCACGCGGACGATCGCAGCCGGCGAATTCGATCCCGCTTTGTAGACGCCCACCGCGATGACGGTCGCGCCCTCCATCTGCGCCGCGCGCCCCAGGACGGCCGCGCTGGCACCGGTGCTCTCCATCGCGGCGGATGCATCGGCGCCGGAGGCGGCGACCGTCTCGTATCCGTGCGGAGCCAGCGCATCCGCCACGGCGGCGCGCAGGTCCTGCGTCAGCGCGAGGGCGTCCGCGGCCGCGAGGGCGCCCGCGCGCGGCTCGAGCGGAAGCACGGCAACCCGGTTTTCGGCGGCGGCGGCCGAGGCGAAGAGCAGGAACACGGCGAATGTGCGCAAGGGCACCTCCATACGCATGTTCCGCGCGCCCGAGGGTCATGGCAAGCTTCGGAACGCACTGCAATCGTAAGAAAAGGCGCATCTTTCAGGAGATTGTGTGCCCAGGGTCCTGGTGATCGACGACGAGCCCCTGGTGGCGCTGATGGTGCAGCGCGCCCTCGCCGAAGCGCACGAGGTCGGAGTGGACCATTCTGCGCACGCCGGTGTCGATCGCTTCGCGCGAGGCGAGCGCTGGGACGTGATCATTGCCGACCTGCACCTTGCCGACGGCGACGCGATCTGGGTGCGCGATGAGCTCGCCCGGCTCGATCCGGATCTCCCCGCGCGGCTCCTGGTCATCACCGGCGGCGCGAGCACCCCGGCCGGCAGGGCCTTCCTCCAGGAGTCCGGCGTGCGTTGGCTGCAGAAGCCATTCCGCGCCGCCGAGTTGCTCGCCCGGGTCGAAGAGGTGCTCGCTATCTCGAGTTGTCCGGCTTGACGAATCGGAGCGCGAACCGGTCGCTGGTCCCCCGCTTGCCTTCCTTCGCCGCCGCGCCAGGCGAGGCGTTCCAGTCGCGCGGATCGTTCGGATTGCGCAGGAAATTGCCCTCCCCGTCGAGGCGGAAGCCGGCCTTCTGCACCTCGTCCTTCACCACGCTCTCGTCGATCCGGTGCAGCGTCTTGGTTTCGGAGAGGCCGGTGCCGTCCCTGGCGCTGGAATCGATCACCACGTAGACGCCGCCGGGCCGGAGCGCTTCGAAGATCAGCTTGTTCATGCGCGCCCGGTCGACCGGCATGTTCGCGACGTCATGGTAGATGACGTTGATCACCGCCAGGTCGAGGTCCTTCGCCTCGGCCGGGACGGGCTCCTCGAACGGAACGTCGGCCCGCACCACGCCCTGCATCGCGGGGTGGGTGAAGCGCTCGGAGAGCGCGTCCTTGAGGAACGGCATCCAGCTCGGATCGTTCTGCATGTAGACCACGCCGCCCGGCGCGATCGCCCTCGCGATCAATTCCGTCGTGTAGCCGCCGCCCGCGCCCAGATCGAGCACCTTGATGCCAGGCCTGGGTTGCAGAAACTCCAGCATCTCGAGCGGGTGACGCCCCGGGTCGAGCTTCCGGTCCGCCTCGCTGCGATCCGGCGCGTCGACCACCGCCTTGTACGCGGCCGCCCGATCGGTCTGCGGGGACGGCTTGGACTCGGGACCGGACTTGCACGCGACTGCGCAGACGAGCAGGAGGACGGCACGTTTCATGGAGGCGTCCTTTCCGGAATCGGGCGGTTGCTTAGCAGACGCGAGAGACGATCGCCAGCGGCGCGGCGCAGCGCGACCCTACCGGATTCCGCGCTCGCGCCGGGCGCGGCGACACTCCCGGGACCCTGGCTGCACCCTGCGGCAGGCGTTGGGACGCAGGTCGTAGATCGCGCACGAGACCTGGTGGCCGACGCGCCCTTCGAGCGCGACGCAGCGCTGCTCCGCGCCCCGCAATTTCATGTGGCGCTCGCCCTTGTCGTTCAAGACCGTCAGGCGGTGGAGCAAGGACGAGTGACTGACCAGCGCCGAGCGCCGAGTGACCTCGACGTAATCGACGAACTTCTCGGCGCGGTTCTCATCCGTATTGCAGCAGCATGCACCGCAGGCCTGGCAGTCGAAGGTCACGCCGACAGCTTCGCACGCGCAGCCTCCACCCGGTGGGGCATCTGCAAGACGTCCGCGGCCGGCCGGCCGTCCACGCGCAGGGCGAAGCCGGCGGCGCACAGGCGCGCCGCCGCGCCGGCGAGGAAGAGCGCGTGCGTCGAGACCAGCGGCTGACCCAGGAGCGACCACGCGTCGGGCAGGAACTTCACGAAGAGGCCGCCCGCCGCCGAGCCGATTCCGGCAGCCAGCCCTCCCGCGGCCGCGAGCGCGCCGATATAGAACGAACGCGTGGACGGCCGCGACAGCGCGAGGGGAAGGGAGAACGTGGCCAGTGAGAGTCCCGCGTTCGCGGCTCCGCTCATCGCGGCGTCGATGGCGAGCGGCCACAGCCGGCCCTCGGCAGCGAAGATCCAGAGCAGGGGCGAGAGGCCCAGCGCGAACGCGCTCGACACCAGCACGGGCCTGGCGCCGCCGCGGTCCAACGCCCGTCCCCAGAGGGGCGCAGCGAGCATCCGGAACGCCGCCACCGTCGCGGTGTAGAGCGCCATTCGCGCGAAACCCATCCGCAGGTTTCCGATCATGTGCAGCGGGTAGAAGGCTGCCGCGATGCCGCCGGCGGCGCTCCAGGCGAGCTGGAAGGAGAGCAGGCTGCGGGCGCGCTCGTCGTGGATGGGCGCCAGCGCTTCCCGCAGGGGCGCTGCCCGCGGAGGAGCGGCCCGGCGCGACTCGTGCTGGCGGCGCAGCAGCAGGGTGGTCACGGCGCCTGCGGCGCAGGCGATCACGGTCAGCGCGCAGAGCGCCGCGCCGGCTTGCGCGGGGTTGCGCCCACCGTCGAGGACGAGCCCGGCGGTGAGCGACGCGCAAGTGGCGGCCAACGCGCAGAGCGCCGTCCGCCGGCCGAAGTACCGGCCCCGGACCGTGCCGGGGACCAGGTCGCCCATCCATGACGTCCAGGCATTGTTGCCCGCCACGCTGAGCACTGCGTTGGCGGATGCGCAGGCGAGGAAGATGGCCTGCTTCACGCCGGGATCCAGGTGGAGGAATGGCAGGCAGGCGAGCGGCAGCACGGACTGGCGCGCCACCCCGATCGTCCAGAGAGCCGCCCGCCGGCCCCCGAAGCGGTGGGTGAACCAGGAAGCGGGCAGGTGGATGAGCTGGGCCGAAAAGGGCAAGGCACCGAGCACGCCGATGAGCACCGGGGGAAGCTCGAGGTAGAGCGCCCAGGCCGTCAGCACTCCGCCGGAAGTGCAAGCGCCAACCAGCTCGGCGAGAGCGCCCTCCACCATGGAAGTGCGAAGCGATCGGCGCAACACGACCCACAGAACCTGCCACGCCCGCCCCTGTGCGCGGCAAGGAAGCGCCTGTGCGTCCGTTGCTGACCCGGCCAGGCGCCTGCCCGGCTACTCCCCCGACGGTACGCTCGCTTCATGACAGTGCGAGACCTACCTTTGCGCCAAAGGAGGTAGGGCATGCTCTGGACCATCACTGTGATCCTGCTCGTGTTGTGGGTACTCGGCCTCGTGTCGGGTTCCACCATGGGCGCCTGGGTTCACATCTTGCTGGTGCTCGCCATCGTCAGCCTGATCTTCGCCGTGCTTCGCCGCGGCAGCGCAGCGGTCTGACTCGACCTTTTTGGGGGGCACTTCTTTGCGGCGGCCTCGCAAGGGGCCGCCATTTTCATTCGCGGGTCAGCCCTTGGGTTAGCCCCGGCGCCGCAGCCAACTTAGGGGCTGCGCTTGAGCGCGGTTACTCGCGAGCTCAGTCATGAGCTGTGTTCCAGCCCCGCGGCGCGCTGGCCCCACCCGGATGGCGGGAGCTCCTGCTTCAGGCCGAGCATCGGCGCGAACAGGTCGCCGCGCTTCTCCACGCGCCGCAGGGCCGCGTCCGCCTCGAACGACAACAGCGAAGGATCGCGCGCACGCAGGCAGCGCCGGACCTCGGACCAGGTGACCGGCATCGAGACGGTTGGCCGCTCGCGCGCGCGCAGCGAGTACACGCACACCGTCGTCTTGTGCGGGTCATTCTGGCTCCAGTCGAGGAGCACCTTGCCGCCGCGCAGCGACTTCTTCATGTTGGAGACCACCAGCTCCGGGCGCCGGGCCGCGAGCGCCTCCGCCACGGCGCGCGAGAACGGTTTCGTCTCGCCGTAGGTCGCGCCGCTGTTCAGCGGGATGTAGAGCTGCAGCCCCTTCGACCCGGAGGTCTTGGCGAAGCTCTGCAGTTGGAGCCGCGCGAACAGGTCGTGCAGGATCAGGGCGACCTCGCAGCAGCTCACCAGATCGGCGGGCGCGCCCGGATCGAGGTCGAAGACGACGCTGTCGGGCCGGTCAGCGTCCGGCGCGCGGTGCAGCGGCACATGCATTTCCAGATCGGCGAGGTTCACCGCCCAGGCGAGCGTCGCGACGTCCTGCACCAGGCAGAAGTGCATCACGCGCCGGTTCTGATCGCTCCAGATCGGTGCCGTCTTCACCCAGGGCGGGCGGTGCGCTGGGCAATTCTTCTCGTAGAAGTACTCGCCCTCCACTCCGTCGGGATACCGTTTGAGCGTGAGCGGCCGATCACGCAGGTGCGGCAGCAAGGCCGGCGCGATGCGCAGGTAGTAGTCGATCACCTGCGCCTTGGTGAAGCCGGCCTTCGGGTAGAGGACCTTGGTGAGATTGGTGAGCTTGAGGCGCTTGCCCTCGATGACGACGTCTTGCGAGGAGGTCACCCGCTCTTCCTCTTGCTCGCCGCCGCCGCCTTCCGGGGCGGATGCGCCCGCCCGGTCTTCGCGGCGCGCTGCTCCGGTCCGGCCCGGTGCCGGATCTCCCCACGGTCGCGCGCCTCATCCGATGCTGCGGCCCGCGGCCTCTTCCCGCCCTTCGCCGCCGCCAGGCTCTTCTGCAGCGCCTCCATCAGGTTGACGACCTTGCCCCGGGGCTCCTCGACGGGCGCCTCCGCGACGATTTCCTCGCCCTCCGCCTTGCGCTCGAGCAGCGCGAGCACCTGCTCGCGGTAATCGTCCTTGTACTTGCGGATGTCGAACTCCGCCCCCAGGGACTGGATCAGTTGCTCCGCCATCTTCAGCTCGCGCTCGCCCGGCTTGGCGTGCGCGTCGGGCAGGCCTTCGAGCTCGTCCTGGGAGACGACTTCGTCGGCATACAGCATGGTGGAGATCGCGAGCGCTCTCCCGAGGGGCCGGACCGCCGCGAGGTATTGCTTGGTCCGCAGCACGAAGCGGCCGATGCCGACCTTGTTACTGCGCTTCATGGCCTCGCGCAGGAGTGCGTAGGGCTTCGCCGCGCCACGATCCGGCACCAGGTAGTACGTGCTCGCGTAGTAGATGGGATCGATCTGGGGCAGCTCGACGAAGTCCTCGATCTCGATCGCCTTCGTCGCTTTGGGATTGAAGGCCTCGAGCTCTTCGCGGGTGACGGTGACGTAGCGCCCCTTGCTGATCTCGAATCCCTTGACGATGTGCTCCCAGGAAACTTCCTCGCCGTCGATGCTGCAGACGCGCTTCTGCTGGATGCGCCCGCCGTCCTTGTCGTGCAGCATGTGGAAGCGCACCTCTTTCGGAGAGGTGGCCGAGAACAGCTTCACCGGCACGGTGACCAATCCGAAGCTGATCGATCCGCTCCAGATGGGCCGGGCCATCGCTAGATGGCCTCTTTGGCCGCGCCGGCGAGCTGCCAGGCGCAGGCGCCGTCGAAATTCCCGGAGATCCGGAACAAGGCGGTGCTGCTGTTCATTTCTCGCTCCAGGCCGCAGGCAGGCATGGGGGGCGTCTCCGGTTCATCTGCGCATCGAAGACCTGGCCGGCAATGGATGGCGACGAGAAGAGGGGCAAGCAAGCGGTAGAGAGGTATCCGACATGCCGCACATCCGGGCCCCCGCGCAGGTGCCTGAAAACGGATGATGGATCCGTCAGGCGTGGGACTTGCGCCACCGCGACCAGAGGCGTCGCTGGCTCCGCGCCGCGCTCTCCGCGTTCTTCGCCGCGCCCGGCGCCGCGATGCTGGGCCGCTCCACTTCCGGCGGAGGGGCTTCGCCGGCGGCGCGCGCCCCCGACGCCTTGCCTTCCGCCGAAGCGTGCTCAAGGAGCGCGTTCACCTCGCCGCCCAGGATGAAGACGAATCCGCTGATGTAGAACCAGGTCATCAGGACGATCATCCCGCCGATGGCGCCGTAGGTCTTGTCGTAGGTGCCGAAGTTCTCGGCGTACACCGAAAACCCCCAGGTCATCAGCAGCCAGAGGAGGGTGCCCAGGACAGACCCCGGCGTGATGTAGCGCCACTCCTGCTTCACATCGGGGAGCAGGTAGTAGAGCAGGGCGAGGACCAGCAACACCCCCCCGGCCGTGATCGGCCAGCGCAGCCAGGTCCAGAGCAGCGCCCAGAACTGGTCCACGTGCAGCCTGGCCGCAAGCCAGAGGCCGGCGCTGCTGCCGAGCGCCAGGCCGGCGATGGAGAGGAGCATCAACACGGAGGTCGCGATGGTGACCGTGATCGCGAGCAGTTGCACCTTCCACCAGGGACGCGACTCCTTCACGTCGTACGAGAGGTTCAAGGCTGTCCGCAACGCGTCCACCCCGCGCGACGCGCTCCAGAGTGCCAGGAGAAGGCCGAAGGTGAGCAGGCGCGGCCGCTGCTGGGTCGCGAGCGAGTGGAGGTGATCGTCGATGATGCCCATCGCCTCCTCGGGCATGATGGGCTTGATCCGGGCCATCAGCTCCGCGATGGCGTTCTTGACCGGGAGATACGCGGCGAGAGTGACCAGTGTGAACAGGAAGGGAAAGAGCGCGAAGACGAAGTAGTAGGCCAGCGTCGCCGCCCGGTCGGTGACCGCGTTGTCCGCGATCCGCCTGGCCAGCTTCTTGAGAAAAGCCCACGCCGGCATGTTCAGCAGTGCCATCGCGATCCAAGGTAAGTCGCGACCCGGAAGATCGCGGCAGGCGAGCGCTCACTCGAACCGGTAGAGCGCGCCGACCACCATCCCGAAGGCGAGATGCGAAAGCACCACCATCAGCGGCGTGGTCAGGTCACGCAGAGGCCCGCTCGCGGTTGCCGGCAACGCGAGCGAGCACGACGGACTCGTCGAACCAGAGAGCTTGTGCGAGCCGGGCCAGGGCCTCGTCATCGTGCCGCCAGGTCCCCCCGCGGACGGCGGCCCAGAAGGCATTCTGGATGCTCCAGAGCTCGAGGTGCATGCCCAGGCGCATGGCGAGCGTGACCAGCTCGGCGACTTGCAGCGCCGCCTCCCGGCGCCCCGCGAGCGCGCGCTCGAAGAGGCCCCGGACTGCCGCCAGGTAGGGACCACGCACGGCGTCCAGGTCCATGCGCGCCCCGAGGCGCTGCGCCAGCTGCTTCAGCGCCAGGAGCTCGCCCTGGGCGAGCCCGGGATCGAGCTTGCCCGCGGCGAGCCGCCGGGCCGCGTCCACCGCCTCGTGCGTGACGGCCACGTCCGCGGCGACCTGCAGCGGCCGCGGGACCGGGGAGTCGATCTCGCGCAGGAAGTCGATGAGCCGGCGGTTGGCGTCGTAGATCTGTAGATAATCGCCTTCGTACCGCGCCATCGTCTCCTGCAGGAGCCTGCCGGCGACCTCGCGGCGCTCGTCGAGGAAGAGGTCGCGCAGGGTGTATTCGCGGCCGGGGAACTCGCGGTCGATCTCGCGCACCACCTGCGCGAGCGACAGCCGGTTGAACGACTCGAACAGCCGTTCCGCGGTGCGGACGGAGCGATCCGCGTCGTAGCGGCGGACGCCGCAGCGGAAGTCCGCCCCCGAGAAGTGCAGCACGCAGGTGGTGAGGTCGAGCTGCTCCTGCGTGATCAGGCTCTTCACCTCGATGCGCGCGACCGAGAGCGCGGCGGTCCCGGCGTCCTCGCGGCGCCGGAAGCTGGTCTGGACGTCGTGGCAGAAGATCCGGGCCCTGCGGGGGAAGTCCTCCACCAGGCCGGCGATGGCATAGTGCGCCGCGACGGTCTCCAGCGTGGCGATGCTGGGCTGCACCTCCTGCTCGTACACGCGCCGCGCGTTCTCGCGCTCCGGGATGTTCGAGGGCGCGCGCTCCAGCGCCGCCTTGAAGGACGCCTCCAGCTCGACTCCGCAGGCCTCGCGAGCCAGCTGCAGCGCGCGGGCCGCGTACTTCAGGATCTGCACCGTCTCCAGCCCCGACACCTCGGCGAAGAACCACCCGCAGCTCGTGTACATGAGCATCGTCTGCCGCTGCATCTCCAGCAGCTGCAGCGCCTTGACGCGCTCCTCCGGCCCGGGCTCGCGGATCGCGTGACGTGCCAGGAACGCGAGGGCGTTGCGGCGCTCCGGGTCCAGGAGCACCTCGATGAACTCGTCGCGGGCCTGCCAGGGATCGCGCAGCAGCTTCCCCGCCTCCCGCTCGTAGACGGCGGCGAGCTGGTCCCGCAGTCCGTCCAGCGCGTCGCGCAGCGGGGCGCGCCATTGCTGCTTCCAACCAGGCTGCCCGCTGGTCGAGCAGCCGCAGTCGCTGCGCCAGCGCTCGATACCGTGGGCGCAGCTCCAGGACGAGCCGTCGAAGATCTCGGCCTCCTGGGTGGGCGGAAACAGCTCCAGCGCCTGCGCCAGGTTGACGAGCTGGATGTCGTCGCGCTGCGACAGCTTGCGGATGGCGCCCGCCAGGACCTCGTCGCCGCCCTTGCGGTGGTGGCCGAACGTCTCACCGTCGACCGCGACCGCCAGCACCTCCTCGTGCTTGCGAGCATCGGAGAACCCGGCCTCCAGCCTGCGAAGCAGGTCTTCTCCGCTCCCCAGGCCCTCGCCGAACGCCACCGCGCGCGCGATCGGGCCGTCGTAGAAGAAGACCGGGAACGACGTTCCCGAAGCCAGCGGCACGACGTAGGGCCGGGTGGGATCGAAGCGCGCGCCGGCCGCCTCGAGCCACTGGCCTCCCGGGGCGCGGACCCGGCGGCACTGGTAGGGGGAGAGCACCGTGAATCGGATGCCTTCTTCGTGCAGCGCCTGCAGCGTCCGCACATCGGCGGCAGTCTCCGGCAGCCACATGCCCTCGGGGTCCCGCCCGAACCGGTGCTTGAAGTCGGCGATGCCCCAGCGGATCTGGGTGCGCAGGTCGCGCTCGTTGCAGAGGGGCAGGATGGCGTGGTTGTAGGCCTGCGCGATGGCGTTCCCGTGTCCGCGCTGCTGGAGGCTGCGGGCGTCCGCCTCCAGGACGCTGCGATAGATCTCCGGCGTCTGCCGCTCGAGCCAGGCGAGGAGCGTCGGGCCGAAGTTGAAGGAGAGGTGGACGTAGTTGTTGACGATGTCGCAGATGCGGCCGTTGGCGCTCTTGAGCCGGGCCGCGCCGTTCGGGCCGTAGCACTCCGCGGCGATCCGCTCGTTCCAGTCGTGGAAGGGGGCGGCCGAGTCCTGCACCTCCACTTCCTCGATCCACGGGTTTTCCCGAGGCGGCTGGTAGAAATGGCCGTGGAGGCAGACGGCTCGCTTCATGATGCGAACCTAGACATTCGTAAGCGCCTCGGATGAGCAGGGTGGCAGGGAAGCGTTCAGTCGTACTGAGTTTGCGCACGGCGCGTCCAGTCCTCAACTTTTTGCGCGACTTCAACGAGGAGGACTCTTGATGGATGCCATCGAGCTTCTGAAGACCCAGCACCTCGAAGTGAAGGGGCTGTTCAAGCGGATGGAGAAAGCGGAGGAGGACGAGAAGCAGGATCTGTTCGAGCAGCTGGCCGACGCGCTGGCGGTGCACACGGCCATCGAGGAGAAGCACTTCTATCCAGCGACGAGGAACGCGCGGACCGAGGAGCTGCTCCAGGAGGCGCTGGAGGAGCACCTCTCGGCAAAGCAGCTGATCGCGGATCTGATGGAGATGTCGGCCGACGATCCGCAGTTCGACGCCAAGCTGTCCGTGCTCGAGGAGCAGATCGACCACCACGTCGAAGAGGAGGAGAAGGAGCTGTTCCCCAAGGTGCGCAAGATGCTCGCCAAGGAAGAGCTCGAGGACCTCGGGATGGTGATGGAGGACATGGCGGAGGAGCTGAAGTCTTCCGGCGTTCCCCGTGAGTCCGTCCCCGCGAAGACAGGATCGGCGGCGCCGCTGGAGTAGACTCCGGCGCGCGTGATCGTCGATTCCCCGCAGGGTCTGTACTGCCCCGACGGCGCGTTCCACCTCGACCCTCTGCTGCCGGTGGAGCGCGCCGTCGTCACGCACGCGCACGGCGATCACGCCCGGGCCGGATCTGCCTCCTACCTCTGCACGCCCGAGACCGGGGCGCTGCTGCGCAGGCGCCTTCTGGGCGCGCGGGTGGAGACGTTGCCGTACGGGGAGCGGCGGCGCATCGGCGATGTGACCGTCTCGCTCCACCCCGCAGGGCACATGCTCGGCTCGGCCCAGGTCCGCATCGAAGGGCGGGCGGGAGCGTGGGTAGTCTCGGGCGACTACAAGCGCGAGGCCGATCCCACCTGCGCGCCGTTCGAGCCCCTGCCCTGCGACGTGTTCGTCACCGAAGCCACCTACGCGCTACCGCTGTTCCGCTGGGATGATCCGGCGGCGGTCGCTTCCGAGATCGTCGCCTGGTGGCAAGGGAACCCGGGCAAGACGTCGGTGCTCTTCTGCTACGCGCTGGGAAAGGCGCAACGGCTGCTGGCGGAGATCGGCCGCATCACGGACCGGCCCGTGTGGGTCCATGGGATGATCGAGCCCTTCGCGCAGGTGTATCGCGAGTGCGGCGTGCGCCTGGCGGAGACGCGGCACGTGGGCGACGAGCGCGGACTTGCCGGCGAGCTGGTGCTGGCGCCGATCACGGCGCGCGGGACGCCGTGGATGAAGCGCTTCCGCAGCTTCGAGCAGGGGTTCGCGTCCGGGCTGATGCGCATCCGCGGCACCCGGCGGCGGCGCGGGTTCGACCGCGGCTTCGTCGTCTCCGATCACGCCGACTGGCCGGGCCTCTTGCAGACGGTCCGGGAGACGGGCGCGGAACGCGTGCTTGCCACCCACGGTCACCGGGAGGCCCTGGTGCGCCACCTGCGCGAAACGGAGGGCGTGGACGCGGCGCCCATCGGCGCGCCACAACCTCCGGACCCGGAAGGCGATTGAGTGCGCCGGTTCGCCGCCCTCTACGACGCGCTCGATGCGACGACCTCCACCAACGCCAAGGTGGCCGCGATGCAGGCGTACTTCGCCCAGGCCCCCGCCGCGGACGCCGCCTGGGCGCTCCATTTCCTCACCGGCGGAAGGCTGAAGCGGCTGATCGCGCCGCGGCTGCTCGCGTCCTGGGGCTGCGAGCGCGCCGGCGTCCCGGGGTGGCTCTTCGAGGAGTCGTTCGGCGTGGCGGGGGACCTGGCGGAAACCATCGCGCTGCTCGTCGACACCGAGCGCCAGGGGCGGGCGGCCCGCCCGGCGCCGCCCTCGCTGTCGCGACTCATCGAGGATCGGTTGCTGCCGCTGCGCGACGCCGCGGAGGAGGAGAAGCGCCGCGCCGTCCTGGGCCTCTGGGAGGAGCTGGAGCGCCGCGAGATCTTCCTCCTCGACAAGCTGCTCACCGGAGAGCTGCGCGTGGGCGTCTCCGCGACCCTGGCCATTCGCGCCCTGGCCCAGCATGCCGGCCTCCCACCCGCCACCGTGGCGCACCGGCTGATGGGCGCCTGGCGGCCGTCCGAGGCCGCTTTCGCCGCCCTCGTCGCGCCGGAAAGCAGCGAGACGGACGTCTCGCGGCCCTACCCGTTCTTTCTCGCCTCCCAGCTCGAGCACGAGCCTCCGGCGCTCGGCGATCGGAGCGACTGGCTCGCGGAGTGGAAGTGGGACGGCATCCGCGCGCAGATCGTGCGGCGCGGCGGCGGCGCGTTTCTCTGGTCGCGAGGGGAAGAGCTGATCACGGACAGGTTCCCCGATCTCTCCGGCGTCTGGGCGGCGCTTCCGGAAGGGACCGTGCTCGACGGCGAGGTGCTGGCGTTCTCTTCCGGAGCGCCGATGCCGTTCTCGGTGCTGCAGCGGCGCATCGGCCGGCAGAAGCTCTCGCCGAAGATCCTGGCCGACGCGCCGGCCGCGTTCATGGCCTATGACGTGCTGGAGCTGGGCGGCACCGATCTTCGGGCGCTGCCCTTGCGCGAGCGTCGCGAGAAGCTAACCAGCCTGGTGCAGGGGCGCAGCGATCGGCTCTCCCTCTCGCCCGCCGTGGAAGCAGCGACCTGGGAAGATCTGCTCGAGCTGCGGAAGCAAGCGCGGGAACGGGGTGTGGAGGGCTTGATGCTCAAGCGCTGGCTCTCCCCGTACCGGCACGGCAGGCCGCGCGGCGACTGGTGGAAGTGGAAGATCGAGCCTTACGCCATCGACGCTGTGCTGGTCTACGCGCAGCCCGGTCACGGCCGGCGCGCCACCCTGATGACCGACCTGACCTTCGCCCTCTGGGACCAGGGCGAGCTGGTCCCGGTGGCGAAGGCCTATTCCGGCCTCACCGACGAGGAGATCGACCAGCTCGATCGGTGGATCCGCCAGCACACCCTCGAACGCTTCGGTCCGGTACGCGCGGTCGATCCCGTGCACGTCTTCGAGCTCCACTTCGAGGGCATCGCCGAGAGTACCCGCCACCGCAGCGGGGTGGCGGTGCGCTTTCCGCGCATCGCGCGCTGGCGCACCGACAAGAAGCCTGCCGACGCCGACACTCTCCAGACATTGCGCTCACTCATTCGAGTCCCGCACTAGTCGCGCTTCCGATCAAACGCCGAGCACGCCGAGCACGCAGAGTTTCTTTTTTTGGTGTGTACACCAACCCAAAAAAACTCGGCGTGCTCGGCGTGCTCGGCGTTTGATCTGAAGACTCAGCGTGCGGGAATTGGCTCGTCCAGCCCGTAGGGTAACGTTCCGGCGTAGGCGGTGTATTTCGTTCCTGGGCCTTCGAACCCCTGCACTCGGCAGTTGGTGAAAGTGAGGGCAGACTTGCCGCGGGCGAAGACGCCGGCCAGCTCGCAGGTGGAGGCGCAGGGACGGTCGGTGGGGAGCTTCTTGTCCTCGGCGAGGCGGGCCGGGTGGTCGTCGTCCAGGAACAGGACGACCAGGCGGAGAAGGAGAGGGCGGAAAGGCTCGTCGCACTTCGCCTTGTCTTTGCCCGAGGCGACGCGCTCCTCGATCTGCACAGTGCCGATGGGGGCGCCCCGATGGTCGCTCAACTCGCCCTTCTCGTCGTGCTGGATGATCCGGGGTGCGACCCAGGACGCGACGCGCAGCTTGCCGCGCGCGGCGTCGCCGGCTGCGCGCGCCTTGCGCACCGCGGCTTCCTCCGTGTCGGTGTCCCGCCCCGAGTCGAGCGTGATCTTGACGGGAGGGATCGCCTCGCCGCTCCGCGACACCTCGGTGACGTGCAGGCGCGCCCAGGGATATCCCGACCCTTCGCTGACTCCATGCTCGATCCAGGCGACGTAGCGGTCGTCCGGCGAGAAGCCCATCACCTCGATGGGAAGGGCCGGGCCCGCCGCGAGCAGAAGCGCGATCAGCATCCTCCGACCGTATCAGATGAGGCGGCCCAGCGGACCGAGGTCCAGGTTCAGGTCGGCGGGGTCGAGGCCGAACCGCCGCGCCAGGTCGTGCACCGTCTCTTCCAGGCGCATGAGGGCGACGCCGATGGCTTCGGTCTCCTCGGGCGTGAGCGTTCCCGCCTCCATCCGGCGGATGGCCTGCCGCTCGAGCAGCTTGCGGAGGAACTCGATCAGCGCGAGCACCAGGCGGACCACCGATTTCTGCACGTCCTTCGGATCGGCGTTCCAGCGCGGCGCCTTTTCCGCCCGGCGCTCCACCGCCTTGCGGAGCGCCTCCAGCTCGCGCACCTGCATGGCCACGACGTCCCTCTTCACGGCCCGAGCTCCGGAGTGAACGACCACGCGGGCCAGGGACCGGTCAAGGTCACGCGGAGGCCGTCGAGCGCCGTGGCCTCGACGAGCTCCCGGTAGCGGCCAGAGGTGCCCCGGTCGATGAGGTGGTACACGCTCGCCAGCAGGCCCGGCTCGCCGTGGTGCTCGACCCGCTCGGCGCGCACCACGCCGGACAGCGCGGAGCGGAGCGGCCCCAGCGCGGGGATCTGGCTCGCCTGCCGCCGCTCCTCCAGGTAACGCGTTCCCGGTCCAGAGCCGGCCGGCAAGGAGGCCTTCGGCGCGCCGTGCACGCGCAGCGTCATCTGCTCCCGGCCGCGCACCAGCAGAAGCGCCTCCGCCAGCTCCGCTTCGCGCTCGCCGAGCGCGGCGGACAGCGAGGCGTCGTCGGCCGCGCAGGCGCCGAATCGAGCCGGCAGGCAAGCTTGTGCCGCGTCCGCGATGCGGCGCACCGCCGCCTCGTGCGCGCGCAGCGCCTCCGCGGAAAGAGGCGGCGGCTCCTCGCCGCACATCGCTTCCAGCGCCCCGCGCCGGAAGATTCGCAGCGGCTCTCCACGCGCGCCGACCGCCTCGAGAGGCGCTCCCTGAACGATTGCGTACAACCCGATCACTTTCCTGTCCGGGTCGGAAGGAGCCTGTCCGCGGCGCAGAGGAGCGCGTTGAGCCGCAGGTAGATGAGGTCCACGCCCGCCACCCCGAGCATCACTTCGCCCTGCAACATCACGCCCTTGTTGAGGACGTGATCGACGATCTCCAGCAGGGAGGCGTCGGCGCGGTCGATGATCTCGTCGGCCCGCGAACGCGCGCGCTTCTTCACTGCGCCTCCGGGTCGCTGACGAACGTGTATGCCGGCCAGGGGCCGGTCAGCGTGAGCTGGTAATCGCGGTCGGCGAGCTTCTTCGCCTCCGCGCGGACCTTGGTCTGGAACGCCTTCGCCTTCTTGCGCTGAAGGAGGAAGGCGGCGTCGAGCAGGACGCGCTTGCCGATTTCGCCGGGAGGCGGAGGCCGGCGCCGCGCGTCGTCGGCCTGGATGGCGAGAAGCTCGAACAACCCTTCCGCGCGATCGCGCGCGTGCTCGATCACCTCGCGCGCCAGGTCGTGCTCTTTCTTCTTGCGAAGCAGGAACGCCGCGCCCGGCGCGCCCGGCGCGACGGCCTGCACCTCGTCACGCGCGCGCCTGAGCGCCGCCGCCTCGTCCAGGAGGACGCGCAGCCCCCACTCCTCGCGCCCGTCGATCCGTTCGACCACCCGGTCGATGCGCTTGCGCCGCTTCGCGACGTGCTCCAGGGCGCGCGCATCGGAGCGGAAGAGCGTGAACAGCTTCATCGGAACGACGGTGCCGTTCCTCGCCACGTGCTCCACCACGGCTTCATGGGGGACGGCCACGGACGAGACCCAGGCCAGATCCCGCAGGCCCCGCTCGATCGGCTTTTCTCCGTACCGCTCCAACGGAGCGTCGGCGGCCACCAGCCAGAGGCCGCCGCCCGCGTCGATGGCGCGCGGCCTTCCCGCGCCGGGCAGTCCGGCCGGAGCGCCGCGCAATGAGGGCTCGCGGGCCGATCGCACCAGGCAGTAGAGGTAGGTCGCAGTGGTCATTCCATTCTCGTCCAGGTTCCGGCGAATCGCTCGAGCGCCGCCGCCCCGCGGGGGCCCGGCGCTACTCGTGGAGCGCCCAGCATAGCCCAGCCTCGCCGGATCCGACGCAGCTGGTCGAGCTCCCGCTTCTCGCCGGCCGCGGCCCGCCTGCATCGCGAGCACCCGGGCCGGGTGAGCGCGTTTACCAGGACAGCGGGCGCGGAGAGGCGCAGGCGGCGGAGCCCGGCGAGGAGCCGCCCGGTCTCCAGTCGCGGCAGCGCGGCCGGCCGGGTCACCGCCACGAAGCGCGCCCGGCCGCCGTCGGCGAGGATCTCCTTGAGGTTACGGAGGTCGCGGGCGGTCTCCGTCAGGTCCCGCGCCACCTCACCAAGCCCCGTGACGCGGCGGTACTTGAGCAGGATCTGCAACAGCGCCTGCACCCACTCGCGCGCCTTCCCCACCAGCTCCAGCAGGCGCAGCGCGTGTCCGGTCGGCGCGGTGTCGACGACGACGATGTCGTGGCGCTGCAGCGCCTCGATCACGGCGAGCAGCGCGAACAGCTCGTCGAGCCCCGGCGGAGCGAGATCGATCAGATCCTCCATCACCGCGCGATCATACGGCGCGTCGAAGCGAGAGCCGCCCCGCAGGGTCGCGAAGAGCTCTTCCACCGCCGCCCGATGGCGCGCACGGCGTTGCTCGAGCGCCTGCGCCCCGTCGAGCTCGCGTGCCCAGAGGCCCGGCTCGACCTCGCGCTCCTGGTCGCCGACCGGGATCCCCAGCACGTCGCCGAGCGAGTGGGCCGGGTCGGTCGACAGAAGCAGCACGCGTCCTCCCCGCCGGGCGATCGAGAGGGCCGCCGCGGCCGCCGCGGTGGTCTTTCCCACCCCACCCTTCCCACCGAAGAAGATCAGGCGAGTTCCCTTTGGAGCGAGCTGGTCGAGCCATGCGGGAGCGCAGCGCGGCCGCTGGATAGGCTCCGCCGCCACAGCTGGAGAAGACCGGCCGACGCTGGCGGCTTTCGCCGAGAGCAGGCGCCCCACCGCGGCGAGATCCTGGAGGCCGCGCGGTTCGTGGCGCTGCTCGGGGACGGCCTGGACGGGCAACTCCACGTCCAGCGCGGCCTCCAGGACGCGGGCCTGCTCGGAGCGGCGCGCCTCGCACATCGGACAGGGGCCGTCCGGAAGCGGGGACAACCGGTTCGCGATCAGCCGCACGACCCGCAGCCCGGCGGCGCGCAGGGAAGCCACCCCGTCCACCGTCTCCGCCAGCGCCAGCTCCTCGGCGAGGGTCACCCAGTGGAACTCCGCGTTTTCCGAGCGTAGGAGCGCGCCCAGCGCGCGCGCCTCCTCCTGCAGCTCGTCGATGAGCGCGTCGGCTGCGTCGCTGCGGACCGACCCCCGCAGGGACCGCGCCATGGCCCGGTGCTTTGCCTGCAGGTCGTCGAGGATCTGCGCGAGCTTCGCCAGCGTCGCGGGCATGGCCAGAAGGCGGAGCGTGTGGCCCGTCGGCGCGGTGTCCACCACCACTTCCTCGAACCCGTGCGCGAGCCGCCGCAGCTCGATCAGGCCGACCAGCTCGTCCACCCCCGGGAGCGAGAGGCGGAAGAGCGCGTCGATGTCCTCGTCGTCGAGATAGGTGCCGCGCGAGGCGATGAGCCGGAGCACCCGCTCCCGGGCGCCCAGCCAGCGCGAGAGCGCCCGATCGGCGTCCATCTCGGCCGCGTACAGGCTGCCCCGGACGAGGCGGGGCGACGCCGAGAGCCGCTTCCCCAAGGCGTCCGCGAGCGAGTGCGCCGGATCGGTCGAGACCAGCAGCGTGCGCGTCCGCCGGCGCGAGAGGGCAAGCGCCGCCCCGGCGGCGCAGGTGGTCTTTCCCACGCCGCCCTTGCCCGCATAGAAGCGGAACATCACTCCTGCTCGAAGTTCGCCGTTGCCTCGACGCCGACCACCTTGAGCTCGCCGGGCTCGTCCCCGGATCGCTGGCGCTCCCGGATCTCGCGCAGCCGCGCGAGGACATCCTTCTCGAACCCGGCGAACTCCTCCTGCGTGATCTCCCCCAGCTCCAGCCGCATCTGGGCGGCGAGCAGCTCCTCGCGCAGCCGGGAGTCGTCGTTCAGCTCGGCGTCGACCGCGGCGGCCACCTTGTCGAGCACGAACTTGATCCCGGAAGCCAGCATCTTGTCGATGATCAGCATCCGCCTACTTCTCCTTCGCCCGCTCCAGCTTGAGGCGGATGTTGACGAAGTTGTACGGCGGCCACGGCCCCGTGTACTTGAAGGTGAGCTTGTCGAATCGCGCGCCGATCTCCTTCACGCGCTGGTCGAAGGCCTGCTCCTTGTCGCGCGTGACCAGGAACGCGGCGTTCATGATCATCTTGTCGCCGATGGGCTTGTTGGCGCGGGACGCCACCGCCACGTCCCTGAGCGCCACGAAGATCTCGGCGACGTACTTCTCGGAGTGCGCCTGCAGCGCTGCGTCCACCAGGCGCCCGTACTGCATGCGGGCGAAGTAGGTGGACCCTTTCTGCGCCGAGATCTCCTGCTTCAGCCGGCGGACGTCCTCGTCCTGGTGCTCGATCTCGCGCACCATCACGTCCCGATCCCAGAGCACCTTGAGACCGAACTCGAGCTTGTCCTGCATCTTGTCGAGCACGTCGTGGAACGCGTCGTATGCGGACCGGAGCAGCTCGACGATGTCGTCGCGCGTCTTGAACACGGTGCCGAAGCTCATCGGGATCACCGTGTGCTTGCGCATCACGGTCTCGTTCACCCGCTCGTGCGCGAGGACGTTCTCGCGCGTCGGATCGTGGACCTCGATGGGCGTGTCGCTCACCACCGCGGCGATGTCCCGGTAGTTCACCGTGTGGACCTCCGCCGGATCGGCGCCGATGCCCAGCGGCCCGAAGCGCAATGGATCGCTCGCCTGGATGATGCAGTAGACGTACTTGCCGCGGGCGTCCGGCTGCTGCCGGAGGCCGCCGCCGTTCGACCGTTCCCCAGCCGCCGGAGGAGGCTTGCTCCTCGCCGGAGCGGCGGGTCTGGCCGCCTTCTTCTGCGGCGGCCGCTTGCCGGCGGCCTTCCTGGACTTCTCGATCCCCGGCATGCGTTACCTTGTCCCCTTCGCCTTGACCACGGCCTTGCCGGCCTCGAGCATCCTGCGGATCTCCGCCACCAGCTGGTCGGGGAGGCAGGGCTTGGCGAGGAACGAATCGCAGCCGGCCTCCTTCGCGCCCTTGGAGTGCCCCGCCAGCGCGTGGCCGGTCAGCGCCACCACCGGGATGCGCCGGGTGCGATCGTCGGCCTTGAGCCTGCGGGTCGCCTCCCAGCCGTCCATGACAGGAAGCGAGAGGTCCATGATGATGATGTCCGGCTGCCGCTCCTGCGCGGCGTCGACGGCTTCCTTGCCGTTCCGGGCCTCGATCACCTCGTACCCGGAGAAGCTCAGGTACTCGGAGTACATCTCGCGGTTGTCGGCGAAGTCGTCGACGACGAGGACCAGTGGCTTGCGGGTGGATCCGGTCACGACGGTCATCAGCGCTTCCCCCTGCGCGGGATGACGAGTCTAAACGTGGAACCCACGGCCAGCCGCGATTCCAGCTCGATGCGGCCGTCCAGCATCCTTGCGAGGCGACGGCAGATCGCAAGGCCCAGGCCGGCGCCCCCGTACTCGCGGGTCACCGAGCTGTCCGCCTGCCGGAAGTCCTCGAACACCTTCTCGTAGTCCTGCACTGCGATGCCGATCCCGGTGTCCTCCACCGCGATGCGTACCTCGTCCTCGTCGACCCGGGCGATCACCTTCACCTCTCCCTGCGGGGTGAACTTGATGCCGTTGGTCAAGAGATTGAGGACGATCTGCTTCACCTTCTGCCGATCGGAGCGGACCAGCGTCGCGGCATGCCGGAGATCAGTCAGAACTTGGAGTTTCGCCTTCTGGATCAGCGGCTCCACCTCTTCGAGCAGCTCGGCGATCAGCGCCGGCAGCTCGAAATCCTCGACGTGGAGCGGCATCTTGCCCGCCTCGATGCGGCTGATGTCGAGGATGTCGTTGATGATGGAGAGCAGATGCCGGGCGTTCGAGTCCACCCGCAGCATCTTGTTCCTTTGCGCGGGCGGCATGTCTCCGGAGACGCCCTGGAGCAGCATGCTGGTGTAGCCGAGGATCGCGTTCAGCGGCGTGCGGAACTCGTGGGACATGTTGGCCAGGAACTGGCTCTTGAGCTGCGAGGCCTGCTCGAGGGCCAGGTGCTGCCGCTGGAGCAGCTCGTTGCGCCGGACGAGCTCGCCGGTCGCTTCGCGCACCTTCTCCTCCAGCTGCTCGCTGGCGGCCTTCAGCTGCTCATAGAGGCGGCCCTTCTCGATCGCCTCGGTGCGGTCATGGAGGATGGTGACCACCGCGGTGACTTCGCCATGCTCGCTGAGCACCTTGCCGGCCACCGCCTCGACCGGAAGCGGCTGGAGGGTGGAGGGAAGGGTGAGCGGGATCTCTCCCTGCCAGCGCATCCCGCTGCCGGTGAGGAAGAGGTTGGAGACGAACGACGAGAAGTGGGCGTCGTTGCTGCGCACGGCGCGCTCCGCCTCGGCCGTCTCCTCGGACTGCGGGGCCGTGAACAGCCGCTCCGCCGGCGAGTTCATCAGGAGGATCTTGCCCGAAGGGTCGGTCACCAGGATCGGGTCGGCCACCGAGTCGATGATCAAGTCCAGCCGATCGCGCTCGGCGCGAACGTCGGCTTCCGCCATCTTCAGGCGGCGGTAGTTCTCTTCGATCTGCTCGGTGGCGGCGCGCAGGTCGGTGACGTTGCGCAGGATGGACACCACGCAGGTGCCTTCGCGCGGATGTTGCACCACCGAGGAGAGGAGCTCGAAGAGCAGGTCGGACCCTTCCGACGGCGAGACCAGGAGCAGCTCGCGGCGCGCTCCGCCCGACTCGTCGATCGCCTGCTGCGAGAGGGTCGCCGAGAAGAGCATGTTGTTCAGCGTCACCGCGCGGTGCCGGCCTTCGCTCTCGCCCTCCCGGGACGAGAAGAGGGCGTCGGCGCGCGCGTTGGAGATGATCATCCTGCCTTCGGGGTCGGTGAGGAGGATGGGGTCGGGCGAGGCGTTGATGATGTTCAGCAGCATCTCGCGCTCACGCTGCAGCTTGTGCTCGCCCTCGGCGAGGGCGGCCGCCGCGCGCAGGCGGGCGATCTTCTGCCCGAGCAGCTCCGCCGCCCAGGTTGCCTCCGGCTCGCAGCGCGACGGGCTCACCAGCAGCAGCCCTTGCCGGGCCTCCCGCTTTTCCGAGAGCGGCAGCGGAATGGCGAGGAAGTCACTCCGCCAGGGATCCTCGCGGCTGCCGTTCCGCTTCGTGCTCTTCCCCAGCGTCACTGGATCGCGACCTGAGAGTGCGAAGACCAGTGGGTGGTCAGGCTTCCCCAGCGCAAGGTGCAGGGATTCGAGCTGCCCCTCGGGGACGCCGCTCGCCGCCACATGCTGCAGGGCTCCCGAGTCGCCCTGGATCAGCGCGCAGATCGCCTTGCGCGCTCCGCCTCGATCCGCCAGCCAATCGACGGTGGCGCGGGTGCATTCCATCGGATCGTCGCTGAATAATAGGATTTCGGCCAGCGCCAGGCGCGCCGCTGCCGTCGATTCGCGGGACGATTCCGCCCCGATACGGTTTTGCGTGGGTACGGCCGCGCTCATCTCTTCCTACTCGGCCCGCCTGCGGCGGCGCTCGCCGCTGGAGCTCGCGGCGAGCTGCGCCTTCAGGGACGCGTTCTCGGCCAGCAGCGCTTCGTGCGTCTTGCTGTCGATTCCCTTGGGCGTCATGGCCGGAGCCTGGCCGACCGCTTCGGAGTATTTGAGATACGTGTCGATGGAGGCGACGACGACGCGTGCCTCGACCGTGATCAGGTCGATGCCCACCAGCGAGACGCGCACCCAGGCGTCGATCACGATGCCCTTGTCGAGCACCCGATCGAGGACGTCGATGAGACTGGTTCCGCCTGAAGCTCTTTCGACCGGCATTGGCTGACTCCTTGTTGGCTTACGCCCCGCTGCTGCGTGAGGAGGACCGGCGCTTCGCCATCGGCGTCCTGCGGGTGAGGGATTCGACCTTGCGCTCGAGCAGGCGGACCTGCTCGCGGAGCTGCTCCTTCTCCGGGTCCCCCTGCTGGCGACCGGGCGCGAGGTGCTGATCGTACCGCCACCAGTCGAGTCCGATCTGCTGCGCCTTGTCGATCGAGCAGACGATCAGACGCACCCGGATGGTGAGCAGCTCGACCTCGGCGAGCGACACCTTGATGTCGCCGGCGATCACCAGCCCCTTGTCCAGGACGCGGTCGAGGACGTCCACCAGACCGCTGCTGTGGCTTCTTCCAGGCTGAAGATCGGATCCCATGGGCACTTATCCTTGTAGCTCGATGATCCGGCCTTCGAGCAAGCGCGGCGCGGGGGGTCGACGTCAAATCCAGGACACCGTGTAAGGTCGTGAACAGTCCAGCAATTCTTGAACTTCCATGAGGTTCGCCCGATGTGCGTAGTTCACATACATCACTGCCAGTGCGGGTTCCGGCCAACTGAGTCTTCGATTGAACAGGTCGTCCCTCGCCTGCGCTCACCTGGGGCGCGGGCCCATCTTCCCCCACATGAAGGTCAGCGCGGGGTGATCGTCGGCTTCCAGGATTGGCGCGATCTGCTCTTCCTGCACTGGCGAGTGCCGGCAGCGGACCTGCGCGAGCATGTCCCTGCGCGACTCGCGATCGACGAATGCGAGGGCAGCGCGTGGGTGTCGATGACCCCGTTCACGCTGCGCAACGGGCGCCTGCGCGGGCTGCCGCCACTGCCCGATTTTCACGAGCTGAACTTTCGGACGTACGTGACGCTTCCGGCCCACGGGCCCGGGATCTGGTTCTTCAGCCTCGATGCCGCGAACGCGCTCGCGGTGGCAACGGCGCGGATCACGATCCGGCTGCCGTACTTTCCCGCGCGCATGGAGCGGGCCGGCGGGTGGTTTCAGAGCAAGAGGAGCGTCGGCCGGGCCCGGTTCGAGGTGCGCTTCTCCACCGGGGCGGAGTTGGGCCGCGCCCCGCCCGCATCCGTGGAGCAATTCCTGGTCGAGCGGTACCAACTCTACTCGCGCGCCTTGGGACCAATGCTCTGGCGAGGTCCGGTGCGACACGAGCCGTGGCTCCTGTTCGCCGCGAGCGTGTCGGATCTTCATGAAGACCTTTCTGCCGCGGCGGGCCTGCGGCCGCTCGGCCGGCCGGACTTCTGTCACTGGAGTCCGGGCGTGCAGGTCACCTTCGAGCACTTCCGCCTTGCGTAGGGTTGCGGATATCCGCTGAGCGGCCAAGTTGAACCCGTGGACGCGACCCCGCGTGAAAGCTGGTTCCGGGCTTTCTCCTGCCGCGTCGCCGCGGCGGTCGGCACGCATGCCGCCTTCCTGATCGCGCTGGCGGTCGTGCTGGTCTGGGCGATCAGCGGACCGGTGTTCGGCTTCTCCGACAGCTGGCAGCTGGTGATCAACACGGGCACGACCATCGTCACCTTCCTGATGGTCTTCCTCATCCAGGCGACGCAGAACCGGGACGGCAAAGCGATCCAGCTCAAGCTCGACGAGTTGATCCGCGCTCAGAAATCGGCGCGGAACGTGTTCGCGGACCTCGAGCACGCGACCGAGGAAGAGCTGCGCGAGTTCGAGATGGAGTTCAAGGCGCTGCGCGCGCGTGGCCTCACCAAGAAGGCTGGCCGGGGCTAGGCTCAATGCTGCTCAGTTAGTGCAGGACGATGGAAACAGAGCTACGTCGACGCCGACGTAACGCCGACGTGGATGTTACGTGGATGTGGACGTGGTCGTGAGCGTGGACGGCGACGGCGACGGCGACGTGGCCGTGGGCGCCATCATCGACACAGTCTCGTGAGCATCCCCACGATCCGTTCGA
>Ga0209526_10000016_pt1 | contig 91522 bp, 75 predicted proteins | sample JacPinW_OM2H0_M1_FD_188566 | JGI IMG/M metagenome (GOLD analysis project Ga0209526, IMG submission 188566) | Forest soil microbial communities from Algoma, Ontario, Canada - Jack Pine, Ontario site 1_JW_OM2H0_M1 (SPAdes) (version 2) | ecosystem: Environmental > Terrestrial > Soil > Boreal... | reverse complement strand
ACGGCGCACCAGCTCGATCGATTCCGTGACAACATCGACAATCTCCGCGCCATTGACGGTGATGCCGTATTCCGTCTCGAGACCGAAGACGCGTTTCATAAAGAAGGTTCACCGCAGAGATCGCTGAGATCGCTGAGGAATTCCGTCGTCTTCATCTCTGCGGCCTCCGCGATCTCTGCGGTCCAATTAGATGACGCCAGAAGAAGGCCGGCGCGAATCTGACGCCGCCTTTACCGGCGCGATCTTGACGACGTTCTCCGGATCGTAATCAATCAGTTTGAGCCAATCCTCGGTGATGTCGGTCGTGGGGAAGATGTCGTTCTCGGTGTATTCGGCGTTGAACGCCAGCTGCAAATCGGTCTCGCGAATGCCTTCTTCCTGCTGCGTGGCGATGGCACGCTTGATCGCAAACGCTTTGGCGCGCTCCACGATCGAAGCGATAATCGCGCCGCTGATGAGATCGCCGCGATAAAGTATTTCTTTGCGACCGCTGCGCAGCGTGACTTCGAGAAATTTGTTTTCTTCCCGCCGCGCGAGCTGCCAATCGACAAAACGTTCGATCAAGCGCTCGACCGCAGCGCCGATGTTATCAGCCTCCTTGGCCAGAGCGCCGTCGTAAGGCAGATCGGGCGTAAGATAAATTCGATAAATGTCGCGTGTGCCTTCCTTGTTCGGCCGATTCACTTTGATTTTTCTGTCGATCCTGCCCGGCCGCAAAATCGCCGGATCAATCAAGTCAGCACGATTGGACGCCAGAATGATGACGACGTCGTCGAGTGAATCAATGCCGTCCATCTCCGAGCAGAACATCGGGACGAGCGTGGAGAGAATGTTGGAGTAACGCGACGCGCGGCGCGTCCCCAGAATCGATTCCGCTTCATCGATGAAGAGAAACGGCATGAACCCTTCGCGGCGTTTCTCGCGCGCGGTGGCAAAAATCTCGCGCACCATTCTTTCCGATTCGCCCACCCACATGTTCAAAATCTCCGGGCCTTTGACGTGCATGAAATATTCGTGCATTTCCGCGCCGGTCTTTTCACGGAGTTGTTTCGTCAAATTGTAGGCGGTAGCCCTTCCGATGAGCGTTTTGCCGCAACCGGGCGGGCCGTAGAGAAGAAAACCTTTCGGAGTCGCGTGCTGAAATTTTTTGAAAAGATCGACATGTAGCAATGGAAGCTCGATCGCGTCCTTGATCGCCTGCAGCGCCTGCTCCTGGCCGCCGACTTTTTCCCACGGCAACTCGGGCACGACGTCGAGGTAATGTTCGTGCGACTTCGTGCCCGAAAGCATCTCCAGCGCCATCCGATAGTTCGGGTCCACGCGGACTTCATCGCCCGATTTCAAAGTCGATTTAGCCAGATCGGACGAACGTTCCAGCACCATCGATTGGGTTCCGTGCTCGGAGCCGACCCGCAATCGGTCGTCGCCAATCACTTCGGTGATCTTCGTTACCGGCCCGGCCGTTTCGAAGCCGAGATCGCCGACAATGACGAAGGCTTCATTGACCAGAACGCGCGTGCCCTTTTTCAATTTCCCGAGCGGGATCCGCGGATCGACATTGCAATAATAATCCGCGCCGCCGACAACGATGTGCGCCGTGTCTTTGGAAGTTGCACCCAGGAATGTACCGATGCGATTGGCTGGTGACGTGACCTTTTTGACCACATCCTCAAGCTTTTCGATCATTCGCCGCGCTTCGACGATCGTCTGTTCGTGTTCGGAAATGTCCGGGCGAAGATCGAGAAGCTCGCGCCGCACCGGATCGCCCGGCGGCAACAGAGCGATCACGCGATCAAAAGCGTCCAGGAGAGTGCGCCTGTTTTCCTCTCGTCCCTCGAATCCTTCGCTGCGCTCGTCGCTCATTTTTGGTTTGGGTCTGTGCCTGTCCGGCTCGGACCCGCCGAACCGTTTTAACTATAACTTTATCGCGTTCGTTGCGCAATGTTCGACGCTGCACCCACAGAAAATGTTCAAGAACGACGTCATCTTGCGCAAAAACGGCGACGACATTGTCGATCTTGCGGGTGGGGACAGCCGCCTCTACAGTTTCGCTTCTTCAAAGGAGCCTTAGCTCAATTGGTTAGAGCGCTGCCCTGTCACGGCAGAGGTTGCGGGTTCGAGCCCCGTAGGCTCCGGAAAATCTTCCCTCCCACCGCCATTACGGATACGCGGCGCGATAAAATCTTTTTGTGAACGTTGCAGCATCCACGTCTTCGAATTGAAATGCACCGTTCGCGTCGCTGGTGGTCGAGCCGATTTTTGCAAACGGAGCGACTAGATCCGGCGATGCTTGAATTTGGATCGATAACAGCGGATCACTTACTCCGCTGATCGTAATGTGACCATTCGTTAGGTGGGTGATTGCGGTGATCTTTAACAGCGGCACATACGCGGTGTAATGCTCAATGAGCGTCTGCCATCCAACAGCGCCGGGCGCGGGAAATTGCGAGCCAGCTGCCCAGCAGCTGGCTGCCGAAGGGCAGACCACTCCGTAGAGCTCATTGAAGTAGGCGGCGGGGCTCGGTGAATTGACAGTCGCCCAAATCAAGCCATTCCAATATTCGATGAGCGTTGCATATCCGCCCGTGCTCGTGTCGTAATGTTGCCCAACTGACCAACAATTTGAGCTCGAACTGCACGCTACAGAATATAAGGCCTGCCAGGAAGTACTCGCGTCTGAAGAAGGGATAACCAGCCATGCAATTCCATTCCAGTGTTCGATCAGCGTTCGACTGCCCGGGCCACCACTGCTTTGAGAACTACCCACAGCCCAACAATCGGACGCTGAAATGCACGTTACGCTTTGCAGATGATTGCTTTCCGTATCACTGCTGTTCGGTGATGAAACAATTATCCACGTGCTACCATTCCAGTGTTCGATCAGCGACCGATCATGGTAGGCGCTAAGGCTGATGGTGTAGCCAACGGCCCAGCAGTTGTCGCTGGTGACACACGTCACCGCAGTCAGATGATCTCCATTTCCAGTATTCGGTGAAGGTGTAATCGTCCACGAGCTTCCATCCCAGTGTTCGATAAACGTTTTCCAATCAGTTCCGTTGTTACTGAAATTGGACTCCCCGACAGCCCAACAATCGGACGCGGACGCGCAAGCCACGCTATAAAGACGATTCTGGGTGGCGGCAGCATTTGGTGCTGACACGAGCACCCACTCTGGACCGCCCGTCCAATGCTCTACAATTACCTTGCTGCTGATGTAATCTCCAACGTAGCCCACGGCCCAGCAATCGTTCGAGCTTGCGCAGGTAACTCCCTGGAGAAGACCTTCGCCGGTGGTGAGATCATTGGCCGAGGGAACGACTCTCCATTCAGCACCGTTCCAATGTCCAGTCAGAGTCTGAGGCGTATCGCCAGTGTTATTACCCTCATTGTGAGTGCCCACAGCCCAGCAATCGGATTCAGTGACACAGGTCACTGCCGACAACGCGTTCGGTCGATAACCTGTATCGATGTTTGGCGAACTCACGATAGCCCACGCGTTCCCATTCCAGTGTTCGGCGAGTGTCCGGTTGGTTGAACCGCTGTAGCCGACTGCCCAACAATCTGACGCTGAATTGCAATTCACCCCGAGCAAAATGTCGTCATCGTACTGGTAACGGTCGGGCGAGTTAACGACCGACCAGACCGTGCCGTTCCAATGAACGATGCGTGTCGCCTGCATGGCGTAATCCTCGCCTGTTGCCCAACAGTCGGCAGACGAATTGCACACAAGGCCAAACAACTCATTGCGGTTTGCGGTTCCGGTGCTTGGCGAAGGAGAGATGGCCCAAACAATGCCATTCCAATGAAGGATCAATTCTTGGAAATAGTCTAGATCCGAATATGCGCCACCGACGGCCCAGCAGTCGGATGAGGAGTTACACACTACATCGTTTAAGTCGTTGTCACGGTCGCTGCCGGTATTTGGTGAGCTGATGATTGACCAGTTTGTGCCATTCCAGTGCTCAATGAGAGTTTGCGACGCACTGCCGGTCCAGTGATAACCAGCTGCCCAGCAGTCGTTCCCGGCAGTGCAGCTAATGGCCGTCAGTATGTTGTCACTGGTCGTCTCGACATTCGGCGATGACACCCGTGTCCATGTAGCGCCATTCCAATGTTCGATGAATGTTTGTGAAAATGTGCCGGTGTAGTATGAACCAGCCACCCAGCAATCGGTACTTGAATTGCAAGCCACTGCGTTCCCAGTAGCGGCATGAGTGTCATCATGTGAATCGACTTTCGACCATGACGTCCTATTCCAGTGTTCAATTAACGCGCCACTGTCGTCGTTACCAACCGCCCAGCAATCCGAGGCTGAATTACACGTGACGCCGTTGAATCCGCTGTGGGCAGTATCAGTCGCGAAGGTCGAGATGACCCATGACGTTCCATTCCAGTGCTCAATCAGCCCTTGGTTTCCGGAATTGCTCTGATAATTCCCCACCGCCCAACAATCGGATGGTGATGCGCAATCCAGCCCATTAAGCAAATTGTTCTTAGGCCCATCATTGACGTTCGGCCCCGTTACCAGCGACCAACCTGCGGGAGTAGAAGGATGGGCAAGCTGCTTTTTTGCCTTAGGCAAAGCTCGCTGACCTGGGCGGAGCGCCGCAGTCGAAACACTCATTAGCGCCAGCAACATGCCAATCGAGCAAAGACTCAACGCAATTACAGCACGCAAACGGATGACTGTCATAAAGGCAATGAACATATTCGCACGTGTCGCTCTGCTCTTACAGCAAAACCCGATATCGCCAGCGAAACACCGGCGGCAGTTAGAAGTACAGCGATAAACCGCCGAAACATCTCGATCTTTCAATCGAAAATCAGACCGCTCGTGGCCGCGTCGGAATCGGGCCTCGGTTGAAGGCCAATGTCAAAAAGCTTCGGATCCCCTCGCCTTAACGGCTCGACCCAGGAGCCGCCTTCGCGCACGACTACGGCGCGCCAAGGAAATCAACCCCGTTTCGGCTAAGAAAAGCCGCAAATGACAAAAAGGTACCGGACCGTGTAGGCTCCGTGATAATCGAGAGCGATTACCAGAGAATCGCCTGGCGCCACCTTGGAGTTGATTCAGACTCTCGCATGAACACGCCAAGCTTATCATAAAAGGATCTTTCCGACGGAGGACGTGAGGCTCCGCGAAATCCCGAGCGCGTGGGCCAACGAGCGTTTGGTTACGGGAGCAACTTACGTGGACGCGACTCCGGCCGCGCTCTGTTGAATGAGCGCATCGAGCTTTGTCAGGTCGATTGGTTTGACCAGATGATGCTTGAATCCCGCGTCACGAGTTTTCTGGATGTCTTCTTCCATCCCGAAACCGGTTAAGGCAATTCCGAAAAGCGGATGCTTGGCGTTAAGCTTTTGCATCAAATCGGCGCCACTGCCATCGGGCAAACCCAAATCGCTGATGAGCACGTCGAATTCCTCTTTCGCGCTCAAATCGAGCGCAGCCTGAAGACTCATGGCCGATTGCACATAATAGCCGCGCCGCCGCAAAAGACTGGTGAGAGAGCGGTTTGTATCTTCGTGGTCCTCCACCAGTAGAACGCGCATGGCTTGCCGTTGCGACGCCTGGCGGCGAACGGTCGGCACAGCATCGCGATCGGGCTTCGCGCAGGTCGGAAAAGTCAGACTAAACGTGGTGCCTTTGTTCCGGCCCGCGCTTTCCGCGGTGATGGACCCCTTATGTGCTTCCACAAGTGTTTTGCTAATGGCCAGACCAAGACCTAACCCGCCGAGCTGCGTCCTGGTGCCTTGTTCAAAGGCATCGAATATTTTAGGCAACGTTTCAGGTTCAATCCCGAGACCGGTGTCGGCGATTTGAACGTGCAATTGTTCGTCCGAATCGTTGCTGGTCGAAATATGAATTTGCCCGTCCTTGGGTGTAAATTTCACGGCGTTGTTGATCAGGTTCCAAAAGATCTGCTGCAATCGGGCCGGGTCGGCGCGCAGATAGACTTTCTGCGAGGCAAGATCCAGGCGGAGCGCGAGGTTTTTCCGCTCGATCTCGCTCTGATAAATTTCGAGAGCGTTATGCAACAGGCTGTGAGCATCCACGACTTCGAAATTGAGTTGCACCTTGCCCTTGCTGATGCGCGTTAGATCGAGAAGGTCGTCGATGAGCCGCGCCTCCAACTCCACGTTGCGGCGGATCATGTGCAGCGACTCGTGGATGTTCTCCGGCAGCTCCTGCTCGCCCTCGAGTTCCAACGCGGAAGCGATCACCGGTGTGAGTGGCGTGCGCAATTCGTGACTGAGCATGGCGAGAAACTGATCTTTCGCGAGATTGGAACGCGCTTTTTCCTGAAGCTCCTGGTTGGTCTTTTGCAATTCCTCCTGACCTTTCTGCAGCTCGGTCGCGAGGGATTGAGACTGCTTCAGGAGATTCTCCGTGCGTGTGTTTGCTTCGATCGTGTTGAGGACGATGCCAATACTCTCGGTGAGCTGGTCGAGAAACGCCTGGTGCGTGGAGTTGAATCGATCGAGCGACGAAAGCTCCATCACCGCTTTTACTTCGCCTTCGAACAAAACCGGTAGAACGACAATATTCATGGGCTGCGATTCGCCCAGACCGGAGCTGACTTTCACGTAATCGGTGGGCACATCGGTCAGGAGAATGCGCCGTTTCTCCAGAGCCGCCTGTCCCACCATGCTTTCACCGAGCTTGAAATGAGTTTTGAGTTCCTGGCCGTTGCGATCGGCGTAACTGGCGAGGAGCCTGAGTTCAGGGTCCGCGTCGGAGCCATTCATAATATAAAAGACCCCTTGTTGGGCCGAAACCAGCGGCGCGAGTTCCGACAGAATCAATTTACCCACCGTCAGCAAGTCGCGCTGACCTTGCAGCATGCGAGTGAACCTCGTCAGGTTGGTTTTCAACCAATCCTGTTCCTCATTCCGCAAGGTCGTGTCTTTCAAATTCCGAATCATTTCGTTGATGTTGTCCTTCACGAACGCGACCTCACCCTGCGCTTCCACCTGGATCGAACGGGTCAGGTCTCCCTTGGTTACGGCCGTGGCCACATCAGCGATCGCGCGAAGCTGGGTCGTCAAATTCGCGGCCAGTCGATTTACGTTGTCTGTTAAATCGCGCCATGTTCCGGCAGCGCCTGGCACGTTCGCTTGACCGCCGAGTTTTCCTTCAACACCTACCTCGCGCGCAACCGTCGTTACCTGCTCCGCAAATGTCGCCAATGTGTCGGTCATGCTATTGATCGTGTCGGCGAGCTCTGCGATTTCGCCTTTGGCTTCGACCAACAGCTTCTGCTTCAGATCGCCTTTCGCGACTGCCGTCACGACCCTGGCAATGCCGCGCACCTGGTTCGTTAGGTTGCCGGCCATGAAATTCACGCTGTCGGTCAAATCACTCCACGTTCCGCCGACACCTTTGACGACGGCTTGGCCGCCGAGCTTACCTTCCGTGCCTACCTCGCGCGCAACGCGAGTTACTTCCGACGCAAACGAGTTGAGCTGATCCACCATCGTATTGACGGTGTTTTTCAATTCGAGGATCTCGCCTTTTACATCGACCGTGATTTTCTTCGACAAGTCGCCACTGGCCACGGCCGTGGTCACGGCGGCGATGTTTCGCACCTGCGTGGTCAGATTCGAGGCCATGAAGTTCACCGAGTCGGTCAAATCTTTCCAGGTTCCGGAAACGCCCTCGACTCGCGCCTGGCCACCGAGCGCTCCTTCCGAACCTACCTCGCGCGCAACGCGCGTAACTTCGGAAGCAAAGGAACGAAGTTGGTCCACCATCGTGTTGATCGTGTCCTTCAATTCCAAAATCTCGCCGCGCACATCGACCGTGATTTTTTTCGACAGGTCCCCGTTTGCAACTGCCGTTGTCACGTCCGCGATGTTACGCACCTGACCGGTAAGATTGCGGGCCATCGAGTTCACCGAGTCGGTCAGGTCTTTCCACGTGCCTGCGACACCTTTCACTTGCGCCTGTCCGCCTAGCTGTCCCTCCGATCCCACTTCGCGAGCGACGCGCGTTACTTCCGCCGCAAAAGAGCTGAGCTGATCGACCATGGTGTTGATCGTATTTTTCAGCTCGGAGATTTCGCCCTTCACATCGACCGTGATCTTCTTCGACAGATCGCCGCGCGCGACCGCCGTCGTCACCTCCGCGATGTTGCGCACCTGACCGGTAAGATTTCCGGCCATCGAGTTCACCGAATCGGTCAAATCTTTCCAAGTTCCGGCGACGCCGCGCACATCCGCTTGCCCGCCGAGTTTTCCTTCGCTACCGACCTCGCGCGCCACACGCGTCACTTCGGAAGCAAACGAGCGCAGCTGGTCCACCATGGTGTTGATCGTGTCTTTGAGCTGCAAAATCTCGCCGCGCACATCCACGGTGATTTTTTTCGACAAGTCGCCCGTCGCGACCGCGGTCGTCACCTCAGCAATGTTGCGCACCTGATCGGTAAGATTGCCGGCCATTGAATTCACGGAATCGGTCAAATCTTTCCAGGTTCCGGCAACGCCGCGGACGTCGGCCTGCCCACCCAGCCGGCCTTCCGTTCCCACTTCGCGCGCCACGCGCGTCACTTCGGCAGCAAACGAGCTGAGTTGATCGACCATCGTGTTGATCGTGTTTTTCAGCTCCAAAATCTCGCCTTTCACATCGACCGTGATCTTTTTCGACAAGTCGCCGTTGGCCACCGCCGTCGTCACTTCCGCGATGTTACGGACCTGGCCCGTTAGATTGCCGGCCATGAAGTTCACGCTGTCGGTCAGGTCCTTCCAAGTGCCGGCCACGCCGTGGACATCCGCTTGTCCGCCGAGTTTTCCTTCCGTGCCGACCTCGCGCGCCACGCGTGTGACCTCCGCCGCAAACGAGCTGAGTTGATCCACCATCGTGTTGATGGTGTCTTTGAGCTGCAAAATTTCGCCCTTCACATCGACCGTGATTTTCTTGGACAAGTCGCCGGTGGCCACCGCCGTTGTCACCAGCGCAATATTGCGCACTTGCGCGGTAAGATTGCTGGCCATGAAATTGACCGAGTCGGTCAAGTCCTTCCACGTCCCGGAAACACCGGCCACTTCGGCCTGACCGCCAAGAATTCCTTCCGAGCCGACCTCGCGCGCCACCCGTGTCACCTCCGATGCAAACGAGCTCAATCGATCCACCAGTGTGTTGATCGTGTCCTTCATTTCCAGAATTTCGCCCGCAACGTCGACCGTGATCTTTCGCGAGAGATCGCCGTTCGCGATTGCGGTCGTGACCTCAGCAATGTTGCGCACCTGCGCCGTCAGGTTGCCGGCCATCATGTTCACGTTGTCGGTCAAATCTTTCCAGGTGCCGGCCACGCCTTTGACTTCGGCCTGACCGCCGAGAATCCCTTCCGAGCCCACCTCGCGCGCGACGCGCGTGACCTCGGAAGCGAACGAGCGCAGCTGGTCCACCATCGTGTTGATCGTGTCCTTCAATTCCAAAATCTCGCCGCGCACATCGACCGTGATTTTTTTCGACAAGTCGCCATTGGCCACGGCGGTCGTCACCTCAGCGATGTTTCGCACCTGACCGGTGAGATTTCGCGCCATGAAATTAACCGAGTCGGTAAGATCTTTCCAAGTGCCCGACACACCTTCGACGCGCGCCTGCCCGCCAAGAATTCCTTCCGAACCCACCTCACGCGCGACACGCGTCACCTCCGAGGCAAACGAGCGCAGCTGATCGACCATCACGTTGACGGTGTCTTTCAGCTCGAGGAACTCCCCTTTGACATCGACCGTAATTTTTTTCGTCAGATTGCCGTTTGCTACCGCGGTCGTGACCGTCGCGATATTGCGCACCTGCGCGGTCAGATTACCGGCCATCAGGTTCACGTTTTCAGTCAGATCCTTCCACGTCCCGGCAACCCCTTTCACCTTGGCCTGACCACCCAGCTTTCCTTCCGTCCCCACCTCTCGCGCCACGCGCGTTACCTCCGAGGCAAAAGCGCCCAGCTGGTCGACCATCGTGTTCACGATTTTCGCCGTTCGCAAAAACTCTCCTTCCAATTGCCGGCCCTCGATGTCCGTCGCCATCGTTTTCGACAGATCGCCTTTGGCAACGGCGCCGATGACGCGCGCCATTTCGCTCGTTGGATGAACCAAATCGCCAATTAACCCGTTGACGGACTGGATCGCGGCCGCCCACGAATTCGAGACATCGCCCAGTGATGCGCGTTGCGTAATGCGCCCTTCCTTGCCGACCACGCGCCCGATCCGATCGAGCTCCTTTGTCATTCGCTGGTTAGTGGCGATGACGTCATTGAATGTGTCCGCAATTTTGCCGGCGACGCCGGTCCAATCGTCGGGCAGTCGCGCCGAAAAATCGCCGCGCTTAAACGCCATCAGGGCGGTCAGCAGCCGCCGGTTGTCGCATTCGTTATTGTCGGACTGCGAACCGTTTTTTGCCGGTCGCGTCCGCCGTGAAAGAGAGGTGTTTTTTTTCATCAGCAGATGGAAAGAACGTCATTGGGGTTCGTCCCCGCAGCCCTAAATGAGCGTAAGATTCGACTAGCCATAGTCGGTGCCCAGACCCAAGTGCAACCTGATCGCACAACTTTATGCCACGAGCAAGAAGCTCGCCAACCCCTCCTCTCCGAGCATTGCTCAGCACTGAGTTAGCCAGCCGCAGGGAAGGCAGCCGCTGACAGCGAGCGCGTTGACCTCGCAGCCTTTGCGCGTAGACATGCGGTCGTCATGGGGCCGTTCGCTGCCATCAAACGCGCGTTAGATCGACAATCGATCGGCCAACGAGCTGATCGATATTTGTTCATCACAATATGTTTCAAGCTTTTCGAATGCTACCGTCCTCCATACACTCGCTGGATGTCAAAAAAACCACACTCCATCATCTGAAACGACCTTAACTGAGGATCCCTTCATGTCGCATCTTCAAGAAGAGTCGGCCGCATTTTTTTGGTTTAACTCTCGTGCGATAACAGAGCGGTCAAAAAACGCAGACGGGCTCTATGGAGCCTATGCCTACCGTCACCTTTTGCCCCTGCTAGCCCCCAAATCGCAGAATGATCCCGCGGTCTGGTTTGCCATGCTGGATGGCGATTGCATGGTCGGAACGGACAACCTAATGAAATACTTTCGGCCCGAAGACCGTTCGCTCTTGGAAGAGGCCAAGCGGGTTGGCGAAAGTTTATGTTACGTTATCGCGGTGATGAGACGCGGCGGCACAAAGCCGTGGCACGAACTCGATCGTGATTTGCGAAACGGGAACACGATCGGGTACATGGGAATGACGACACCGGCCAGCTTCGACTCCAAAACATTTTTGAACTGCACCAAAATCATGGCTTTGCCTATCGCCGCGCGTATCGACGGCGATCGCTTCACCAGAATTAGCTTTCAATTCTTGTCGGACCAGGAACTCATTGAGTGCGGGTTCTCGTCGGTAGGGTCGAACTAGTGAACGAAATAACAACGCGCCCTGGTTAGGGCGCCTTTTCTTCGCCTGAAAGCTAGCCTGCCATAGCGTCAGGTAGCCGCTGACAGCGAGCGCATTGACCTCGTAGCCTTTGCGCGTAGACATGCGGTCGTCATGTCGCCGTTCGCTGCCATCAAACGCGCATTAGATCGACAATCGACCGGCAAGCGAGCTGATCGACCGGAGAAATATTTGTTCATCATTTGCATGAACAACAGCGGCTCGACTTTGCTCGAGCGACTGCTGAGCAATTGCCGTAACGCCGTCGCATTTCTTCCGCCCGGCGGGCCGAATGAGCAGGTCAACGGCCAGGGTTTTGTCTCCGATCTGATGCCGATTCCGGGAAAGATTGTGCCGAAGTGCCGGCGCATCTGGAGCGAACAGGCGGCTGTCTTCGAAGACGAAGCGCGTTACGATTGGCCAAAAATCCAACGGCGCTGGCGCAAGAAGTGGGGATTAAATCCGAAATTTCAAACGGCCAATCCGCGCGTCTTCCTCGAAAAATCGCCGCCAAACGTTTATCGCGCGGCCATGCTGCAAAAATATTTCCCGAACCGGTTCTTCATTTTAATGCATCGCAATCCCTACGCCGTCGCCGAGGGGATCCGCCGGCGGGCCGGGATATCGATCGAGCGCTGCATCCAGCATTGGATTCGGTGCGCGCAAAAGCAGATCGAAAACGAGCGAGGATTGCGAGATGCGATTCGGCTGACTTACGAAGAACTATCGGAACAACCCGACTCGAGCCAGCAGGCGATCATCAAGTTGGTCCCCGAACTGGACGATCTCGATATTCGCAAAGATGTGCTCGCACAAACACTGGAAGGACAGATTCGCCAGCCGATCGTTAACTACAACGCCAAGCAGATCGCGCTGCTCTCGCCGGAAGACATCCGCACGATTAACGGTCACCTCGACAAAGTACCCGAGGTGATGTCGCACTTTGGCTACGCATACGTGCGCCAATGAAATCAAAAATGATATGAGATGCCGCCGCGCAAGCGGTAATCGGGCACGACTTGCAGCGCGGTATTGTCGATCGCGGCCGGAAGATCGACAGCAACCTCCGCGCTCCATCGGCCGCGCGACACGACGAATCGCGGCCCGACAAAAACGGAAGTGATTCCAGTGTCGGGCGCTTTGGCACCGCGGAAACGATCGACGTTCTTGTGTTCGCCCGAAATTGCGAACTGCAAACCGAGGATCGTCTCCCGGTTGCGCACAAAATAATAACCGGGTCCGGCGCTCCAGGTCAGATCGTTGGCGAAATGATATTGATGCAACCCGTCGCCGCGCAGGGTGAATTGCACATTGGTCTCGGCGAAGAAGCTTTTGTAACGCAACGATGTTTGCTCGCCGAAAATTCCATCGTACGACCCAGTGCCCAGGGTGAGATCGTGCCCGTGAATTCCGCTCTCCGGCGCGCCCGGAACGTTAATTTCGTGGAATTCCTCTCTGAGACGGCTGCTATCGCCGGTCGGAAGTTTTAATCCGGTCAGCAGAACTGCCGATACCGTGAAATCGGGTTCATGCTCGCTCGCGACAGGATTTTTTCCGCTCACGTCGAATTGTCGTCGCGCCGCGGACGAATATTTGAACGCAACCGTCTTGAGCAAGATCGATATGTCGCCGAGCCCGCTCTCCGTCCCGCGATCGATCGCAAAACCCTCCGGCCTTTTAAATTCGCGATAGATGAGCGGAATATTGAGTTGAAGTGCGAAGCGATCGTTGATCGTGTAGCCGGCGACAAGTTGCGTGATCGAACTGTTCTCGTACTGGCCGGTCGGATTCGAGACTTCGCGTCCACTCAGCAACACCGTCCCAAAGTGCGTGAATTGTTCGGCGACGGCGGCGTAAAATCCGTTCCACCACGCTTGCGACATTTGCGGTTCCATCCCCGGCATCGCTTCAAGCTGCGGCGTGTAGCAACCGCAGAGATCGCAGGCGTGACCGGTGAGTGCGCCTGCCACAACAACAATAAGGAGAAGCGCGAAAGTCCGGGGGCCGATGAGTTGCAGCATTAGTCGTTTTCCGTTTTCGAGGCCGTGTAGGTTCCGTTGCCTTCGTCGAGATAAGTCGTCGATCCGACGCGCGACGTTTTCAGATATTGCCGCCACTCGCCTAACGGAAACTTTTGTGTCGTCTCAATCGTCTCCGTTTCAGCTTGCAACGGTTGTTTGTCGGACTTGTTCATCGCTTCGGACAAAACGCGGCCGTCCATCGGACCGGGCGGGCCGATTCCAAGAATCTTCAGGATCGTCGGGGCAAGATCGACATTTCCACTCGGCAAGTCGTCCATTTCTCCGCGCCGAAAATCCGGACCGGCCGCGATCAAAGTATTATGCATATCGAAACGGGCCAATGTCGCGTGTGTCCCCTTCCCGGCCGCGCGCTGCCAGTCCGCGTCGATCATTCCCGGAACGCCGAATTGATTTTTAGAATCGTTCCAACGAAACGCCATCACCACATCCGGCGCGGTTTCATTCTCGATCTGGCCGTGCCGGAGCAGGAAAGTTCCATCCATCCGCTTCTTTGTGAAAACGACACCGGCAAAATCGGATTGCTGCAGGAATTCAACCAGCCGTTGCGTGATCCTCGCGTCCTGTTGCATCACATAAAACAAAACTGTCCCGCCGTTGCCCACCATCATGATGTCGCCCGGTTTGAGTTCTTCGGAAAATTCAGTAACGACTTTGAATCCGGCCGCTTTCAAAATCTTCGGCAATTCAACCATGTGCGCGATCGTAGAAAATCCATGATCGGAAACGACGAAGACATCCGTCGTCTCTCGCGCATGATGTTGATCCAACGCGGCGAGCACGCGTGAAAGATTTTCATCCGACGATTTCATGGCCGCCAGTGCGTCGGGCGCGCCGGGCGCGGTCTTGTGTTGCGTATCATCGGGCTCGCTCAACCAGAGCAGCGAAAAAGCCGGTATTTGCGCCTCTCGCCAAAGGAAATCGATCAGCGCTTTTGTCGTCCACGCGTCGCGTTCTCCTGCTTTCGTCGCGGGCGGAAACGCGCCCAGCGTTTTTGCGATCGGGCCCATTGCGCCAGGCGGGAGCGATGCACCGGCAAACAGTGTGATCGCTTTTTTTCCGCGCGCTGGATCGACATGTCGATCTAACAAAAGGCCCACCGTCTTCGCCGTCGCGATTGCGGTTGTGCCGCCGGCGTCCTGCACGATCTCAGCAACAGTCGGCGCGGAAACGTATTTGCCGGCAGACCAAAGGTCGCCTTTTTCCACGACCGCACTGACCTCAACGTCGATCGATTTTTTTGCGTCGAGCTCAGGCCGATAAACGTGATTGGCCAGGATACCGTTGCCGCCGGGATAAACACCGGTCGCGATGGCGGTGCCGTTGACGTTGGTCGCGCTGGGATACACGGCGTGATGATTTCGAAACGTGACGCCTTCTTTCGCCAGCTTGCAAAGCGTCGGCGTATTTTGTTCGCTGACGAAATCAGGACGCATCCCGTCCCAAACAACGACGACAACGTGACGTTGCTCGCCCGCAAATGCCGAGCTGCAGACGATTGCCGCTAAGATCGACCAGAACGTTTTCGTCCGTTGATGAGCAACCATGAGATGATTCCGCTCGCGAGCGCCAGGGCCGCGCCGACCAACATGACACGCCGAAAACCTTCGACAAACGATTCGTTGATCGCCTGGTGCAGCGCCGCGCGTGTTGTTGGCAAAATTTCTTCCGGCAACGGAATGGCGGCGAGGTTGATGCGGTGAGCGTCCACTACCTGTCGCGCCGAGCTCGGGATGTCGATCTTCTGCAACCGTCGATCGAGCGAGTGGTTGAACACTTGCAACATGACAATGCCGAGCACGGCGATGGCTAACAGCCCAGCCGCGCGTGAAATGGCGTTGTTGATCCCGGAGGCAATGCCGACGCGATTTTGCGGGACAGAATTCATCACGGTGGTCGTTAGGGGCGCGACGCTAATCGCCATGCCAAAGCCGAGCACGACGGTCGCGGGGAAAAAATCTGTCCAGTAATTGGCGCCGGCGGCGGTCCGCGCGAAAACCGCGAAACCAAGTGCGGCGATGATCGGGCCGACGACAAGCGGAAGTTTGGCGCCGTAACGATGCACGAGCCCGCCGGACCAGCGCGAGAGCAGGAAAAGAATCAAAATGAAAGGGAGCAACGCCGCGCCGGCCGCGGTCGGCGAGTAGCCCTGAATTTGAATCAAGTTCATCGGCAGGAAGAAGAGCGTGCCGCCGAGCGCGCTGTAAAGAAAGAGCGTGACCAGATTCGCGCCGGTGAAATCGCGGGAGCGAAAGATCGACATCGGCAACATCGCGTCCGGTGCGTATTTCTCGAACCAAAGAAACGCGAGGAGAAAGAAAATGCCGCCGAGCAACGCCGCAATCACGGCGGGATGCAAAAACCCCAGGCGCGACGATTCGATCAAACCATACACAAGCGATCCGAGCCCGATGGTGATGAGGCCGGCTCCCGCCCAATCCTGGCCGCCTTTCTTTTCTTCGTCGCGGCTTTCCGGGAGATGGAAAAAGGAAATGAGCAACACGATCGCGGCGACCGGAAGATTAATGAAGAAAACTGCGCGCCAGGAGATCTTTTCGATCAGCCATCCGCCCATGACCGGACCGATCGCTGCGGTGATGGCGGTAAAGCCCGACCACGTCCCGATCGCGCGGCCGCGATCTTCATCGCGAAACGACGCGCTGATGATGGCGAGGCTGCCGGGAATGAGGAGAGCGCCGCCGATCCCTTGCAAAGAGCGCGCGAAAATCAATTGGCGAATGTCGCCGGCGAGTCCGCACCACGCGGAGGCCAGGCAAAATAATCCGACACCAAGCGCGAAGATTTTGCGTCGGCCATAATGATCGCCGAGCGAGCCGCCGACGAGCAGCAGCGCAGTCAGCAGCAATGAGTAAGCTTCGACGACCCATTGCACATCGAGAACGGTCGCGGCGAGATTCGCTTGCAGCGCGGGCAACGCCACGTTAACCACCGTTCCGTCAATGAATGCCATACTGGAACCGAGAATGGTCGCGGCGAGGATCCATCGCTCCGAAGATTTCGCGCACGGCGCCGCGGCGCCTCCGGAACGAATGATTGCTTCGTCGCAAGGTGGTTGAACAAAACTTGTCATCTCATGTCAGATTACGCGTTCAATTACCGCAGATGAAAACATTCTTTGCGTTGATACTCGGCGCCTTTGCCACCGTTTCGACTTTCGCGGCTCCCATCATGCCGACGACCGACGGTATGACTTGGGAATACATCATGACGCAGGAAGCCGGCGAAGGGTTTCACTTCTCCGATCTCAAGCCCGATGAAGATGGAAAAGCTCGATTACCGGTGATGTATCGCATCGATGGAACACAGAAGGTCGACGGCAAAGATCTACTGAAGTTTGAAATGCATCGCACCGGTTTGGTGACCAACACCGACCTGGTCACGGTGGACGAGCACGGAATCGTTTGCTCCGCACGAATCGATCAGAACGGCGAAACCACCAAGATGACCCCGGCGCAAACGATGGTGGCGGCGCCATTGAAAACCGGAATGAGCTGGAATTTCGACACCACCATCGGTCGAGCCAAAGTGCACCAGCATTACGAAGTCACCGGTGAAGAAGATGTCGATGTCCCGGCGGGAAAATTTCGCGCCTTCCACATCCGCGCCGTGCAGACTGTTCCAAACAGTCTGAGCATCGATCGGTGGTTCGTGAACGGGGTTGGAATCGTCAAAGACGTCACCGCGATGCGATCGAACACTGGCGATTTGATGCGGAGCGTTACGCTCGAGCTAAAGGAACCGCCAAAGGTTGCTCCGAGACCTCAAGTGAAACCGACCCCTCGTCCGAAAAAGCTCTACGTCACCATCGGCAAAGAAGTCCTGGCCGTGGCAACGAATCAGTTTTCCGCCGACACGCCAAAAATTTACGCGCGCTGGCAGGGCCACGACCTGCCGCGCCAAGCAAAAATCCGCATCGTCTGGATCGCCGAAAATATCGGGGACGCCGCTCCGTCCGATTACACGATTGATGAATCAACCGCACTGGCGAGCGAGCCCGACTCCCACGGCATTTTCACGCTATCGCGGCCCGACAACGGCTGGGCGCCGGGTGATTATCGCGTCGAATTCTATATCGATGATGCACTCACCGAAACCGTGAAGTTGAAGATTTCGAAATGAGCCTTCGCGATAGGCAAACGCTGGGACCAATGCCCCTTTCTCTGACCCGGACATAATCCCCACTTTATCTTGGAGTTGGCGATGGACTTGCGCTTCCATCGGTCCAATGAGTCCACTTTTCACGGTCGTGTAAATTGTTCCCGTGAATGATATCCACCGGGTCTTTATATCTGAGATTTTGCCGGATATGAAAGAATTCTGCCGTACTAGTATCCAAGTCGCCCATTCGATTTCCGTCGCAAAATACGTCAATATGATCTCCACGCGTTTTTAACTCGTACTTTTCAAAATACGAATCGTGATTCAAATAATAAACAAACCACTTATCGTCCGACTTCTTCCATAGCAACTCTGCTGTCCAGCCATTCAATGGACAGTCGGTGTAACCATGTACGATAGCTTGCACGTCATTGTCGTCGATCCTGGTAAAGGTCTTGTTCCAATCCCCGCGAGCCGCCCGACATAATGTAAACCAAAGGATGAAACCGACGATAAACAAGACAACGGTCCCGATTAATATGTAGGTTAACATTTTTTTCATAATCCGGAGCGTTCGTTCACACCTTCATTATTTGGGCGAGCGGGGACCATAAATGTAGTTAGGGGGAGTATCACCATAACCTCCCATTCCTCGTTCTGTAGGCGACAGCCCGCCGGGATCTCTGGTGGTCGGATCTGGCGTCCAGCGTCGATTTGTATATGGCTTACTGTCGCAGCGTGGAGTCGCGCAAGTGCCTACCGCTAGGCCGTGCACATAATAAAAGCCGCCACCGCAAGTCATACCCTCGCAATCTTTCCCGTCGAATAGTCCGACGCAATCGCCAGATTGAAGCATTATCCATCCGCGTCCGACCACCGAGGCCCATTCTACACCGCGAGACGTGTTACAACATCTTCCCCGATTCCAAGGCCCTCGAGGAAACAATCCGAACGGGTCAACTCGATTCACTGGATCATTCCCGACGTACGCGTAGAGATTGAGCCCACCTTTTTCACCAAGTGGATCTCTGCTGAGCCATCGGCCGATGCTTGGATTGTAAGCGCGGTAAGGCGCGAGATAGAGGCCGCTGCGAGCGTGATAATAGTGGCCGGTAAAGGCGAAATCGGGGAAGAGCGCTGCGCCCTGGTACACGGCGGTCGGTGACAGAGAAATCGCCCGAATTGATGAACCCATTGGCGGTGACATCTCTTTTGAAAGTGGCGGCGGTGATCGAGGCGCCTGATGATGACCTAACCAAATCGGAGTCGATCCCAGTGACCGCCCCATCCTGGCTCACGTCGCCGACGAGCACACTCATTGCGACAAGAACTTTGTCCGTCACTCCGGTGACGCCCACCACATTATCCAACTCGACCGTGATGGTCTGCCGATTGGCTACTCCGCTTAATTGCACCGTCGCCGTGTTGCCGCTGAAAGTCGGCAGACCATTCACGGTTCCAACTCCCGAAGCTATCGTCGCGGTTCCTGAAACCACTGGCCGATCGAAGGTCAGCATCAGCGTATAAGTTCCGCCCTGCGTGCGCATCTCAATTCCTGGTGCGCCGCTCAGAGGCAGTGGAATCGCAAACATTCCAGCGCTCCCATGGGTAAGTTGGGACTCGGCCGCCGTGATGACAGGTCCACCAGAAGTTGGATTTGCCGGCACCGGCGGGCGGCTAATGCTGCCGTACGAATCGTAGTCCACTGTGCTCAACAGCGTGCCCGTTTCATTGGTCAAACTGCGGACGCTGCCGAGATGATCCCGCGAATAAAACAGTTTCGAGTTCGGACTCGCGTTTGCGAGCACTTGCACTCCCTCAGGAAGAAACCGTTTTACGACGTTGTTGTACTTGTCTCTTTCCTCGGCGATCGTCATCCCGTCCCACACAAATTTACTCGTGCGCTGGACGCTGCCGTGACCATCCTTTTCGACAATCTGAACACGCCGGCCCAATCCATCATAAGTGAATTCACTGCGCCCGGCGTCGCCCGGATAGACAATCGCCGTTAGTCGACTGGCCGCATCCCATTCGAAGCCGCGAACACCATCATTGGTCATGTTGCCGTCAACGTCGTGCGTGTAGCCGGTATTTGTGATCTGATTGAGATTATTGATCGAATAATTCGGCGTCACGCTGTCGCTGGTGCGGTTCCCGGCAAAGTCATAGCCGTAGCTGAAAGAGGTCGGCGGATTTCCCGCTGTTGTATTCGTGACGCCCGTCAATTGGTCATCCGAGTCATAAGTGTGTGAGCTCGCAATCGCCGCGCTTCGGCCCAATGTCTTTGTCCAATCTTTGATCTGGCCTTCCGGATCGTAATTGGCGTAATCGAATTTCGAAACGTTCAGCGAACCTGAAGTCACATCTTGCAAGGTTTGCAACCGTCGATCCTGCGAATTGTCGAAGTAGGAGTAATTGGCGGTTTGACCGTTGGGCAGATTCAGTGTTTTGAGTCGTGGTGTGACATGAGTTGCACCATCATAAACCCGGCTGAAATGACCGAGGATGTTATCGCTCGTGTCCAAGCGCCCGAGCGAATCGTAATTCACGCTTGATGAAACACCGTTGATGGAGCGACTCGTCACTCGCCCCCATTCATCATAGCCATACGTGATCGCGTCGTTTGCTAGCGGACCGTCGACTGTTTGCAACTGATCCGCGCCCAATGGCGGCGTGGCCGTGATTTGATAGTACGAATAGGATGTCGTTCCGGTCCCGTCGGTCATTGACGCGAGCCGGTTGTAAATTGAATCGTATAGAAAACTCACATTCGGCGTCGTATGGACGGCGTTTGTGTAGATGATCTGTTTAACATCATCGTCCACGAAGTAATCGTACGTTGTCGTCTGATTGAGCGCATCGGTCATCGACTTCAATCGACTTGTCGTGCCAACGGCATCTGGTGCGCCTTGGCCTTCATAAAGATAAGACACAGTGGTCGCATCGCTTGTCCCATATCCAAAGACCTTCGACTTAACACGGCTTTGCAAATCGAGTTCAAAATGGGTGTCATGGCCATCTGCATCGATAATGTCAGTCATCGCACCGCACGCGCACCAAACATACTGTGTGATGTGATTCAAAGGATCGATGACTTTGGTGAGGCGTCGGTTGCCGTCGAACTCCTGAAAAGTCGGTCGACCACGACGATCTTTGATTACGCCCGCGTCCAGCGTCATGATCGCCGGCGTTACTGGAGCGCCATTAGAACATTTCCTGTAATCAAATTCCTGGGTTGTCGTATCCGGATAAGTAATTGTAATCGGGCGATCCAGCTTGTCATAATCGGTCGTCACGGTGTAGTCATCAGCTTCGTTTCTGACTGTTCTGGTTCTGTTTACTAAATCACACGTATAGCTCGTAACGGCCGACGCGCCGTTGAACGAAGGGCTCGTCACCGAGCGCAGGAAACCAATCGGATGGCCGGAGCTGCCATCGCCGTAAATGTAGGTCGTTACTTCGTTTCGAGGATTGGTAATGCTTCCCACCTGTCCGAACGTGTTGTAGGTGTAGACGGTTTTCTGGCCCGCCGCGTCGAACACGTCTTGCGGCTTGTGTAGGTAGTAGCGGTCGTACCCGGCAATTTTATCGGCGGCGACACCGTAGGGATCGGTGCTGACCCCGGTTGTATTCTGCTGATACACAGCTAGCAGGTCCATCTGCGTAAGGCCATCGAACCTGTAGGTCGTAGTTCGGTTTTTGGGATCGACTGCCTTTTTGAGCTTCCCGGTCTTGTCGTAGTAGTCGTAGGACCAAACCTGCGTGCTCGTCGTTGGATTTGCATTATCGAGCACTCGGACGACCTGAGTTGGATTGGCACTCGATCCAACATGATTCGAATCAGGCTGCTCTTTATACGTGTACCAGACGCGATTTTCCAGCGGCGCTTTCTCGCTTGCGACTATACCGGAAACGGTCTCATCTGCGTTCTTGGCCCAATGAATAATTCTGGCCTTGTTGTAAACGCCCGGTGCGTCGGCCATCGCTTTCTTATCCCAGTAAAACGTGTTCGCCGCATCGAGCCCGGAATTTGTAATTCCGGAAGCGCTTGGCACAATCGTTTCGCTTCCCCCGATCGCGTTTGTTGTGCCGAGGTACTCTACACGTTCGTGGCCTAACATTGGATCGGTGATTTCGATTGAGCGATTCGTCCCCGAGCCGCCGCTAACAAAAGTCGTAGTCCCATAAGGGGTTTGCAGCGAATCCATCGAATCTGTTCCGGTGGAATAGTGGAATACTGATTGAATTCCAATCTCGTCCGTAATTGTGGTTAGTTTCCCGTTTGTGTAATCGAAAGTTGCGGAGCGCGGCAATGGAGGCTGCGTCGGAAAGACCTCGGTCACTTTAGTAATTTTGTACGTATCGCTTTGGAGGTCGTACGAAAATGTCATGCCCTGACCCAATTGATCCTTAACCGACATCACTCTAAACGACTGGTCGTACTCAATAGTCACAGAATCTCCGGTCGAGTCGTAGACCTTGGTCATGAAAAATCGGCGAGGATAACCGCCCGCATTGTCGCTGAGATCGTAAATTTGCTTTGAACCATCCGGCAAAGTGCGTTCATAGCCGCTCAGAGTTCGCACTAGCAAGGTATGACTTCGCGGCTGAACGTCGAACGTCTGCGTCGAGAGATTATAAGAATAGATTTCCGCGCCACCGCCTTGCACGTAAACGCTGATCACAGGGAGCTGATTGTTCGGATCGTCGCTAACGTAGGAAAGCCAGTTGAATGTCCACTTCGGGCCGAGATTGGAATAGTGGAAGGTGGAGGGTTGTTGGCTTTCTCTTTGGTTGTATGTAGCCGTAAAATCTATTTTCGGCCCGTGCGGAGTGATGCATCGGATGGGCGTATCGACAACGTTCAAGCTGGCGAGCTTGGCATGAACTGAATATCGAGCCATCCCAGCCGCACTGGTGCCGGCGCTTCCGCAACTAGCACAGCTAGCATCGTTGCCTCCTCCTACTTTTTTGTCGCACTCGGTTGTTTCGGGATTCGGTGTCGGAGTTGGAGTCGGCGCCGCGCTGGCAACGACGTGAAAGACCGGTGCCGGGCCAGCGTTGCTAATGTTGTCACATACCCAGGCACCACGAGCCACCCCGGATGAACTCACGTACCACGCCCCGTCATTCGCCTGGCCAGTAACAGTCCAGTAAGAATAATACGGCGGAATCCTGCAATCGTAAGAGGATGCCACCGTGAGGGTCGGGCCATTGAAGTCCACGCCATAATACGGGCCGGTCCCCGGCTCGAAATTAGATTGCTGGAACGATTGTCCGCTATCAAGCCAAGCATTGCCTGAAACCGTAAACGTCAATGTGCCTGGATGCCCGTACGTGTAACCAGCGGGTGAGTCGTAAATAGAAACCACTGGCCCATTGGCCGTGCGCCGCAGACGCAGTGAACAACACGCCAACGCAAAACCAGTGTTTGCGCCTTAAAATCGAACGGAAAAAAGAGGAAAGATCGATATGAAAAAGTGTGGTTGTCCGGGGAGAAATCAGCATATGGGGAGGAAACAATTTGTTTCGGTTGAATTTGCGAAACGCCATCTGGGGGAGTCGGAAGGCGCGCATTCAACTGGATTCAAAATTTTCTGTCAAAGATAATCTTGAATCTTGGCTGTTTTTTTGAATCCAAACCGGCTGCCGCCGGCATCATAATCAGAAAGGAGCTTTCTCATGAGAATGACAGCGATTTTCACATTTTCCGCAGCGGCCCTGTTGCTCGCGGGTTGCGACCTGCTTGGCATCCGGGGCAATGGCCACATCGTCACCGATCAACGAACGATCGGCGAAATTTCTCAGATCTATTCGCGGGGCGCGTTCAAAGTGGAATGGCGCAGCGGTCCTCCTTCACTCAGCATCACCACCGACGAGAATCTTCTCCGTTACATTGAGAGTCAGACGATCGGCAATCGCCTCGAGCTGCGAACGCGCGAACGCCTGCGTCCCACGCACAGCATCAAGGTTGTCGTCTCCAGCCCGACACGAACGGGCGCGAAGCTCAGTGGCGCCACCGATCTGATTGTTCACGGACTCTCCGGGCCCAAATTCGTGGTCCAAGCCAGCGGCGCCTGCGACATCACACTCGACGGCACGGTCGATGAGTTGTTGGCCGATCTGACTGGTGCAAGCGATGTGCGCGCAAAAGGGCTGCAAACGAAAACAGCCGAGATCTCAGCGACGGGGGCGTCCGACGTCTCGATCGCGGTGAGTGAAACGCTGCGCGTTTCCATTACCGGCGCAGGCGACGTCAAATATTACGGCAACCCGAAGACGATCGAGAAACACGTGACCGGCGCGGGTTCCATTCATCACAAGGATTAGATATGTCAATCGCACTCTTGCTTTGGATTCTTATTCGTAACGCAATGGACTGATCGGGCTTGTGCCGGCCCGGTTTTTCTTGCTAACCTCGACTCCGGCCAAGGCGTTTACGCACAAGATCGACTATCGGTCGATTAGTAATGAGCTCCTATTTGTTTCGATACCGGCTTAGCCTCGGCCTTTTCATTTTCGGATTGATTGCGAGCGGGGTCAGCGCGCTGCCGTTGCAAAGTGAATTGTCGATCTTGGCGGGGTTGGTTCACGCGCCCGGGCCTTTTCGAGATTGGATCGCGTATGTCGCTCTTGGCTTAGGCGAAATCCATGGGCGCTTTCCATTCTTCGGTTACGCAACCGATTGGCTCGCTTTCGGTCATTTTGTCATCGCCGCGTTTTTCGTTTTGCCGTTTATCGATCCGGCGCGATACCGCGGCGTATTGCAGATCGGTTTGTTTGCATGTGCAGGCGTCATCGTTACCGCGCTAATCTGCGGGCCGCTCCGGGGCATTCCATTTTTCTGGACGCTAATCGATTGCAGTTTCGGAATCGTTGGCGCACTTCCGCTTCTTTATTGCCTCCGGCTTACGCGCAAGATCGACAATCGACCGTAGAGGGGGCATCAGCGTCCTGCGAGATTTTCATCGATTAATCGCGGCAACGCGACGCCGGCCGGCTCGCGAATCGATCGAGTCGCGAACCTCGATAGTGGCGTTTCATCCGGATTGATCTCGATAAGTTCACCACCGGCACGGGTTGCCCAATCGACGATGTAACCGAAGAGAGCGGTCGTGCCGATGACGAACACGAGATCGCACGGACCAGAGGCAAGAAAATTTTCGACGATGTCGATCTTATGCGGGTCCAATTGCTCGCCGAACCAAACCACGCCCGGCCGCATTAATCCGCCGCATTCGCCGCATTTTGGAAGATCGACAGCGTCATCTGCGTCCGCGAACTCGCAGCGTGAACACCGAGTGACGAAGATATCGCCGTGAATTTGCACCATCTTTTCCGGCGGCAATCCAGCGCGCGCATGAAGATCATCGACATTTTGAGTCACGAGTAAAAACTCCTTCGCCCGCCGCGCAAGATCGACAATCGATCGATGCGCCGGGTTCGGTTGCGCGTCGCGAATCCATTGACGCCGCTCGCGATACCATTCCCAGACTAAATTCGGATTCTTCTCGAACGCTTCCGGCGTCGCCAGCTTCGCCGGATCGAGATTTCGCCAATAACCATCCTTCCCGCGGAAGGTCGGGATTCCGCTCTCGGCGGAAACGCCCGCTCCGGTTAGAACCAAAACGCGACCAACCATGGCAGTTTTTTTCGCGACTTCCGCGCTCGAATTTTCTAAATTTTTCAAGTTTATTGGAACTTCTTTGATTTTGCCGAGTTTACACCCTTGTTCCAACATCACGTGAGTTCGTTAACCAATCGCCTTTTTCAGACTGCGGCGGTTGGGCTTTTTGCCTACCTCATTTCAATCGGGGCCGTTCATGCCGGAGTGGATCTGAATGGCGATGGGATGAGCGACATCTGGCAGCTAATTTTTCACGCTCAGGGGGTGGATCCAAAGGCCGACGCAGACGGCGACGGCCAAACTAATCTGCAGGAAAGCATCGCCGGCACCGATCCCTTTAACGCGAATTCGGCATTTAAGGTAACGAAAGTCGATAGCGCAGGCGGGAACATCACGTTGCATTGGCCTTCGGTCCGGGGAAAGCGCTACCAAGTTTACAGCAGCACGAACCTAACGAGTTGGGGAGCGGTTGGCAGCGTCCTCGCCGGCACAGGCAATGAACTTACCGCGACGTTGGCAAAAGGCAGTGCGCCGAATTTTTTCCGCGTCAATGTTTCCGACGTCGATACCGATGGCGATGGAGTGAACGATTGGGAAGAAATTCAGGTCGGCCTCGATCCAAACAAGACTTCGACCGATGGAACGAACACCGACTACAACCGCGTGGTCGCCGCGTTGCAGGCAGCATCGGCGACGTTGACGGTCAGCGAAATCGATCCCGTGCAAACGCAGGACGGAATGACGCCCGGCACGTTTACGATTTCGCGCAGCGGCCGCCTCGATCCGGTCACGGTGACATACAATTTGAATGGCACGGCCGTTCCGGGCACCGATTACCAGCCATTGTCAGGGACAGCAACTGTGCCATTTGGATTTGGGCCCGCCACTGTGCAGGTAACGGCAATTTCCGGGAGCACGAGCACGCGGACTTTGACAATGAATTTGAATTCCGCCCCGCCGGGCTCCGGTTATCAGCTCGGAACGCCATCGAGCGCGACGATGCTCATCCCGCCACAACCAGGCGTAACACAAGTGGTGCAGGACATCTGGACAGGCATTGCCGGCACGCAGGTCTCCGCGATTCCACTAAACACGAAACCGAACTCATCTCGCTTGCTCAACAGCCTGGAAAACCCGAGCAACGCGCCCTTGGGAAGAGACTACGGCACGCGCATCCGTGGCTATTTTACCGCGCCGAGCACGGGCAATTACACATTTTGGATTGCGAGCGACGATCAAAGTGAGCTTTGGATTTCGGATGACGATCAACCGGCCAGCCTAACGAAGCGCGCATGGGTCACGGGGGCAACGGCATCACGCGAGTGGACGAAATATCCGGAACAGAAATCACGATTGCTGGCGTTGACTGCGGGACAAAAATATTACTACGAGGTCTATCAGAAAAATGGCGCTACACCGGAGAATCTGGCCGTTGGCTGGCTAAAACCGGGGCAAGGTGGCACCGCGCCGTCGGAAATTATCGGCGCGACATCGAACACGTTGGCGCCATTTCTTCCGATTGTTCATTTGCCTGACGGTTCGACGCTCTATTTTGCGAATATGGCCCCGACGACCGGCGTAACATCGACAGCGTCGGGGAGCGCGACGTTGCAGCTAGCCGCCGACGAAACGCATGCAATCTTGAATTTCGATTACACCAATCTAAGCAGCGGCTTCACCGCCGCGCATATTCACGGTCCAGCGAATCCTGGACAAAGCGGCGGGATTCTTTTCGACATCGATACCGCGCCGCAACAACAAGATGGCTCGTACGTCTGGACTTTCACGCAAGTCGGAACCTACAGCCCCGCCGACCTTGTCGGCTTTATCAAAGCCGGCAGTACTTATATTAATGTCCATACCGCAAATTACCCGAGCGGTGAAATTCGGGGGCAGTTCGCACGCACTTCCGGCGCGCAGGCTTTCGTCGCACCAACGCCGGCGCCGACGGTGCCGCCAGGTCCGGCGAACACGCAGGACGCTGCCAGATTTCTAACGCAAGCAACCTTCGGCCCGACGAACGCAATGTTAACGCAGGTCCAGAGCACGGGCTTCGCCTCATGGCTAAGTCAGCAATTTAGCACCGCGGCCACGGCGCTCCTGCCGCGTGTCGATGCAAACGTGGCCGCGTTGCCCGCGGGAACAAATCCATCGAACGCGCAATTCCAGGAAGCGTGGTGGAAAAATGCATTCACCGCGCCGGATTACCTCCGTCAGCGCGTGGCGATGGCGTTGAGCGAAATTCTGGTCGTCTCCGCGAATGGCAACAGCATGGGCAACAATCCGGAGGCGATGGGAACTTACTGGGACCTGCTCGCGACCGATGCGTTTGGCAATTTCCGCCAGATCCTCGACGACATCACGCTGAATCCGGCCATGGGCGATTTCCTCGACATGGTGCACAACGACAAGCCGGACACGACAAAAGGCACCGAGCCTAACGAAAATTACGCCCGGGAGATCATGCAATTGTTCAGCATCGGTTTGAACCGGCTGAATCCGGACGGCTCGTTAGTCCTGAACAACAAAAATCAGCCCGTGCCGACCTACAACCAGAACGTCGTCATCGGCTACTCGCACGTTTTCACCGGTTGGTATTGGAGCGGCGCGACGAACTGGAATTACGCGCCGGCGAATTATCGCTCGCCGATGATTCCATTCGCCGCGCATCACGACACGACCAATACAAAACTCCTGCTCGACAATGTTATCCTGCCGGCCGGCCAGACCCAGGCGCAGGATTTGAAGGACGCGCTCGATGTTATTTTCAACCATCCCAACGCCGGGCCGTTCATCGCGCGACAATTGATCCAGAGATTGGTCACGGACAATCCGAGTCCGGGCTACATCTATCGCGTCGCGCAAGTCTTCAATAACAACGGATCTGGTGTGCGCGGCGACATGAAGGCGGTGATTCAGGCGATCCTGCTCGATTACGAAGCGCGCACAACCACTGTGCTCGGGGCCGCGAGTTACGGTCACGAACGCGAACCGCTCATTCGCCTGACCAATCTTTATCGTGCGTTCAACGCAAGTGCGACGAGCGGCAATTTCGTCGGCGGAAACCAAACCGCTAACTTTGCCGAGGCCGCGCTTTATGCGCCAACTGTGTTCAATTTCTTCCCACCCGATTACATTCAGCCGGGCGCCATTGCTTCAGCTGGTTTACTTGCGCCCGAGTTCGCAATCACGACCGACACGACCGTGATCACGTCGGCTAACAAGATGCGGAGCGCGACGTATCAGCGACCTTCCGGAACGAATCCCGATTTGCTCGTTCTCGATCTTTCGTCACTGAGCGCGCTCTCTTCCAACCCCGGCGCATTAGTCGATTCGCTCAACAATCTTCTGATGGACGGCGAAATGTCCTCGGCCATGCGCAACATCGTGGTCAATGCGGTCACACAGATTCCGGCGGCGAATTCGCTCGAGCGCGCCCAGACCGCGGTGCACCTGCTCGTCACATCGCCGGAATTCGTAATCGAGAAATGAAATGAACATTCCACGTCGCACTTTTATCCGGCAGGCCGCTTGCGCCGCAGTTGGCACCACTTCGATCGCATCGACCATTTGGAACCTGCGCGCGATGAACGCAGCGGCTGCCCAAGCGATGACGGCCAGCACCGAGTTCCGCTCGCTCGTTTGTCTTTTTCTCTACGGCGGCAACGACGCCAACAACATGATCGTTCCGCGCGACAACACCAACTACGCCAGCTACGCCGCCGCGCGCGGACCGCTCGCGCTCGCTCAAAACACATTGTTGCCGATCAACCCGACCACGCCCGATCCGCAAGGCCGCTTGTTCGGATTGCATCCGAGCATGCCGGAAATTCAAACGTTGTTTAACACCAACAAAAAGCTCGCGATCATTTCCAACGTCGGCACGCTGGTCGAACCGACGACGGTTTCGCAATACAAATCCGGGACGGCCAAATTGCCGCCGCAATTATTTTCGCACGCCGACCAGCAGGTGGAATGGCAAACATCCTGGCCCGATGCGCCGCCGAAAACCGGTTGGGGCGGACGGCTCGCTGATTTGCTGACTTCGTTCAACGGCACGAGCGCAATCTCGATGTCGATCTCGCTCGCGGGCACAAACACGTTTCAGGTCGGCAACAACGTTTTCGAATATCAGGTGTCGCCCGGCGGGGTGATTGGATTGAGCGGCTTCGGCGGCACTAACGGCCAGATCCGTTATCAGGCTGTGCAAGACATGCTCAATCTTCCCCACCAAAATCTTTTCGAAGCCGAGTTCGCCAAAATCACCAACCGCGCTATCGCGAACAACGCGTTGCTTTCGAGCGCGCTCAGCGGAGTCACGATCAACACAGTATTTCCGGCCAATTCGAATTTGAGCGATCAACTTAAAATGATCGCGAAGCTCATCGCCGCGCGCGACGCGCTCGGCATGCGACGCCAGATTTTCTTCTGTTCGGTCGGCGGTTACGACACGCACAGCAACGAGCTGGCTTCGCAAGCCGGACTACTCACCGAGCTCAGCCAGTGCATGAATGCCTTTTATGCCGCGACCAAGGAATTGAACATCGCCGATCGCGTGACGTTGTTCACGGCTTCGGATTTTGGCCGCACCTTCGCTTCGAACGGCACCGGCGCCGATCACGCCTGGGGTAGTCACGCTATGATCCTTGGCGATTCGGTGAAAGGCGGGGACATGTACGGCGCGTATCCCACGCTCGTGATCAATGGTCCCGACGACGTCGGCCAGGGACGCTGGGTCCCGACGACATCGGTGGACGAATATTCCTCGACTCTCGCAAAATGGTACGGCGTGAGCAGCCAAAGCGATTTGACCACGGTCCTTCCGAACATCGGCCGTTTCGCGAAACCTGATCTTGGTTTTCTCAACGCCCTGCCGGCTCCGCCGCCCCCCGGATCGTAAGTAAGATGAAACGCGGCGCACTTTGGTTCGCGATCATCGTAATCGCTGCAACGGTTCTCGCGTTTGGGTTTCGATCTCGCTCGAAACCGACAACGTTGGAAAAAGGAACGCTGTTACAAAATCCATCTGCGCAATCGGTCACAATCAGAGCGACCGCCGCGCCAACAGTTAGATCGACATCAACTTCGCAGTTGAATTCGGCATCTGGCATCCTCGCTGTCGCGAACTCGGAAAGCGCTCCCAGTCTTGCCAGGGGCGATGCCAAACAAAGAGAAGCGGGCGCCACCGACACACAACTCCTGGCCGTCAAAGGAATGTTGCGCGATTACCGCGCGATGATGAATGAAAACCCCGTCGGCAATAACGCGGAAATAACGAAAGCATTGCTCGGCGGCAATCGGCGCGGCGCGGAGTTCAGCAACTCACAAATGAAACTGGATAAGGATGGTCAGCTGGTCGATCGCTGGAACCACCCATATTTCTTTCATCAACTTTCGAAGATCGACATGGAAGTGCGCTCGGCCGGTCCCGACGGAATCCTGTGGACGCCGGACGACGAAGTTTCTCCATAGACTTCGTGATAATACATCCAGTTGGTGGTCGAGAACCGTCCATTAGTTGATGGGAGATCCACGAAACGTCGCGCACGCCAAGAAAGTCACGCAGGAGAAGCATCACAAGGCCGCGCATCCACAGCCAGGAAAGAAGGCGCAACCGGCGCAGAAAGAGCAGGCAGTTGCTCAAGAAAGCGCCGCTGTTAAAACTGCCGAAGGTGCGAAGACGGACCAAAAATCTGATCCAACTCAGCTGGAAAAGTCACTGGCCGTTCTGGCCAAGCTTCGGGAGATGGAGTTTCATTCGCGCGGCAACATCGAGAAGCTCGCGGAGCTCAGTTTGACGATCGAGGACGAGCTCAAACAGAAGCCCTTCGTTGAATCGATCGGAGCTCTCTATTCGGCGCAGGAGGATTTTCACTCCAAGATTTCAAGCTTGATTGAAGCTTACGCAGCAGAGTGTGAGCGGTTGAAAGCTGGAGGATGAGGAAGCCAAGCCGCTTCCCCTACAAAAGAATCTTGTAGATCAGTCCAAGCAATCCGCTGCCGAGCACGACCGGGATGATGTCGATCTTGTAGCGAAGCATCGCGACAAAAGCGAGCGCGCAAACGACGAGAGCAAACCAATCGATGTTTCCGGTCGCCGGAAAAATGACGTGGAGTCCAAACCAAACCGCGAGGTTCAGAATCACGCCGACGACCGCAGCGGTGACAGTTGAAAGCGCGGCCGTTAGTAGTTTCACGTCGCGCAATTTTTCGATGTAGGGCGCACCTAAAAAAACCCAAAGAAAACACGGCACAAAAGTCGTCCAGGTCGTGACCAAAGCACCGATCGTTGCGCTCAGAAGCGGCGGAAGATTTCCGGGATGATTCCACGCACCGAGGAAACCGACGAACTGCAAAACCATAATGAGCGGGCCGGGCGTGGTTTCGGCGAGACCGAGGCCGTCGAGCATCTGCGGCGCGCTCAGCCAATGATAATGCTCGACTGCCTGTTGCGAGACATAGGGCAGCACGGCGTAGGCGCCGCCGAAAGTAACAACGGCGGCTTTGCTGAAAAAGATTCCTTCGCGAAAAATCGTGTGCTGCGGTCCGAGGAGAATTCCGGCAAGTGCAAGCGGCAACGCCCAGATCACAATCCAAGTCGCCGAGATCTTGAGCGCGTGTAGCCCCGATGGTTTCGCGCGATCGCCGATCTTGCCGGCAAGATCGACATCTACCGGGTGCGCGATTTCGCCGCGAAAATATTCGGGCAAAATTTTGTTGCCGATGAGGCCGAGAATGCCGGCACTAATGATGATTAAAGGAAATGGAACGCGGAAAAAATAAATTGCGACGAATGCGGCCAAGGCGAGCGACCACATGACTGCGTTTTTGAGCGCTTTGCTCCCGATGCGAATGACGGCAGCGGCGACGATTGCGAGCACGGCCGGCTTCAATCCATAAAATACGGCGACGATCCACGGAATGTTTCCAAAGGCGACATAAACGTAACTAAGCGCCCATAAAATAACGATTGATGGAATGACAAAGAGCGCGCCGGCTGCGATGCCGCCGCGGGTCTTGTGCAAGAGCCAGCCGATATAGATGGCGAGCTGTTGCGCTTCTGGGCCCGGCAGCAGCATGCAGAAATTCAGGGCGTGCAGAAAACGTGCATTGTCGATCCAGCGCTTCTTCTCGACCAATTCGGTATGCATCATCGCGATTTGGCCGCTCGGGCCGCCGAACGAAATGAAGCCGAGCTTTAACCAAAACCGGAACGCGTCGCGAAAACTTGGCGCAATCGGCACGCTCGAACTCATAACCGGCGCAAAAATGCGTAAAGGCCATCGAAACAGCGAAAGCCCTCGGCCAGGATGTCGTTATCGGACATGCCTTCTTTCGCCCAACCTTTCAGGACGCGATCGATCCCGATGCATTCATTGCGCTGAAATTTCGCATCATCGAGATCGGCATCGTGAATCATCTCGCCGATCTTGCGCACGACTTTCTCCTGAATACGAAAACGTTTGATCAGCGTTTCGAATGTACAGTCTTCGCCATGATGCGAAAACTCCGCATCGAGCATATCGAATGAAATCGCCCCGGGCTTGGCCGACTCTTTGCTCGCGAACGCGAACTTCGCTTCGGGATCGATAAATTTGCGAATAAGCCAGGCTGAGCCAACGCGATCGATCTCCGGTCGTGGACGTGTCAGCCAAATCTTCCCGCGATAGTCTTTAAGATGAGCCTGGGGGAGTGCGCCTTTTGATCGCTGGTTGCCTTCCATCTTTCGCAGAAGCATCTCGACGTCCTGTGCACGCGGGCTATTGAAAAAATCCGTCTCCCGAATTTCGCGAAATTGTTTTCTGATTCGGCCGAGGTCGTCGGCGAAAGCCTGGACCTCCCGCTTTCTACGACGACCCGCCAGAGCACGAAGAGTCTTGCTCAGCGCGGCGTATTCCCTCTCCCGTGCCTTATTAAAAAGCTCGACCAGCTTTTCATTTGGTAAGCCCTCAATTTCGCGTGCTCGCACGAGCGTGGCGTCACCGCCGGCATCTCGAATTTCCTTGGTCAGCCATTGGAAATATTCATAGCGCGCCGGCTCGTCCGGTAAAAGATAGGTCGACGTCTGGATTTGGATGGCGCCGGACTTTTTGAGTTTCCGCCAGACCGCGACACGTTCGGCTTTGTGCGTCGCCGGCAGACGGAAAAGAAGCAACAGCCACGTCAAAGATTTCGTTCTTACGGATGCGACCATCTTTAATGCTTGCAATATACATATACTTCTAAGTTATACATCTAACAATGAGACCACGCTCCCGCGTCCTGCTCATCAGCAACTCGACCGTTTATGGCCGGAGCTATCTCGATCATGTCGAAGAAGAGATCCGAAACTTCCTCGGCCGCGCCAAAGCCGCTTTGTTTTTCCCGTTCGCACTCCACGATCGCGACGAGTATGCGGGCAAAGCCAAGGCGCGATTCGAGACGATGGGCTATTCGCTGGCATCCGTACACAAGGTCGACAATCACAAAGCGGTGATTGAAAAGGCCGATGCGTTTTTCATCGGCGGCGGCAACACGTTCCGATTGTTGAAAGCGCTCCAAGATCTCGATCTTATCGAACCGATTCGCCGCAAAGTAAGGAACGGAACACCGTACATCGGCAGCAGCGCTGGTTCGAACGTAGCCGGCCCGACGATAAAAACGACCAAGGACATGCCGATTGTCCAGCCGCGCTCATTCGACGCGCTTGGCCTGGTGCCCTTTCAGATCAGCCCGCACTATCTCGATCCCGATCCCGCTTCCACGCACATGGGCGAGACGCAGGAAGAACGAATCCTGCAATTTTTGGAAGAAAATGAAACCCCAGTGGTCGGGATGCGGGAAGGAGCATGGCTGCTGGCCGAAAATGGCGCGGTATTTTTGAAAGGGTCGACCGGCGCAAGAATTTTTCGCCGCGGCCATCCGCCGGTAGAAGCAACGCCCGGCGCTGACATCTCGGAACTCGTGGGAGCACCGGATGCAATCTAACGGAGTGTTGTTATTGCAACGGAAGAACGTTGCCGACCTGCTCAGCTTGAAAGATTGCATCAATGCCGTCGAAAAAATCTTCCGATGGCAAGGCGAAGGTAAAGTTCCAGCGTCCGGAATTCTTGGAGTGAAGGCCGCGCGCGGCGGACTACATGTGAAAGCCGGACTTCTCCCGGCCGATAAGAGTTATATCGTTGCCAAGCTCAACACGAATTTTCCCGGCAATCTCGCGCAATTCGCGCTGCCAACGATCCAGGGTCTGATCGTCCTCTACGATTCTGAGAACGGTGCTCCACTCGCCGTGCTCGATTCCATTGAGGTTACAATTAAACGCACCGCCGCAGCATCAGCCGTTGCGGCAAAGTATCTTGCGCGAGCGAATTCGAGCATCGGTACGATTTGCGGTTGCGGCCAGCAGGGGCGCGCCCAGCTTCGCGCTCTTCACTCAGTTCTTCCTCTCAAGAAAATTTACGCCTTTGATCTCGACGAAGGCGCGGCCAAAAATCTCGCGGCAGAGTTAAGCGACGAATTGCGCCTCGCCATCGAACCGATCCGCGATCTGCGTGCCGCGATTCGGAAAAGCGAGATCTGCGTGACATGCACGACGTCACGCGAATTTTTCCTACGCAAAGAAGATGTATCTCCGGGCACTTTTATCGCAGCGGTCGGCGCGGACGATGAAAACAAGCAAGAGATCGACCCCGCGCTTCTCGCTTCGGCCAAGGTTGTGACGGACAGCGTGGAACAATGTTGCGCGATCGGCGATCTCCACCACGCCATCGCCCAAAGAATGATGCGCAAAGAAAGTGTTTACGCCGATTTGTCTGAGATTGTGGCCGGGCGCAAACCGGGTCGCGCCAGCGAAGAAGAAATCATCATTTTCGACAGTACCGGTATTGCGATCGAAGACGCCGTGGCCGCGACGGCAGTTTATGAAAAAGCGTGCGCAGCCAGAATCGGCAGTCACTTCGACTTCGCGGCCTGATTCCTATGAAATGGATCACGCGCGAAAAAATTAAAGTCGACCGCGTAGCATGCCCGTGGTTGATCCGCAATTTTATCGATCGTGACGCCGAGTTCGTTTTTCTTCCGCACGACACCGCTTGGTCGAAGATCGACAATGGAATTCTGTTCGATGTGCCGAATTGTGAGCTTGGGCATCACGGCGAAGATGTTTCGTTTAATTCGATCCTGAAAAAGTACGGCCTGACCGATCCAGCGCTCAATCTTCTGGGTGAGATTGTGCGCGCGGCGGATTCGAATCCGCGCAAGCCCCATTCGGCGGGCGAAGGGTTGCGCTGGATCGCGTCGGGCTTTGGAGCACTTGGTTTAAGCGATCATGAAATTCTCGAGCGCGAATTCGTGGTCTATGACGCTCTTCATGCTGAATGCAAACGCCGCGTTGGCTCTTAACAGAAACGTCACACGCGAACGACCGTTCATTTTCGAACAATAATTCGGAGGTACCGTCAAAGACAGATAACTATGAAGACAACTAAATTATTGGTAACAGCGCTGGTCAGCGCCGGATTGGTTTTCGGCGTTGCTGCGCAAGCAAAAGAAAAGAAACACGAAGAAGAAAACGTTAACGCCGCTGATGTGCCGGCCGCGGTGCAGAAGGCTGGGGAGAAGGAAGCCAAAGGTGGAAAACTTGTTCGCTGGGAAAAAGAGGGCGCGAACTACGAAGCCGTCATCGACAAAAATGGTAAAGAATGGGGTGTCGAGATCGACGCGAACGGCAAAGTGCTGAAGAAGCACGAGGAGAGCAAGGAAAAGGGAGAAAAACACGAGAAGGGCGAAAAAGGCGAGAAGTACTAAGATTCATGTCACGGTTTCGGAGCATCAGCCGCTCCGGAATGAATGACTTCGAAGGCACTCGCTGCGGCGAGTGCCTTTTTTTTAGCGCGAATGAGCGGAGTGACGATGGAGCCTTGTCTTTTGAATTTTGCGATTCCATTCTCATCCTGAATGCAAACGCCGGGTGAACAAGGCGCGAGCCGCACTCATCGAATCGCAGATTTTTTTGCGCTGAAGCGCAACATTGTCATTCTGCTCATCGCCATTTTGGTCATTGGCGCGGGCGAAGAGCTTTGGATGCGCTTCGTGCCCAAGTATCTGCAAACATTGGGCGCGACCGCTTTTGTCATCGGACTTTACGATGCGTTGCGAACCTTGCTCGGCGCCGTCTACGCCTATCCCGGCGGCGTGGTCGTCGATCGCTGGGGACATCGACGCACCTTTCTCGCTTTCAACATCGTCTCGATCATCGGCTATACCGTCGTGCTCCTTATTCCGCACTGGGGCGCGGTCATTGTTGGGATGTTTCTTTTTCTGTCGTGGACCTGCTTCTCGCTGCCCGCGACTTTTTCACTCGTCGGCGCCGCGCTCGCGCCCAATCGCTACTCCATGGGCGTGGGGATTCAATCGATCATCCGGCGAGTCCCGATCATGGTTGCGCCAATTTTTGGCGGCATGTTGATCGATCACTTCGGCGTCGTGCCCGGCGTCCGCATCGGACTGATCATCTCGATCGTGCTTTCGGCCGCCACCATTTTCGTGCAACGACAGTTGCGCGACGAGCCGACGAAAACGGTGGCCGCGCCGGAACGCTGGAATTTCTTGCAAAGCCTGAAAGGATTTGACGCGCCTATCCGGCGCTTGCTCATCAGCGACATCCTGGTGCGGTTTTGCGAACGGATCCCCTACCCCTGGGCCGTGATTTTTGCGATGGACTACATCGGCATGAGCGCGAAACAAGTCGGGATCCTGACCAGCATCGAAGTGTTGACGGCATCGCTCTGCATCCTTCCCGCGTCCTATTTTGCCGATCGCACCAAACGCGAGCCGTTCGTCTTGGTTACGTTCATCATGTTCGCGATTTTTCCGATCAGTCTGATGATTTCGCGCAACTTCACGATGTTAGCCGCCGCTTTCGCCATCCGCGGCCTGAAGGAATTTGGCGACCCTTCGCGCAAGGCGCTTCTCATCTCCTACTGTGACGCGGAGCGGCGGGGACAGATGGTCGGGACATATTATTTGGTGCGCGACCTGATTGTGAGTGTGGCGGCGCTTCTCGGCGCATACTTGTGGAGTCTAAATCCAAGACTCAATTTTCTTGGCGCCTTCGCTTTTGGCGTGGCCGGTACCATTTTTTACTTTCGCAGCATTCGCAGTTCCTACGACGATGCGCCCCCGATGATGTTTTTCGCGGGCCGAAAACGTTAAATGTCGATCTTACTTTTTCGAATCGCCGCGGCACTCTGCTTTCTCGCCGTCGCGCTCGGCGCGTTCGGTGCGCACGCGCTAAGATCGACAATCGAGCGTCACGGAATGCTCGATGTTTGGAACAAAGCGGTGCTTTACCACTTTATCCACGCGATTGCGCTCTTGGTCCTCGCGCTTTGGGCCACGACCAACCGCACTTCCTGGTGGCTCATCTGCGCCGGCATCCTCGTTTTCAGCGGAAGCTTGTACATCATGGCGCTGACCGGCGCCCGCTGGCTCGGTGCCATTACTCCGTTGGGCGGTCTTTGTTTTATCGCCGGTTGGATCTGGTTGATCATTTCCCCGCCGCGGTTGTAGAGGCGCTTGTGCCAAGCGCCTGTTTCTGAGCTCGGCGCTTGACACAAGCGCCGCTACAATTTCTTCACATCCAGTGTATAATCGGGCCGTGTTGATTAGTTAGGATGGCAAAGTAATCGCATGGACGTCGCAACCTTACGCTCGGTTCCGCTCTTCGCCTCGCTCGATCAAAAATCGGCCGTGAAACTGAGCGAGTTCCTCTCCATTCAGGATTACGCGCGCGCGCAAGCAGTCTTCCGTAATCATGATCCGGGCGACGCCATGTACTTGATCGACATGGGCCGGGTGCGTATCAGCATCACCGATGCGGACGGTCATCACGTCACGCTGGCCGAGCTTGGCCCCGGAGATTTCTTCGGCGAAATGTCGATGCTCGACGGCCATGGACGTTCCGCTGACGCGACGGTGATGGAGGACGCGCGGCTCGCCAAATTGACGCGTGAAGATTTTCTCACCTTCATCGACAGCGATCCGCACATCACTCTCGAAATGCTGACGGCGTTGACGCGCCGGCTGCGACGGACCGACGATCTTTTGCGGCACCGTGTTTCGCGTAACGCGAATGAGCTGGAAGCGGCGCAACTCACGCTGGGTGATCGCCTGGCCGACAAGATCGCGGAGTTCGGCGGCAGCTGGAAATTCATCAGCGCCTTCGTCACTTTCCTCCTTCTCTGGGTGGCGCTGAACACGTGGGTGCTCCTGACCAGACCCTTCGATGCTTATCCGTTCCTGCTGCTCAGCACCGTGCTCAACATGCTCGCCGCGTTCCAGGCCCCCATCATCATGATGTCGCAAAACCGGCAGGCGCAGAAAGACCGGCTGCGCGCCAATCTCGATTATCAGCTTAACCTCAAGAATGAGCTCTTGCTTAGCGACATCATTCATCGCCTCGATGACCTGGCAAAGAAGAAGTCGACGGAGTAAAGATCGAAAAATGCCAAGATCGACATGTCGCCAGAAGGGAAATTGTAGGGCAACCGCTCCGGTTGCCATTACAGAGCAGAGCAGGCGGAGCGCCTGCCCTACAAACGGCAAGTCCTTGTGGCAAACGCCGCGTCTTAGTATGCTTCGAGCGCCACGCCGATGTTAACCGATTTAACTGAGACACAAAGAGCGGTCGCCACGGTGCTGGTTTTTTGCGCCACTTTTTTCCTCTCGCTCACGCTCGGGCGGATTCTGAAACGTCGCACCGGTGTGCGGCTTGGCATTTTGTTTCAGCTCTTTTGTCTCGCCCTCGCCTTCTACGCCGCGATGTGGACTTACGGCGTCGCAATCGATCTTCGCAATCACGTCGGCACGGCGCTTGTGGTGTTGAGTGCCGCGATCGTCGTCGCGCTGGTCGATCGTTACCTGTGGGATCTTTATTTCGAAAAGAAAAAGCAAACGCCGATCCCGCATTTTCCCCGGCAAATCGTTGCCCTGCTTGTTTACCTGATCACGCTCCTGATGGTGCTTTGGTATGGCTATCATGCCAGCCGCTGGTTGACTGGTCTGCTCACCGGCTCAGGCATCGCGGCCATCGTCCTCGGTTTGGCCGGACAAAATCTGCTCAGCGGGATTATCGCCGGCATGTCGTTGCAGATCAATCGGCCTTACAAAGTGGGCGACTGGTTACAAGTCGGCGACCGCTTTGCCGAAGTCATGGAGATCAACTGGCGTTCCACGCGGCTGTGCACGAACGACAACATTTATCTCGATATCCCGAATAACGAGATCGTTAAGACAACGATCATTAATCTGCATTACCCGACCGAAGTCCACGCCATGCGCATCCGTGTCGGTATCGATTACAACGTCCCGCCGAATCGCGTGAAAGACGCGCTCGGCCGCGCTGCGCAAAGCGCGAAGAATGTCCTGCCGAATCCGCCGGTGAGAGTCTTCCTGGTCGATTTCGCCGATCACGCCGTCACCTACGAGATCAAATATTACATGGGCAATCATGCGCGGATCAATGAGACCAACGACGCTGTGCGCACGAATGTCTGGTACGAGCTCAAGCGCCAGCGCATCAGCATCCCCTACCCCATCCGCACCTTGCAGATCGAGCGCAGGACCGGACGCGCCGTGCAGGAAGACTACGAAGAAGCGAGAAATATTTTGCGGGGCGAACCATTATTCGAATGTCTCTCCGAAGAGCAGCTCGATCATCTCGTCAAACAAGCTCATCTCAATCATTTCGGGCGCGGCGAACGCGTGATCGAAGAAGGCGCGGAAGGCGATTCCATGTTCATCCTCTTGCGCGGCACCGCCCAGGTTTCCATTTCAAAAAACGGAAGCTTGATTCCTGTGGCGACGTTGAACTCCGGCGATTGCTTCGGCGAAATGTCGCTGCTCACCGGCGAACCGCGCAGCGCCACCGTGCGGGCCGACGCCGATTGCTACGTCATGGAGATCGGCAAACCGGTCATGGCCGAAGTATTGCGCGATGCGCCCGGCTGTCTCGAGCAATTGAGCGAGCTGCTCGCGCAACGAAAAATGCGCACCGAAGGAATCCTCAAAGACGCAGGGCCACCGGCCGAGCAAGCCGCCAAAGAAAACGAATACCGCGCCACGTTCTTGAAACGGCTGAAGACATTCTTTTCGCTGTGATTTACCCGTGTTGTGCTCGTTTCTGCGCGAAACGCACGATCACCTGCGACATCGAGTTAATCGGGATCGAGCAGATCAACGAAGCCTACGACCGAATGCTCAAGAGCGACGTGAAATACCGGTTCGTGATCGATATGGCGAAAACAAAATGACAGGAGTCGGATTAGACGGAATATTTCCATCGAACCTGGTTACCCTATGGACCCTCTCCAAATGTTTGCAGCGGTTGAGGACGCTCGCATTGAACGACAGGTCGAGTTGTATTCGGCTCAGGTTGCAATGCCAAAGTTGCTGTCAGCAGACGCAACGTTCGCAGCGTTGCGCGATTCTGTAGAGGAGCTGAGTCGCTCGGCACCAGCAGACCACGATGTGCTCATCCAAGCTTTCGGCCTCACAGTCTTTGAGGTCAGATACATCGAGCCGCATACCTTAGTCTTCAGCGGAGTCGATGAATCGGGAAACCCTAGCTTCGTTACTTGTCATTTCAGCCAGCTCGTTGCGAGAGTGAGTTATCTTCCGAAGCGTGGCCGTGACCGCATCATAACTGGATTTCGGACATGATTCTTCAGCTCTACAACCACATTGGTACGTCGCGCGATGACGAGGACGTTGATCTCCCGGACCTCCCCATTCCTCGAATTGGCGAGTGGATTCGTTTTCATAAAGACGAAGCAGGCTGGCGCAAAGGAATCTACCGCGTGGTTTCTGTGGATTACGTTATTCAACGGGGCAAACTTGTTGCGTCCGTGACCGCGTGGGCAGCAAGCGACCAACACTACGAAATGGCCCAGACCGCGATTCACGACGAGCACGGTGATTCCATGATCGACCTTATTGCCGACCCTACTCGTTCACCCAAACGATGAGCGCGCGGTGCTAGACGGTACCAATGCATCGACATAGCCTCGAAAATGGATTCGTCGTATTTCCATCTCAGGCGATGGAAAATGAGTGGCGTTACGCGCGTCCAGCACGGCATTGTCCTGATAAACTTGCTGATCGATTCGAACGCGTCTTGGATTCGGCAACAAGCGAACAAGAGATCCAGGACTTCTTCGAACAACACCCACAATTACTTCCTGGTGTCGGCTACTACCACAACGGACCTCGTGGCGAGTTGGTGGTATCTAAATTACCACTCGGCCATGATTTCGTAACCGATTTCGCTTTCGTCTCTGAAAATTCACAAATGGTCCATTTTACGTGCATTGAATTGGAGTCGCCCACGAAACGCTTATTCAACAGGGGAGCCGTCTTCTCGCGGGCATATCTCGACGCCAGACAGCAAATCGCCGATTGGAACTTATGGGCACAACAGAATCTTCGACAAGCGATGCGCATGTTCGGACGCGTCGGTAGATGGCTCCCGGAGGCTTACTATGAGATTTCCTTGGAGTGTGTGCTCATCGTTGGGCGTCGTTCTGAGATAAACACGATCAAAAGAAAACAACGATGGGCGGCAGAGTATGCCCTGCGCCAAGCATCGTGCACAATCATGACTTACGATCGTCTGATAGATTGCATGCGCTCAGGATTCCACAGCTGGTCTGATAAGATGCTTGTTTGCACATATCGCGATAGGGCGTTGGTCGCAAAGCGAATCAGCGCGTAGGGCGACTAGCAATTAGATCCTATATTTTAAAAAAAGGTTGCGCGGGGCTGGAAGAATTGGTCGCGTCTAAACACTTAACATTCAGTCGCCGGTGGCGGGCGGCGGAGCGGGTTGAAGCGTTTCACTGCTGAAGCGTCACAGACGTTTCCATCGGTTTTTCGTTTCGAGCGACGCGGGCTGCTTCCTGATCATCCTCTTGCTTCCAGAACTGGGTAAAGGTGGTTTTTTTGTACTTCGGCGATCCGATGCGGTCCATCAGATGGGAGAGCCAGGCCGGCGGCGTTTCGGGATCATATTGCGGGAGGCGAGGCTGCACTGGAGCATCGTTTTCAAAAAGATGAAGACGCCGAAGAAATGCCGGTTTGTGATCGACATGGCGAAGTGAAGAAAAGTAAGAACAGCCGAGCAGTAGATGAACTGACGATCAGCCGCTGATTATCGAAGCGGAGTTATGATAACCAAAGGAACTGCCAAACCTAGTTCACGGCCTTGCATCACTCAGGGTTCGGATCATTCGAGATGATAGCCAGAACTCCCCATCATATCGGAACCCTATCTGGCGTTGGTTTCCGAGTTTTACACCTGTTGTCCCAAAGACAGTTACTCCGTTTGCGTTGAAGATGCCGCCTTGATGACTTCGCAGCACGGCGAGTTGATCGGCCATGTGGCAGGCCACACAAAGCCCTTCGCTTCTGCGTGAACTGCCAGGGTCTTGGAGGCGCGCGATTTCTTTGGTAGCGCTTTGAATTAGATGAGCGGCAGTTTTCGAACCAAACGCAGCGCTCAGCGTTGCATTTTGCTCGTGATTAATGCCCCCTCTTCCTCGAAGCATCTCCGATTTGCTGAAATTGTCGAAATATCCACCTCCCGGCAATTCTGCTAATCGCCAAGCGTTATCGCTTTCTCGCACTAGACTACCGAAACTCCACTGCTGTCCCGACCGAGAACTGGTCGACCAAGCGATGCGAATCAAGTTTTCCTCGGTCGCATAGCGATTCAGGACATCTGATGCCCAGGTGAAGCGTTCTTGCTGGCGACTATTATTCTCAGGCGCAGCTTTCAGCCCTTTCCAAGAGGCGATGTCTCGAAAGAATCCTTCGACATCATGCACGACATAGGTCAGGTGCATCGCGTAGTCATGGCTGACCAATCCCGTAGCCCTATAAGTCAGAGGCTGTGCCACCAGCCTGACCTCCGATTCATTGCGCGTGGAACTGTTACTATTTGTGGCAACCTGTTCCCCATGGTCCAACACGGCCGCTATTATTCTCCAGCGCTGAATTTCATAGACTTCCGGCTCCAATCCCCTTTCCCGGGCGAGGTGTATCCATGGATGTAATAGTTCACCGTCCGCGAGAAAAAGATTGTCGCGGTTTATGGGCGCAGCATAGCCCGTGGGGGACATGCCCAATACCTGGCTCGCGAACGCTTGAAACTGCTTCAACGAGACGTGCCCAAGCATCGGAGGCAGATCAGCGCCGTTCAATTCGACACTGGCGAGGCCTGGGGCCGCAACTATTGGCATGCGCCCAAAAGTGACAGCGACGGTTTCAGCGTCCAGAGCGCTTGCGCAATATCCCGCCGCACTTAGGGTCAGCAAACGGGCTAGAATCCCAGCGAGCTGTCCAAAAATCCGGCAGCCATCGCGGCGTCCCGTCACCACGGTTAGGGCCACCGTGCGCCGACATTAAACAGAGATGGCGGCAGGTCCTTCACGTTTATGCCGAGCGGTAGCTGGGCCACCTGGACCGCATGGCTCTGCGGGTCGACATAAGCAGTGTCCAGAAATACATTGCCATCATTCTTTAACAGCAAGCAGGTACTTGTTGTAAAATGAAGCCGGTCCCCAGCCTTAAGTCCAAGCGAGGTTGGATCAAACTTAACGGTACGATCGAATGATTTGCCCGTGTTAATAGATACCGACACCGCGATCCGGTCACCTTGCGCGCCTTCCTTCTTGGCTCCCTCTTGGAGATAGGCCACAGCCCTGACTGATGATCCAGGTAGCGCACTGTATTGAAAAGAGGTATTCGTTGGCGCGTTTGGATCAGTAACTCGCGGCTGATATTCGCTGGCAAAAACATGCTGCCACGGTGCCTTCGGTCCATCCGATAGATCCTTGAAGCTGACGATTCCGACGACAGGCCGAGCACTTTCCAGTGGATGTCCATTCGATGTGACCAGAGCCTGCTCAGTTGTGATGAAGATTCTTGCTCCGATTTGCGGCTGGGCCCACGCGAGCGCGTTGGAAGCCACACGAGTCCCGCCGGCAGCATATAGTGGCAATGGACGCTTCCCTTTTTCATTCGTCTCTAGCACCTCTTCCGCCCTGGGAAAAGCCGTGACGTTCGCACCGAAGAGCGCTTTGCGCTCACTCCAAGTTTTGCCGGAATTCCATGACTCGATCCATACCGGATAAGCGGCCGATTCCGTGACTCCTTTGGGTCGAATCGTGGAATCTCGAGTTAGATACGTCAGCAAGATGTAATCGTTGTGAATTGCCAGGATAGGACCAGATGCCAGCTGCGCATCCTTCAGCAGGACCTTCGCTTTCTCAAACTTCTCACCGTCGGCGGAGTAACCGAAGTAAATTTCACCCGTTTTCGCGCCGCGCCAGGCGTATCCGACACTATTAGTAGACTCTTCACCCTTTGAGGCTGCAACAAAAGTGTCGGTCACTCCGTTCGGCGTCAATTCTTTAAAGGACGAGAAGACTCCAGGATTTCCGATCGGGTCAGGAAACCGCGTTAATTCGCCACAACCCGAGCTTTTATTTACAAAAGCAACATAGGTCCCTACGGGGCCCGTGTCACTGGCGCTGCTGACAGCTTTTAAATCAGCTAGTTTTCCAGAGGCATTTATCCAACCTGAGTCGGCGGCCTTCGCCGCGAAGAGGCTTGGAGCCGCGCCCGATGCTTGCGGCACTTCGAAGCTGGCATAGATACGGCCATTGGAAAGCCGCATGATCTTGCGAGCCGGACCTAACAAAGAATCGGGTGTCGCTGTGGAATCGATACTGTTATATGAAACTGTTTCCGCATGGCCAGCTAGCACCAGGGACACGAACAAACCGCTAATCAGTGTTTTTAGTGTTTTCATTTTTTTGGAGGGATGAGGGTTAACTTCATTGGACTCTTGAGCCGCGCGCTAGCCGCCAGCCTCGGCAGCTTAGACTCCCAGCACCGATATCTATGTTGGCGCGGGGACTTCTGTGACTTCTGGGGGAACTCACGATGCCGGGTGTATCGCTTTGGTCTTCCGAAGTCAACTGGAAAAAAAGCTTGCCAGTGAGCTAGTGTTATAGTTTACTATAACACTTGTATGAGCCGCCTACGCTATTCGAATTGGAAAACGCGGCGAAATGACCACGAGCTACGGCGTGCCAGGGAACGCAGTGAACTAAGCGGGATCGCAAACCTCTCTCGGAAGGGCGGGCGCGGACATAGGGATGAGCCGTGAATGGAACGATAGTCAGCCGATTTATCGCCAGCTTCGCGATCGTGGCGTGCATATGATTCTCGACGGCGTGCTCAAAGAAGGCGATCCGCTGCCGTCGGTGCGCAATGTCGCGGCGGAATTTCGGGTCAATCCGCTCACGGTCCTGAAGGCTTATCAGCAATTGGTCGACGAGGAACTGGTCGAGATGAAGCGCGGGCTCGGCATGTTCGTGAAAGCGGGCGCGCGTGATTTGCTACTAAAGGGAGAACGCCAAAAATTTCTCAACGAAGAATGGCCGAGAGTCGCGGAAAAGATTCAACGGCTTGGCCTGACCCAGAAAGAACTCGATGCCGCTGCGGCGAAGCGGTCACCGAAATCTGGAAAGGAAAAGCGATGAGGCAGTCAAATTCCAAGGAGACAGCCGAAATTGTAGGGCAAGCGCATCGCTTGCCGGTTAGGGGACGGCAGGCGGAGCGCCCGCCCTACAATCAAAAGGAAGAGATGGCTCTGGGACTTCGCTGGTGGTCGGTCCAACAAAGCTTCGTGGAGCGCGACCCGACATCCGGACGTCAGCCGCTACAACAAACCAAAGAAGGAGAAACGCTGAGGTCATGGCAACGATAGAAGCACGCGGGCTCCGCAAAGTTTTTGGAACAACCGTCGCGTTGGACAATGTCGATCTTCGCGTGGAAGAGGGCCGCATCCTGGGCCTCATCGGTCCGAACGGCGCGGGCAAAACGACCGCGCTCAATGCGATTCTCGGACTCACTTCATACGATGGACAGTTGTCCGTGCTCGGGCGGGATCCGTGGAACGCACGCGAAGAGCTCATGCGCGATGTCTCCTTCATTGCCGATGTCGCGGTGTTGCCGCGTTGGATCCGGGTTTCGCAGTTGCTCGATTACGTCGGCGGTGTGCATCCGAAATTCGATCGCGCGAAGGCGGAAAGTTTTCTGGCGAAGACGATCATCAAGCGCACGAGCAAGGTCCGCCAATTGTCGAAAGGCATGGTGGCGCAGTTGCATCTCGCAATCGTCATGGCGATCGATGCAAAATTGCTGGTGCTGGACGAGCCCACGCTTGGTCTCGACATCCTGTATCGCAAACAATTCTACGATTCGCTGCTGAACGATTACTTCGATGGCACGCGCACGATCGTGGTGACGACGCATCAGGTGGAAGAGATCCAAGATGTCCTGACCGATCTCAAGTTCATCAACCAAGGCCGCATCGTGCTCGAATGCAGCATGGAAGAATTCGAGTCGCGCTATGCGGAAGTGATGGTGCATCCGGACCACGTCTCCGGAGCGCGGTCGCTTAAGCCGCTGCACGAGCGCCAGGTATTCGGCCGCAGCGTCATGCTTTTTGAAAATGTCGATCGTGGCCAGCTCGCCGCGCTCGGCGAAGTTCGGACGCCGAGTATTGCCGATCTGTTCGTGGCGGTGATGGGGAAGAAGGAAGTGACCACTGACAAGTGACGAGAAAATTGAAATGAATACGTCATCTACAGATGAGCAGTCAGTAGTCAGTGGTCAGAGGTGTGTGGTCAGACCCTTCCGCTGGTCGGTGTGGCGCGAATTATGGGAGAACAAATCGATCTACATTGCGCCGTTGATTGTCGCCGCGGTCCAGATCTTCGGGTTTGCCATCAGCACAATTGGTTTGGCGGAGCGCAGACGTGCGTTGTTGTTGCTCGACGACCCGGTGAAGCAACGAGCTGCAGTCGAGGCGCCGTACGACATCGCCGCGATGATGATGATCTTCGTCGTGTTCATCGTCGGCGTGTTCTACTGCCTCGACGCGCTGCACGGTGAACGACGCGATCGCAGCATATTATTCTGGAAGTCGCTGCCGGTTTCGGACCTAACGACAGTGCTCTCGAAGATAACCATTCCGCTAGTGATTCTACCGGTGGTCGCCTTCACTCTTACGGTTTGTGTGCAGGTGATCATGCTATTGATGACCAGCGCGAACCTGCTGATGCATGGAATGAGTCCGGCGACGACGTTTACCCACTTCCCGGTGCTTCAGAACTGGCTGGTAATGCTCTACGGTCTGATCGCGATCGCGCTCTGGCATGCACCGATCTACGGCTGGCTGATGCTGGTCTCCGGTTGGGCGCGACGCGCGACGTTTCTCTGGGCGGTGTTGCCGCTGATCGTGATCCAAATTTTTGAGAAGATCACATTCAACACTTCGTATTTCGGCAAGCTGGTGCAACACCGCTTGATGGGATTCGCACCGCACGCTTTCGGCTTCCACGGCGAGGGCCACCCGACGATCGACTCGCTCTTGCAACTCACGCCGGGAAGATACCTGAGCAGTCCCGGCCTATGGGCCGGGTTGCTAGTCGCGGCAGCGTTCTTGTTCGCCGCAGTCCGGCTGCGCCGCTATCGCGGACCGCTGTGATCCTATGTCTCTGAAGATTTTCTTTTAAGTGGGACGACACGGAGGTCGTCCCTCCAATGAAATGAAATAAACCTATGCACCCACTCAAAAAAACAGCACGCATCGCAGGCGCCATTTATCTATCAATGGTTTTCACCGCGCCATTCACTCTGCTCTACGTTCCGAACAAACTTATCGCGCGCGGAGATGCGGCCGCGACCGCCAACAACGTTCTTGCTCACGAGACGATGTTTCGCCTTGCGATCATCGGCGATCTCTTTACGCACGTAATTTTTATTTCCCTGGGCATCGCGCTTTACCGGTTGCTGAGCAGCGTCGGCAAGACATGGGCCATGTTGATGGTCGTATTTGTTTCGGTCTCGGCCGCGGTCGGATTTCTCGACACGCTAAACAACGCCGCCGCGCTGATTTTGTTTCGCGGGGCCGACTTTCTCTCCGTCTTCGACAAAGCGCAGTTGAACGCGCTGGGCTATTTGTTCATCCGCCTGCACAGCGAGGGGATTTTCATGAATGAGCTCTTTTGGGGTCTGTGGCTTTTCCCGTTTGGACTGTTGGTGTTTCGATCCGGTTTTCTCCCGCGGTTCATCGGTGTCTGGCTCATGATCAATTGTTTCGGCTACGTGGCTCTGAGCGTTACCGCGTTATTCTTTCCAGATTACTACGAAGCCGCCTTCAAATGGGCGCAGCCGGTCCTGTTTGGAGAACTCGCGATCATGCTCTGGCTATTAATCAAAGGTGCAAAGGTGCCGCCGGCATCGGCCGCCACTCTGCCAGCTACTGCCTGAATCGATTCCGTTAGGCGATGAAACTCAAACGTATTCTCAAGTGGAGTATCCGGGTCGTTTTGCTTGTTTTGCTGTTGTCGATCTTAGCGGTCTTCATCGCTTACTGGAGATCGACTAACGATTGCGATCGCAAGACTGCTTTGGTCAATCCGATGAAAGCCATTCGTTACTGCGAATACGGTCCGCCCGATGAGGTTTTGAAACTTGAACAAGTCGAAAAGCCGGTTCCGAACGACAACCAGATTCTCGTCCGCGTTCGCGCCGTTTCCCTCCGATTTTACGACGGTGGCATGCTGCGAGGCGGTATCGGCAGACTTATCTTTGGACTTCGTAAGCCGAAAAACACCTGCCCGGGATCTGACTTCTCCGGAACAGTTGAAGCGGTCGGCCGGAACGTGACCGAGTTCAAGCCTGGCGATGAAGTTTTCGGTGTCAGGGCAGGCGCTCTCGCCGAATACATCTGTGTCAGGCTCAGTGGAGCGATGGTTTCGAAGCCGGGCAACGTTACCTTCGAGCAAGGCGCGTCGATTCCTACCGCGCTTGTTGCTTTACAGGGCCTGCGCGACACGGGGCGGGTAAAGGCAGGACAAAAGGTGCTGATCAATGGTGCGTCCGGAGGCGTCGGGACATTTGCTGTCCAGATCGCCAAGGCTTTTGGCGCGGAAGTAACCGGCGTATGCAGCACGGGAAACCTGGAGCTGGTCCGATCGATCGGTGCCGATCACGTCATTGACTATACGAAAGAGGACTACACAAAAGGGGATCAGCGTTATGACGTAATCTACGATCTCGTCAATAATCATTCTTTTGCAGAACGCCGCCGCGTCCTCAAGCCCGGCGGTATCTGTGTGTTGGCCGGGATTGGCGGCTCAGGCATGCGCAAAGAAACCTTGTCCCACTTTGCTAGCCTGCAAACTGCCTTGCTTCGTTCGAAATTTTCGAACGAGAAGTTTGTCACCTTTGGCGTCGACTTTAACAAAAAAGACCTCGGAATTCTGCGCGATTTATCGGAGAGCGGGAAGGTCGTGCCCGCTGTCACCAAAACCTATCCCCTTACTGAAACCGCCGCCGCGTTCAAATATCTCGAAACCGGTCACGCCCGCGGAAAGATCGCTATTACGATCGACTAGGGAACTACCACGAACCGCCGTTCTAAGCCGATGAAGATAAAACGTTTTCTCAAGTGGAGTGCAGCCGTCATTTTCGCTGGTTTGGTCCTCGTGACGTTCATCGCCTACTGGATGTCGACTAACGAGTGTGAACGCAACGCTGCTACTCCGAGTAATCCTATGAAAGCTATCCTGAATTGCGAATATGGCGTCGGCAATCTTCAGCTCCGTGAACTGGAAAAACCGGCGCCAATGGACAACGAAGTTCTCGTTCGCGTGCGCGCCGCCTCAATCAATCCGGTCGATGGCCACATGATCCGAGGGAGTTGGCTGATGCGTCCAATGAGCGGGCTGCGCAAACCCAAAAATACCCGCTTCGGAACCGATTACTCCGGTATCGTCGAGGCAATTGGAAAAGATGTCACAAACTTCAAGCCAGGCGACGAAGTTTTTGGCGCGAAGAACGGGGCGGTAGCGAATTACATCTGCGTCAAAGCGGATCGGGCGACCGTGATGAAACCAAACAACGTCACATTCGAACAAGCGGGCTCGGTTGCGGTCGCCGGCCTCACCGCATTGCAAGGTCTGCGCGACAAGGGACGCATTCAGAGCGGACAAAAAGTTTTGATTAACGGCGCGTCGGGCGGCGTTGGCACTTTCGCGGTGCAAATCGCCAAGGCGTTCGGCGCCGAGGTCACTGGCGTTTGCAGCACGCGCAATGTCGATCTTGTCCGATCAATCGGCGCTGATCGCGTGATCGATTACACCAAAGAAGATTTTACCAAGACCGATCAACGTTACGACATGATCTACGACCTGGTCGGGAACCATTCGTTCTCTGAACGCCGAAACATTCTAAAACCGAACGGCATTTGCGTGCTCGCCGGAGTTAGTGGAGCGGGATTGCATCCCGGAATGTGGGGCCGCGTTCTCGGAAATTTCGCGACCGTTTTTAAGTCAAAGTTCACCAGCCAAAAGTTCGTCTTCTACATCGCGACACTGACCAAAGACGATCTGAATGTTCTGCGGGATCTGATGCAGTCCGGCAAAGTCGCGCCGGTGATCGATCGCACTTACAAGATTAGTGAGACACAAGATGCAGTCCGCTATCTCGAAGAAGGTCACGCTCGCGGAAAAATTGTAATCACCTTGGAATAAAAACGAAATGACAATTGCTAAGATCGACAATTCACAACGCACGGCCGCAAAAGTCGCGGGCTGGAGCGGCCTGCTCACTTTCGCGATCGTCGTCTTCGGCAATTTCGCGCTGCTGAATCCTCTGACTGTCCCCGGGAATGCGGCGGCCACCGCTCAGAACATTGTGGCGCACGAAACGCAATTTCGCCTCACGGTTGTCTGTTTTCTGACTTATAGCTTAGGCGTTCTTGTTCTACTCAGCGCGCTTTATGTAATTCTTAAGCCGGTAAATCCCGGCCTCGCCCTGGTCGGGGCACTCTCGCGCCTGGTCTTCGCCGTGTTGTGGCTTCTGAGCACGCTCAACATGCTGAGCGGGCTCCGGCTCTTAAGTAACGCGAATTATCTGCAAGTTTTCGAGCCGGATCGATTGCAGGCCCTGGCGAAATTACATCTCGTCGCGAACTTCGATGACTATTATGTCGGCCTGCCGTTCTTTGGATTGGCCGCGACTATCTGCGCCTGGTTATGGCTCAAATCCAACTACATCCCGAAAGGACTGGCGATCTTTGGCGTCATCGCTTCCGCCTGGTGTGTGCTCTGTGCCTTTGTTTTTCTCATTTTCCCGCACTTCGACAAAATCGTTAATGACTGGTGGTTCGATTTACCGATGGCTTTGTTCGAATTGATCGTGAGTTTTTGGTTGCTGTTTAAGGGATTGAAGCCAGTCGAGCCCAATCAAGCGCAGGCTGGTGCCGCCTAAACTTTTCGCCGATAATCAACGGCTGCCGCTAACCTCAAACATTCGTCAGGCTTATGAAAACAAAACGTATTCTCAAGGGTATCCTGAAGTGGACCTCATTCGCAATTTTACTCGCGCTGTTCGTGGGAATAGTCCTGCTCTTTATCGCCTACTGGAGATCTACCAACGACTGTGATCAGCTCGCCGCAGCACAGGGCGACACGATGAAAGCGATTGTTTATTGCGACTATGGCTTGGCCAACCTGAAGCTTGCGGACGTAAACAAGCCGACTCCGACGGACGATCAGATCCTGGTGAAAGTTCGCGCCGCATCGGTCAATCCATACGACTGGCACTTTATCGAAGGCACGCCAAAGATCATGCGCATGATGGGTGTTGGGCTACGTAAACCAAAGGATACACGCTTGGGCGTTGACTTTGCCGGAACGATCGAATCGGTCGGTAAGAATGTTACTAATTTCAAACCAGGCGATGATGTTTTCGGCGGAAGAGGAGGCGCCTTTGCCGAGTATGTATGTCGGCGCGCCGAGGGCGCAGTCGCACTAAAACCCGCTAGCATCACTTTTGAACAAGCGGCTTCGGTCAACATCGCGGGCGTCACCGCTTTGCAGGCGATTCGTGATAAGGGAAAAGTTCAGCCCGGTCAGAAGGTCTTGATCAACGGCGCGTCGGGAGGTGTCGGAACGTTCGCGGTGCAGATCGCCAAGTCGTTCGGCGCGGATGTAACCGGTGTCTGCAGTACGCGGAATGTCGATCTTGTGCGATCGCTCGGCGCGGATCACGTCATCGATTACACGAAGGAGGATTTCGCCAAAGGCACGGAACGCTACGACGTCATTCTCGACAACGTTCCGAACCATTCCTTGTCCGAATGCAGGCACATCCTAAATCCCAAAGGGAAATATGTCATGATCGGTGGCGGCGGACCGAACGACAGCCGCTGGGTCGGACCTTTCGGTCGTGTGATTCACGCGCTCGTGATATCTCCATTCATCAGCCAGAAGATGGGCATGATGATGGCGGACCCGAGCCAAACAGACTTGGCCATCCTGGGCGATCTCATGCAGTCCGGGAAAATGAAACCGGTTATCGATCGGACTTACAAGTTGAGCGAAGTCCCCGAGGCAATCCGGTATCTCGAAGAAGGCCATGCTCGAGGCAAAGTCGTAATCACGGTGGAGTAACGACAAAACCTCACCGGTCAGTGGGATTCTTTGTAACCGGGCTCGGCGGCGGCTGGTCTTTAGACTTTGATGATTCGATCTGAACCAAACTCGTACTCAGAGGGCTGGTTCAAATTTTTTCACATCGACATCGCAGAGAGTCGCACAACCAAGGAGGTCGACTTTATCTGCGCTAGCGCGCCGTTGCCTGCCTTCCGCAAAGTTCTCGATGTCTGCTGTGGAATGGGGCGACACGCACGGGCTCTTTCCAGTCGCGGTTATACAGTCACGGGGGTCGATCGTGATGCGGCTGCGATTGCGAGGGCGCGCGAATTGGCTGACGGTCCGAGCTACATTGAAGCTGATGTTCGGGACTATCAGCCCGATCTTTGCGCCTATGACGCGGCCATCGTCATGTCGCAGAGCTTTGGTTATTTCGACGAGAAAACCAATCGCGAAATGTTAACGCGATTGGCGGCAGGCTTGCGAGAAGGCGGTCGCGTTGTTCTCGATCTTTGGAATCCAGAATTCTTTGCCAGTCACCAGGGCGAACGGGATTTCGAGTTGGCGGATGGGATTGTTCGCGAGAAAAAGCACGTGGAAAAAGGCCGACTGATTGTGCGCCTCGATTATCCGGACGGCGGCTGCGATGATTTCGCGTGGCAGTTGTTCGTGCCCGCGGAGATGACTTCATTGGCTGACTCAGTCGGCTTGGATCTGATCGTTTCCTGCACGGACTTCGATCCGGCGGTGGAACCAAGTCCCGCTAAACCGCGCATCCAATTCGTGCTCGAGCGCCGCGACGAACAGAAAGATTCGGGGTTAAAATAAAAGAAGATGTCGATCTTTCCCCAATATAAAAGCTAGGCTGCTTGCGCGCGCGAGAGTTGCGCATGGTTTTAGATGATGCCCGAGAACGAAACACTTATTTTTCTTCACATTCCCAAAGTTGGCGGGATCACGCTGTCTAAAATTCTGGAGCGACATTACTCGCGCGCGCAGACTTTGACTTTCGACGCGGGCGACGATCAAAAAACGCGCTTTGAAGCGATTCCAGCGGCGCAACGAGCGCGTTATCGTCTGATCAAGGGACATTTTTATTTTGGTTTACACCACCTCGTCCCTGGCCCGAGTGTTTACATCACACTCTTGCGCAACCCGATCGAACGGGTGCTTTCTTTTTACCATTACGCACGGAGTGACGCCGATCATTACCTCTACGATGTTTTGACGACGACGGGCCTGGATCTAAAGGGGCCGCTGAGCCAAGACCTGAGTTTGGAAATCTGCAATGAGCAAACTCGCATGCTAGCGGGTGAAGAGTGGGAGGACCCGCAGCGGCCGGTAACGCGAGCCGCGCTCGAGCGAGCGCAGAGAAATTTGCGAACACACTTTCGCGTGGTCGGACTGACGGAGGAGTTTGACGCGAGCATGCTACTTCTACATCAGACGTTCGGATGGCGCCCGCCGCGTTATGTCAAAGAGAACGTTACCAAGAGTAAACCCGACGGCACATTTCCCGATCCCGAGACTCGCAAATTGCTCGAAGAGGCAAACAGATTCGACCTCGAATTGTACGAATACGCCCGCGAGCTATTTAATGAACGGCGGCGGGCGGCGGGAGACAGGTTCGATGCGGAGCTCAGCCAGTTGCGCAAGTTCAACGGCACTCCCGCACGTATCCAAAACCGGGATTAAACGACAAAACTCGGCAGACCGCATCAATTCCAGATGCAATAATCCCGCGCGCGCAATATTGGCTAAATAGCCTTTGCCAGTACCGCAATTCTCCATAGACTCGTGCGCTTTATTGCAAAGCGATCATGATTTTCCTCGGTCTAAGCATCCTCGATTCCGGCGTGCGACTGTCGATGTTAGGCGCAGTCATCGGTCTCGTTTTCGCTTTTTTTCTGATCAGAACAATTCTGCGGCGATCGCCCGGCAACGAACGGATGCGCCAGATCTCGGCCGCGGTCCAGGAGGGCGCGAAAGCTTATCTGAATCGCCAGGTCATCTCGATCAGCATGATCGCAGCGATCATTTTTGTTCTGCTTTTCTTTTGTAAAGACCACGCCACCGCTATCGGCTTTCTGATCGGCGCGTTTTGTTCGCTGGCCGCCGGCTTCATCGGCATGCGTATCGCCGTGCTCGCGAACACGCGCGTCACCCAAGCAGCGGCGGAAGGATCGCGGACGACGGCATTGAGGATCGCATTCAACGGCGGCGCGGTCACCGGTTTGCTCGTGGTCGGCCTCGCGCTCCTGGCCGTCGGAATTTTCTACACCGTCGCCGGCAAAATGATCGGGCACGACAACGCAGTTCGCAGCCTGGTCGGCCTGGCGCTAGGCGGAAGTTTGATCAGTGTCTTTGCCCGGCTCGGTGGCGGAATTTACACCAAGGCCGCTGATGTCGGCGCCGATCTCGTTGGCAAGATCGAGAAGGGCCTCGAGGAAGACGATCCGCGCAATCCGGCCACGATCGCGGACAACGTCGGCGATAACGTCGGCGATTGCGCCGGAATGGCAGCAGACGTGTTCGAAACCTACGCGGTCAGTTTAATTGGAACGATTCTGGTGGGCGCGCTAACTTTGTCGACCGATCCGGCCGCCATCATTTATCCGTTCGTGCTCGGCGGGATTTCGGTGCTCGGCGCGATCTGCGGAATTTTGTTTGTCAACGTGGCCAACGGCAAACCCGCGACGGTGTTGATGGGCGCGGTCGGTGCGAGCGCTCTGGTTTCGGCGATTCTTTTCTGGCCGGCGACACATCAGCTCTTTCCTAACGGCGTCATCATTTCCGGAATTCCTCGATCGGCGACTGATCTTTACTTCGCCTCGCTCATTGGCCTGGTCATGACCGCGGTTGTCGTTGTCATCACGAATTACTACACGTCGATGCGCTATCGTCCGGTGCAAAAAATCGCGCGCGCGTCGGAGACCGGGCACGCCACCAATATCATCGCCGGCCTTGCCGTCGGACAACATGCGACCGCGCTACCAGTCGGCTTCATCGGCATCGCGATCCTGCTCAGTTTTCATTTCGCTGGTCTTTACGGAATCGCGGTGGCGGTGATGTCGATGTTGTCAATGGCCGGAATCATTATCTCACTTGATGCTTTCGGTCCGATCACAGACAACGCCGGCGGGATTGCGGTCATGAGCAATCTGCCGAAAGAAGTTCGCGTCATCACGGACGAGCTCGACGCGGTCGGCAACACGATGAAAGCGGTGACGAAAGGTTATGCGATCGCTTCGGCAGGATTGGCGGCGCTGGTGTTGTTTGGTTCGTATGTCGAGGAATTACGCGCTCATTTCGCCAGCTCGGGCAGGGAATACGCGTTTACGTTTTCGCTGACCGAACCGAAAGTGATCATCGGATTGTTCATTGGCGGTCTGCTTCCGTTCATCTTCACTGCATTCAGCATGGACGCAGTCGGTAAAGCCGCCGGTGCGGTCGTGCGCGAAGTGCGGCGCCAAATTAAGGAAAAACCTGGAATTCTGACCGGCACGGACACGCCGGATTACGGGACGTGCGTGGATATCGTGACGAAAGCGGCATTACACGAAATGATTGTTCCCGCTTTGTTGCCTCTCGTGTTCGTCCTCGCAGTGGCCGTGATCCCACAGCTCGGCCCAGTCGTGCTCGGCGGTGTTCTCGTTGGAACGATCGTGACCGGATTGTTTGTCGCCATCGCCATGACTTCCGGCGGCGGCGCATGGGACAACGCGAAGAAATTTATCGAAGAAGGAAATTTCGGCGGCAAAGGTTCATTCGCCCACGCCGCAGCCGTGACCGGCGACACGGTGGGCGATCCTTACAAGGACACGGCCGGGCCGGCGATCAATCCCATGATCAAAGTGGTAAACATCGTGGCCATTTTGATCATTCCTATTTTCTTTTAGGCCGGCGTCTGTAAGATCGACAATCGATCGTGAATGACCGGCCTAAACGACCGCGGGGAGAGTCGGGCGATTTTCAAATTATCGCGAATGAGGCGCCGGCGTTGCGCAAGCACGGTGAGCTGGCGCGGCCCGACGCCGGCTCAACGCCGTTCAAGGTCGTTATCGATCCAAAGCTGCGCATGGAGCTGCGCCGCGCCCTGATCGATTTGATCGAGTACCACGACGAAGCGCTGGCCGAACATTTCGCTGAGGGCAAACTCGCTCTCGATTCCTACAAGGAATACATCGAACTCTTTGCCCGCAGCCTGAAAGAAACGATGGAGAGCCGCGAAGGCATTTCCTATCTGTTGCGCTCAGTCGGCTTCGACATTGCACCGGAAGAAATCAACTTGCATCCGGAGTTGCGCTGGAAAAAAGGGCCCGGCTCATTTGGCTCCAGTCTGTTGTAGCCGCGGCCGAGCTACAGGAACGCTTCGTGCTGACTCAAGAAACTCGATTGCGAAAGGTTATTGACATTTATTCACAATTGATGGAAACGACTCTCCCACGCTAAAAATTATGCGCCCGACCTGGAAAGGCAGTATCTCGTTCGGCTTGGTTTACATTCCGATCGCCGTTTATCCGGCCACGCGCGAAGAAAAGTTGAGTTTTCGTCAACTGCGGAAGCGCGATCTTAGTCCGATCAAATACAAAAAGGTCGCGGAGGCGGACATGAAAGAAGTGCCGGCCGACGAGATCGTGAAAGGCTTCGAGTACGAGCGCGGACGCTACATCGTCCTAAGCGACGAAGATTTCGAGAAGGTGCGAATCGAATCGACGCATTCGATCGACATCACCGACTTTGTCGAGATGGATAAGGTCGATCCGAAATTTTTCTATAAACCTTATTTCCTGGAGCCGGGCAAAGGCGGCGAGAAAGCTTACGCGCTATTGCACAAGGCGCTCAGCGGCACCGGCAAGATCGGCATCGCCAAGGTAGTAATCAGTAATCGCGAATACCTCGCCTCCGTAAAACCCGATGGATTGTTTCTCGTTCTCGAGCTCATGCATTTCGCGAGCGAAGTGTTGACCCCGGAAGAGTTGAATCGTCCGAAGACGGAATTGAACGATAAGGAAGTGAAGATGGCGAATGCGCTGATCGAGAGCATGTCGTCCGATTGGGATCCGCAGAAATATCGCGACGAATATCGCGACGCGGTCATGGAGATGATCGAGCAGAAGGCGAAGAACAAACAACTCCCAGCCGCGCCGGTAGCGGCGCCCCGCAGCACAAACGTCGTCGATCTGGTGAAGGTCTTGCAGGAAAGCATCAACCGCAGCCGATCCGTCAAGGTGAAGCGAACCGGCAACGGCGCGCGAAGATCGACAACGTCCTTGGTAAAACAAAAACGCCGCGCGGTCGCTTAGTCTGCGGCTAGAGTCTAATGTGTTCCGGTCTCGGGCCGAGGCCGACAAAGCGAGCGGGGAGCCGGCGTAAAACGGGAAAAGCTTTGAGCAGGCGCGGCACGAGCGGCAACGATGACGAGACTGATCTCTCACGACCGGTGACCATGTAACGATGAATAAAGGTTTGCATGGACTGAATCACAGCGGCCGGCCATGCACGGCGCTGCTGCACCCTGCGAAGATCGACAATCGATACCGGACCGCGCCGTAATTTCGCTGCCAATAAGTTCGCCGCTGCGACGGCGTCCTGAATGGCAAGATTAATCCCGACGCCGCCGGCCGGCGACATGGCGTGCGCGGCATCTCCGATGCAAAGCAATCCTTCGCGATACCATTTGCGCAGCCGATTGATTTGGACGGTGAGCAGTTTGATTTTCGACCAGTCATCGAGTTCGGCCACGCGATCGCGCAAAAAATCCGCCATCTCGGTAATCTCACGATGAAATGCAGACAGGCCGCGGGCTTTGATAGAATCGAAGCCGCCTTTAGGAATGACGAAACCGCATTGCCAATAATCGCCGCGATCGAGCAGCACGAGCAGCTTCCCGTGCTGAAAAAATCCCAGAGTCTGACCCGGATCGCTCCCCTGCTTGGAGATGCGCATCCAAAGCGCATCGATGGGAACGCCGAACTCCCGTACTTCGAAACCAGCACGATCGCGCACAATCGAGCTGCGACCATCTGTGCCGAAGACAAGATCGGCATGCATTTCCAAATCGCCGCCAGGTGTCTTTGCGCGGACGCCCGAAACCCGATCGCGATCGAGGATAAGATCGACAACTTCGTGCTCCATCAGCAATTGGAAATTGGGAAAACGCTTGGCCTGACGGGAAATGAAATTCAGAAAATCCCATTGCGGCATGAAAGCGATGAACTTGCAGTGCGTTGGCAGTTTCGAGAAATCCGCAATCGGAATCTTGTGTCCGTTAATTACACCGGCGAGCTGCGAGACTTGCTGATGCGGCAGTTGCAGGAATTGTTCGAGCAAGCCGAGTTCGTGCATGAGCTCGAGCGTGGAAGGATGGATGGTGTCGCCGCGAAAATCGCGAAAGAAGTCTTTGTGTTTTTCCAGGACGGCGACATCGACACCGGCACGCGCGAGCAAGAACCCAAGCATCATTCCCGCCGGCCCGCCGCCGACTACTACGCAACGCGACGCATTCATTGTCGATCTTAACCGCGATCAGGAATAGCGGCGACCATCTGCGTGGGCTCTCGCTCTCTTGCTTTGCGAAAAATCATCCAAACACCGAGAAGGACGAAGGCGGCACCGAGAAGCGACCACCACGGAAATGTTTCGCCGCCGAGCCACCAGCCGAGCATGACCGCGCCCGGCGGCGTGATAAGCGAGATCGTTTGCAGATTCGTCACGGTCATGCGCGGCAGGAGCCAATAGAGAAGCAAAAAGGTGAGCGACGAGCCGATGATTGCCAGATAGAGCAGGCAAAAGACTGCCATCCCCGTCCAATGAAACCGTGCCGGATTTCCATCGACGATGAATCCGAGGACGAGCAGCGGCGCGGTGCCGAAAATCATTTGCCAGGCCGCGAGCATGGCGGGCGCTAATTGAATGGCGCGCTGTTTGAGGACGACATTCGAGAAGGCGGCGCCAGCGCCACCGAGAGCAATCCCAACGCCGCCCCAAAACGCGAGCAGTCCGCTGAAGGTTAGCAAACGCGCGCAAATCATGGCGACCCCGGCGAGCGCGAGGAATGCGCCCGCCATTTTTTGCAAGCGCAACGGTTCGTCCGGCAACAGCCAATGTGCCAAAACCATTCCAAACATCGGGATCGTCGCTTGTAAAACCGCGGCGAGCCCGGACGAGACATAGAGTTCACCCCAGAACAGCAACGTGTAATTGAGCGCGAACATGAGAATGCCGGTGAATGCGAGGACGCCGTAATCGGAGCGACGCAACGGCAGAAGTCGCACTCGGCCTAACGAAACTGCGAGGAGGACGGCAGTCGCGATGACAAAGCGAATCGCGACGAACGAAACTGGCGGCAAATCGCGCAAACCAACTTTAATGGCGAGCCAGGTTGAGCTCCAAACGACGCAAAGCGTCAGCCAGGCAATCGCGATGCGCCATTTCAGCTTCATCTGGCGCGACCTTCACGCGAAGATGGTAACGCGTAAAGGAAGATGTCGATCTTACGGTAAGACCCTGAGGCGATAGAAACGTTTGCTTAAACCAGCCGCGCTAGGATCGACAATTTGCAGCGTACCTCCGCTCGCTGAGAAAATTCCATCGACAAGCAGAGCCCAGTTTCCCGCGATCAAGTCGTCGCGGTATTCGAGCCGATAAGTTTTTCCGGCCACAGCCGGGAAGCTAATCTGATAAGTGCTTCCCGCGCGCGTGAATGCGGAAATGCGAAATACGCTGTTTGGATTCTTAGGATCGAGGCCAGCAAGGAACTTTTGTAAGTTGGTCATACCGGTGCCATCGGCGTCGTCCGTCGCGCGCGATTTATCGCCCGCTTGGGGATCAATATGACCGAAGTGGGCGAGCATCCATTGGTCCGGTATCCCATCGTTGCCATTGTCGGCGTACGCCGGGACGGTGAACGTTTGCGAAAACTCAGAAGTATTGCTGTTAGCAGTGGCAGTCGCGGCAATGACGTAACCGGCTGGAACGATCGCGGCCAAGTGGGCGGTAAATGGACCGGAACCAGGGACGCTAAGCGAGCCGATGAAAAATTGGCCTTCTCCGAATCCGGACGGATCGGCAGTGGGGCTGGCGAAAAACTCGAGCGTCGCCGCGCCGGCGGAATTTCCGCTAACATCCGTGCCATTCGGATTGGCGGCGGTGCTGACGGAACCGGAAAGGGATGTGGGAGCCGGTTGTGAACTGTTCGAGCTGTTATTGAGAACGATTCCTTTCGCGCCGTTAGCGAAGATTGAATTTTGTCTGATCGAATTCCGCATGGTGGTGGAATCGTAAAGGGCTACACCTTCATTTGTATTTCCGGAAATGAGGTTGCTCGTGCCGGCTGCGGTTCCGCCAACGGTATTATCGTGCGCTCCATTGGAGATATCGATTCCGGCGTAGGCATTGGCTAATGGCGCGGTGGCGTTGGCGTTCGTGCCGATAAGATTGCCGAGAATGGAATTTCCATTTGTTCCGGGATCGGCCATGAAGACACCGTAACCTGCGTTCCCCGAAATGAGATTGCGCGCGCCGCCTTGGACGCCGCCGAGTTGATTTGCGCTCGCACCGTTCGTGAGATAAACGCCGGCAAATCCATTCGGGACGGCGGCCGTTCCCGTAACATCGGTGCCGATGTAATTTCCCTGGGCCGTGTTTCCGCTCGTTCCCGAATCACCGAACGCCAGGCCAACGGTTCCGTTGCCCGAAAGAATGTTGCGAGCCGATGGAGTTGTTCCTCCAATGATGTTTCCGGTGGCTCCATTATACATCGTTACTCCGGCGAATCCGTTCGCGACCGCGCTGCCGCCGCCGGGAGCGGTCCCGACCAGATTTCCCTGAACAATGTTTCCAGACGAACCGGCATCAATGATGCGCAATCCTTCGCTCGTGTTGCCGGAGATCACATTGTTTGCAACGACGTTATTGGCGGCTCCGCTTTCGATACGAATTCCAGCGAATGTGTTCGCTACGGCGGAGCCAGTCGCGCCGAGCCCGATGTAATTTCCGCGCACGGTATTTTGATTCACGCCTGCGCCTTTAATCCACACTCCCGCACTCGAATTGCCGGAGATGATATTTTGCGATCCGGCAGAGGTTCCACCGATCGTGTTGTTGGTCGACCCGTCGGTGATGATGATTCCGCCGAGCGCATTTGGTAGCGCGCCAAGTCCATCCGCGCGCGTGCCGATATAGTTACCGGCCACGACATTTCCTGTCGTGGTCGGGCTCGAAATCCAAATCCCGTATTGATTATTTCCGGATAGGATATTGCGATCGGCCGATGTTGTGCCGCCAATGGTGTTTGAGTTTGCGCCGTTGGAAATGTAAATGCCTTGATATTGGTTGGGCGCCGCCGCTGTGCCGGAATAATCCAGCCCCAAGCGACATGCGCGCACGGCGTTGTTGTGAGCATCGGCGTACAAGAATGCCAGTCCGACCCAGGGGAAACGTTGGATCGACAAACCGCGCACCGTCGAGTTTGCCGCATAGATCGTCATGCCGGGGACCGTTGCCGGGACCGCGCCCGCTTCGGGAAGAATCTGTGAACCATCGAGCACAATCAGAGGACCACCCGCGTAACCGGGTTGCGTCGTCCCGTCGATGATCGTTCCATCCGCGATCAACGGAAGCAGATGGCCGGTAAGGTGAATGGTGAAGACGCCATTCGCATATCCCGAATCAGTTGTCGGAATGTTGAACGTAATCGTCGTGCCCGGATGATCGGTCGCGTAATGAAGCGCGGCGCGCAGACCGCCCACTCCGCTCTCGCTCGTATTTGTCACGACGGATGAAAGCACCGGGCCGGCCCCGTAAAGAAATTTCATTACCGCACGATCTCCCTGGCTCAACGCGAAGCCACCCATGCGTGGTTGGAATTTTTCGTATCCCGTTTTCGCTTGGAGCGTATCGAGCACTCCCGGCTGCGTCGAAAAAAGGTCACGCGGAAAATGCATGACCGATTCGAAATCGTACGAGCCCTGCGATGTGCCGTTCGGATCGACATTAAACCAATGTTGATTCCCGGCCGTGATATTGGCTGTGAGAACATTCACACGAGTGCCCTGGTCCGACCGTGTGTGTTCGTGCAACAAGCCAAAAGAATGGCCCATCTCGTGCAAGATTTGCGCGCGCGTTAATGAACTAACGGAGACTGTTTGCGGATTGCTTCCCGAAACCTGGTCAAATCCCAACGGATCGTACTTGAAGAGAATGTATTGGGTCTCGCTCGTCCGCGACACGAAATGAACGTTGGCCGCGAGTTCATATTCCCGCAGAGCATTGAGATACGTTTGCTGCTGGGCCGCGCTCAACGCGGAATCGATCACATACGGCACCGTGCCACCCGGCCATGGGACATTGCCGGGCGAGATGGTATTGACGTACAAACCGCCCGACGCAGTTCGAAATGCGAACAGCGAAAGGACCATCGCGCAACGCAAAGCGCCAGATGAAGGAAACGTCATAGAATCTGCGACTCGATAATAATGAGAAGGACGAGCCTTTTATCAACATAATTGCCCTTGTTGCTCGAATAACCTGATCAATATTGAGCGATGAAAGTGAACGTAATCGTGAAGCCGAAAGAAGCCGTGCTCGATCCCCAAGGCGCGGCCGTGCGCGACGCCATGCGACATCTCGGAATGCCGGAAGTGCGTAGCGTACGCATCGGCAAATATCTGGAGATCGATCTCGAGGGAGACGATGTCGATCTTGACCAACGATTACAGGGCCTTTGCCGCGAGCTTCTTTCCAATCCGGTAATCGAGGATTATGAGCTGCAGAAGAATGAATCAGGAAAGCAGGAAAAAAGGAAAGATAGAAAATGAAAGCACTTCGATATTTTTTCTGTGTCGTGCTTCCACCACTGGCAGTCCTTATGACAGGACGAATTGCGAGCTTCTTTCTTAGTTTGCTCCTGACTTTGCTGGGATGGATTCCCGGCGTGATTCATGCCTGTCTGGTCGTGAATGATTATCACGAAGAACAACGTGCCCGCGGCCGTTAGATCGACATGAAATTCGCCGTCATTCAATTTCCCGGATCAAACTGCGACCAGGATTGCATCGCGGCCATTAATGGGATCGATGGGTTGCGCGCCGAATATGTCTGGCATAAGGAAACATCATTGCGTGACTTCGACGCGATCGTTTTGCCGGGCGGGTTTGCCTACGGCGATTATTTGCGCTGTGGCGCGATCGCGCGCTTTTCACCCATTATGCAGGCAGTTGTGAGCGACGCGCGCGCGGGAAAATTGATTCTCGGCACGTGTAACGGTTTCCAAGTTCTCTGCGAGGCGGGGTTGCTCCCGGGCGCGCTCGTGCGCAATCGCGGACTGCGTTTTGTTTGCGACATGGTGACAATGCGAGTGGAGGTACCCGATTCTCCTTTCACGCACCGCTGTCCTGAAGGATCGCTATTGCGAATGCCCATCGCGCACGGCGAAGGTTGTTATTATGCGGATGCGGAAACGCTGCGCGATCTAAACCAACATCGACAAGTGATCCTGCGTTATGCGGATGCGCAGGGCCACCTCGTTCCGGAAGCGAATCCGAACGGCTCCATCGAAAATATCGCCGGCATTTCCAATCGTGAGCGTAATGTTTTCGGATTAATGCCCCACCCTGACCGCGCGTCCGATGCGCGACTGGGCGCGGCTGACGGCGAAAAGATTTTTCGCTCGATGATGCAGACGATTGAAGCGGCGCGCGCTCGCGCTGCCTAAAAGAAAGCCGGCGTGAGCCTCTTTGTTACCGGCACGGATACAGGTGTCGGCAAGACACATACGGTAGTTCAGCTGTTGCGTTTGTTGCGGAAGAAAGGAAAATCGTGCGCTGGCTTCAAGCCAATCTGCTGCGGCGATCGCCAAGACGCGGAATTGCTCCTCAACGCGAGCGACGAGCATTTCACGATCGACGAGATCAATCCGTTCTGGTTGAAAACGCCGCTCGCGCCTTTGGCCGCAGCGCTTGCGGAGAAAGTGAAAATCGACATCGACCATTTGATTACTGCTTTCGAAACGCTCCAGAAACAGGTTGAGCATGTCCTGGTCGAAGGCGTGGGCGGTTGGATGGCCCCGATCCACACCGATTATTTCGTGAGCGACCTCGCGGCAGCGTTAAAGTTGCCTGTGCTGATCGTGGCGCAGAACCGACTGGGTTGTTTGAATCATACCGCGCTCACGGTGCGTAGCGTCGCTGCGCATAATTTAGGTTGCGTTGGCGTCGCGTTAAATACGCCGCCTCAAGCAAACGATATTGCGGCCACTACAAACGCCGACATCTTGCGAAACATTTTAGATGTTCCGGTGCTGCCCGGATTAACGGAAAAAATGGTTGAATTGCCATCCGGCTGGGGTCAAATTTTCGATTCTACAGTACGGCATCGTGTGTCACTCAAGTAGACACAAGTGTAAACAAATGTGACACAAAATCGGCCCTATCTGGCCCGGTTCCCTAGGAGAGAAGGGGTGGCACCTCCGCTGCTAAAAGGGTGGTAACAACCTCATTATTATCATGCTCTTAGAAAAAACCCTTCATATGAGTCAGCCGTTGGCCGAGTGCAAAGCGCGTCTGGCCAGCATTCAATCCTATCGCCGGCAGTTTCTCATGGTGACGAAAGCCACCGTGACGTCGTCCAAGACGGTGGACTTCAGTTTCCGCGGGCCGCTTGGGTCCCAAGTTCACACTGTCCTATTGGCGGTAGAAAGTGAATCACCGGACGAAGTCGCCTTTGAATCGGTGGGCGGCAACATCGACCTCATGGGCCTGGTCGATTTCGCCGAGATCCGGCCAAACTGCACCGAGGTGACCTTGGCCGTGCACTACGAAATCAAGAACAAGTTCTTCGCCTGGCTCGATCGGCGTTTCCATTTTGTGGACGCGTTTGTGACCTCGGAACTGCGCAGCATTCGCTCGCACTTCGAGGGCATCGCGACCTCATACGCCGAGCAAGTGCCACTCTTGCCGATGTTCGAGACGGCGACAGCGTAAGAATCGATCCGCCTTCGCCAAGGCTACGGCGCGGCAGGCAATTACTCTTGCGAAGAGCACGAAGCGAAAACTTCGTGCTCTTTTGCTGTACACTACTTGATGCGGACGGCGTGCGTCTTGTCCAAACGAAGGACCTGTCCCGGTTTCAAGGAGACCGCGGCTTTTGGATCGACAATTTTCTTTCCGTCGAGTTGGACGCTGCCTTGCTTGATCAGCCGGCTCGCTTCAGCACGTGATTTTTTTAGAGCGAATGCATCCAAATAAGCCGCCACGATCAGCGCAACCGCTTCATCAGCGCGCGTCGCGAATTCCGGAAGTTCGCTCTCTTCGAGACGCCTTTCGCTGAAGCGGGTATTCCATTCATCGAGTGTTTTTCGCGCGGCCTCAGCTGAGTGATACGTCGCCACAATCTCGAGGGCGAGCTGTTTCTTGGCCTCGAGCGGATGCATATCCTTCGGCAATTCACGCTTAAGCAGCAACGGATAATAACGCGCCATCAATTCGTCCGAAATGCTCATCAGCTTCCCAAACATTTCGGCCGCAGGTTCGTCGATGCCGACAAAGTTACCGAGACTCTTGCTCATTTTTTGGGAGCCATCGAGCCCTTCGAGAATGGGCAGCAGAAAAACAACCTGCCGCGGCATACCTTCTTCCTTTTGGAAATCGCGTCCGACCAGGATATTGAAAAGCTGATCGGTTCCGCCGAGCTCGACGTCGGCTTTGACCATGACCGAGTCCCAGCCTTGCATGATCGGGTATTGAATCTCGTGGGCGCGGATCGCGTGCTGTTTGTCGATCCGTTCGTGGAAATCTTCGCGCTGCAACATTTGCTGGAGGGTGACGCGGCTGTTCAATCGGATCACGTCCTCAAAGTTCATTTTCCGAAACCAATCGCCGTTGAGGACGGTTTCAGTGCGCGCCGGATCGAGAATCTTGAAAGCTTGCTGCCGGTAGGTTTCGGCATTCGCCATAACTTCATCGCGCGTTAACTGCGGGCGGGTCGCAGAACGGCCACTGGGATCGCCGATCATACCTGTAAAATCACCGATAATTAGCACGGCTTGATGGCCGAGATCCTGGAACTGGCGCAGCTTTCGCAAAACGATGCTGTGGCCGAGATGAATATCGGCACTCGTGGGGTCGACGCCGAGTTTTACCCGCAACGGCCGGCCCAGCGCGAGTTTCTCGCCCAGCTCACGTTCGCTAATGATTTGCGCTGCGCCCTGCTTGAGAGCGGCCAGCGCTTCATCCGGTTGCATGAGGAATAGTGCACACCGGCCCGCCGGGCGCGCTATTTATTTTTATTCAGCAACTCGCGCACTTGCTCGATCGTCAGCGTGGGCTTCTGCTGATCCAGCGCTTTCTGACTCTTGCCCTGCACAAGGAAAGGACGGTTGGTAGGATTGTTGCGAGTTTCCACGGTCTTATTGGCGTCGTGCACAGAGCGCACTTCGGCGGATGCGGCTGTTGAATAAGTTCGTTCCGCGTTCATCGGCAAGCGTTTTGCCGGAATTGCGCTCCCAGCTCGATAAGCCGGTTTGGAATTAAATTCGCGCGTCGAAAGCGGATGCGGACCGGCGAATGCCTTGGGCTTTGGCCTCGGCTGTATGTAAAACGTGCTGACGCTTGCGCGTTTGTCGACCGAAGTCCGGTCCGCGGAAAATTTTTTATTCTGCGCGCTGTTCTGCAAACTGGTGTCGGGTTTGAGCAGACGATCGACAAGTTTTTGTTCCTGATCCTGGGCGCGGACCGAAGCGGCAGCCGCAAACAGCACGCAAAGCGCGAAACATCTTCTCACCTCGTTCAACCTGCCGAAGCGAGTCCGCGCTTGTAAAGGAAATTGCGTTGTCGATCTATCCGATCAACGACCAAGCACCGCACGCAATCGCGCTGCCCCCGGCGGCGGTGGCACACGACCGAGCAGAATCTCTGCGGCACTAACCGGCCGGCCATAATAACGCGCGTTCTCGTCTTTCTGCGTTCCGATGACCGCTCCCTCGACTGCGGCGCCGACAAAAAGTCCTTTCGTTCGACTGTAAGTATAGATCGCGGCATTCGGCGTAACGCCCGCGTGTGCATCGCGGCCGACCGGGCCGGCGGCCACACTCGCGTCAACACCGAGCGTAACGTTGCCACCTTTCGAGAAGGCGCGCACGGCTGAATTTGTGTTGAGTACAAAAACAAAATCGGTGGCTTCAGCGCCGATCTGCGGTCCCCAACCGGCGCCGCCTGTTGCTATGAATGAGGGCCCGGACCATCCGTGACGATTACGGGCGACCACGACTCCATGACCTCCTTTGCCGCTGAAGATGAACGCAGCTTTCACCACGGTCATAATGGCGAGACCTTTGGAATGTCGCAGGACACTTCGCGGAATGCTGGTCTCGGGCATGCGGCGAAAATCCTGAATGATTCTGGTGCAATGATCGACAGTTTCCTGTTCGGTAGCGGTAACCGCGCTTAAGGAGACCGAAGAAATGATTAGAGTGCAGAGTAGTTTTTTCATTGTTGCATAAGTAATTCGGCGAGCGAGAACTGCGCGGACGTATCTGTTGAACAGCACAACCAAATCGAGAAATTTGTTTTTATGAATGAATTGATGGGTCAGGGCGGCGACGAGGATTACATGAGGGAAGCGTTGCGCCTGGCAAAAAAAGCTTTCGCCGCCGAGGAAGTACCGGTCGGCGCCGTAGTTGTTCGCGCCGGAAAGATCATCGCTCGCGCTTACAATCAGGTGGAATTACTAAAGGACGCCACAGCTCACGCTGAGATGCTGGCGTTGACCGAGGCGGAAGCGGCGGTGGGCGATTGGCGTCTCGTCGACTGCGATCTTTACGTTACAAAAGAACCCTGTCCGATGTGCGCCGGAGCGCTCGTTCATGTGCGAATCCGCCGCGTCATATTCGGCTGCCCGGATATTCGTGCGGGCGCGGCCGGTAGCGTGGTGAACCTGCTACAGATGCCCTCGTTGAATCATCAGTGCGAGATTACCTCCAGCGTGTTGCACGACGAATGCGCCGCGATTCTACAAAGCTTTTTTAAGAAGCAACGTAATCTCAAAAGCAGAAGCGAAGATCGACAATCGTAAGATCGACATCAGCCGATCGGCGATTGGACTGGCTCTCGCGCTTTCTCGAGCTCTTTACCGCACGCGCTGGCGCTTGCAGAAAAATATTAACACTGCTGTGCCGGCGATGAGAAGGGCCCAAGTGCTCGGCTCCGGAACAGCAGTGATGTCGAGGCTCCAGCCGGTGATACTCCCGGTTTCGCCGCCGGAACCACCGGTATCATCGCTAATATATAGGCTCCAAGTGCCGTTCGGGTTAGTGCCATTGAATTGTGACGCAAAGGTGGCCGGACCAGGGTGAGTTGCCCCACCGGGATCGCCGTAGGGACCCGATGGCGCACCACCAGGAAATACATCTTGCGCGGCGCCTTCATTCGTAGGCTTAAAAGTGCCGCTGGCGGTGAACGGACCATCATCCGACAGAAAGGTTGCGCCGGCATCACTCAGCACGAAGGTAAAGGGCCCCTCCTGCAGATTCCCACCGACATCGGAGAAGACGATGAGGGTCGCACCGGTTGGGCCGACGAGCAGCATATCGATGTCATCGGACCGATTGCTGCGGGTGTAATTGGTCAGAGTAAGGGTGATGCTCGAAAGGGACGTAAAAAGACCCGAGACAACAATCGTGCTCGGATATGGCGTTGCCGCCGAAGGACTCGTCGCGCCATCATTGAACGTGATCGCTCCTCCGGTAAATGTAGTTGCCTCAATGGCGGCAGGCATTGCGCTTAACAATCCGCTAACAAAAAGCACCACAATCGCCTTGGAAAATTTTGCGCGAGGAAGTTGCTGGCCACGGACGATCCCGACTGGGGGTAACTTGTTCATGCCTTTCTTCTAGATTAGCTCAATCCTTCTTGTCCAGAAAAATTTAAGGGAACCGCCCATTTCTGGCTAGATCAGCAACGGGCAAAACAGAAATATCGACTTTGCTCATTCGCATGCACCGCTAAGCAAGTCGAAGAAACATTGTTTAATTGACATGCGCCGCCACTTTTCATAAACAGACACCCAGCCCCAAAATACAACCCCCAACTCTCAAGAAGGAGCACCTCTATGCCAACCGGAACATTCCTCGGTGAAATCACACTAGTCCCCTACAATTTCGCGCCTCGCGGCTATGCCTTTTGCCAGGGACAGATTCTCTCCATTTCGCAGAACACCGCCTTGTTTTCCCTTCTGGGCACGACCTATGGGGGCGATGGCGTATCGACATTCGGTCTGCCTGATTTACGTGGCCGCTGCGCCGTCAGTCAGGGCCAGGGGCCAGGGCTTTCGAACTATGACCTGGGTGAACAAACCGGCACCGAGGCGGTGACGTTAACCACCGGTCAAATGCCTGCTCACGGCCACGCCGCTAACGCGAGAGACGATGATCCGAACAGCGGCCTCGTCACCAACAATCTTCTGGCCAACCTTCAGGCCTACTCAAACAAAGCGGCCAACGCGACGCTGAGTGCGACTATGATCGGGCAGACGGGAGGCAATCAGGCGCACGCCAATATCCAGCCGCTTCTGGTCCTGAATTACTGCATCGCACTGCAAGGTATTTACCCATCGAGGAACTGACCGGCTTAACGTTGCGTCGCGGCTCGCCGCTTAGTTATTGTCTGAGCGAACATGAAGGCCGCAGTCAAACTGCCGCTCAGCGTCGATCCTGCGAATCTGCAGGCTGATCTGGATCGGATCGATCCCGCGGAGTGGCTCACCCATTTCAATACAGACTACTTTGAAGGTGACTGGACCGGAGTCGCTTTGCGCGCGGCGCCGGGAAACGCGCAGACGCTCCATGTCGATCCCGCCGCGCAGAAATTTGTCGATACCTCGGCCATGCTCCTTTGCCCGCACATCGCCGCCGCGCTCGGGATGTTTCAGTGCCCGCTCAAATCGGTGCGGCTCTTGAAACTAACGGCCGGCTCTTCTATTCGTGAGCATCGCGATGACGATCTGGGTTGGGAAGCGGGCGAAGTCCGTTTGCACGTGCCCATCATCACAAACCCTGAGGTCGAATTTTTTCTCAACGGACAACGCATCGCCATGAAGGAGGGCGAGTGCTGGTATCTCGACCTGAGTCTGCCGCACCGGGTGGAAAATCGCAGCAAGGCAGATCGCATTCACCTCGTGATCGATTGCCTTCTCAACGATTGGCTGCGCGCGACGATCGATGGCGGGCAGGAAATGGTTGCAACGCCCGGCGCGGAAAGCGATTTCGAGCGGTTCCGCCAAATTGTGCTGCGCGACCCATCGCTTCAAGCGGAATTGATGCAAGCCCCAGACCTAACGGAATTCACGTCCCTCGCAATTCGTCTGGGCGAGCAGCATCGCGCGCGATTCACCGCCGGCGATGTCGACGCGGCTATGCAAGCGGCCCGGCGCGCATGGATCGAGCGATGGATTTAGCCGTGCTGCCGCAACTCGACGGTTGGTTGCCGATTCGCGTCGCCTGGAATTACACGCCGCCACTGGTCGATTGGTGTCATGTCGGGACACGACGTTTTAGCGAGCCGTTTTTCGACCAAACCATCGAGACTTGTTTGCGCCACCCTTTTAACCTTCTCTTCCGCCATCAGACCCCGCTCGAAACCTTGGCCGAATGGCAGAGCGTTCGGCCCGGCCTGCCGCCGAGCGGATTTATTTTCCACATGTCGCGCTGCGGATCGACCCTGGTCTCGCAAATGCTGGCGGCGTTGCCGCAAAATATTGTCATTTCGGAGGCGCCGCCGATCGACTGGGTGCTGCGCCCGCAACTTCGGGGCGCGACCGAGGCGCAGAAAATCGGGTGGCTGCGCGGTATGCTCAGTGCGCTCGGCCAACCGCGAAACGGGGACGAAAAGCAGTTCTTTGTAAAATTCGATAGCTGGCACACGTTCCATCTGCCGCTGATTCGGCGCGCGTTTCCCGAGGTTCCCTGGATCTTTCTCTATCGCGAGCCGGAGGAAGTGATGGCTTCGCAGATGCGGCAACGTGCGCTCCACATGGTGCCGGGAATGATGGAATTGAATTTAGCGGGATTGGACTGCGCGGCCGCCGCGCAAATGCCGGCCGAGGAATTTTGTGCCCGTTCGCTCTCACATATTTGCGCGGCCGCGCTCGAGCAACTCCGCACCGGCGGCGGCCGCGCCGTTAACTACAACGAGTTGCCTGATGCGCTCTGCACCTCCCTCAATAAATACTTCCACCTCAGTTCCACCGCGGCCGACCTCGCGCAAATGCGCAACGTGACGCAATTCGATGCCAAGAACCCGTCGCTCTTCTTTGCACCGCACTCAGTCAATAAAAACAAGGCATTAACACCGCTCGCGCGCGAGATGAGCGCGCGTTGGATTGAGCCGATCTACGCCGAATTGGAGGCGCTGCGAAAAGCGCAGGACCAGCCTCAGTTAAAAATGGCTTCGTAGTAGCACCCGCTCTCATCGGCCTGGACCGGGACGATGAACAGGTCCATCGCACCGAGCTTGGGGTGCTCGATCCGATACATTTGCTGCGGCAAGGGCTTGCCGGCGGCGCCTTTGAACAGAAGCGAGAAGGGCGACCGGCGTTTCGCGCTCTTCGCGACCTTTATCCCGCTGTCCTTCGCTTCCACCAATTCCAGTTCGTGGGACTTCTTACCGGCGGCGACCCGGAAACGGCTCTTTAAATGCGGGGAAAAATCAGCGGGCTTGGCTTTATCAAGTTTTAGCATAGGAGGATTGGGGGTGGACTTTTCATCCTTTTAATCTTGCCAGCCAGCCTCGGTCAACAAAATTCTCCAAGCCACCTGAGGTTGCCAAACCTTTTACGTGGCTGCCTCGCTAGGACTCGAACCTAGACAAAGAGATCCAGAATCTCTGGTGCTACCATTACACCACGAGGCAACGAGCGAGCGAAATTAAAGTCTGAAATCCCCGGCTTCGCAACTGACCGAAGTTTCAGCCACGCCGCCGACTCGCTATTTTTGCGCAAGCAAGAACTCTTCGCCTTCTCGCGCACCAACCACATCCAAGGCCTTACCCGTCGCCGGCACCAGCGCGCGCGCACGCGCCACCATTTGATCGATCTCCGCGTCGTCATGATCCGGGTCGTGATGAAAAAGGACAAGCTTGCGAACATTGGCGTCGGCCGCGAGGGACACGGCCATGCTAAGCGAGCCGTGACCCCATCCCAAATGGGCTTGATATTCTTCATCGGTATATTGCGCGTCCAGAATGAGGATATCGCAGCCAGACAGAAATTGAACCAGGTCGGCGCGTTCTGCTTTCGCCCTTTTCTTTCTCTGCTCGGGGCTCAACAAAGCGGTCTTAACCGAATGCAGCTCGAACGCATCAAACGGTTCGGTGTCCGGCAAAAATGCGACCGAGCCGCTGCTCGTGTCCAGACGATAGCCGACGCAGACACCCGGATGATTCATGAATTTCGAACGCACGCGCACTTTCCCGATGTTGAAGTCCATTTTTTCCAGCTTCTTGATGTAGAGCCGGCCCGGCAGGTCGTTCAGCTTCACCGGGAAGAATGGTGTGGCCATCTGGCCTTTGAGAATCTCGTGAAGTCCGCTGTCCGATCCATCGTAACCAAAAATGCGGATCGAATTCTTGTCGTTGTAAGCGGGAACAAAAAACGGGAACCCCTGGATATGGTCCCAATGAACATGGGTGATCAACAGCGCGATCGTGATTGGCTTGGAGCCAAATTCGCTTTCCAACGCCATGCCGAGCGGGCGAATACCCGACCCGGCGTCGAGCACGATGATTTCGCCATCCGCTCGCACTTCAACACAACTCGTGTTGCCGCCATAACGAACAGTTGTCGATCCAGGAACCGGAATAGATCCCCGGACCCCCCAAAACTTCAGCCGCGCTGGGGACTTTGAAACAGTTGCCATGGACGAGAGCGGCGAATCTTGCCACGCAAGCCGCGCGAAACCAAGAGTTTTTGACGGACGAGACTAGCTTTCGCACACCACCTCCGTGGCCTTCTTATCCTCACGCAATCCAAGAAACACCGGTTGGCGCAGCTTTCCATCCCGCGTCCACTCCGCGAACTTGACCTGGCACACGAACACCGGGTTGACCCAGGTGCATTTGCGCATTTCTCCCGGCGTAATCCCCTGCACCCATTTTCCGCCCTGCTTTGAGGGCAGATCGGCGAATGGACAGTCTGGTCGTCGTTCTGCCTGGAACTTTTTGTATAAGATCGACAATGTCTTTTCCGTGAACCCAGTCCCCACTTTTCCGGCAAAGAGGAAACGTCTCTCTCCTTTTTTTTGCTTTGCTTCGTAATAGCCGACCAGGATTGCGCCGAAATATTTTCTGGCACCTCCGGGAGGCGTGTAACCGCCGATGACGAATTCCTGTTCGTTCAAGCATTTAAGTTTGATCCAGGCGCCGCTGCGCCGCCCAGGTTCGTAAACGGAGTTGCGCTGTTTGCCAACCAAACCTTCGAGGCCGCGCCGTTTCACTTCCGCCAACAGCGGTTTTGCTTCGCTACCAAGCTCGCCAGAGTAACGAATCGGGTCCCCTACTCCTTCGCAAACTTTTGCCAGCAACTCCTTGCGCTGCGTAAGCGGGAGTTTAATCAAACTTCGGCCATTGAGCTGAAGCAAATCGAAGACGTAATAGCGCACCGGAGCTTTGCGTCCCTCCGTCTCAAGCGCCTGCAAAAGTTGGAAAGACGAGCGCCCCTCTTCGTCGAGCGCGACGACTTCCCCGTCGATCACGCATTCCTCGACCGACAATTTCTTAATCGCATCGACGATTTCGGGAAATCGGGAACGCAGCTCATTTCCGTTTCGCGACGTTAAATTGACCTTGCTTCCGTTCTTCACGGTAATCGCACGAATGCCGTCAAACTTGAGCTCGTAAATCCAATCGCCGGCGGTGGGAGGTTCATCGAGCAATCGCGGTTTCATCGGCTCGATGAACCGCGGTTTCGCGCGTGGAAGACTGGCGATCAGCGAATCGATGTCATCGGCAGATGAAGATGTCGATCTTCCACGCCCTATCTTATTTTCTTCTTCGCGCGAGTCTTTTTTTTTAAGCGCGGCCTTGATCCGATTTTTTAATGTCGATCTTGCACTCGTATCGTCTTCTTTGCGGTTCGATTCCCATTCGGCGTCGCGATCGGCCGCAATCTGTTTCATCGTCCGCCCGGTCTTGACCGATTGATCATCGAGCTTTTTCGACAACGGTTTGAGGCTCGCAGCTGTCTTCAATAGCAGCCACTGCGGCTTGTCCTCGCTCCCGCGAAGCCGGATCAACGTCCATTCGCCTTTCGCTTTCTCGCCGTCGAGCACGAGATGCAATTTGCCTTCGCGCCAGGATTTTAGCGGATCCTCGCCGTAGACATAGTAATTGCCGCGGTCCCAGACCATGACGGTCCCGCCGCCATATTGCCTTTCCGGAATGATCCCCTCAAAGTCGGCGTACTCGATCGGATGATCCTCCACTTGCACAGCGAGATGTTTCTCACCTTGTTTCCAAGGCAAGCCTTTTGGCACGGCCCACGATTTGAGCACGCCATCCATCTCGAGCCGGAAATCATAGTGCAGCCGGCTGGCATCGTGTTTTTGAATGACGAAACGAGAAGCCCCCTTGACCGCTTTCGGCAATGGTTTCCCGCCTTTCGGTTCGGCCGTCTTTCCGAAATCGCGTTTTCGTTTGTACTCCGTCAATCCCATCGCAGTTGAATTTACGGCGGTCGGCTACTGCCGCTACCGGATAAAACCAAAACTCCACCGCAGTCGCGTGGACTGCGATGGAGCTTTCAAAGCGCGGTACGATTCGTCGCCAGAGACGACGAATTCCCAATCTACTTGCCCGCTGTCGCTTCGATGTTGACAATTTCCTCAGCCAGCTCGCTCAACCGCTTATCGGTTTCACCTTCTTCATCGAGCGTTTGTTGGAGAAGTTCCGCCGCATCTTCTTCACCAAGCATATTGGCAAAGGCGCGCACGGTGCCGTAGCTGGCGATCTCGTAATGCTCGACTTTTTGGGCGGCCGCAATCAGCCCTGCATCAAGCACGGATTCTTCGCCCTCTTCCTTCATGATGTCAGAGCCTTCCTCGATGAGACCCTTCATGGCTTTACAAGTCTTGCCGGTCGGCTTCTTGTCCAACTGCTTGAAGATTTCTTCAAGGCGCTCGACATGCTCCTCGGTCTGTCCGAGATGGTCCTCAAACGCCTGTTTCAATTCCGGCGCTGACGCTTGCCTCGCCATTTTAGGCAAAGCCTCCAGCAGCTGTTTCTCAGCGCTGTAAAGGTCGCGCAGTTCTTCGACGTAAAGTGTCTCTAATGAGTCAAGTTTCATAATTTCCTCCTGTTGATTGTTTCCAGCCGGCGGAAATCTTTCCCCCTAGCCCCCGCAGCTCCGATTAAAGCCGCGTAAAAGTAAAACGAATTTCAACGCGCCGGCGCGCGTGTTCGACGTAAAAAAATTCTAGACCGGCTCGCCGACGAGGTAGCGGGTAAAGCGCCGGATTACAATGTTCTCGCCAAGCTCCGCGATTTTCGACGCCACGAGTTCATTGATGGTTTGGTCGGGATTCTTAATAAATCCCTGCTCGAGCAAGCAGACCGTGCTGTAAAACTTGTCGAGCTTTCCCTCGACAATTTTCTTCATCACATTTTCCGGTTTGCCTTTGACCTGGGCTTCGTAGATCGCGCGCTCGGATTCCACCATTGCTGCCGGAACATCTTCACGACTCACATACAAGGGGTGCGCTGCCGCAATGTGGAGCGTGATGTCTTTCACAAACGCGCGAAAATTTTCATTCTTCGCCACGAAATCGGTCTCGCAGTTCACTTCCACGAGCACGCCGACTTTGCCTTGCAAATGAATGTAAGCCGCCACAATCCCTTCCTTTGTCGCCCGTGACGCTTTCTTGCTCGCGCTGGCGATTCCCTTGGTTCGTAGAATTGCTTCCGCCTTTTCGAGATCGCCACTCGCCTCGGCCAGTGCACGCTTGCAATCCATCATGCCCGCGTTGGTCTTCTCGCGGAGGGTCTTGACCAATTGAGGATTAATATCGATAGCCGTTTTCATTGAACGTTAAACGTTGAACGCTTGGCGAGGTCAGGCCGAGACCGCCGCCATGTCCAATTGTTCGCGGATGCGGGCCTCGCCGCTGGCCGAGACAATCGCGTCGACAAGTTTTTGCAAAACAATGCGAATCGCCCGGATCGCGTCGTCATTGCCCGCAATCGGGTAATCGATGATTTCAGGGTCCGCATTCGTGTCCACGATGGCGACAACGGGAATTCCCAGCCGGCGCGCTTCGAGAACCGCGTTTTGTTCGCGCGTCGTGTCGATCACGACCAGCGCTTCCGGCAAATTCGACATCTCGAGGATGCCGTCAAGGTTGCGGCGCAATTTCGCCGCCTCACGATTGAGCGCGGCCAATTCCTGTTTGCCCATCTTTTTGTACTCGGGCGATTTTTCGATCTCTTCGATATATTTTAACCGGCCGATACTCTTGCGGATCGTCGCCAGATTGGTCAGCGTGCCGCCCAGCCAGCGCTGGTTCACGTAGAACTGTCCGCAAGCAATGGCCGCTTCTTTTACCGCCTCTTGCGCTTGTTTTTTGCAGCCGACGAAAAGAATCTTGCCACCCCGCCGCGTTACCTCCTGCAAAAACTCCGTCGCGCGATGCAATTGCTGCACGGTTACATCGAGATTGATGATGTAAATCTGGTTTCGCTGTTCGAAGATGTAAGGCTTCATCTTCGGGTTCCAGCGCTTGGTCTGGTGACCGAAATGTACGCCCGCTTCAAGAAGCTCGGGCACTAATTCTGTAGTACTTGCCATAAGAGAAATCGCGCCGCCGAGAGCTCGGAACAGCGAGCGGGGAAGATGCTATGCCACCGCGGTAAAGGCAACTGGAATTTCATGAATTTGATTCTGATTTTCGCTCTGCGAACCGCGCCAAAATCCAGCAAAAATCGGAAAGACGATTGAGATAGCGGAGAATTTCGGCATTGAAACTCTTATCGCTCGCCAGGGCCGCGACCGAACGCTCGGCGTGGCGGCAAGTGGTTCGCGCCAGATCGAGCCCGGCCGAGACCGAGTTGCCTCCGGGAATCACCCAGTCTTTCGGGTAAAGCGACTTGTCTTTTTCAAGATCGACAATCACGTCGGTGAGCCGATCGACCATTGCCGTGCTCGTGAGTTTGAATCCGTCCTTAAGATAACGATCGATATCCTCGCGCGCGGTCGCGAGCTCGCCCATCACTACAATCAGATCTTTTTGCGCCGCAAGAATTTGTTCCGAAACGAATGAATCGTCGGAAAGCGAGCGAGCCAAACCGAGCGCTGCGCTGATTTCATCCACGCAACCATAGGCCGCGACACGTGGATCGGTCTTGGAAACGCGGCGACCGTACATGAGCGATGTCTCGCCCTGATCGCCCGTTTTCGTGACGATCGACATGTCGATCTAACCGCGCCAGCGCGTTACCCGATCGCTGGTTGCGGCTCCGGCTCTTCGGCCAGAGCGGCCCCGATCGGCTCGCCTTTCTCGACGAGCTTGATCTCGCGATGCTGAGGGAAACCGGTGCCGGCGGGAATCAAGTGACCCATGATCACGTTTTCCTTAAAGCCGCGCAGTCGGTCTACTTTGCCAAGCGTCGCCGCTTCGGTAAGCACCCGTGTCGTGTCCTGGAATGATGCCGCCGAGATAAAGCTGTCCGTCTCGAGCGAAGCCTTGGTGATTCCGAGCAGCACCGGCGTTGCTTCCGCCGGTTTGCCGCCTTGTTCGACCACACGACTATTTTCCGCTTCGAAGTCGAGTCGATCGACTTGATCGCCCCAGAGCAACGACGTGTCGCCCGGATCGGTGATCTTCACCTTGCGCAGCATTTGCCGCACGATGATTTCGATGTGCTTGTCGTTAATCTCGACGCCTTGGAGTCGATAAACTTCCTGCACTTCGTTGACGAGGTGTTCCTGTAAATCCTGCGGCCCGCACACTTCAAGAATTTCATGCGGCACCACCGGACCCTCGGTCAACTGCTGGCCCTTCTTCACGAAGTCGCCTTTGAAAACGATGATGTGCTTGGTCAACGGAATGAGATGCTCTTCCTCCGCACCCGTTTCCGGATCCTTCAGGATCAAGCGGCGCTTACCGCGAGCCGTCCCGCCCATCTCGACAATGCCGTCGATCTTCGCGATCTCAGCCGCGTCTTTCGGACGCCGCGCCTCAAATAATTCCGCCACGCGCGGCAGACCACCGGTAATATCCTTGGTCTTCGCCACTTTTCGCGGTGTCTTCGCCAGCAACGCTCCCGCGCGCACCTTTTGTCCTTCTTCGACAATGACGTGCGCACCGGCCGGGATTGAGTAATTCGCGACCACTTCTTTCTTGTCCCCGACGATCACGATCTGCGGATGCAAATCTTCCTTGTGCTCGATAATGACCGTGCCCATCAAGCCGGTTGCTTCATCGACATCGCGCTTGATCGTGACACCCGCGATCATGTCGCGGAATTCGATCTTGCCGCTCTTGTCGGTGAGGATCGGGACGTTGTACGGGTCCCATTGCACGAAAGTTTCGGCCTTCTTCACCTGCGCTCCGTCGGGTTTCGAGATAACCGAACCGATGACAACGTTGTAGCGTTCAAGCTCGCGCCCTTCGGCGTTGTGCACGCTGATCGAGCCGTTTTTGTTCAACACAATCCAGCTGCCGTCGAGCGCTTGCACAGTCCGTAGATCGTTGAATTGAAGCTTGCCGTCGTTCTTCGCCTTGATGATTGGCTGCTTGAAGGTCTGGCTGGCCGTTCCGCCGATGTGGAACGTCCGCATGGTCAACTGCGTGCCAGGCTCGCCGATGGATTGCGCGGCGATGATGCCGACTGCTTCGCCGAGTTTCACAAACTGGCCGGTGGCCAGGTTGCGTCCGTAGCACTGCGCACAGACACCGCGTCCGCACTCGCAAGTCAGCACCGAGCGAATTTTCAATTGCTCGACTCCGATGCGTTGCAGATCGATCGCGATTTTTTCGTCGATCAGCTGATTGGCTTTGACGATCTTTTTCTTTTTCTCGAGCGGATCGACCACCGTTTCGCAACTGACGCGTCCGATGATGCGAGTCGCAAGATCGACAACTTCTTCGTCGCCTTCGTAGATTGGTCGCACGGCAATGCCGTTGACCGTGCCGCAATCCATCTCGTTGATGATGACATCCTGCGATGCGTCCACGAGCTTGCGTGTCAGATAACCTGAGTCGGCGGTCTTGAGCGCGGTATCGGCCAAACCTTTGCGTGCGCCGTGAGTGGAAATGAAATATTCCAGAACGCTCAGACCTTCCCGGAAATTCGACGTGATCGGACGCTCGATAATTTCACCGGACGGTTTCGCCATCAAACCACGCATGCCGGCGAGCTGCCGCACCTGCTGGCGATTGCCACGCGCACCGGAATCCACCATCAAGTAGACCGGATTCAGCTCCTTGCGGCCCTCGTTGTGTTCGAGAGTGCGGAACATGACGCTGGAAATTTCGTCACCGGCATGTGTCCAGATGTCGATGATCTTGTTGTAGCGCTCGCCGTCCGTGATGATGCCTTTGCGATATTGTTGCTCGACCTGCTTGATCGACTTGTAGGCGTTATCCAGCTCAGTCTGCTTCTCTTTCGGAATAATCATGTCCGAAATACCGATCGAGATACCGGCACGTGTCGCCTCGGTGAACCCGAGCTCTTTTAGTTTATCGAGCGTTTCGACAGTCGCCTGCGGTCCGGCCACCTGATAGCAGCGCCAGATAATATCGCTGAGCTGTTTCTTGCCCGCGGCTTTGTTAAAGAATCCAAGCCCCTTCGGCCAGATCTCATTAAAGATCACGCGGCCGGCGGTCGTCTCGATCGTCCTTGTATCCGCATTCCCGTAAATTGTCTGCTGACCAAAATCAGGATTTTTGAGTCGAACGCGATCATGCGTTTTGACGGAGCCTTCGCTCATGGCGAACTCGACTTCGACCGCGTTATCAAAAAGCGGCAGATGCTTCTCGTCGCGCTTGGCGCGCGGATTTTGCGTCATGTAATAGCAGCCGAGCGTGATGTCCTGCGACGGTGTCGTAATTGGCTTGCCGCTCGACGGTGAGAAAATGTTGTTCGGAGCAAGCATGAGCATGCGCGCTTCCATTTGCGCCTCGACCGACAGTGGCACGTGCACGGCCATCTGGTCGCCATCGAAGTCCGCGTTATAAGCGGTGCAAACGAGCGGGTGGATGCGGATCGCTTCGCCTTCGATGAGCTGGGGCTCGAATGCTTGGATCGACAATCGATGCAGCGTCGGCGCGCGGTTAAGCAACACTGGATGCCCACGCGTCACTTCATCGAGAATGTCCCAGACCTCCGGCGTTTGCCGCTCGATCATCTTTTTCGCGCTCCGCACGGTGTGCACATAACCGAGATCTTTCAGACGCCGGATGATGAATGGTTCGAACAAAACCAGCGCCATTTTCTTCGGCAGACCGCACTGATGCAGTTTCAGCTCGGGCCCGATCACAATGACCGAACGGCCCGAGTAATCGACGCGTTTGCCGAGCAGGTTCTGGCGGAAACGTCCGCCCTTGCCCTTGAGCATGTCGCTCAACGATTTGAGCGGGCGATTGCCGGCGCCAGTGACGGCGCGGCCGTGGCGACCGTTGTCGAACAACGCATCGACCGCTTCCTGCAACATTCGCTTTTCGTTGCGGATAATGACGTCAGGCGTTTTGAGTTGGAGAAGATTCTTGAGCCGGTTATTACGGTTAATAACACGGCGATAAAGATCGTTTAAGTCGCTGGTCGCAAATCGACCGCCCTCTAGCGGAACGAGCGGGCGAAGATCCGGCGGGATCACGGGGAGCACATCGAGAATCATCCAATCGGGGCGCGCGTGTGAGGAACTGAAACCTCCAACAAGCTTGAGGCGCTTAGCCAACTTCTTCCGAATCTGTTTGCTCTTTGTCGCGCCCATCGCTTTCTCGAGCTCTTTGTTGAGCTTGTTGAGATCGATCTCGCTCAAAAGTTTCTTAATCGCCTCTGCGCCCATGCCGGCGACGAAATCCTCGCCGTATTGTTCCTGCGCTTCGCGATACTCAACTTCGTTCAGCAGCTGGCTTCTTGTTAAAGGCGTCTTGCCCGGATCGATGACGATGTAGTCTTCGTAGTAAATCACGCGCTCCAGTTGTCGCGCACTCATGTCGAGCATGAGGCCGATGCGTGACGGCATGCACTTGTAGAACCAAATGTGCGACACCGGCACGGCCAATTCGATATGACCCATGCGCTCACGACGCACTCGTGCGAGCGTTACTTCCACGCCGCAACGATCGCAGATCACGCCCTTGTGCTTGATGCGCTTGTATTTTCCGCACGAACATTCCCAATCGCGCGTCGGTCCGAAAATTCGCTCGCAGAATAATCCTCCCTTTTCCGGCTTGAAGGTCCGGTAATTGATCGTCTCGGGGTTTTTGACTTCGCCTTTGCTCCAAGAGCGCATCGTGTCGCTCGACGCGACACCGATCGCGACCTGATCAAAACCCACGGGCCGTTCTTCGCCCACTAACTCACGCCAGGAATGTTCGTTCATGATTTTCTAATGTGATTGTCGATCTAAAATTTGTTAGGCCACATCGAAGACACTTTGCGGCGCCTGGCCGCCGACTTTGACGTCGAGGCCGAGGCTCTGCATTTCTTTGATGAGGACGTTGAAAGATTCCGGAGTTCCCGCCTCGAGCGAGTTGTCGCCTTTGACGATCGACTCGTAGATACGTGTGCGGCCCTGGACGTCGTCGGACTTCACCGTGAGCAGTTCCTGCAAGGTGTAAGCCGCGCCGTAAGCTTCGAGCGCCCAGACTTCCATCTCGCCGAAACGCTGACCGCCGTATTGCGCTTTTCCGCCAAGCGGCTGTTGCGTGACGAGCGAATATGGACCAACCGCGCGCGCGTGAATTTTGTCAGCCACGAGGTGACCGAGTTTCATCATATAGATGTAACCGACCACGACTTCCTGATCGAAAGTGTCTCCCGTGCGTCCGTCATACAGGCGCGCTTTGCCGCTTTCCTGGACCCAGGAGAAGCCGGGTTTCTTTTTCGCGTCGTTGAGATAACTGCGAATCTTCTTCTCGTCGATACCATCGAAGACTGGCGTGGCGACTTTGAATCCGAGCGCTTTGGCGGCAACGCCAAGATGCGTCTCAAGAACCTGGCCGACGTTCATTCGACTCGGCACGCCTAACGGATTGAGCACGATCTCAACCGGAGTGCCGTCGGCGAGGAAAGGCATATCTTCTTCCGCGACAATGCGCGCGACCACGCCCTTGTTGCCGTGACGGCCGGCCATTTTATCGCCGACGGAGAGTTTGCGCTTGCTTGCGATGTAAACTTTGACCTGCTTGATAATGCCGGGATCGATATCGTCGCCGCTTTCCACTCGGTCCATGGCGCGCTCACGCTCGAGCTCCAGCTCGGCAAACTTGTGTTCGTACGACTGGATGATTTCGCGAATCTTGTTACGAATCGGGCTTGGATCGATCTCGATGTGATCGTGCACCATGGCCAGTTTGCGCAGCAGGGTCTTGGTAATCTTGCGATTGGCTGGAATGATGATCTCGCCGGTCTCGGCATTGACCACATCCAGCGGAATCTTTTCGCCGAGCAGAATATTTGAGAGCGAGTCGGTCAATTGCTCGGTCAACTCATCACGCTTCTTGCGATGCTCTTCTGTAATTGCCTTGAGCTGCTTCTTGGTTTCGGTCGGCGTCAATTTTTCCCGCGAAACTTCGCGGCGTGAAGAAACCTTCACGTCCATGACGATGCCATAAGTACCGGACGGAACGGTCAGCGATGTGTCCTTCACATCGGCGGCTTTCTCGCCGAAAATCGCGCGCAACAGGCGCTCTTCGGGCGCAAGTTCCGTTTCGCTCTTCGGTGTAATCTTGCCGACGAGAATGTCGCCCGGCTTTACCTCCGCGCCGACGCGTACCACGCCATCGGTGCCAAGATTACGGAGGGCCTCTTCGCTAACATTCGGGATATCGCGCGTGATTTCCTCAGGTCCGAGCTTCGTGTCACGAGCGCCGATCTCGAACTCATCGATGTGAATCGACGTGTAAATGTCCTCCTTCACGACCTTCTCCGAGATCATGATGGCGTCCTCAAAGTTGTAACCGTTCCACGGCATGAAGGCGACGAGTACGTTTCGGCCGAGCGCGAGCTCGCCTTGGTCGGTGTTCGGACCGTCGGCAATTACCTGGCCCTTCTTCACGTGCTGGCCCCTGTGCACAATTGGCTTTTGATTCACGCACGTGCCCGCGTTCGAGCGCATGAATTTCCGCAATTCATAAATGTGAATACCGGCTTCGACATCCGTCTTGAGTTTCTTGCGCCCTTCTGGCATGTGCCCGTCTTTGGTCACCACGATTTGATCAGCGGTGACCGAGGCTACCTTGCCACTGTCGATCGCAATCAAGACGGCATGCGAATCACGCGCCACTTTCCCCTCGAGGCCCGTGCCGACGAATGGCGCCTCGGAAACAATTAACGGCACGCCCTGACGTTGCATGTTTGAACCCATCAAGGCGCGGTTCGCATCGTCGTGTTCGAGAAATGGAATCAATCCAGCCGCCACAGAAACAAGCTGCTTGGGCGATACATCCATGTAGTGGACCTTCGACGGCTCAACCTCCAAAAAGTCGCCGCGATAACGGACAGAAACTTTTTCGCCGGTAAAGTGGCCACGCCCATCGACCGCGGCGTTGGCTTGCGCGACGAGATAATTTTCTTCCCGGTCTCCGGTAAGATAATCAATCGCGTCGGTCACGCGTCCCTTTTCGACCTTGCGATAAGGCGTCTCGATAAAACCGAATTCGTTGATGCGCGCGAAAGTCGACATCGAGCTGATGAGGCCAATGTTCGGGCCTTCCGGCGTCTCGATCGGACAAATGCGACCGTAATGCGATGGATGCACGTCCCGCACCTCGAATCCGGCGCGATCGCGAGATAGACCGCCCGGCCCAAGGGCCGACAAACGGCGTTTGTGCGTCAACTCGGCCAGCGGATTCGTCTGATCCATGAACTGCGAAAGCTGCGAGCGTCCGAAGAAATCTCGGATCACCGCGCTGAGCGCTTTCGGGTTGATCAACTTTTGTGGCGTCATGCCGTCGACGTTGATGTCGAACAAGGTCATGCGCTCCTTCACCAGTCGTTCCGTGCGCGCCAGGCCGACACGGCATTGATTGGCGAGCAATTCGCCGACAGTACGAACACGCCGGCTGCCGAGATGATCGATGTCATCCAGTGTGCCCTCGCCCCGGCGCAGGTTGATCAGATACTTGATCGCGGCGATGAAATCCTTATCGGTCAAAATCCGCTCGGTAAGATCGACATCGATCCCGAGCTTCTGATTGATCTTGTAACGACCGACCCGTCCGAGATCGTATTTCTTCGGATCGAAAAAGAGTCGCTTCAGCAATGCGCGGGCGTTCGCCACGGTTGGCGGATCCCCGGGTCGCAAACGGCGATAAATGTCTTTGAGCGCTTCTTCCTGATCGTGCGCCGGATCTTTCCTGAGCGCTTTGACCACCGTGTCGTCATTCGAGATATCGATGACTTTTACTTCCTTAATTCCCAAAGCCATGATCTGGCGAATCGTGGCAAGAGTCAGCGGCTCGAATGCTCGCGCGACCGTCGCTTCGCCGTCGCGCACTTCCGCGGTCAACACTTTGGTGGCGAGCTTTTCTTCGTCGAGCTTCTCGCTCAATTTCAAGGTCTCGATGTTGTAAAAGAGTTTGATTACCTCTTCGTCGGAGCCATACCCGAGAGCGCGAAGGAAAGTCGTAGCCAGGAATTTGCGGCGGCGTTTGCGCCGATCGAGATAGATGTAAAGCAAGTCGGCCGTATCGAATTGCACTTCGATCCAGGAGCCGCGATCCGGAATGATCCGGAAGCTATAAAGCACTTTGCCATTGAGGTGAATGCTCGATTCAAAGGCGATTCCCGGCGACCGGTGTAATTGCGAAACAACCACTCGCTCAGCGCCGTTGATCACGAACGTGCCCTGTGGCGTCATGAGCGGGATTTCGCCCATGTAAACTTTCTCTTCCTTGGTTCCGCGCTCTTCGCGCAATTGGAACGTGACGTGAAGCGGCGCGCTGTAGGTTTGACCTTCGCGTTGCGCTTCCAGCGCACTCAACTTCGGTTCGCCAATCTCGTAGTGGCTAAAATCGAGAACGGCCTTTTCGTCGTAACTCTCGATCGGGAAAACCTCTTTGAAGACCGCTTGCAGTCCGTAATTCTTCCGCTTGGCCAACGAAACGTCCTTCTGCAGAAAATCGACGTAAGAGTTGAGTTGAACCTCAATCAGATTTGGAGGCTCGATGGCCTCTTTAATGCTGCCGAAATGAATACGTTCTGCCCGATCTGACATAAATTATTCCTTCTCCAAGCTGGAACTCGCGCCGCTGGTGAGGACAGCTCGAGGACTTCCGGGGTGTTTTACGGCCTTAGCCGTGTGCGAAGACGACAAAAATGGCAGCGAATCGGCGGCCTGTCAAATTGACCTCCACCGTTCCGTTGCCTGACTAAAATGTTTCCGTCGTCCGCGCGGTTAAAAATAAACCTGCCTATTCTCTACCTTTAACAAAGATAATCTCTGCCACGAGTTCCGCCCGCGCGCAAGAAAAAAAATCTTCGCGCGATTCGATTGTCGATCTTTCATGCAAGATCGACAATCAACCTCGCGTGCAAAATTGATTACTTAATTTCGACCTTCGCCCCAGCCGCTTCGATCTTTTTCTTGATCTCGTCGGCTTCCGCTTTGGTCACGCCTTCCTTGATTGTCTTGGGAGCGCCTTCCACCAGCGCCTTCGCCTCAGCCAACCCGAGTCCCGGAACGGCCCCGCGAACTTCCTTGATCACACCGATCTTGTTCGCGCCCATTTCTTTCAGGATAACTTCAAAGGTTGTCTTTTCTTCAGCCGCTGGAGCCGCTGCGCCACCACCCGCCGCGGGAGCTGCCGCCACCGCCACCGGAGCAGCCGCACTCACGCCCCACTTCTCTTCGAGTTGTTTTACCAATCCAGCAATCTCGAGAACGGTCAGGCCGCTGAGTTGCTCCACGATTTTGTTTGTGTCTGCCATTTTGTTTTCCTCCAATTGCCGCGCACGGAAGCTTCCGCGCAATTAAGACCGACAGCCATCGGTCCGGACAGTTTTAGTTTTGTTGCTCGCCCGCCACTTACGACGCGACGAAATTCTTTATCCGCCGCCCTCCGGAGTTGGTTGTTCCCCTTTCGGCGGCTCGGCCGCCGGGGCGCTTTCCGAACCTGCTTCGACTTTCGTCGCTTCCGCTGCCGGGGTTTCCACGACCGTTTCTTTCACGGGTTCTGCAGCCGGCGCTTCAGGAGGCGCCGCCTTTTCCGGCTCCGCCGGCATTGTGCTCGCCTTTGCGTTTAACAATCTCGCAAACGCCGAACCAGGTTCGTTCAATACACGAACCAGCTTCGTTGCGGGCGACAAAAGCAAGCCAAGCAATTGCCCCAATAAAATTTCACGCGACGGCAATTCCGCCAGCGTCTCGACTTCTTGCGTCGATAGAAGCGCTTTGTCGACCACGCCGATCTTTAGCGCGGCGATCTTAAATTCCTTCGCAAACAACTTTAGAATCTTCGCGACCGGAGCGACATCCTTCTCGCCGGTAACGACCGCGGTTTGCCCGGTCAACTTGTCCGCCACATCCGGAAGACCCGAGTCGCTCATCGCGCGTTTCAAAAAGCTGTTTTTGACGACGTGCAGTTCTGCGCCAGTCCCCGCGAGGCGATTGCGAAGGTCCGCGAAATGCGCAACGTTCATGCGCTGATAATCAGCCACCAGCACAAAGGGCGAGCGATTCAGCTTTTTGGAAAGATCGGAAACGATATTGGCTTTCTCAGGTCTCATATTGTCGATCTTTCACTACACGCTGAGATATGGCGCGGGATCAACGTGGATCCCCGGTGACATTGTCGCGCTCAGCGTCATGCCCTCCACATAACGTCCCTTCGCCGTGGCCGGACGCGCGCGCACCACCGCCTCGATCACAGCGTTCCCATTTTCCACGAGCGCTTTTTCTTCGAAGGAAAATTTTCCCACCGGCACCGCGACATTGCCATTCTTATCCAGCTTGAACTCCACACGGCCGGCTTTGACTTCCTGCACGGCCTTGGCCGTGTCGTCCGTCACCGTGCCGGTCTTCGGGTTCGGCATCAATCCGCGCGGACCGAGGACCTTGCCCAGTTTACGGACTTCCGCCATGGCCGCAGGCGTTGCAACTGCGACGTCAAAATCTTGAAAGCCTTCCTGCACTTTCTGAATCAAGTCCTTGAAGCCGACATGTTCGGCGCCTGCTTCCTTGGCCGCTTTCGCTGCAGCCCCTTCCGCGAATACTAAAACGCGCACTTGTTTGCCACTTCCGTGCGGAAGCGGACACGTCCCGCGCACCATTTGATCTGATTGTTTTGGATCGACCCCCAGTCGGAATGAAACCGTTACCGTTTGGTCAAATTTCGTAGGCGGGAACTTCTTCAAGGTCGCGACCGCGTCATTGAGATTGTACGGTTTCGAGCGATCTACCTGCTCGGCGGCGGCGCGATAACGTTTGCTGCGTTTTTGTTGCATGGCTTGGTGCAGTTCAACCGCCCCGTTTCGTTAGAATTGAGGCTCCTGCTCAAATTTAGCCGCCGAAAGATTCAGCGGGACGACGAAGCTAGAGGCTTTTTTAGGATTGTCAAAACCAAGTTCATCCTGGTAAAAATAGCGGTTATGAAGATTCAACCTCATTATAGATTATCCATAGCCGCTGCCGCCCTCTTCGGTTTATCAACTCTTGCCTCCGCCCGCCCGATGGACTTCAACGAAGTCTCCCTCCTCGTCCGCGTGCGCGAGCCTGAATCGTCGATCACACAGGAAGTGCAACAGCGAAAATTGGTGCACAGCCTGACACCTCAACAGGAAAACACCCTCAAGTCGCAAGGCGCGAGCGATTCGCTCATTCGATCCTTGCGTGATTCGAACGCGGTCGTCTCGAAGGAAGAAGCGGCCGCATTTGAAAGCCAGCGCGATCAGCAGACCAAAGCGCGAATCGCGAAGGATGCCGACGAATCGAACGCTGCCGAAAGCGTCCGCGTGTTCGATGTAGCGCTCGGACATCCGATTAATCTCAGTCAATGGGGCGGCGCCGATTACGAGCTCGCCTTTTATTCCTATCGTTGCGCGGGCGAAGACATCTTCGAACCAGCGCTAATCGATAATGTGCGCACGATGACTACTGTCTATCGCAGCATCACCGACAAATCGGAGAGCGAAGCATTCGCCGGCAATTCGTTTCGACGCCAAAGGTTTTTGTCGGTTGATAACGACGGTCATCGCTTCACCCCTTACGACGGGCGCCGCGACCTGAAAGACGATCGCTTCGATTTCCGCGACACGGTGTCGGTCAGTTCCTACGCCACTTCTCGCCCATTGGCGATCGATTGGAGCAGCCCGGTCGTGATCAAGGGCGTGCCCTACGCGCTCTACCCGGTTTATTCCGCGGGCGGCGTTTCGCTGTATTACATCAGCGGAAACAGCACTTCCGTCCGACTCGCTGTCAGCACGGTAAGAATGTAACCAGACCCCGGTCCGTTCGGTGAACGCGTTTGCGGTCCTAATCCGCAAACGCGGACATCGACAGATCGTCGTCTGGCGCGGCCGCGGTCTTTGGCGTTGCCGGGCCGTTGCGGATAATCTTCCCGTCCTTCATCACAAAGGAAACATGTTCGGTCGCGGTAATGTCCGCAGTCGGATCGCCCGGCATAGCAACGATGTCGGCAAGCTTCCCTTTCTCCAACGTGCCCACTTTTTGCGCGATTCCGAAAAGGTCGGCGTCATTTGAAGTGCCAGCTTTCAACGCATCAATCGGAGCCATCCCAAGATCGACCATCAATTTGAATTCCTTCGCGTTCTGACCATGCGGAAACACGGCCGCGTCCGTGCCCAACGAAATTTTCACGCCTATTTTTACCGCATTTCGGAACATGTCCGATCGCGCGGCCGCCGCCGCTCGCGCCTTTGCCTGAAGCGCCGGCGGGTAATTGTCGATCTTGGCCATGATCCATTCGGTCGCCATCAACGTCGGCGTCAGATAAGTCCCTTTGTTCTTCATCAACGTCAGCGTTTCCGGTTTCAAAAACGAGCCATGCTCGATCGAATCGACTCCCGCCTCGATCGCTTCGCGCCCGGCCTGGTCGCCATGGCAATGCACCGCTACTTTTTTGCGCAGCCGATGCGTTTCATCAACCAACGCCGCCATCTCCACGGGCGTAAATTGCGGAGTGTCCACTTCATCGGCCAACGAGAGGACGCCGCCGGAAACGGCTGCCTTGATTACATCCGCCCCATTCTTCACTTCGAATCGCACCGCCTTGCGGATTTCGTCCGGCCCGTCGGCGATCCCTTCGCTCGCATCCGGTTCGCGCCCGAACAAAAGATCGCGAAATCCACTGGTTGGATCGAAATGCCCGCCGGTTGCGCCGACTCCCTTTGTCGCGACGAGCATCCGCGGCCCAACGACGACTCCCTTGTTGATTGAGTTGCGCAACGCGACATCGACAAATTCGCGACTGCCGACGAAGCGACTTCCGAGATCGCGCACCGTCGTAAAGCCCGCTTCGAGCGTGGCACGAGCGTAAACCGTCGCCTTGATCGCCTGTTCCGAAACATTCAGATCGAGTTCCTTTAGTCGGCGCTCGTTATAGTTGCCTGAGAAATCGAGAGTGAGGTGCGTGTGCGCGTCCATGAATCCAGGTGAAAGAGTCACGTCGCCCAAATCGATGACCTGCGCGCCATTTGGAATCGGCAGATTACTGGCAACATCGACAATCTTATCGCCCTGCACGATGACGACGCCGTTCGGCAGAAGCGCTTTCGATTTCCCGTCGAACAAGCGCGCCGCCTTCAGCGCGATCACCTGATCGGCAGCGGTCGCCGCCATTGTGGAAAAGAAGAAGGTTAGAAGAACACGAGGAAGAATTCGCATCCTGCCGGTTTAGAAACTATCCGCCGCACAGGCAAGGAAGAACGTCCTTGTTTCAATTGATGCGCTTCGATTCAATCGCCACAATGAAACCTCGACCACTCGGCTGCCTGGTGCTGTTCGCTGTCATTTTTGGCTTGCTTGCGCTGAGAATTTTCGCGCAAACGCCGCCGCCCGCCGCATCGCCCTCACCCAAAGAATCGCCGCCGCCTGTCGCCGACTACGATTTGCGCTGGGGCGTGAAGATCCCGATGCGCGACAAGGTCGAGCTCAACGCCACGTTGTATCTTCCAAAGTCTGGCGGAAAAACGCCGGTCATCTTCACCCTTACGCCTTACATCTCCGACTCGTATCACGCGCGTGCCGCCTATTTTGCTTCGCGCGGCTACGGCTTTGCCCTTGTCGATGTCCGCGGTCGCGGAAATTCCGGTGGTGAATTCGAGCCGTTTGCGCAAGAACCGCGCGACGGTCACGACGTCGTCGAGTGGCTCGCCCAGCAACCATACTGTGACGGCAAGGTTACGATGTGGGGCGGGTCATATGCCGGATTCGATCAATGGGCGACCGCGAAAGAATTTCCGCCGCATCTCGCCACCATTGTTCCCGCCGCATCTGCACATCCTCCACTCGATTATCCTTCGCTCAATAACGTCGGCGAAAATTATGACGTGCAATGGTTCACGTTCACGAGCGGCAGGGGCGG
>Ga0209526_10000015_pt1 | contig 92306 bp, 94 predicted proteins | sample JacPinW_OM2H0_M1_FD_188566 | JGI IMG/M metagenome (GOLD analysis project Ga0209526, IMG submission 188566) | Forest soil microbial communities from Algoma, Ontario, Canada - Jack Pine, Ontario site 1_JW_OM2H0_M1 (SPAdes) (version 2) | ecosystem: Environmental > Terrestrial > Soil > Boreal... | reverse complement strand
TTGGGGAAAGCGGACGGGCGACAACATTCCGAAAGCAATTGCGTTTTACGAGCAGGCGATCGCGCGCGATCCAAATTATGCGCTGGCTTACGCCGGTCTATCGAGCGCCTACATTCTGGCGCCCTTTTACGCTGGCGCGGACCGGCGTGAGGCGGGTTCGAAAGCGAAAGAAGCGGCCCTCAAAGCTCTCCGCCTTGATCCCAATCTCGCCGAAGCGCACACCGCGCTCGGCAAAGTGCTCTTCTTTGGCGAAATCGATTTGGCCGGAGCCATGCGCGAATACAAACGAGCGATCGAGCTCAAGCCGAACGACGCAGACGCGCATCATTGGTATGGTAACGACACGCTGCCCGCGCTAGGACAATTCGAGGAAGCCATTGTCGAGGGCAGGCGCTCGGTCGAGTTAGACCCGTTGTCGGTGGTGATTAACGCGGACTTGGGCGTGACCTTCTTCTACGCCCACCGCTACGACGAGTCTGCGAAGCAATTGCGAAAGACGCTCGAGATCGATCCAACATCCTTCTACACGCACTATAATCTCGGCATTATTCTTCAAGCAACGGGCGATCTGTCCGGCGCGATTGCCGAATACGGAAAGGCAAAACAATTAGGCGACAACACGTATGTGTCGACGCTTTACGCTCAGGCTAAAGCTCACGCTGGTGACAAGGATGCCGCGCGGCGAATGCTGAGCGATCTCGATAAAATGAGTCAGCAGCGTGAGGTCGTCGGCTACTGGCGCGCTTTGCTTTATCTCAGCCTGAACAATAAAGATGAAGCCCTGCGCTGGCTCGAACAGGGTTACAAGGAACGCGACGGCTCCAACATCAGCTCGATCAAAGTCGATCCGCTCCTCAATTCGTTGCACGGCGATCCGCGTTTCGAAGCGCTTGTGCAAAAGGTCGTTGCGCCGAAAACACAGTAGTGAACACGCGCGAGCGGGAGCCACGCGGGTAGGCGGTAACGCAGCGACGGGTAGCTGGCAAGAGTGCGGGAGCACGAATGACCAAGAGTTAGGATGCAAACTTCCATGATTTCAGATATTCCTCGGCCTTTGAAGCGAAGCCCCACGACGGGAGAAAAATGAAGATCGACAATTTCTTCGCCGAGCTGAAGCGGCGCAATGTTTACAAGGTTGCAGCCGCTTACATTTTCGCCGGCTGGGCTCTTTCTCAGGGAATCGCGCAAGTGTTTCCGGTCTTCGACATTCCAAACTGGGTGATCCGGTTGATCGTCTTGCTCATCATCGTCGGTTTGCCGATTGCGCTTGTTCTGGCGTGGATGTTCGAGCTGACGCCGCAGGGAATTAAGCGCACCGAAGATGTCGATCTTGCGACGCAGACACGCGCGAAACCTTACGCTTGGATTTACATCGTAATCGTTGGCGCGCTTATATCGATCAGCTTGTTCTTTCTCGGTCGCTACACGGCCCGGAATACTGCCGGTGCGGCTCGCACCGAGTTGCCGGAAAAATCGATCGCCGTGCTGCCGTTCGAAAATCTCAGTGAGGAAAAAGGAAACGCCTATTTTGCCGAAGGTATCCAGGACGAAATTTTGGCCCGGCTGGCGAAGATCGCCGATCTCAAGGTCATCTCGCGCACTTCAACGCAGAAATACAAGAGCGCTCCGGATAATTTGCGCGAAATCGCAAAACAACTTGCCGTGGCAAATATTTTAGAAGGCAGCGTCCAGAAAGCCGCCGATCAGGTGCGTGTGACCGTGCAGTTGATAAATGCCGCGACCGACGCACATCTTTGGGCCGAGACTTACGACCGCAAATTGACCGACATCTTCGCGGTCGAAAGCGAGATCGCGAAAAGCATTGCTGATACGTTGCAAGCGAAGTTGAACCGCTCTGCGGAACATGTGCTCGCGTCGCGCCCGACCGAAAATCCCGAGGCGCATGAGCTTTACCTAAAAGGCCGCTACTTTTGGAATAGACGCACCGCTGAAAATCTGAAGAAAGCGGCCGATTACTTTCAGCAGGCAATCGGAAAGGATCCCAAGTATGCCCTGGCATATTCAGGGCTGGCCGACTGCCATGTGCTGTTGCCGGCTTATGCAGGCCTCGGCAGCACTCCGCGCGACGAATTGCCGAAAGCGGTGGGCGCAGCGCGCAAAGCAGTCGAACTCGATGACACTCTTGCCGAAGCGCACACTTCTCTGGCCAGGGCGCTCGCTTCGAATCTACAACTCTCGCCCGCGACGTCGGAGTTCAATCGTGCCATTGAACTCAATCCCAACTACGCCACGGCGCATCAGTGGTTCGGAGAATGTCTGCAAAGTCAGGGACATGTTGAAGAGGCGCTGGCTGAGGTTAAGCGAGCGCAAGAGCTCGATCCACTCTCGCTCATCATCAACTCGGTCCTGGGATTTGCGTTCGATACTGTCGGGAAAAGCGATGAGGCAATCGCGCAACTGCGCAAAACGATCGAGATCGATCCGAACTTTGCTAACTCATACGGGATGCTAGGCAATGTCCTGGAGCACAAGGGCCAGCTGAAGGAAGCGATCGAAGAGTACAAAAAAAATTATTCGCTAGACGCAGCAGACCCTATCGCCGTTGCTCAGCTCGCGCGCGCGTACTTTCTCGTTGGTAGAAAAGGAGAAGCGCAACAGCTTTGGGATAAACTAAAATCCTTGTCGGAACGACAATATGTTCCGGCTTACTCGATGGCTGTGGTTCAATTAACGTTCGGCAACAAAGACGAAGCCATCCGCTTGCTCGAGAAGAGCTATGAAGATCACGCGCCCTTCGACTCGGCTGATTTAGGCTGGATACTCGTTGACCACCGCCTCGACTCGCTCCGAAGCGATCCACGCTTCAAGAAGCTAATCACGCGCATCTTCTCTGGCGCGCCGCGATGAAGATCGACAACTTCTTCGCCGAGTTGAAGCGGCGCAACGTTTACAAAGTTGCCGTCGCTTATGCTGTCGTCGGCTGGTTGTTAGTCCAAATCACGACGCAGGTTTTTCCAATCTTTGAAATTCCGAATTGGGCCCTCCGACTAATCGTTCTCGCAATCATCATTGGATTTCCAATCGCCTTGGTCATCGCGTGGGCGTTTGAACTGACGCCGGAGGGATTGAAGCGAACCGAGGATGTCGATCTCGTAACGCAAACAGGCAGGAAATCTCACGCCTGGATTTACATCGCGATTGTTGGTGCGCTCTTGTCGGTTGGACTGTTTCTGGTTGGTCGATATGGATTTCGAGGCGCGACTTCGTCAGCGATTAAACTTCCCACCAAATCGATCGCGGTGTTGCCTTTCGAAAATCTAAGCCGCGACCCGGACAATGCTTACTTCGTCGATGGCATTCAGGATGAAATTCTCACGCGGCTGTCAAAGATCAGCGCGCTAAAGGTCATTTCGCGCACCTCGACCATGCGCTACGCCAGTCACCCGCCCAACCTGCGGGAGATCGCGCAACAGCTCGGCGTCGCCAATATTCTCGAAGGCAGCGTGCAGAGAGCAGCCGGTGACGTGCGCGTCAACGTCCAGTTGATCGAAGCAGAGAATGATTCGCATCTGTGGGCTGAAACTTACGATCGCGAGGTGAAGAATATTTTTTCGGTCGAGAGCGAAGTGGCGCAAAACGTGGCTGACGCGCTTCGCGCGCAGCTGTTGCCGGCAGAAACTGCCCGCATCGCAAACGTGCCGACCAAAAATCCCGAGGCCTATGATCTGTTCCTAAAGGCCGAGTATTTTGCCAACCAGATCTATTCGTCTTCCGCGAGAGATCCTGCGGAGACGGCACGAAATGTTGCCGGTCTCTATGAGAAAGCCGTCGGCGTCGATTCTAACTTTGCGTTGGCTTATGCCCGGCTGTCCTATCTGAAAGCGAGACTTTACTGGTATAACACCGATCCCAGTCCGCAAGCGATCGATGCTGCGAGAAAAGCTGCCGAGCGTGCTTTGGAGCTGCAACCCGAATTGCCGGAAGCGCACTTGTCCATGGGTTACGTCCACTACTGGGGGCGTCGCGATTACGACGCCGCGCTCGCTGAATTCGACAAGGCGCGCAAGACTCTACCCAATAGCGCAAATGTTCTGACGGCGATCGCCTTTGTTCATCGTCGACTGGGTAAAATGGAGCAGGCCCTAGACGAGCTGAAACAAGCAGCCGCACTGAATCCGCGCGACAATCTGTTGCCACGCGAAGTCGGCTCTACTTTCGTCTACTTGCGCCGCTACGCCGAAGCTAATTCGGCATACGATCGAGCCCTGGCCATGGTTCCAGACGACTTCGAAACGCAGGTCGCGCGAGTCCAGATGTTGCAGACGAGCGGCGACTTCGATGCCGCCAGCAAGGCGCTAGCGGCGATCCCGCCGGACATTGATCCTGCGGGTTCCATTTCATTCGCGCGATGGCAGCTTGCGCTCGTTAGGCGTCAACCCGATGCGGCGCTGGCGGCGCTGGAGCATGCGTCGGCGTGGCTGCTTAATAGCTGGCCAAATACTCGCGAACCGTTGGCGTTGTTGCGCGCGCAAGCATTGGCGCAGAAAGGTGAGGTCGGCCCGGCGCATGCCGCGTTTCTTGAAGCTCAACAAGCGCTGGAGGGCTTGCTCGATAAGCCGCGCGCACAGGCCGAGGCGCAAAGTGATCTCGCGCTGGTTTATGCTGGATTGGGACAGAAGGATGCCGCGCTGGAGTCAGGACGCCGCGCAACCGAGACCTTACCTTATTCGCGGGATGACATGGTGGGCGGCTATTACCTTGCGCAGCTCGCGATGGTCGAAGCACAAGTTGGCGAGAAGCAATCAGCTCTTAATCACATCGAACAGTTACTGGCCATTCCAGTGGGCCATGTCTTATCCAGAGCTTCGCTCCGCCTCGATCCGGTGTGGGATCCACTGCGCAACGATCCGCGCTTCCAGAAACTCTGCGAAGAGAAACCAAAGTGAAGATCGACAATTTTTTCGCCGAACTGAAGCGACGCAATGTTTATAAGATTGCGGCAGCGTATGCGGTCGTCGGTTGGCTGCTCGTCCAAGTCACGACACAGGTTTTCCCAATCTTTGAAATTCCAAATTGGGCCCTCCGATTAATCGTGCTCGTGATCGTGATCGGATTTCCAATCGCGCTTGTTATGGCGTGGGCTTTTGAACTAACGCCGGAAGGACTGAAGCGAACAGAAGATGTCGATCTTGCGTCGGCGGCGCAACGGCCGCGTCATCGCGCCTGGATTTTTGTGGTCATCATCGCCGGTGCGATGTCGCTTGGTTTGTTTTTTCTCGGACGCTTTACGGCGCCGAACAAACAGAGCGGCGTAAATGAAGTCTCTTCGAAATCCATCGCCGTACTGCCTTTCGTCAACATGAGCTCCGACAAGGAGAACGAATTCTTTGCCGACGGGCTCTCCGAGGAAATCTTGAATTCGCTCGCCCGCATCGATGGGATGCGAGTGGTCGGCCGCACTTCCTCGTTTCAGTTCAAGGGCAAGGCCGAGGATCTGCGCGCGATCGGCCAGAAGCTGGGGGTCGCCAATGTACTCGAGGGCAGTGTGCGGCGTGACGGTGAGCGGTCCCGGATCACGGCGCAGGTCGTCCGCACTTCTGATGGCATCCACTTATGGTCACAGACCTACGATCGCACACTGACGGATACGCTGGCGGTGCAACTAAATATAGCCGAGCAGGTCGCCGGTGTGCTCGACGTGGTGCTGGACGACAAGCAGCGCGAAGAGATGCGCGCCGCCGGGGTGAAGAGTGTGGACGCCTTCATCGACTATCAAAAAGGCCTGAAACTTTACGCCGATGCGCATAACCCCGCCCGAAGCCATAGCGTCATCGACGGTCTGCGGGCCGCGAACAAAGAGTTCGATAAGGCCATCGCGCTGGAGCCGGGTTTTTCCCAGGCCTATTTTGCCGCGGCCGATCTTTACGACCACATCATCCTCGCCGACAACCGGTCGGACGCGGAACGCCGCGATGCGCAACGGCAGGTTTTACATTATCTCGAGCTTGCAGCGGCTAATAGTCACGACGAACAGCAACGACTTCTAACTCTGGTTGACCGACAGTTAGTGGACGAAGACTGGCATGGCCTGGCGGCTCGGATCGATGCCGCCTTGCGTGCGCCGGGATGTAGTGCGCCAGACTGGTTGCCAGTATTTGCGTGTATCTTTGGTTACGGCGATCTAATCGAAGATCTCGGGGCGCGCGTCAGCGTTTGTGATCCGCTCAATGCGGTCAATTTCAATACTCGGGTTCGCGCGGCCTTGGCCGCGGGGAAACCGGAGCGGGCGCTAGCTATTCTGACGGCGGGCGAGAAGGCGAACAGCGGCACGCCGCCGCGAAACGCTTATCGCGTTCAGGCCTTGGTCATGTTGGGACATGTGGACGAAGCCAAGATCGAGCTGTCCAAGTTGGAACCCGCTAGCGAAAACTACTATCGGGCTCGACTTATGTTTGGCCTGGCGACAGGCGAGAGCGCAGCCAGCATCCATGCGGTCCTGCAAGGCGTCGATCGGAGCAAGTCCCTCTACAAAATGTGGAAGATGAACGACGTGGTCGAGGCTGCGCTCATGGGCGATCGCGCAACCGCGAATAGGTTGGCCGCTGAAATCGACACCCAACCCGGCAGCGGCCTGATCCTGGCGGTGATCGCTGCTGACAGCTTATGCGGCGCGCCCTTCGATCTTGAGGCGACACCTCACTTCAAAGCCAGGCTCGCCGAATCGGGTTTGCCCTGGCCGCCTATCCAAGCCTTGAAGCTCCCGCCGCGCCCTGCGCATCCGATCCATGAGTAACAAGGCGTCCTTCTTTTTCGAGTTAAAGCGGCGCAACGTTTACAAGGTGGCGATCACCTACGCGGTAGTCGCGTGGCTGCTCATCCAAGCCGCGTCGATTTTGCTTCCGACGTTTGAAGCGCCGTCCTGGGTGATGAAAGCCTTTGTCGTCTTTCTCGCCTTTGGATTTGTGATTGCGGTGATGATCTCCTGGGCATTCGAAGCGACGCCGGAAGGATTAAAGCGAACGGAAGACGTTCCGCCCGAAGTCGCGGCGAAGCTGCCAACTTGGAGCCCGCGGAAGTTTGCCGCTTTTGTTATTGGCGTCGCCGTCATCGCAGCTGGTCTGCTCGCCTTCAATCTCTGGCGAAACCAAAGTGCTGCGACGCCTCGGAATACTGCCAGTGCGGCTCGCACCGAGGCGGCTACAAAATCAATCGCGGTTCTGCCGTTCGTGAACATGGGTGCGGACAAAAACGACGAGTATTTAAGCGACGGCGTCAGTGAAGAATTGATTACCGCGCTCTCGAAGATCACGGGATTGCAGGTCAAGGCGCGGACTTCGTCGTTCGCATTCAAAGGCAAGAACGAAGACATCCAGAAGATCGGCGAGCTGTTGCACGTGACGCATTTGCTCGAAGGGAGCGTGGCTAAGGCGGGAAACAAATTGCGGATCACTGTGCAGCTTATTCAAGCCGCGGACGGCAATCATCTTTGGTCAGACACCTACGACCGCGAGATGCAGGACATTTTCGCCGTGCGTAGCGAAGTCGCCCAGCAGGTCGCGGAGACATTGAAGGTACGTTTGCTCGGCGAAGAGAAACGCAAGATCGACAAGAAGCCGACAGAAAATCTCGAAGCCTATAATCTTTACCGGCAGGGGCGTTTCTATACCGACAAACTTTCGGAAGAAGGAATGACGAAAGCGGTTCCTCTCTTTCAACAAGCGATCGAGAAAGATCCTCGCTTCGCCTTGGCCTACGCTGGAATGGCGGACAATTACGTAATCGCGGCGGATGCGATTATTCCGCCCCGTGAGGCGTTTTCAAAAGCAAAAGAGGCGGCCCTCAAAGCGATCGAGCTCGACGACTCGTTGGCCGAGGCGCACGCGTCGTTAGGCTTGGTTCATTATCATTACGATTGGGATTGGCCTGCGGCGGAGCAGGAATTGAAACGCGCGATCAGTCTCAATCCGCAATCGGCGCAAAGCTATACTCTCTACACCCATTATCTGGCAGGCATGGGGCGCTACGACGAAGCGAAGAAGTTTGGCGCGCGCGCGCTCGAGCTCGATCCACTTTCCGTTTCCGCACATTGGTTCCTTGGCTGGGGAGCGATCTATGCCGGCCGCAGCGATGAAGCGATCGGGTTTTTTTCGAAGGCACTCGAACTTGATCCGAACAATCCCTGGACGCGGTGGTTTCTAGGTCGAGCCTATCTCTTCAGCGGGAATTCGCCGCGCGCCATCGAGGAAATAGAAACTGGTCTGCGTTTCGGCCCGGACGACCCGCTTGGCCTCGGTTTTGCCGGTTATGTCTATGCGGTTGCCGGTCGGCGGGCCGACGCGTTGAAAATCCTTCGACGCTTAGATGAACTGCAGAAGCGCCGTTTCATTTCGACTATCTCGCGTGTGTATGTTTACGCGGGCCTCGGCGACAAAGACAAAGCTTTCGAGTGGCTGGAGAAGGCGTATCAGGAACGCTCCGACTCGCTCGCGTGGTTCCGTTTCGATCCGGAATCGAAGAGCCTTCGGGCCGATCCGCGCTTCGGCGCATTGATGCGCAAGGTCGGGTTTACTGAGCCGTGACCGCCGACGGGGAATAACGTAAACTCGCCGCGAGAAAAGATGAGAATCGACAACTTCTTCGCTGAGCTGAAACGTCGCAACGTCATCCGTTTCGCGGGGCTTTATCTCGTCGGCGCATGGCTGCTCACCCAGGTCGCGAGCACGGTGCTGCCGATGTTTGGTGCGCCGGATTGGTTGCCGCGCAGCATTGTAATTTTCCTCGTCGTAGGCTTTGTTCCGGCGCTGATCTTTAGTTGGGTTTTCGAATTGACGCCGCAAGGTTTGAAACGGGACGAGGACGTGCCCGTCGACCAATCGATCGCGCCGCAAACGGGACGGCGCATGAACCGCATGATCATCGCCGTGCTTGTGCTCGCGCTCGGATATTTTGTGGTCGACAAATTTGTCCTGGCCCCCCGGCGCGCGCCGGCGCTTGTCGCGGTACGGCCAGCGGCAGAACCCAAACCAGGGGCCAGTCCCAAGTCTGTCGCCGTGCTTGCGTTCGCCAATCTCAGCGACGACAAGGGAAGCGAATATTTTTCCGACGGAATCAGTGAAGAATTGCTGACTGTGCTGCAAAAAATTCCCGGTCTGCACGTTGCGGCGCGGACATCCGCCTTTTCATTCAAAGGTAAGAACGCGACGGCACAGGAAATCGGAGAGAAATTGGGCGTCGCGCATTTGGTCGAGGGGAGCGTGCGTAAAGCCGGCGACGTCGTGCGCATCGCGGCCCGACTCACTCAGGCCAACACGGGTGAAGCGCAATGGTCGGAAAATTACACGCGCAATTTGAAGGATGTCTTCGCCGTCCAAACCGAGATTGCCCAAACTATCGTCGAACAGTTGCGCGGACAGCTCACCGGCGGCGCGGCCAATCCGACAACGAAAGCGGAAATTCAGGCTGAAGTGCGCGCGGCGGAGAAAGGCGGAACGAAAAACGTCGAGGCGCATGAGTCCTATTTGCAGGGCCGTTTTTTTGCGAATCGCCACTCAGAAAAAGAGACAGATCAAGCGCGGGTTGCGTACCAACGCGCGGTGCAGTTGGATCCCAAATTCGCGCTGGCGTGGGCCGGGCTGGCCCAGACTCACGTCTGGGATTGCAACTATGCCACCGAAGGGGGCCAGAAAGGCTTCAACGCTCATCTGGCTGCCGCGCGCGAGGCGGTGGAACGAGCCCTCGCCCTCGAACCAGACTTGCCGGATGCGCTATTCGCGCGAGCGGTGATCCAAACAAATTTCGATTACGACTGGAAAGGCGCGGCCGAGACTTTGCGCAAGGCACTTGCTCTCGCCCCCCAAGATCCCGCGCTGTTGATGGAGGCGGGAAATCTCGCGCTTGCTCGCGACGAAACCACGCAGGCTCTCGATCTTTTCCGCCGTGCGGTCGCGTTGGACCCGGTGAATGCCCAAGCCCGAGCGTATCTCGGGGGCACTCTGTCGGTGCTAGGGCAGCCGCAGGAAGCGCGTGCCGAATACGCACGAGTGATTGAGTTGAATCCGTCAGCCCCGTTTGGCCATGCCGGTGTCGGCCAGACTTATCTTTCGCAGGGTAAATTTGAAGAAGCAGCGACAGCTGCGCAACAGGATGCGGCCGACTGGGCTCGACTTCTCATTGTGAGTTGCGCGCGTTGGGGCCAAAAGCGAATTCCCGAATCCGATGCGGCGCTTGCGGAGTTGATTGCAAAAAATGGCGAAACCGCCGCGTATCAGATTGCCGAAGTTTACGGGTACCGAAATGACAAGGATCGCGCGTTCGAATGGTTGGAACGCGCGCGCCGGCAACGCGACGCCGGTCTGCCCGGTTTGCGCGCAGATACGCTGCTACCGAATCTTCACGGCGACCCGCGTTGGAATGCATTTTTGCGCACGATGGGCCTGGCCGACGACCAATTGAAATGAGCGGTCCGAACAGTAAGCCCGACGCATGAGCTTCTTCGCTGAACTGAAGCGGCGTAATGTTTACAAAGTCGTGATCGCTTACGCGGTCGGATGGTTGCTCGTTCAGATTGCCACCCAGGCATTTCCCATCCTTTGAAGTTCCAAACTGGGCTGTACGGCTGGTGATCGTGTTAGTTGTGATTGGGTTTCCGATCGCGCCGACCGGCCGTGAATTGGAACATAGTCTTGCCAAATAGTTGGAAGATTGCAATAACCGCATCGACCCATGCCGGCCGTCTGCAACAGTAAGTTTCGACGTTTATCGTATGTGACAACGTTAGCAGTTTTTACTGGACGCGTGACCTCGCGACTCTGCCGACCGAAAGTGTTAGCCGTAGCTGTCATCCCCTTTATAGGCTTCGCGTTTCGGTGGCCCTTCTTCCAGCATCCGCTTCCAAAGACTAGCAATTCAGGAACCGGTTTCAAGATCGGCATGTTCAGCTTTGAATATATGCCCGTACAACCATATACGTGGTGCCCACCCACTGTAACCGTAACTAGCGGCGGGTACAAATCGAGCCAACTCGACGTTTTAGCCGAAGATGGTTTTAATATTGTCCAATCGTATAACCATAATTGGAGTGACCAAAATATGGATAGCGTTTTGCAGCTAGTGGCTGCTAACGGACTGCAGATGTTTGTTGAGGCAAAGCAGTACTACGTGCCAAACATAATGATGGTCGCTTGGCCATGGAGCGGCGTTCCGCACGCGGTGCCGCTAGGAACTGGAACGAACGATTATATCGGCGGAAATGTGTGGGGCTCATGTGACTGGAAAGTGCGGCCAAATTACCAAACACTCATAGATAATATTTACTCAAAACCGGCGAACAAAGACACCGTCTGGGGGCATGAGATCACAGAAGAAGCCTCATTTTTTCACTGTTTCAACTATACAAATGTTGCGAGCAACTACTGTGATTCGCAGACTACCGTATCTGTCGAAGTTCCCCCATCGAATGTCTTCCAAGTAATAAAATACTTTCGGAATCGGCTGAATTCGCAAGGCGCTGGCCAACAGAAACTAATTGTGATGGAGGCAAATCATGCAAAAAGCATTCACGACGGCACCGACGATGGTCAAGGCCAGTACAATCCCCAGGATTATTTGCATGGACCGGCCGACGGCCGACCAGACGTTTTCTTTGAAGGCTCTTACAGTCGATTCCCGCAAAACAACTGGTCCAGCGAAGATTACTCAAGTATCAAGCAGAACGGGCCCAACGATAACTGGCATTATCTCGGAGCGTTCAAGTCAATGGATTATGGCTTTCTTCAGGTCCCGGAGGTTCACAAGGTCATCAATGTGGAAGCACAGTATGTTAATGTTATCCATGGGGATGAATCCATTCAGAATGCGAACTGGCTTTGGTTCCAAGCGTACGCCTCGATCATTCACAGAGCCGCTGGAGTTTGGTTCTGGGATTTGGACTCGTCATGGAAACCGGGCGAGAAACCTGGTAACTGGAATCAGTTAGCTGACAGATATGAGTCGCAGCATTTTTCGGCAATGTATCGCTATTTCATTGCCCCACTTGCCAGGGAGATTCGCTATCTTGTCAACAATAATTTCCTGAATACCGACGCAGCATCGGTGCTTCAGACCAAAACCGATCATCCAGACGATCTCTGCATAGTGCCCGACCCCGCAAGCTATGTCCCGTTTGATGCGTCGCATCCGCATGGCACAGAAGAATATGGCATCAGGTACACACTAAGGACAAATGGCCAGGACGTAATAATGATAGCGGTCAATCCCCTCGCGGTACAAATCACTCCGACATTTACGTTTCAAAACATAGCAAATGCGACCGTGGCAAATGCGACGGGTGTCGAGGTGTTGTTCGAAACAAACCAAGATAATCCTGCAAATAGCTCGTACAAAACAACGAGAAGCGGGCGGGTGGATCTCAGTTTAAATTCCGCCCAAACCCGAGCGATTCCGTACGCCGTTGGCACCAGGGGGTTTAGCGATGTCTTCGGACCGCTCGATACCCATGTTTACAAATTTGTTAAGGGTTCTTCAACGGCGCCCAAACCGCTGTGGAATCACCGAGCGTTGAATTGGGACGCGCATGCAAGAGCAGACGGCGATTTGATTGTCGCTTCCAATAGCAAGGATGTGTTCTATCGGGGAACAGACAAGCGCATCTACCATTTCTGGGACGACCATAATCGATGGCACGAAGATGCCTTGAATTACAATGCCCCCGCGAGAGCCGCTAGTAATCTAGTACTAAGCCCTTCTGGAGGCCAGTTATTCTACATTGGTACCGACCAACGAGTCTACGACTACTGGTGGGATGCACCGAACGACAAATGGCAAATGGATGCGTTGGATTACAATGCGCCCCCGAGAGCAGCTAGTAACCTCGTCTTAGATCCTTCTGGGGACAGGGTGTTCTACATTGGCACCGACAAACGAGTTTACAACTACTGGTGGGATGCGCCCAACGACAAATGGCACATGGATGCGTTAAATTACAATGCTCCTGCGCGAGCCGCTAGCAATCTAGTACTAAGCCCTTCTGGAGGCCAGTTATTCTACATTGGTACCGACCAACGAGTGTATGACTACTGGTGGGATGCACCGAACGACAAATGGCAAATGGATGCGTTGGATTACAATGCGCCCGCGAGAGCGGCCAGTAACCTTGTGCTAGATCCTTCTGGGGACAAGGTGTTCTACATTGGTACCGACAAACGAGTTTACAGCTACTGGTGGGATGCGCCCAACGACAAATGGCATATGGATGCGTTGGATTACACTGCGCCCGCGAGGGCGGCCAGTAATCTCGTGCGAAGCCCTTCTGAGGAGAAATTGTTCTATATTGGTACCGACAAACGAGTTTATAGCTACCGATGGGACGCGGCGAACGGCAAATGGCTTATGGATGCGTTGGATTACGCCGCCCCGGCGAACGCTATGGATCACCTCGTTGTGAGTCCATCCGGAGGCCAAGTATTTTTTGTTGGGACCGACAATCGTATTTATAATTTTTGGTGGAATCCCAACGCTAACAAATGGCAACTCGATTGGTTGACTGGATGTGCTCCCGCCTTGGGCATTCACGATCTGGTAATGGATAGGTTTGGCCACCTATACTGCATTGCGGCCGACAATCGGGTGTATACCTTCTATTGGTCACCTGGATAATCAAGAACCCACCCTTTGTTCTCGGTGCCGATCCATCTAAGCCGCATCGATCCGCTGCACGGCGACCCGCGCTTCGAAGCGCTGGTGCAAAATGTAGTTGCGCCAAAAATACAATAGTGAAGATCGACAACTTTTTCGCCGAACTGAAGCGGCGCAATGTTTACAAAGTTGCCGCCGCTTACGCGGTCGTCGCCTGGCTCTTGCTTCAGGCGGCGTCGATTTTCTTTCCAGCTTTCGACGCGCCGCCGTGGGTGATGAAGATATTTATCATCGTCATCATCTTCGGCTTTCCGGTGGCGCTGATTTTTTCGTGGGCGTTTGAGATTACGCCGGAAGGAATCAAACTCGAATCCGAGATCGAGCAGAGCAAATCGATCGCGCGCCGGACCGGGCGAAAGATTGTTGCCGTAACCATCGCGCTTGCTATCGTCGCAGCCGGTCTGTTCGTATATCAGATTCTGCGCACGCCGCCGTCCGTGTTAGCCGACGCGAAGAGGATGCTGGCTCAGGCAGTTCCCGACAAATCAATCGCCGTCCTCCCCTTCGACAATCTCAGTCGCGATCCCGACAACGCTTATTTTTGTGAAGGCGTGCAGGATGAAATCCTCACTCGGTTGGCCAAAGTCGCAGACCTCAAGGTGATTTCGCGCACGTCGACGCAATATTTCAAAAGCACGCCGGACAATCTTCCCCAGATCGCGAAGCAACTTGGGGTGGCCCACATTTTGGAAGGCAGCGTGCAGAAGGCCAGCGATCAAGTCCGGGTGAATGTGCAGTTAATTAATGCGCTGACCGACGCACATCTTTGGGCCGACACCTACGATCGCAAACTGACCGACATTTTTGCGGTCGAAAGCGAGATCGCGAAAAATATTGCCGAAGCGTTGCAGGTGAAGATCACCGGTTCGGAAAAAAATTCGATCGCAAAAACACCGACGGCGAACCCGGAAGCATACGAGCTTTATCTCAAAGGCAGATTTTTTTGGAACAAACGGTCGGGTGTCGATCTTCGAAAAGCGATTGAGTTTTTTAATCAGGCAATCGCAAAAGATCCGAACTACGCGCTGGCATATGCCGGACTGGCCGATTCGTATTTGCTGCTGCCGAATTATGGCGGAGCGGCCACGGCAGACGTCGTCCCACCGGCGCGGGCCGCGGTCACTAAAGCGCTTGAGCTCGACAATTCGTTAGCCGAAGCGCACGCCTCGCTTGGTTTACTCGACACGCTCGATCTTCGTCTTGAACGCGCGATTACGCACCTGGAACGCGCGGTCCAGTTGAAGCCTAACTATGCCACGGGACATCATTGGCTCGGGCTCGGTCATCTCGCGCTCGGCCATTTCGACCAGGCGATCGCGGAAGGGAAACGCGCAGCCGAGCTCGATCCGCTCTCGGTCATCATCAATGCGGATTTGGCGTGGACTTATGCGTCCGCGCACCGGCTCGATGAAGCAGAGGCTCAAGCGCGCAAAACTCTGGAGATCGATCCGCGCTTTTTCCTAGCGCATTATTATCTTGGCGGCGTGCGACAAGCCAAAGGGCAGCTGACCGAGGCGATCTCGGAATTTCGACAAGCGTTCGATCTCAATGGCGATTTTTATTCGCTCGCCATGGTCGGTCAGGCCTATGCGCGCGCGGGAAACAAAGCGGAGGCGCAAAAAATTCTGGCGCGATTAAACGAAGAAGCGAAGTCGCGCCATACGCGTGGGCGCTGCTCTATCTTGGTCTGGGCGACAAAAACCGCGCGCTCGATGAATTGGAGACAGCGTATCAACGAGGCGACACGAATTATCTATTCGTGCTCAAGGTCGATCCATCGTTCGACGATCTGCGCGGCGATCCGCGGTTCGAAGCGATCGTGCAAAAGATTACCCGCGGGAAATAACGACAATGGAACCGGCGGGAGCCGAGAGACATCGACGGGTGGGTCGGGTTCACGACCCAGGCGGAGTGCTGTTGACTGGCGGGGACGCGAGTCAATCAATCCCTTGGATTGTCACCGATCACTGACTTTCTGCTTGCCACGCCGTAGCTTTTAGCGAAGGGCGGGACCGCCGACTTCTGTTCTACGCCTTGTCGTAAACGGCTTTGCCCTTGAACTTCTTTCCGTCCGCGCCTGTCCCGTGCATGGTGACCGTGCGCGATTTGCCGTCTTTGGCGACCTCGATCCTGCCCGACCAAACGACCTTGCCATCCTTCATTGTGGTGATGTCGTTGGTCCGGTCGTTCACGATTTTGTAGGCGGCGGAGCTCCAAGACAGATTTCCTTTCGTCGGATAAGCTTTCCCGTCGAACTTGCCGACCCAAACGCTGTGCGTCGGTTTCCCATCTTTGTCTACGCCCTCGACGGTCACCTTAACTTTGTCTTTCTGCTGCGCGTAAACGACCGTCGTGTTCTTGCCCATCCCCGCCGGGATCTTTGATTTCGCCTCATTGAGCTTCCACGTGCCCATTTGAGGGCTCATCGGTGCTGCCATCTTGGCGGCTTCTTTCTTCGGGGCCGTTGCCTTGGCGCTTTTTGCAGCCGCTGGACTTGCCGCTGGGGCGGCCGTTTTCGCTGCACCAAAACAAAATGTGGCTGCCGTAAACGACAGGGCCACAGCCACTACTGAAATTCGAGTTTTCATCATGCAGCGATTGGGTCAGAAATCCCTTTGACCGTCAATATCAATCAACTTAACCGCGGATAACACGGATAAGAAATCGAGCATCTAGAATTTGGTATTGAGTCTCAAATTCCACGACGGCGGGACGTACTTATCAGATTCTTACCGGTAATCCGTTAGATCCGCGTAATCCGCGGTTGAAAACAGCATTGACGGCAAATCCGAAGCCGGTCTTGATCAGCCGTAGAGCTGTCACGCCGGAAATATCCGTCATTCCATGCATTTCGATTTTGCCAGCGCGCTGAATCTTGTTTCGACCGTCACGTTAATCGGCGCGCTCGTCTTTACCGGCTTGCAAGTGCGCGCCGCCAATCGCGCGCGCCGCGAGCAGGCGGCCGTGACTGTGATTGAGACCGCCGCTCTGAGCGAGAACTCAGCGCGCTTTTTGGAATTGCTCAGCGAAATTCCAGACGGTGCTTCCGCCGCCGTAATCGAAAACCTGGACGCAGACACGAGGCGCCAGATTTTTCTGTTCGGACTTCGGGTGGAAGTAATCGGCTACATGGTCTTTCACGGGCTGGTGAACGTTCAAACCGTTAACGATCTTGCCGGTGGTGCCATCCTCAGTTTTTGGTCGCGCGCGAAAAACTGGTCGGAGGAAAGGCGGAAGCGCACCGGACACGATGAGTTTTTGGAATGGTGCCAATGGCTCGCGACGCAAATCTCGCAATATCGCGCCATGCACCCTTACGTTCCGGCTTACTCGCGCCTAAAGAGTGACAAGTGACCCGTGACGAGTGACAAGCTAACTGAATTCGCGAATCGTTACGTGAAGGCGTGGTGTAGCCAAAATCCTGAAAGCGTCGCGGCATTTTTCGCCGAGCGCGGCTCAATTAGCATTAACAACGGACCGCCCGCGGTCGGACGAGCGGCGATTGCCAAGGAAGCGCAAGCGTTCATGACAACATTTCCGGACATGGTCGTGACGATGGACAAGGTGTCGCGCGATTCTGACGGAACGAAGTTCCATTGGACATTAACGGGAACGAACACCGGACCGGGCGGTACGGGGAAACGCGTTCGAATCAGCGGCTACGAACTTTGGAAGATCGACAATGCCGGGCTCATCGGCGAATCGAAAGGCCATTTCGACGCCGCCGAGTACGAACGCCAGCTCAAAGGTGAGTGACGAGCAATCACAAATCACTGAATCGCTAAGGAAAGCAGGAAAACAGGAAGTCTTAAATTCTGTTCCTGCTTTCCAGATTTCCTGAGATATAGGACTCGATCAAAATGAGAGTAAGTAAAATTGTCTGCATCGCCGTTAGCGCAATGTTTGCCACGGCAATGTTTGCTGACGAAACGGTGATCGTCAGCAATATCCTCGGACCCGAGGGTCCGTTGTACATTGACGGCAACCTTTACTACGTGGGCTGGGTCTCCAACACGCTGTCGAAATGGGACGGCAAAACGACCACCGTGTTGAATCACACCCCGGGTTGCGGCCATAACGGGTTGGCGCTCACGAAACAAAAGACGTTCCTGCTCGCGTGCACCGAGGAGCATGGCGCCATCCTTGAACTCGACCTGACCGGTAAGCAGTTGCGCCGTTGGGAAGCCGACAAAAACGGCAAGCCATTCGACGGCGGCATCAATGATATTGTGGTGACCGCCAACGGCGGCGCTTACGCCACTGTCTTCGGTCCCTACAAAGACCTACCAACCTCCGTCGCTGGAAAAATTCTCTATCTTGCGCCGGGCAGCGAGAAATGGGTCGAGGTGGCGGACGATCTCAATTACGCCAACGGCATCGGCGTCTCTCCAGATCAAAAGACCCTCTACGTCAGCGAAACCGTCGGGAACTGCATGTTGAAATTCAAGATCAATGACGACGGATCGTTGAGTAACCGATCGAATTTTGCTCTGCTAAACCTTCTCACAAAAAACAAAGTCGAATCCTGGTGGCTTGGACCTGATAGCATGAAGATCGACAGCAAGGGTAACATTTATGTTGCCCAATGGTTCGGCGGTAAGATTTTGAAGATATCTCCTGACGGCAAACTTCTACACGTATTTGAGATCGCTGCGGGTGATGGCACAACCAACGTCGCATTCAGCGAAGGCGAGAAAGAATTGTACGTGACCGTGGTCAAGGATCCTAAGGACCCGCAGGCAAAGGGCAGCATCGTAAAGATCGCAAATGTGAAGTAACGGATTTTTTGCTTGTGGTGAACGGCCTCGGCGGCGACATGCCGCACGGAACCATTCGCGACAAACATTTGCCACGCCAGATTAGAACCGGCGTACTCGGCGCGATGGGGAGTCTGTACAATAGGCGGACAAAATTCCCACCGTGCGCTATTACGAAGACCCGACACCGTCAATTCAGCGTTTTGGAGGAGGATTTTTCGGGCCACCTTGCCCTTTCTTCTTTGCCATAAAGTTATAGAGGTTGTACCGACGCGCACGGAGGAGGAGGAGGAGGCTTCTGACCACCCTGTCTTTTTGCCATATTATCGTGACCGTGGTGGAGATTCCGGAGGAGGCGCTTCCTTCTGCGGGCCTTGCGGCTTTGGCACCAAATTTGGCTCGCGAGGCGCATTCGGCGTGCGAACCGGCTCCTGTGGCGGAGATTTCTTTTCTTGACCCTGCTCGTCTATGGGATGCGTCGCCATGTCCATAGGAATATCGTAGATCGTGCTCAAGTTCCATCCCTTTCGTTTTTTCTTTTCGTTAACGAGATGCGTGTAAATAAGCACACGTTTGATTTCCGGATCGATAGCGAAATCGAAATGTATTTCGTCGGGCTCTCCCGGTTCGATCTCGAGAGAAAACTCCTGCGACGTGTTGCGTTGTTCGATTTGAGTCCATTCTATATCAGTTCTATCCGACTTTACGATCGGGAGACCTGATTGAATGTTCTGTCGAACATTTGGAGGAAGCGGGCTGAGACGTTCCAACCAAGTACATGCTTTCGATACTCGCATGAGCACCGCACCACTGTTGTTGATGCGAAGCGTTACGTGGAGAAATGTGCGGTCAGCGTCTCCCCAACTGGTGATGAGATGTTCGAGCTTGGCAATTGGATAACGCAACCTACGCCTAATGAATGCGGTCCAAGTCCAAACCCCTCCGACGGCAATTGCAGCAATTTTGACAATCGATTCAATCGTAGTGACAACATCTCCGTAGAAAACCAGGGCTACGCCGATCATGTGCCTTTAATTTCTTCGTTCAGGATTTCGCGCACAGTCAGCGGTTTTTTAAGAGCACTCCGGCAGGCTAAGCAAATTATTCGGATGTTCTCCGTCTGCCGTCGTCTTGATGTATTTGTGCCCCCATTGACTAGTTGCGACAATAACTGATACCGTCCGACCACCAACATTTACATGGTAATCGTACGTCCCGGCTTCGATATCTAGAATTGCTTGCTGCTGCGACCGCCTCCAGCGGCCACCGTCCAGGTTGACGCCGCCGATATTAATGATCCGTTCGTGCGGATTGGGTCGGTCGCTTTTGTTAATACAACTAATTTGTACACTCATTGGGTTCTTAGTTTTTCCCGCACCTTGTTGAGTGAATCCACGTTGAAGCGTTCTTTCAAAGCGCCGAGTGTAGTGCTGCCGTGGACTTTGTTAAATTCCGGATAGTCTTGAGCGAGATTCTTCGCTTTGGAATCGCTTCTCTCTTTCCGGTATCCCGCGTGCTTGGTGTGCTGATGTTTTCCTAATGCCATATTGCTTTATCCCCAAACGGCGAGGCGCCAGCGAATTCGCCCCTGTGTCGGTTCATGCTGATGATGGTTTTGAGGCGGCAACGGATGAGGATGCACGGAGGTGACCTCCTTGCCACATCCTTCGCATCGGTAAACACCGGAATACGGAGTCGCCGCCCCCGGCTCGTGCAGCAAGTCAAACTTGCCGTCATTCGATTGACTCAACCACTGCGGATATTTGTAGAATATTGCTGTAGGCATCTATTTCCCTTTCTTGATTCTCGTTCTGGCGACCACAAGGCGACCGCCCTTTGTAGGGAAACTACACGTATCAATGTAGTTTACAAGCTGTATTGCGAACTTTTATTCGCTTGAAAATTAGACGGGGGTTGTCTAACCATAGACATGCGACCGGACAATTCTCCGAACTCTTCGCTCGGTGCACGAATTCGCGAACGTCGCGCAGAGCTTCGCTGGACACAGGATACGCTGGCCGACAAGGCCCGGATCAGTAAGGGCTTCCTCTCCGACTTGGAGAACAACAATCGGAGCATTGGCGCGGAACGCCTGCTTGACCTGGCGCGCGTTCTTGGTGTCTCGCTTGATTATCTCATGAAGGGCGAAGCGACGGTAGCCGTGCAAGCGCAAATCGTGATTCCTCAGCGCCTGGCGGATTTTGCAAAGCAGAAAGCACTTCCATTTAACCAGACGCTAGCGCTATTAGAAATGCGGCGGCAAATTATAGCGCACCGAAGCGTCAGCCGCTCAGAAAATGCTGAAGATTTTGATTGGGAAGGCTTTCACAAATCCGTGAAGGATTTCCTGCGATGACAACCCTCGACCGAGAGTACGATATTGACCTTTTGGCGAAAGGCCTCGGCGTCGCAGGTCCAGGCCGTGCCCCGGTCGCGGCAATTATCGACTATTGCCAAGCGAAAATCTCCGGGTGGATTCCAGAGGACGCTGCCTTAACGAACATTGATCAACTCGAGCGAATCGTGTGTGAGAATTTGCGCTTGGTGATCGAAGAAATCTGGACTGATGACGACCTGCAAAGGCTGATTCAAAAATACATTGCACTGCGAGAAATTGCGTTTGCCCACTTAGCCACCGAGCTGAACGAAGACAGATTTGGGGCGCTTTATGAGCGCCTACATGTGAACGCGAGAGCCCGTGATCGTTACGTCGCATTTGTCGATTGTCGGACAGCCGCCAAGGCAGCGCGCCGTATCTTTACCCGGTGGCATGAGATCGCCCATGCGCTAACGCTTTACCAGCAACTCCAGCTGCCACTAAACCGATCTCGAGTTAAGGGAGCGCCGATCGAGCGGATGATGGATTTAATCGCTGGGGAATTCAATTTTTATGGCGCACTCTTCAAACCTGTGCTGACCGCCGAACTTGAGCGCACAGGTCATCTTACATTTGGCGGCGTGGACCGAATTCGTGCTGAATTCCATAAAGACGCTAGCTTCCAGTCGACCTTGAACGCTTGCGTCCGCGGGGTTCCATTTCCTGCCGCCGTAGTCGAAGCGACGCTACAACATAAGAAACGCGAGCGCGAAACCATGGACGTGCTGCAGGGCGTGCTCATCCCACTTCCGCCGATACCTAAGGCGCTTCGTCTGACTTCAGTCGCACCAAACGATCTTGGACGGGCGCTCGGGCTGCACTTGATGCTTCGCGTTCCTTCAAACTCGGTTATTTCAACCGTTTTTTCAGGCATGGAAGAATTTAGTACAGCTGAAAGCGCAACGGAAAACCTTGCGGACTGGAAGCACTCGGATGGCTCAGCGTTGGCACCCCGCAGAGTTCTCGTAGAGGTAAGGAAACTCGGCGATACCGCATTCGCACTAATCCAGGACGTTTGACGACTCGACGTCGGGCCATGCTAGTGATGTCAAGCTTTCAGCTGGCGTAATCAGCGATCGCTTTGGCAACATCAAGCGTTGAGTCCTTGCCACCCATATCATAGGTGCGCACTTTGCCTTCCGCGATCACGCGAGCGATGGCGGTTTCAAGGCGTGTGGCCTTTTCGGTTTCCTTGAGCCAATCCAGCATCAGTTTGGCAGTCAGCAGCATCGCGATCGGATTGACCTTGTATTGACCTGCGTATTTCGGCGCTGATCCGTGCGTCGGTTCGAAGACGGCGTACTTGTCGCCGAGGTTGGCGCTGGGCGCGAAGCCGAGTCCGCCGACGAGCCCGGCGCACAAATCGCTGACGATGTCGCCGAACATATTTTCCGCGACGAGCACGGAGTAATCCTGCGGATTCTTAAACATCCACATGCAGATGGCGTCGATGTTCGCGTCGTCGGCGCGGATGTCCGGATAATTTTTGGCCACTTCTTTGAAGCAACGCATCATCAGGCCGCCGGTTTCGCGTAGCACATTTGGTTTTTCGATCAGCGTGACGCGTTTGCGTCCGGTTTTCTTGGCGAACTCGAAGGCCTGTTTGCAAATGTTCGTACAGCCTTGCTGGCTCATGATGCGAGTGGAGAGCGCGATATTTTCCAAGCCCGCTTTGTCTTTCCATTTCTTCATCTTCGGGTTCGCGCAGAGCGCGGTGTAAACCGGCTCCGGTAACGGGAAAAATTCCACGCCGCCGTACATGCCTTCGGTATTTTCACGGAACACGACCTGATCGATCGGAACATCTTCGCCGCTCGGATTCGTGATCTTGTTGCCGCGAAAATTGAGCGGGTTGCCGGGATAACTTTTGCACGGCCGCATGTTGGTGTGGAGGTTGAACATCTGGCGCAGCCCGACAATGGGCGAAAAGTAAACCAGGCCTTTGTCTTTCAGTTCCGGAGAAAGTTCTTCCTTCGCTTCGGATTGCGGTTTGCTCGTGATCGCGCCGAAAAGTCCGCACGTCGTTTCCTTCAAGACTTTGACCGTGCGATCGGGAAGCGCGTTGCCTTCCTTGCACCAAAATTCCCAGCCGATGTCGCAAGGGACGTACTCGGCGTCGAGTTTCAGACGATCCAACACGAGGCGCGCCGCCTCCATGACATCGTTGCCAACGCCGTCACCGGGCATCCACGCGATTTTGTACTTAGCCATACGATGTCGATCTTATCGACAGGCGTTCGAGTCGCAAGTGGCCGCCGCCGTTCGTATCGACTTCACCTCAAAAAGCGATATGATGCTGGAATGAAATATCGCGTCACGCTCGTCGAGTCGGAGGAAGGATTCGCCGTCTGGTGCGACGATCTTCCGGGTTGCAATTCACAGGGCGCCACGCGTGAAGAGGCGTTGGAAAATATTAAACTCGCCATCAGCGAGTATCTGGCCGCGCAACCGGAGATCGAAGAACGCTTCGGTGTCAAAATTCAGCGGGCTGAAGTGACCGTTTAATCGATGCCGAAAATCCCCGGCGTTAATCAGCGCGCTGCGGTTGCTGCGTTGGAGAAGGCTGGATTCGTCGTCATCCGACAGAGCAGCCATATCATCATGTCGAACGGCGTTCGCACGTTGACCATTCCGCGACACAATCCGATTAACGCCTACACGATGGGCAACATCGCAAAGCAAGCTGGATTCACTCCGGACGAATTTCGAAAGTTGCTTTAAGTCGCAGTTGTTTATCTCAAGCGCGGGCACGAAGCCGGCTGGCCACGAGATTTTCTGCGCCGCCGGCCACGATCAATTCCTGGGCTGCGGGACTGAGCGGCGGGAAGGGGAATGATTTTCCATCGATCGTCAGCGTTGATTTGGCGTAATCGATGTCGATCTTCGATGCCACGGTGGTGGACGCGCGATTTTTCAGGGTCGCGCGCAAGTGCGTCACTACCTCAGGGCATTCGAACACGACGAAGCCGTTGTTGAATGCGTTGCGCTTATAGGTTTCGGAAAAACTCGCGGCGACGACACAGGGAATACCTTTGAACTTGAGCGCGGTCGCTGCCTGCTCGCGACTGGAGCCACTGCCAAAATTGAGTCCGCCGACCACGACGTCGCCATTTTGATAAAGCGTGTTGAAGTTCGGATCGTAATTCTCAAACGTGACCGCGGCCATTTCCTCAGGCTTCATATCGTCGCGGTAGGTGTGTTTGCTGCCGTAAATGCCGTCCGTGTTCAAATTGTCCTTATCAACGAAGAGAACGCGACCCTGCACGCTTGATGGAAAGCCATTGATTATCTCCACCGACGCCGACGCCTGCGGTTTGCTTTTGGCGCGTCGAACGGACGTGCCGGCGGTGCGTTCGGTAAACGTTTGTGGTGCGCAAATAAATCCAGCAAGCGCGCTGGCCGCGACGACGGCGGGCGAACCTAAATACACGAGTGCTTCGCGATCACCCATTCGGCCTTTGAAATTACGATTGGTCGCGCTGATCGCGACTTCGCCTTTTTGCACCAGACCGCGACCCAGACCGATGCACGCTCCGCAACCGGGCGGCAACGGAATCGCACCCGCATCGAGCAAAGTTTTCCAATCGCCGTTCGACTCGGATTTCGCCTGCACTTCGGCACTCGCCGGCGCCAGATAAAATTCGACGCCGTTTGCTACATGCCCGCCGCGCGCGCGAATGACTTCGGCCGCGTCATGCAAATCCTCAAAGCGCGCATTCACGCACGACAACAAATACGCCTTCTGAATCGCGACGTGTTTTCGCTCCATTTCCGGCAGCGACACCATCGTCTTCACTTCATTGGGCCCGGAGACATGCGGAACCACCGTCGCAAGATCGAGCTCGAGCTCGATGGCATAATCAGCGTCCGCGTCCGCCGTCAATTCACTTCGATTTTTCCACCACGTGTCGATGTCGATCTTAGTGTAACCAGAGCGACTCTTCGGGCCGCGCGTTCCCGGGCGATTCGGATTGCTGAATTCGAGGACGCGCGATTGCAGATAATTCACCGTCACTTGATCAAATGGAAACACGCCCGCGAGCGCGCCCCATTCCGTCGTCATGTTGGCGATGGTCAGGCGAGCGGACATGGGAAGATTCGCTACGCCGTCGCCCAGAAATTCAACGGCGTGATTGAGCACCTCGTCTTTATTAAAGAGGCCGCACAAAGCGATGATGACATCTTTGCCGGTGACTCCCGCGGAAAGATTTCCTTTTAGCAATACTTTGGCGACTCTGGGAACTTGCCACCAGGTGACTCCAGTGGCCCAAATGCTCGCGGCGTCGGTTCGCACCACCGGCGTGCCCAACGCGCCCATCGCGCCGTACAAATTGGAATGCGAATCACTGGCCACCACGAGCGCGCCCGGAACAACGTAGCCTTGTTCGACCATCACCTGGTGCGAAATGCCGGTGCCCGCCGGATAAAAATCGACGCCGTGTTCGCCGGCGAACGCTTCGATCTTGGCGTACTTCTCGAGATTCTTCGGAGTGACATTCTGAATATCGTGATCGATCGCGAAGACTGGTTGCGCCGGATCGGCGATTTTTGTCGCGCCGATCTGCTTGAACTTCGGAATCACCGCACCGGTGTTGTCATGTGTCATGACATGGCGCGGACGAATCGAAACAAAATCCCCCGCGCGCACGACCGCGCCAGGAGCGAGTCCATCAGCATGCCGTGCGGCGATCTTCTCAACGAGCGTAAGACCCATAGCAGATTTCTTTCTGAAATAGAGAGCGCTACGGTCGCGTCCCTGTCAATTTTCTTGTGAAAAAGCCCGTCCTATCAGGTCTCTTGAGCAGGAGAAATCGATGCGTTCAAATTAAGAGCGGGATTCACCATTCGCCCCTTCGGAACCCACGCCCCAATTCCTCCGACACTCTAAGGCTATTCGTTTAGCGCGACGCGAAGCTCTTCCTCAGCAGTTAGCAGATCCTGGCGGGCTTTCTCTACCTTGTCCAATCGCGCTTGCTGATCAGCTGTGAGCAGCGGACGGATCTGCGACACACTTCTGTCGATTGCCCTGTGGATCCTTTCCTTTGCCTGTTTGCGAATGGCGATGATTTCCGGCTGAACCTGATCGATGATCGGTTGAATTTTTGTCTGTTGATCCGATGACATGTTCAGCGCCCTGGGCAATTGCTCTATGGCAAATCCATGGTGATGCGACTGGCTGGAGCTGCCAGCGGCGGATTTGTGCGCTAGCACAATAGCGATGCCACAAAACGCGATCGCGCCCACGACGTAAACCGCGAAAATGCCAACAATAGCGAGTCCAAATAATCCTCGTTTCATAATTTTTTTGTTATGTTTTTTATTTGAGCGCTCCCATGCGCGCGTCCCCGCTGTTGGTGACCGCCCAGCGGGCACTTCGGTTACAAATGATATCGCTGCCCGTCGGGCGAATGCACTTTGGAAGGACAACCGTTCTCCGTAGATGGCGCAGTTGCTGTCCGAATGTGCCCTGAATCACTTTGCCTGACGAATCCTTGTCGTACTCCAGAGGTTTGCCGACGTCAGCGAGCAGCGCACCAGCGGTTCAACTCCGCCTTTCTGGATATTGCGGAAGATCGTCTGTGATCTTGTCCCACGGAGCGCAGCACTCGACATAGGTGTGAAATTGCGGCCGTATGCCCGGATCATCGTCGAAAGCTCCCATGCGAATCGACACCTGAGGGCCATCCGGCCAATCACCACCAAACAAGCTGGAACCACAGTTTACGCAGAACGCTTTCACAGCGCCTTCGCCCTTTCCGTAGACTTTAATCAGCTCTTCGCCTTGCAGTAGACGGAACTGTTCCTTCCACACGCGTGTTTGCGTACAAACCGCGGTCCCAGAATGCTTACGGCAGCGGTCACAATGACAGTGATTCGCTTGGAGAAAAGGAGGATCGACTTCAAAACGCACTCCACCGCACAGACAGCTGCCACGGATCGGCTCTCTCACCCAAAAATATAAAACAGAATCGGCATCGCCGCGAACTAGCATGAACAAAGAGATGCTTGTTCGCGCACAGGCCAATCAAGCGTTGCAGCCGATTTCTGAAAGCTGAAGGTAGAGGCATGAATTATAAAGTGAAGGAGCGGTCGCTTTTGGACCATCTGGACAAGATTTTGCGATCGAAAGAGGTGCGTGCGCAGATTCAACCGATTGTCGAGCACGTGCGCGCGGATCTGGCTCAAAAGCAGCAAGCGGTAATGGCTTGGGAGCCGATACCTCTCACCACATTCGGTGATCCGTTGCCGTCGGGAATCCGCTCCAGTTGGGTCTTTATCCTGTGCGCGGGCGTAAACACAGGTGCAGAACGCCATCCAAATAGTCATCAGCGAATGATGTCGTTCGAAGGCACCGGAGATCTCCAACTCCGGGCTGGATTGGAAGCACCATGGCAGTCGAATGTCTTAATCAGCGATCCGGAGGCGCCGCTGGAACGCAGATGGATTTCGATCCCGCAGAACGTTTGGCATCAACCGATCGTAGCCAAAGGAGCTAATTGGGTGGTTGTTTCTTTTCACACCGTTCCGGGGGCGGAACTGATTGAGGAGCGGCCGGATTCCAGCAGGGCCGGCGGCACGAAGCAGATGGTTTATTTAAATAAGAAGTAGGCGGGGGCCCCAATTCGTTACTTCTTGGCGGCGCGCTTGCCAAGAAGCTTGGCGATATCGAAATCCACGAAATCGGCGTGATGAAAAATGATCGACTCAATCGAGCGCTCAACCTTGTCGCCTTCATGACTGTGCGTGGCGATGATGTGCATGACTTCGCCGGGAATCCCGTGCTTGTAGGCGAGCGCGACGCCGCTAAATGGATGCCGCACCTGTTGCCCGAATTTTCCCTGAATCACTTTGCCCGACGCGTCCTTATCAAATTCGAGCGGCTTGCCGACATCGGCCAGGAGCGCGCCGGCGATAAGAAAATCTCGCTGAACCGGAATACCACAGCGGAACGAACTCTCCAGGACGTCGGCAATGGCGATGCATTGCAGCGCGCAGGAGTTGAGATGCTCGACGAACTTCATGTCGATGTCGCCGGCGAGGAGCGTGAACTTGACCGCGCGCAGTTCGTCGAAGGTCCAGCCTTTGCCGCCGCAGCCTGTGGTGATGGCTTCGTTCCACACGGCGGCTACTTTTTCCCGCAGTGAGGTATCTTTGATCTTCATTAGGCTGGGAAAAAGTTCCGCGATTTCTTTGACGCCGTAGTTGGTTTGTTTCGTTGTCATCATTTTCATCTCTTCCTCAGCCGATATTTTTGAGGCTTTGAAGAAGTTCTTTCTATCAATTTTCTCGCTTCCAAATCGAGCTTCACGGTTTCTCCATACCAACTGATGTTTCCTGAAAACTTGCCCTTCAATTTCTTGTTTAGCTGTTTGAACAATTCGGTGTGAGTAAGCTCCTTGTTTCGCAGAGCTGACAGGATCGTTTTCTTCAGCGTCTCGTATTTTTGCTTGTGGATGTTCTTCCCGCTTTTACCAAGCGGGTGTTTCGTAAGTATTTTCTGTTCCGTCATTTCAATTCTACTTCTTGGTCTCTGGAACTTTTCTTGGTGCAGGCCCGTCGTAGCCGTGATTAACCGGATCGATTCTGCGCATCGGTTTCTCGCGGGTTTGCTCTTCGATGACGTGTGCCACGAGGCCAGGCGTGCGCGCAATCATGAAAATGCCGTTGAACGCGGCGGGGTTCATTCCGAGATCGGCGAGGATCGCGCCAATGGCGCCGTCGACATTGATCGGCAACGCTTTCTTCGCATCTGCGAACGATTTCTCGACGGCGCGCGCCGCTTTCATGTGCGCGCCGTCCACGCCGGCTTCGCGCGCCAGCTCGAACAATCGCGCGGTGCGCGGATCTTTGGTGTGATAGCGATGGCCGAATCCCGGCATGCGTTCGCCCGCTTCTTTCATGGCCGCGAGCACGCCGGTGGCGGCTTCATCCATGGAAATGGATCCAGCCGTGGCGCGATCGGCGATTCTTTTCAGTGCCCGCGCGCAATCTTCAATCGCGCCGCCGTGATGACGGTTGATCGACATAATGCCGGCGGCAACCGCGGCGCTCAACGAAGCGCCAGTCGATGCAGTGGTTCGCGCGGCCAACGCGCTTGGAGGCGTTGCGCCATGATCGATCGATGATACCAGGATTCCATCCATCAGTTTTCCGATCGCAGGCGAGGGGAGTTCGCCGGTCAAAATCAAATAAACCGCAGCGCCAAAGGATGCGCGCCCCATCAATTCGGCAATGTCGTATCCGCGCACAGCAACGCGGTTGGGTTCGATGCGCGTCACCGCTGTATTCCACACCGCGTTCTTGTCGGCTTCACTCATAAGACTTTGTCCTTTCATTCGCTTAAGAATTTCAACTACTGCATTCGGCAGTTCACCAAACGCGTCGACCACGGTGGCGCCAGCTTCACGCAACGCCTTCACTTTCCCGGCGTGCGTGCCGCGACCGCCTTCAATGATCGCACCGGCATGACTGAAGCGCGTGCCTTCGCGCGCCGCTTTGCCGCCGATGTATGCGACCACCGGCTTGGTGATCTTTCGATCGCGAATCAATTGCGCCAATTCCTCTTCCTGTGACGAACCGATCTCACCAAAGATGACGATGGCTTCGGTGAGCGGATCGGCTTCAAACATGAGCGCGGCATCGGGAATACGAATTCCAAGGACTGCGTCGCCACCAATGTGCGCGATGGTTGAAATGCGAACGCCTGCCTGCCCCAAGTAATATCCGGTGCTTGAAGCCATGCCGCCGGAGCGGCTGATCACGCCGGCACCTTTCGGGATTCCGGGCTTGAACCAACTTCTCGCACTTTCAGCGCGGCCGCCGATCATCCCGACCACGCCTTTGCCAGGACTCAACACTCCAAGTGTGTTCGGTCCAACAAACATTGCGCCGTTCGCTTTCGCTGCCGCCGCAATTTCCATCGCGTCCCAAACCGGCACGCGATCGGGCACCAGCACGGTGAGTTCAATTCCCGCCTCAATCGCCGAAATGGCCGCGTCTTTTACACCGGCCGCGGGCACAAAAAGCACGGAGATGTCGATCTTGCCCAGAGCTTTGACCGCATCCTGCGGCGTGTTAAACACGGGCACGCCAAGGACTGTCTGTCCGCCTTTGCCCGGCGTCACACCGCCGACAACGTTCGTTCCGTAATCGCGCATCAGACGCGTGCGCGCCTGGCCTTCACGGCCGGTGATGCCTTGCACGAGCACGCGCTTGGTCTCGTCGATCAAGATTGCCATTTAACGCGAACCTCCAACTGATTCGTCAAGTCCGGGCACATCCAACTGCAAGAAGAAGCCTTCCACTCCCGCCATCCTGGATTCCACGGAACACGCGAGCAACTCGGAGTCTTTGGTGGCGAATTCGTCCGGCGGCAGCGTCACAAACGGTGCATTCGCGCGATCGACGACCAAGCCGCCCGAATGGGTTTCGACAAATCCGCGAATCTCGGTCCATCGGGCTGTGTCGATCCAAGCCCGGCCGCCTTTCACTGGAAATGCCTTAGCCGAGGAACTCTGGAGGAATTCTGGAACACGCGGTTTTCTCGGCTTCCATTTGTTGCCTTTTGCGGCCGCGACAAGATCGGCGAAACGTCCGGCGATCTTGGCCGGCGCGTCTGTTTTGCGATAACCCTCCACTGGCGCGCGCAGGAGTTTGGACATGCGTTGCAAAATGTCGACGGCGCGATCCTCGGTGTTGCCGCCAAGACGAATCACGGCCGGAATATCGAGATCGAGTTCCCAAAATGCTTTGGCCAATCCGTAGGCCGACCAATATTGTTCCTGGCTGGCAACGCCGGAGCCCGAGCCGAAATAACCGATGAGGTTTGGTTGCATCAAAATAATTCGGGCGGCGCGATACACTTTGGACGCAGACGGATTCCCGCTGGTATCAGTGAAATTCGCGATGGTGAATCCGGCGTTTACTATCGCATCCATCGACATCATCGATCCGCCACCACCGGCGCCGTGAAAACCAACCAGGCCTTTCGAGTCTTTCGGCGCGGCCGTGGCTAACTGCGCAAAATAAAATGTACCGCGGTGATCGCTTTGTTCGACGGCGTAAGCGACGCGTTCGAGGGCCGTGGGCGGATGATCGAACTCGCGCGCGATCTCGATCTTCAATTCCGGATGTCGCGCGACGGCATAATCATCGATCGTGATGCGACAATCGGCGGCGACGAACTGACCATCTTTGGTCAGCACCAGCGGATTGATTTCAAGCGAGCGCGCTTCCACGCTACGGGCAGCGGCAAATAATTTTTGAATCGACTCGGTTAGTTGCGCCGCGTGCGCGTTCGAAAGTCTGCTTGAAGCGACCGCTTCTTCAACGGCCGAATCGAGTGGTCCGCCATTGACATCGCAGGCAATGCGCCGGGTTGAGGCTGCGCGCTCTTCGATGCCGCTGCCGCCACCGGCCGCGAAAATAATTATTGGCGCACGAGCCGCGTCATCAATCGCGAACGAAAGGAAAAACTCTCGCTCGATGTCGATCTTCTCTTCCACCAGCACGGCCTCGACGGGGAACTGTCCAACTTTCATCGCCAGCATGCGCGCCGCGTGGCCGCGCACATCGGCCGGCTTTTTTGTGAAGGCGACGCCGCCAATGCCGGCGCGTCCGGTGGTCCAGGCTTGAATCTTGATGACCACGCCCGCGCCTTTCTTATCACCGGCGAGTTCCTTGGCTACGGCCACAGCTTCATCAGCGTTCCAAACCGCGCGTCCGCGCGGAATCGTGAATCCGTTCGCGGCCAGAATGGCTTTGCCTTGATATTCGTGAAGTCGTGCCATGGCTATGTGTTATTGCGGATCAGAACCTTAAAAGATATAGCACTGTTGAAAAGCTGAGCATTGCATGACCTCGCTGGATTACTACGCAATCGAAGACCTTCTGACGGGCGACGAGCGCGCGGCGCGCGATCGGACACGTCGCTTTGTCCAGGAAGAAGTCATGCCCGAGGTCGTGCCTTGTCATCGCGCCGGCAAATTTCCGGAAAAAATTCGGCCGCGCATGGGCGAGTTAGGACTTTTTGCTCCGTACTTGAAAGAGCACGGCGGTGCGGGGCTGAGCTACACCGCCTATGGCCTGATCATGCAGGAACTGGAACGGGCCGACTCGGGTCTGCGCTCGGAGGCATCGGTGCAGGGGGCGCTCGCGATATATGCGATTCATTCTTTCGGCACGCCCGAGCAGCACGCGCGCTGGCTGCCGGGACTGGTCGCGGGTGAACGGGTCGGTTGCTTTGCACTGACGGAACACGGGCACGGGTCGGACCCGGGCGGAATGGAGACGCGCGCCAAACGCGACGGCGATCATTATATATTGAACGGCAGCAAATGCTGGATCGGCAACGCGTCCATCGCGGACGTAAAGGTTGTTTGGGCGAAGGACGACGACGCGCGCGTTGGCGGATTTATTGTGGAGAAAAATGCGCCCGGATTTCGCGCGCAGGACATTGAAGGGAAGTTCAGTCTGCGCATGTCGCGAACATCGGAATGCTGGTTCGAAAATTGTCGCATCCCGGCGGGGAATCGTCTGCCCAAGGCATCGGGATTGCGCGCGCCCTTGTCGTGTCTTTCACAGGCGCGCGTAGGCGTAGCGTGGGGTGTGATCGGCGCGGCGATCGATTGTTACGAAACCGCGCTCGCCTACGCCAAATCGCGCGAGCAATTTGGCCGCCCGATTGCCGGTTTCCAACTGGTGCAGGAGAAACTCGTTTGGATGGTGCAGGAGATTACGAAAGCGCAATTGCTGGCGTTGCGTCTCACCCGCATGATGGAAGCGGGCAGGGCACTTCCCACGCAGATTTCGCTGGCGAAGCGGAACAACGTCTGGATGGCGCTCGAATGCGCGCGGAAGGCGCGCGATATCCTGGGTGCCGTCGGCATCACGGATCGTTATTCCGTGATTCGGCACGTCATGAACCTCGAAGCCGTTTACACCTATGAAGGCACGCACGATATCCATACCTTGGTTGTCGGCGAAGACGTCACGGGGATCAGTGCTTTCGGCGGCTAACCAAAGCGTGTCATCCTCAGCCGCAAAGACGCCGAAGGACCTCACATCTGCTGATTGGTCACTCGCATTTGCTTGTGTGGCGCAGCACTTTGAGGGAGGTCCCTCACATCCGTTCGGGATGACAGAGCGCGACGATTAGCTAAGGTACATATTATATGAAGGAACCCGTTTACATTCTCGGCGGGGGGCGCACCGACTTTAAGCGCAACCTGAAGAAGGAAGGCAAAACTATCCGGCACTTGATCGTCGAGGCCGGCAAGAAAGCGATCGACGACGCGAAGATCGATCCGGGTGAGATCCAGGCGGGCGCGGTGGGAAATTTTAACGCGGGACAATTCACCAAACAGTTGCAGCTCGGCGCATTCATTCCGGAGATCGATCCGAAATTGCGCGGCATTCCGACGATGCACACGGAAGCGGCCTGCGCCTCGGGCGCACTTTCCGTTTTGCTCGGCGCGCAATGGATCATGGGCGGATTTTACGACGTCGTGCTCGTGGTCGGGGCGGAGCAGCAAAAGACGATGTCGTCGCTCGATGGCTCCGATGTGCTCGGCGCGGCGGCCGATTATCACAATGAAAAGCCGGAATACGGCGACTTCATGTTTCCGAAATTGTTCGGGCGGATCGCGCAGATTTACATCGACAAGTACGGCGCAACCGAAGCCGACCTGGCAGCGGTGGCGTGGAAAAATTACGCGCACGCGAAATTGAATCCGCTCGCGCAAATGCGCGACGCCGATCTGACATTCGATTGTGCCTCGCAAGTCTCAGACAAAAATCCAAGTGTCGCGCCGCCCTTGAAAGTATCCGATTGTTCGCAGATCACGGATGGATCGGCATCTGTCGTTCTCGTCTCCGGGAAATACCTGGAAAAACTTGGACGCGACAAAAACAAAACCCCGCGGCTGCTCGGGTTTGGTCATGCGACCGATTATTTGCCGCTCGATAAAAAAGACGCGCCCACGTTTTTAATTGCACGCAAGGCGGCTGAGCAGGCATTTTCGACGTCCAATCTGAAACCACGCGACCTCCAGGGTGCGGATGTGCACGATTGTTTTTCGATCACTGAAATTGTCGTTTACGAAATTCTTGGACTGGCTGAACCGGGCAAAGGCGCGGAGCTGGCGAAGAGTGGCGCGACCGCGTTGCCCCAGGTGCGCAATGAGAAAATGAAAGGGAAGTTCGCATTTGAACTCCCGGTTAATCCTGGCGGTGGATTGATTGGGGATGGACACCCGGTTGGAGCAACAGGCGTTCGGCAGGTGTTCGAAGCGTACCAGCATCTCACCGGACAGGCCGGCGCGCGCCAGATCGAAAACGCGAAGCGCTACCTGACCTTCAACATGGGCGGCAGCCTAACGACGTCTGTCGCGATGGTCTGGGGGCGAGATTAAGTTTTCCGGTTCGCTGTTTTGCGATCGGACATGAGAAAAGATCTTTCCCGGCGATCCTTTGTCCGTATCGCCGGGCTCGGCTCGGCGGCGGTGGTGTTTGGTCCGAAACTTTTTGGGCAGCCAGCCAAGCTTCCGCGTAAACCGAATCTGATCGTTTTCCTTCCCGATCAACTGCGCCGGAAGAGCATCGCTTGTTACGGCGCAGAAAAAGTGCACGCGCCGAACCTGAATAAACTCGCAGCGACGTCGACGGTGTTTGAGCAGGCTTACGTGACGCACCCGATCTGCGTTCCGTCTCGATCTTCGCTCATGACTGGAACGTGGCCGCACGCCAATGGCTGCACGCGCAACGGAAGCATTCTCGAGCCGCGCTTCCTCTGCCTGCCCGAGATGATCGCGGACAAGGATTATCGCACGGGTTACATGGGGAAGTGGCACCTTGCCGATGAAGTTTTCCCGCAGCACGGATTCGAAGAGTGGATTTCGACCGAAGACGGATACCAGAAAAAGTTCACCGCTGGGCGTGATCCCAAGGCCATCACCGACTACAGCAAGTTTCTCATCTCAAAGGGCGTGAAACCGGACCAGAAAGATGGCTCATTCGGCCAACAGTTCACAACCAAGCTGCCGATCGAATTACGCAAACCAAAATTTCTGGAAACGCATGCCTGCGATTTCATTGAGCATCATAAGGGAGAGCCATTCATTCTTTTTATCGCATTTCTCGAACCGCATCCGCCCTACAGCGGTCCGCTGAACGACGAACATCCGCTCAATGAGATCGATATCGAACCGAGCGCCAATCATCCGCTTGGCCCGGACACGCCGTTGCGATATCGGCTGCGCGAGGAAGTTCTTCAGAAACACTTCGGGACGACGCCGGATGAATTTCGCAAAACGAAGCAAAAATATCTCGGCCTCATCACCGAGATCGATCGCAGCATCGGCGCGATCCTTGGACAACTCGAGCACGCGGGATTGACCGACAACACCATCGTCATGCTGACGAGCGATCACGGCGACATGATGGGCGCGCATCGCCTTTTCGGGAAGGGCGTGATGTATGAAGAATCGGCCGGCGTGCCTTATCTCGTGCATCTGCCCGGCCAGCAGCGCCTGATTCGCGTCGCGCAACCAATCAGTCACATCGACTTTGCGCCGACCGTTCTGGATTTGTTAGGCAAATCGGCGCACACACAATGCGTCGGTCGCAGCCGGACCGCGTTAGTCAAGGGAAACGAGATGCCGCCGGAACAGATATTTCTGCAATGGACCTCAGGCCGCGGTTTAAAAAAATTGAAGCAGGGAACCAAGCTAGCCAGTCCCGATCAAATCCGCGACGCCATGAGCGAGCGCACGCGTGGGGTGATTTCGCCCGAGGGCTGGAAACTTTGCCTGCGCGACAAGGACAAGAACGAGCTTTATAACCTGCGCGAAGATCCCGGCGAAGAACACAACCTTTATTACGATGGTCGACATCAAGAGGTGATCGCCCGATTCACCGGTGAGATTCACAAGTGGCAGGAAAGCGCCGGCGATACGGTTAAACTGTAGCCGCTGTCGTAGAGACAGAACGCGATCGATTTAGCGCACCGCGGCGCTGAGATGCAATTGTCGATCTACCGCAACATGCGCGCGAAGTTCGGCGACGCGGACTTTCACCGTCTGACACCGTTTCCGTTCGCGAACAGCGTCGGCTTCGGGCAAATGTTGCGCTTTGTAGGCCGGGCGCGCCGGTTTTAAACAAACCTCCACGAAATCGTTCGCCACCATCACGCTATCGAGTTTCGCGTGCGTTCGCATTTGCTCGGCCTCGACCATCAAGCCATCGCGGATGGCGATGTAAGCGTTGATTTCGTCGACGATATATTTTGAATTTTTCCCTGAGAGAGTCCCTGAATTCATACCAGCTAAAGAGCAATTCCCGTGCTGGCTTTTGGGACCAGAGCTACCTTTGAAGATGCTTTTTCTTTTTGCTCCTGGCGCAGGCGCGCCGTCATCGCATCCCTGGATGCAGCGCTGGCGGACGCGTTTGCAAGTGATAAGTGACGTGGAAGTTTTCGATTACGCCTACATGCGCGAAGGCCGGAAACGTCCCGACCCTTTGCCGCAATTGATCGGTGCGCATCGGCAGGCACTGGCGAAGGCAAGCGAGCGGACATCTCCACCGATAATCCTGATCGGCAAGAGTATGGGCGGACGCATCGGATGCCACGTTTCGCTCGAAGAAAAAGTAGACGGACTTGTTTGTCTCGGTTATCCGCTGTGCGCCATGGGCGATCGGACGAAACTGCGCGACAAAGTTTTGCGTGACCTGACGACGCCGATCTTGTTTGTGCAAGGGACGCGCGATTCACTTTGTCCGTTGGAACTTCTCGAGCGCATCCGCACCGAAATGACGGCGCCAAATTTTCTGCACGTGGTCGAACAAGGCGATCATTCGTTGATGGTTTCCAAGCGCCATCTCAAAGCGAAAAGCGAAACTCAGGACGACGTCGATCAGCGGATTTTTGAAGCAATCAAGGAATTCGTTAAACGGCAGAATTCCAACAACCCATGAAACCTCCTTTCAAACTCGGCACGGTTGGTCACTTCGGCCTGGCCGTGCGTGATCCAAAGAAGAGCGCGAAATGGTTTTCGCGCGTACTCGGATTGCGCAAGGAATTCGAATTTGAAAACGGCGTCGCGGTTGGCAATGACAGCGTCACGATTGCGTTGTTTAAGGGCAAACCATCACCGGAGACGCTAGATCACATGTCGTTTCATCTGCCCAACATGTCGATCTTGCGAAAAGCGCTCAAGCATCTGAAGAAACACAAAGTCGATGTTGAAGATCCGGGCGATGAGATTGGTCCGGAAGCGCCCGGGTCGCCCCACATGGCTCTTTGGTTCCACGATCCCGACGGCTACCGCTGGGAGTTAAGTGTGCAGAACGCGAAGCGCTGATTGCGTCGCGCTTTATCGCTTTATTTTACCGGCCGTCTCCGCACATGAGCGAAGGTCGCGGCGAGCAGACAAACCAGCGCGCTTGCCAAAGTGGGATTGATCTCCGGTATCGGCACGACTGAGTAAATGAGATTGTAGATGCCGATTTTCTGAGTCGTCGGATCAGCTTGGGTCGCCGAACCGCTCCCATAGGTGAAGGTAATACTTTGAATCGGCGTCGCGCCGAAAGTGATGGTCGCGTTCCCGTCGCCTGATCCGGCGCCCGTGTCAGGGCAGTTGGCAATGCCATCGAGGGTTTGGTTTAAGCCGACCCCGGTTAGCGAGACGGCCGAACCGAGACCGCTAATAGTCGGCGCGATCTGAGTTACGCCGTCGGTCGACAACGCAGTGATAGAGCGGATCTCATCCTGATAGGTACCCTGGTTGTCGATGTCGAAGAGGGTAAGCGACAGGTTGTTCACGCCGGAGGTGTAGCTGGCCGCGAAGCTGATCGTCACCGTTACGAACTGCGATTGATTCGAGAAATCAACCCGCAACTCAAGACTGTTTTGAGGCGATCCGAAACCGCCTTGGAAAGTTTGGCTAACGACTGGGGTTTGCGCGTTTGGCGGACTAAATGAAGGCAGGAGCTGACTCGTGTTACCTGAAACGTCGACCGTCAGATTATTCCCCGGCACGCTTGGATCGACATGGTAGGAATTATTCAGCGAACCGGCTGGCCACGTAACAGTCGACCAATCGAGGACGACGGCGCGAGAAGTGTCGCTGCTCGCCCAAAGCGTAAACGCAACGAGCGTGACAAATAGACGATGAGGGTGCACTTCCATACGGAGCGTCTTGGCAGGGAGCAGCGCCTATGCCATTGCATCAAGGTCGGTATTCTGGAACGTAACGGAACTCATCATGTCGACGACGCTTCCACCTGTTCGCCCAATCACGCTGAGCGAAATCGAAGAAGCGCGTAAGCGAATCGTCCAAATTATTGTCCGCACGCCGCTCGTCCGTCTCGATTTGGGGCCCGATTACCCCGACATCCGTTTAAAGCTCGAGAACCTGCAGCCGATCAACGCTTATAAGTTGCGCGGCGCCGCCAACGCGGTGGCATTGTTGCCGGAGTCGGAGCGCGAACGCGGCGTCTGGACGATCAGCGCCGGCAATGCCGGACAGGGCGTTGCCTATGCCGCGAGACAAGCGGGCGTGCCGTGCAGCGTCGTCGCGATCGAGACCGCGCCGAAATCGAAGCTCGAGAGAATGAAAGCACTGGGCGCGAAGCTTTTCCCGGTTTCGTACGAAGTCGCGTGGAGAGCGCTCGATGAGCGATCATTTCCCGGTATCGAAGGAACGTTCGTGCATCCGTTCGACGACGACAATTTCATCGCCGGCCACGGCACCATGGGTTTGGAGATTCTGGAAGACGCGCCGGACACAGTCGCAGTCATCGCCAGCATCGGCGGCGGCGGACTCATCACCGGCGTCGGCAGTGCAATCAAAGCGTTGAAACCAGAAGTCAGGATTTGGGGCGTTGAACCGGAGACAGCGGCTCCGGCCGCGCTTTCGTTTGCAAAAGGTTCTCCGCAGGTATTTCCGGATTGGAAATCTTCGTTCGTCGATGGCGCTGGTGGTCGCAGCGTGTTTCCGCGGATGTGGGAGCGAATGAAACCGATCGTGGACGAATGCATCGTCGTCACTTTGGACGAGACCAAAAATGCGATGCGAATGATGGCGGAAAAGGCGCGAGTCATCGCCGAAGGCGCCGGCGCGATGCCGCTCGCGGCGGCTTTGACGGGCAAAGTCGGAAAGAAAGGGCCGATCGTCTGCATTGTTTCGGGTGGCAACGTTGATCTCAAAAAATTCTTCGAGCTAATCGAGCGCTGATCGGCACGCGTTGCTTGGGATCACGAAACTTGAATCTGGATCTGGTTGCGAACGTGATCGGGCACGGCTTGGTCGATTTTGGCGCCAACGTTCTACCCAAACTTTTTTTCCTAGCCGGATTGTCGCAGCTGTTACCGCCGGCGAAATCAGACGATCGGACCGCACTGCTGGTCGGGCGAGGCCGAACGTGAGTGGCCGGCTCCGCCGACGATTGCGGGAATGTTTAGGCCATCGAGAGAAAGGTCTTTCAGGACGCGAGTCACTTTCCGGTTGAGCGCATGACAGAGATTCGCCTCCTCCAGCGGGCTCAATGAAATTGGCGTAGCTGCCTTGGACGGCGGAGTCTCAGGCAAAGGCGAAGGATCGGACGACAGCTGGGTCTCTTCGACCGGAGTATTTTCCAGATGATGGCGAAAGAGATTCACGGGTCCAGTGAAACAGCGCATAGATTGGAGCGGATCGTATGCCACGATTGGTTTCGCCGGCCATATTTCTTGAGCCGCCGAATTCGCGGCTTCGCAAGATCGACATCTTGCAAGATCGACACCAAATTTGGGGTATCGATGTCGAAACCAGTTTCAGTTCGGGCCGGTCAGATCGAGTTCGTCAAGATTAACACGGAGCGATTCGATTGGCGCGACGCCTATCAATGGCTGCTCGGATTGAGCTGGCCGCAGTTCGCCCTGTTTGTCGGTGCCATTTACATCGTGCTCAACCTCATCTTTGCCACCTTCTATGTGCTCGGCGGAAACAGCATTGCGGGGATGATACCGGGTTCGTTTCTCGAATCGTTTTTCTTCAGCGTGCAAACGCTTGCCACCGTCGGTTACGGACACATGTATCCCCAGACGCTCTACGGCCACGTCGTCACCACCATCGAGATTATGAGCGGAGTGTTTCTGCTCGCCGTCATGACCGGCCTCATCTTCGTTCGATTCTCGCGACCCACCGCGCGCATTCTGTTTAGCAAATCGGTCGTTATCGCGCCATTAAACGGCCGGCTTACTCTGATGTTGCGCATCGCCAATTTGCGCCAGCACAGCATGGTCCAGGCTGAGTTTCGCATCATGTTTCATCGCGACGAACCGCTGCTGGAAGGCGGAGACTTTCGTTACTTTTACAACCTTAAACTTCAGTTCGATCGGCTGGCCGAATTTCCCGCCGCGCTTACTTTGCGACACGTCATCGACGAACAAAGCCCGCTTTATGGCGCAACTCGCGGAACGCTCGAATCGGGTCGCGCCATGCTGGTCGCATCTGTCGTCGGCATCGACCCGGTGATTCCCGCCGCCGTGCAAACCCAACAAGATTATACGTGGCGGGACATCCAGTTCGACCAACGCTTCGTCGAGATCTACACCCAAACCGGGGACGGCAAACTCACTGTCGATTATGGCCGGCTCCATGATACCGAGCCGACAACGAATCCTTCTACTTCCCCGTGACGACGGAAGTTCTCTTCGTCTTGTCTTCGACAAAGACCTTAAAATTTTTGTCTCCGCCCGCTTTCTGATCGTAGGAAACCGACCAGGTTTCGTCGTTCACGTTGTATTGCGTTCGGGGATTCTGATACTCGCTTAGATCATAGCCGCTCGCGCGTGCCTCGCCGTCGGCCAGACTAATGACCTCCGGCGTGGTCAGGCGCGGAAGGTCTGTGGACGATGAGGAGATTGTTGGTGGTGTCGGCACCTGCGGCGATGGATTGGCGAGAGTATTCGACCGAAGCGTTGACGGAGGCGCCGCGACTGAACGCAAAGAATCATCTACCGGGGCCGCAGTTTCTTTTACCGGCGGGGGAATGTTTTGTGTGATTGGTGGAGACGAAATAGGAGGTGGCCCTTGCGCTGGCGGCGCTGGCGCATCCGCAACAGGGCTTCGCTCGGGAGTTGGTGCGGCCCCATCAATCCACCCGCTGGTTCTATTTCCACTGACAAAGGTAGCGTGGGTTTTTTTCCCTTCCTTATCCACACTAACGACAGGGCCGTCGAATTTGCCTTTGACCATTTTACCGGAATAACGGCCGCCGACGGCAACGTGCTTCTTAGAAAAAATAAACTTGGAACGCTCCGCCTTATGCCACGTCAATGTGCCGTATCCAGTGGCGTAGCCGTCCTTGTCTTGCTTCCCCGACCATTCCGCAGTCTCACCCGATGTCGGATAATTGTTCCAGACGAGTGTCTTCCCATCATTGGTGCGTTGATAAGCGCCATCGTTAGCCAACGCGCCGTTCGCGAGCAAGAGCATCGCAATGTAGATAAGGCAGCGCCCGTTCACCGCTCGTAATCTATTAAGAACAATCATAACCAACGAGGGGTAGATTTTAGCGCACTCGCAAAACGCCGGGCAACAGGAATCGAAGCGCGTGGAAACAAAGTTGGAATTACTGCGCCGAATCGCGGCGGCAGAGCGGCTTATCTCCCCGCGACGACGGAGGCTTTCTTGGTCTTGTCTTCCACGCTTACCGTAAAACGCTTGCTCGCTCCGTCGGCGTACATCTGATGATAGGAAACCGACCACGTTTCGTCTGCGGCAATGTATTCCGTCTGCGGACGCTGATACTCGCTCGGATTATAGCCCTGCCGGTGCGCTTCCACGTCGGCCAATGCGATCGCTTCCGCTGCACTGAGATGCGGCCCGGCAACCGGCGGCGGCGATGACGATGTCGATGTTACGGGCGGTGGAGATGATGCCGCGGGCGGCGGCATCGACGCCGGAGGCGATGCCTCGGCGACAACATCCATCCTCGACGCAGAAACAGGGGAAGGACCAATGAGCGATCGCAGCGAATCGTCAATCGTCGGGCTTGGTCTGTCGATGGCCGCAGATGTGGAAACGGATTCTGTGGGTTGTTTTATCGCGCTCTCGCTTTGCGAAGGCGGGTGGCTCGCCGACGGTTTCGGGCCTTCGGCGGGCGCTTCTAGCACCGCCTCTTCCTTGACGGGCTCATTACGTCGCTGCTCAAGAGCTATCCCACTCGGGCTTGGAGCGGGCGCCGGTCCAGCGGCCCAGTCATTGCCTTTCCGTCCATCGACAAATGTGCCGTGAAACGTTTTTCCATTCGCATCCACGTTCACAACCGATCCATCTAATTTGCCGCGGACCATGACGCCCGTATAACTACTGGCGATGGCGAGCTTCAGAGATGGAAGATTGGATCCGGTCACACGTTTTCGCTCAGTTGTGTACCAAGTCAGAGTGCCGTATCCGGTGCCGTATCCCTGTGCGTCCCGGTCACCCGACCACGTCGCCGCGTCACCAGGTTGAGGACTATTATTCCAGACGCGAGCTTTCCCATCCTTCGTGCGCTGGTAGGCCCCGGCACTCGCGCTTTGGACGAACAACAGCAGCACACCGTAAACCAACAAGCATCGAGCGTTCATGGGTTTTCAGAAACAATCACAAATCACCATAAGCATTGTACCTCATTCGGAAAATCTCAGACAACAGAGAAGTTAGACTTCTCGAGTTTTAATGTTGATTTCCGAAGTCAGCGTCTGATGCACGGGGCAGCGGTCCGCAATCTCCATTAACTTGGCGCGCCGTTCGGCCGTCAGGTTGCCGCTCAGGTGAATCTCGCGCTCGATCCTGTCGATCTTTCCCACTTTCGTCTCGCACTCCGCGCAATCGGTTGCGTGAATTTTCGAGTGATGCAGCGAGACCGTCACATTCTCGAGCGGCCAGCCTTTGCGTCGCGCGTAGAACGAGATGGTCATCGACGTGCAAGTGCCAAGCGCAGCCAGAAGATAATCGTATGGAGTCGGCCCGGTGTCAGTTCCGCCGGAGGCGACTGGCTCATCGCCTTTGAGATTGTGCGGACCGATTTCAACTTGCTGCGCAAACCCGGCGGCGTCGCCGCGCACGATCACATGTGGAGGATTGTTTGAACTATTGGCTGCCATTTGGTGTGAGCAATGATTGTGCGTTACTTCTCCGGCGCGATGGAAGCTTTCTTGGTCGTGTCTTCCACCGTGACGCTGAAATGCTTGCCGGCCTCGGCCATTCCGTCGACCGGCTTCTGATCGTACCAGACCAACCAAGTGTTGTCCGTCACGGTGTAATTCACTTTCGAACATTGATACCCGGTCAGATCGTAGCCTTGCGTGTGCGCTTCCTCGTCGGCTAGTCCCATGACTTCCGCTGTCGTTAGGCGAGGAGTAACCGGCGGTGATGAGACCGGTAGTGGCGTCGACACAGGAGGCGGTGCATCGGGCGATGAAGATGTCGATGTTATCGGCGGTTCGCGTCCAGGTAACGTTGCGGCAACAAGAATCCTCTTTAGCGCCGACGATTCGGGTGGCAGCGCCAGTGACTGCAAAAGATCGGTCGGCCGGCCGGCCGTCGGTGTCGCTGCTCGATTGGCAACAGGCGGATCGTTACTGGCGCGTTGCTCAGGAACTGGCGACGGCGCTGGAGAAGCTTCCGCTGACGGCCCCTCGGCCGGCGCTTCGATCACTGGTTGCTGAACCACGCGGCGATTGGCGCGTCGCTCCGGAATTGGCGTCGGCTCTGGGGAAAAAGGCTCTACTTGAAGTTCCATCGTGGCGTGCGCAGACAGGGGTTCGGTAGCCGGCTGATCGGGAGGCCGCGTTGACGGCGAATGTTGATCATTAGAGGGCAGCTGTTGTAATGAAATGTTTGCATTTGGTTGTTCGGCCACGTGTCGTTCCGACACAGGCTCATTCTTCGGCGAATTCGGACCTGCCGCCGGACCGGCGGCCCAGTCCTCCGTCCTATTTCCGCTGGCAAACGTCGCGTGCGAAATTTTCCCTTCGGCATCCGCCACCACTAGTCCTTCCAATTTTCCTCGGACCATATTCCCCGAATACCGGATAACCGGAATGTCTTTCTCGACGGAATAGCGCGAGCCCATCCCATATTTTCGCTCAACCCTGTACCACGTCAGAGTGCCGTCTCCCGTGGCGTAATCGTCTTTGTCTCGTTTGCCCGACCAGGTTGCAGCGTCTTCCGGGCTGGGATCGGGATTCCATACGAAGGTCTTCCCATCTTTGGTGCGTTGGTAAGTGCCATCAGCGTAAACGCCGCCCGCGGGTAAGAGGAGTAATAGCGCACTGCAAAGCAAAAACCGTCGCGCGTTCATCACCACGAACATGTTAGCCCAGCTGCAAAATTTTTTGCCGCGTTATCTACCCTTCGTCAGCGTTGTCTTCCTGGTTTTATCCTCGACGAGAACGTTGAAGCGCTTGTCGTTGGTGGTGCGGCCATCAATATGTTTTTCATCGTAGGAGACCGACCACGTGTCGCTGTCCGCAATGTAATTCGCCCGCGGATTTTGATACTTCCTTAAATCGTAACCACTCGCGCGTGCTTCCGCGTCAGCGAATTGAATTGCGTCGGGTGCCGTCAGCGTGGCCGCAGTTGGCGCCGATGAAAACGCGTCTGGCGGTGCTGGTTCCGGAGGCGATACCTCGGCGGGAGGATTCTTGTGCAGCGACGGCGGAGGAGCTGCGACCGACTCTACGGAATCATCCGCCTTTTTTGTCGCTTCTTTTGCTAACGCGGAAACTTTTGGCTTGGCTGGGCCCAGTGCCGGCACATCGTGTTTCTGTTCCGGAGCTGTGGCGGGAGGGCTCGGACTCTCGGTGGCGCTTGTCGCGATCGTCGAGCTCGGATTTGTTGCTGGTGCTGTACCCACTCTCCAGTCAGTAGTTCTATCTCCATTAACAAAAGTAGCCACAGTCGTCTTCGTGCCAGGATTAAAAGTAATTAGAGAGCCCCGAGTCTCCTTAACCACATTGCCTTCTAATTTGCCTCTGACCATTTTGCCGGAATAACGCCCGCTAACGGCTCTGTGTTTGCCTTTGTCAAACGTATAGCCGGAACGCACCAACTTATACCAGGTCACGGTGCCATATCCGCTGGCATATCCTTCCTTGTCTCGGTCGCCAGACCAGTCCACCGTCTCGCCGCCGAGAGGATAACTATTCCAAACGAGCGTCTTTCCGTCCTTCGTGCGTTCGTAAGTCCCCTCGTCAGCAAATGCGCCGTTGGCGAACAACAGCAGCAGTGCACTGTAAACAAGGAGCCATCGCGCGTTCATAGCCATGGGGATTTTAGCCCATTTAGAAAACCCGCGGCAACAGTAATTCCAATTTCATTACACCGGGCGAAAGCGGGGCCGGCGTCTGCGCTGGTGCTGGGCTGCTCGAACAGCTGTTGGCGCTGGCGAATCCTGGACTTTCATCATCTCGAATGTCCGAAAGAGCGGGGCCAGATCGATCACCGCGTTCGCCGCTGATTTTAGGATCTGCCCAAGATTTTGCGCGACCGACGCGACCTCCACCCGGATCCCATGTCGCCGCAATTTGATGGCGAGATAAGCAAAATCGGCATCGCCGGTTACGAGAATAACCACATCCGGCCGCATCTCGATCGAAAGCTCGAGCGCATCGATCGCCATCATCACGTCCACGTTCGCCTTGTAATGGCCTTCCTCGGCGGGCGCGCCATCTTTGGTCACGACCATGAATCCATTGGAGCGAAGCCAATGCACAAACTTGTTCTTTTTGTCCCGCTCCTCCTGCCAGGTCGCGATCGCTGGTGGCAGTCCGGCGTAGACCACCATCTCGATCAAGTCACGTCCGGTGGCTTCGCCCGCCAGAAAATCGCGGAGCTTCAACCAATCAAGGCCGCGCCCCACGGTCCGGACGGAGCTGCCGACGTTCGATTCATCCACCAGAACCAACACTCGTGGACGCAGACGGCTTTCGGAATCCTTTTTTCGCATAAATCCGCGCAGCGATTGGCCGCCCCTCACTTGCCCGGCACAAAAATGGTCCCCTTCGTCTTATCGTCGATGGTGATGCTGAAACGTTTGCTGGTCTCCGCCATTCCAATGGCCGGCTGATCGTATGAAACTGACCATATCGCGTCGGCCGAATTATACTGCGGCTCCGCGCGCTCGTATTCGGCCGGATTGTAGCCGCGCGTGCGAGCTTCCTTATCGGCAAGATCGACAATCTCTTCTTTCGTTAGGCGCGCATCGGCAGACGGTAATGCCGCCGTTTCCTGCGTGATGTCGCTGGGCAGAATGTCCCCATCGGGACTCCGGTTTAATCCGGATGGCGGTGCCACTAACGCTCGCAGCGAATCCTCCACTTCAGTTTGCGATTTCTTCTTGCGCGGCGGTTGCTTCACCAGAACAGCCGGCGCCGGTGTCGCAGCCGGTTTCGTTTGCGCTTGTGCGTCGGACTTTGATGCGGTCTGCGGCCCGGCTCCGTCATTCTTTTCTGCTTGCCTAACGACCCGCGGACCTTCGGCGGGCGCTTCGGGCTCTGCCACCGGCGAGGGTTTGGCGGGGGCGGGCTCGGCCGCGATCTTCTCCACTTTCACAGGCTCGATACGAGACTTTGCCAGCCTTCGCGATGGCGCCGGGCCCGCAGCCCAGCGGCTGGTCCGCACGCCGTCGGCAAAGACAGCATGGTTTGTCTTTCCCTTGGCATGGGCATTGACCGGTCCATCAAATTTGCCTCGGACCATCCTGCCGAAGTAACGCGCGTAGACGGTAGACTTGGTGTCGCCGTCTTCTTGCCGCGTGGTGTACCAAGTAAGCGTGCCAAATCCAGTAGCGTAGGCTTCGTCGTCTCGGTCACCCGCCCACGTCGCCTCGTCGCCGGGTTTGGGAGCGTTGTTCCAAACGGTCGTCTTACCATTTGTCGTCCGTTGATAAGTGCCGTCAGCAAGCGCCGCGGTCGCGAAGACCAGCAGCCAGGTTGAAATAAAAAGCAATCGCGCCATCACATTTGATATTTTTTTGGGAACCCTAGAACCGACACGGCGGACGTTACCGCACCCCGAACCTCCGGCAACAGGATTATATCTATTCAACCAGGAGCAATCGCTGAAGTCGAAAACCTGCCGGCCGCTTGTTTGGGAGAATCTTGGCTTGTCGCGGCTCACGCGATTTCATAAACTAAATTTCCCCAGGACCGCGCGATAACCAGGAGGACTCCACTATGAAAACCATGAACAAAATTCTTCTCATTCTAACCAGCACGGCATTAGCGCTTACACTCCGAGCAGAAAACGACGAGGACCATGTTCCCACGCAACATAACGAGGCCACCGTCGCGCAGCTTCAGGCGGAGATGGCGTCGGGCAAGCTGACCTCGGAAGATCTGACCAAGGAATACATCGCCCGGATTACGGCGCTGGACCAGAGCAAGGAAGGCGTCAATTCGATTATCGAGCTAAATTCCGACGCGCTCGACATGGCTAGAAATGCGGACAAGCTGCGCAAGCAAGGCCATCTACTCGGGCCTCTGCATGGCATCCCGGTGCTGCTCAAGGACAACATCGACACCGGCGACAAGATGCAGACCAGCGCCGGCTCGTTCGCACTTGTAGGCAAATCCGCCAAGCAGGATTCCACTGTCGCCGCCAAATTGCGTGCGGGCGGTGCAGTCATTCTCGGCAAAACCAATCTCTCCGAGTGGGCAAACTTTCGTTCCTTCGAATCGATCAGCGGCTGGTCTGGCCGCGGCGGGCAAACCAACAATCCCTACGGCCTTGATCGCAACCCCTGCGGCTCGAGCTCGGGCTCCGCAGCGGCCGCTTCGGCAAACTTCGCCGCCGTCTCGTTAGGCAGCGAGACCGACGGCAGTATCGTTTGTCCCGGGAACGCCAACGGCGTCGCCGCCATTAAACCGACCGTGGGCCTAACGAGCCGCGCCGGTGTCGTGCCCATCTCGCATACGCAGGACACAGTCGGCCCTCACGGACGAACCGTGGCGGATGCCGCAGCCGCGTTGGGTGTTATTCAAAGTCGCACTTCCGACGGACGCGATCCTGCGACGGCTGGGGTCCCGCTCGGTTGGCAGGGAACAGGCAAGACTCGTCCCACTAATATTCCCACTGACTACACGCAGTTCGTAAATGCCCACGGCCTGCAAGGCGCGCGACTCGGACTGACTCGCGCCGGGTTAAACGGTTTCGATCCGCTCGTCCCCACGCCGCAACCGGTCCTCGACGCGTTCGAGGCGGCCGTAGCTGCGCTCACCGCTGCCGGTGCCACGGTTATCGACCTCGATGCCGCGGGCTTCACTTTCCCTTCGGCTGACGGCGAATTCTTTGTGCTGCTTTACGATTTCAAGGGCGACATCGCGAAATACTTTGCTACGCGTGCCGGTGTCCCGGTGGCCGGCGGCAATCTTCAGACCGCGATCGATTTCAACAACGCTCATGCCGACGTCGAGATGCCGTTCTTTAATCAAGACATCTTCGATCTCGCGCAGACGATCAATCTTGATCCGAACTTTATCGATCCGAACTTCGGCCTTTCCTACAACCAGGCGCTCGCGATCGATCACAACGCGGGTGTCAATGGCATCGACAAAGCGATTAGCCAATTCCATCTCGATGCGGTCGTGTCAGCAACTGATAACCCGGCCTGGTCTACCGACCTGATCTACGGCGACCACTTCATCTTCGGGACGTCGGGGCTCGCCGCGGGTCCGGGTTATCCCATCGTGCAAGTCCCTGCCGGCATGGTCTTCGGCGCGCCGCTGGGCATCAGCTTTTTCGGAACCGCATTCAGCGAGCCCACCTTGATCAAGCTCGCTTCTGGCTTCGAGGCTGCGACGCAAGTCCGCGCACACAACCTGCCCACGTTTGCGGACACGGTCCCATTCAACAATATCCAAGGCACAACCCCTAAGCCGCCGAACCAGCAGAGCCAACAGAACCAGCACAAGAATTCTCCGAAGGCGCCCAACGCAAAGATGCCGCACCATCACATGTAGCCGAGAGCAAAATCGAGCGGCCGCGGAGCGTTGGCGATGTGATGTCGATCTAACGCGCCGTAAGTCGCTGGCGGTGCGTTAGATCAGTGACGTTTGGAACGAAGATTCGCGTCGCAATTACTGGTCCGTTGCCGGTACAGACGTTGCTCCATTCAGATGCAGCCGTGGACACAGCAACACTCAGAATTCTCGCCGTCGACAACGAGCCATCAGTCACACTTTCTTTGCGCTATGTCTTTGACGGGCCGCGCTATGACATCACTACTGTAAATGATGGCGATTCGGCCCTGGCCAGGCTCGATAGTGACCCGGATCCATTTGATGTCATCATTGTCGATCAAAAGATGCCGCACCTCACCGGCATAGAATTGGTCGGTGAAATCCGGAAACGCGGGATCGCCGGCAAAATCATTATCGTCTCGGCGCACCTTTCGTCGGAAGTCCGCGAAGCCTACGAACGATTGGACGTGCACGTCATGTTCAGCAAACCGTTCGACGTCGAGATGCTGCGCTCTGCGGTCGATCGTCTCGCCGCCTGATTGATTGCTTGCCACGCCGAAGCGCGGCGAACGCGGGTCGATCTTAGCTTTGATCGGGACTCGCGCCTTTATTCTACGATTAAAGATGGAACCACTGCGGCAAATCAAATCCCAAACGTCTTGGAAGCCTCTCGACCTAGCGTCCTCCGCGGCCGGAACGATCTTCGAACGGGTTGTAAACTTGGATCGCGTAATAAGCGATAAACCCATCGGGTCGGCGCTCGGCGCTCGGAGGTTTCCCAAAGAATCCTTTCACGTCGGCCAGGGTGCTGTGTCCGCGAATGAAAGAGCCCAGGCGCCGGGTGTAAAATTGGTTTGGCGTAGCTTGGACGATATAAGCTGGCGACGTCGCCAGGATCCCGGCGTTGTTGAAGCGAAAGGCGAGCGCATCCGCTCCATATCCGTGACGAAACGGGTCGGCCGTATCGATCGTCGGGGCGCCGTCGACGCCGAGTTGCCGACTCAGCGACGAACCAGGACGAACGATGTAATAACCGGTCCGCGGCCCGAGCCGAACATAATGTGAATCGTCGTCCCAGGAATGCGCGCAAGCGAAGTGGGCGATTCCCAGCACCGCGAAAGCAGCGAGCCACCGAGCTGACATGCTTCAACAATAACGCCAATCGGACTTTCGTTCATACTTTTACCGCTTTGATTCAACTTCGCGCGCGAGCCTGCCCAACAATCGCCCTCATCGGAACACGAATATCTGTTCCTCCGAATCGTTCCGCGATCGCTTGAGCGACGGCCTTGGTAACGATTGGCAACAATGACGGGTCGCGCTCGACGATCTCCACCGCCACCGGATTCCCGTGCACCAAACCTGTCGCGACATCTTCCGCCCGACTCGCGGCAGCGACTTTGGAGATAATGTCGATCTTGATTTCCTGAAAGCCCGCGTCCTTGAGCACGCGTTCGATCTCGTTCTGATCATGATACGCGAACGGGACTTCGTAGAATCGAGGCGGATCTTTATCGAAGTAGCTGACAATCGTTTGATGTGCGAGTTGGCCCAACGCGTTGTGCTCCAGTGCGTCCCACACATTGAAAAGAAATTTTCCTCCCGGCTTTAGAACGCGATGCGCTTCGCGCGCGGCCAGAGCCTTGTCCGGCACAAACATGATTCCGAACTGGCAGACCACGGCATCGAACATCCGGTCGCCAAACGGCAAGCTACAGGCATCGGTCTGTAGCCATTGCACTGCTTCGTCTTTACCGAACTTGGCCGTTGCGTGCTGAAACATCGGCTCGTTCAAATCCGTCGCGGTCAGTTTCACAGCCGGCGGCAGCTGGTTCCGCAAGAGGCGCGTTAAGATGCCGGTGCCGCAGGCCAATTCCAAGACCGAACCGTTCTTCGCGACCTGCAACCGCGCCGCCAGATCCTCCGCGTAGGGCTGGAACAATACCGGGCCGAGATAGCGATCGTACGCCGCCGGGATCGATCCGGAAAATTGCGCGTGTTCGTCTTTCATTTTAAAGATCGATGCCCATGCTCAGAGCGCCGGGCTGTTCTTCCCAGCCGGAGCGTTTCCAAAATTCCCGGCCGCGCGGATTTTTTTCGTCCACGAGAATCATCGCGCGTTTCACACCGGTCTGGCGCAAACCTTCCAGGCATTCATTGACCAAACGCTTTCCGACTCCGCGCCCCTGATAATCAGGATCGACTGCGAGATGATAGATATGACCGCGGCGTCCATCCTGTCCGCACAACGCCACGCCCACGATGGTCGGTCCATCGACGGCCACGCGGCTCAAGCCCGGATTGCGCGCGCAAAACAGCGCTACGCCTTTTTTGTCATCGCCTTCCGCGATCTCCAATCCCTCGACCCGTTGCCAAAGCTCGACCGCCGCTTCGTAATCGTCGATCGTGAAATCTCGGGTCTTGATCGTGCCGCTCATTTTGCGGCCTGAACCTTAGCACGCCGAATATGACGCGCCGCAAGGCTCGTCCTGAGCGCAGTCGAATAGATCGACATCAAACTGATCGTCTTTTAGCGGGCCGCTCGCACTGCTGTAGTCGGGCTGTAGTAAGTCGATCTCCTGAGGACAAGATGATCCGATTGCCAGCCCGCAGTGAATATATAGAGGCCGCCTGATCGTACGCTCAGAGGCATCGTCGTTGGCCGGCGAGACTCAGTATTTGGCAAGGCGAGCACGGTCAACACATGACGCCCGGCCGAGACGACACCCCCGTAATGCTGGTCGCGCGGGATGTCCGCCACCTTCTTACCGTCGATCGACAATCGGACGAAGAGATCGCTTCCAAAGTTCGGCGCCCTTTGAACAATGAGCCGCGCGCCTTTGCTGCTACTACTGCTCGCCTGCGTCTCACTGCTCGCGACAAAGATTGGCAAAGCTAGAATGAAAAAGCTCCTCGTCATCAGGTTGTAAACGCAGCCGATCAAAAACCGCAGTCTCACCTTTTGTCGCCTTTAATTCGAATCAGGAACCCAGTCGTCAGTTCTATTTCCACCGACAAACGTAGCGTGAAATTTTCGCGGCGGGTTCGTCTGCCAACGAACCAACGGGATCGAATCCTCCCGAAGCACCGTGCCCTCTAATTTGCCCCTGACCATTTTTCCGGAATAGCGGCTGGCGACGACAAGTTTGCGCTTTTTCTTAAACGTATATTTAGAGTCGTCCAGTTTATACCAGGTCACGGTGCCGTCGCCGGTGGCATATCCATCCTTGTCTTGATGCCCCGACCACTCCACTGCCTCACTCTGGCTCGGGCCAGGGTGGCTGTTCCAAACCAGAGTCTTTCCATCCTGTGTGCGCTGGTAAGTACCATCATCAGCGTAGGCGCCGTTCGCGAACACGAACAGCAGCAGCCCACCGCAAAGAAAAAGAAATCGCGAGTAAGTCATGACGAACATCTTAGCAAACTATTTCGCCGGTGCGGTTTTTCCCTGGCGAGCCGTAGCCTCGCGCGAAGGCTGCTTCGCGAGGGCGAGACGCTCGGTCTTTTTGCGGCGGGCCCTGCGTTTCTTAGCGTTATCTCTGCCTTGGCTGTTTCCCATAACCTGAACAGTCGCGCGTTCTTCGCGGGTTCCAAGCTGTTTCCTTGCTAAGAGATGGAGATCACCCGATCAGTTAACGTGGCTGAATGCCGCAAATAGCAACGCCACGGCCGCGGCCGTAACCAAGGCGGCACCGAGAACGAACAGTGGCGCGTCAAAATAGCGGAAGCCCATCAATGCCAGCAATGTTACGGGGAGCGTCGCAACGGTGACCGCGGTCGTGCGCACGACAACCTGCGCCCAGGCAACGCGAGCTGCGGAATGCGGCGCCGCGTAGAGCATCAGCCAGCCAAGCGGCAGCAGCAACACTCCCACGAGCACATGATTTAGCAGCATCGGAGGTATAAGCACCTCCGCTGGTTCAGGCGAGCAAGAATGTCGAATCAGGCTGGCAATGTGAGGCGTCGCGACCAGATGCACGATGCCGAGCAGAATAAGCAGAACTCCACTCGCACGAAGTATCCGGGTGTGAGTAGACGCCGACATAAATCAACTTCAACTATGAAAGGATAGCCTACCTTCTCATGGTTTTCGCAATGCGACGAGGCTTACCAGATACGCCAGAGCCGCGACGATTCCATATCCCAGTAAAACGACGTGCAGCACCCAGAGTTTAGGCGGGAGCGGCATCGGGACGAACACTTGATAGAGCGTGTTCGCGATCCAGAATCCGGCCATCGCGAGCAACACCCCACGGTCGGGCGGCAACGAGCGATGCAATCTGCGCAGCGCAACGAAAGTCAGAATGCCGCCGGCCAACAGCAAAAAACTGAAGAAGAAATTAATCGAGAAAAGCGCCCATTGGATCACGCTCGGAATTTTCTTCACAAAAACATCCCAGTGAAACATGGACGGCAGAATGAAATGATACGCGCCCATCGCGCATGAACAGGATGCGGCGATGAAAAGCGCGATCTTGGCGGTGCGAGTACCCATCACGCGCGTTTTGTGATCTTCACGGCTTTATTTCGCCGGCGCCTTCTTGTTTTTCTTAGCGGGAGCGGCTTGGGAGGTCGTCATTTCGGCGGCCACGCGTTCCCGATCGTCGCTTTGGTGGATTGCAAAACAGATCGATCTATACCGCGGAGAATCTTTCGCATTAGCTCGATCGTCCCCGGCGTTTCGAAGTAAGCTCCGTGAATCGCTTCACCACTAACGCTCCCAGGAAAAAAGCTCGAGCAATCAACATCCCAGACATTGTCTGTTGCGGGTAATTGAGTAACGAGAGGCGGGCGGTTCGCCAGACCGGCGCGCCCGAGACGTCGCGTCCCGAAATGTTTTAGCCCGGCCGAAGCTCCGAGTACAGCATCGCGGCCGCTGTAGAGTGCTGTGATCCTATAGCTCAGATTAACGACCGCGCCGCCGTCACCATTGTCTGGCGCGCCCGCGTCAAACAGATCGTTGTCCACATCAGCGGCAACCATCACCAGCTGATTAAGCAAACTGGCCAATAGTGGTTGGTTTTTGCGAGTCCAGGCGGCAGCCATCGCTTTTTGCAAGACGTAATTCCCCATGCTGTGTGCGATCATCGACACCTTAGCTTTACATGCGTTATCCGGGTTCTTGATCGCTGCGTTCTGCTTTAGCACCAGATAGTCGAACATCGCTGAGAGGACGTCTGCCAAGTCCGCAGCGCAGGCGCGAGCGTGCGCGCGATCCGGTTCGTACCCGAGAGCGCTTCCGAGCGACGGCCAATCGTAGAGGACGCAGAGGCCATTCAGGCTGTTAGCCCCAGTGAACAAGCTATCCGAGATTTTCTGATAAAAACCGGTGGCATGTTGGAAACTCACATTGAATCCGTGAACCAGAAGCGTGACGTGGCTTTGTTGCTCATTGGGAACATCAGCGGGAAAGCTGTCAGCCGCGCCGGCGAGCAGCTTTTGAAAATTCGCGGCGGTCGTCTTTTGCCAATTGGCGATGTTCGTTAGATCGCCGCCTTCGCTCACCCAGTAGGTGAGCCCCGCATTGTTTATTCCCGGACCGATCCCACCGTTATTACGATCGCTGATCAACCAGTACTTCGGCACACGGCGATTCTATCCTCTCCCGTTAAGCCAGCACAAGATCGCAAATGGGCTTTGGCCGGTTATTTCGCCGAGGAGTTTTTGTTTTTCTTGGCGATTGTCGATCTTAGCGCTTTAGGTCACCGGCGAACCCCGCCGGCAATTTTTTCTGGGAAACGGGTCATTTGCTTTTGGGTATGACGCTGATCGAGCCATCGTTCTCAAGCAGTGCGGCTCGCACCTCTTCAATGCTGGCGCATCCGGCTTCGCGCAGGGCAGCCATTACCTCGTGACGGGTGAGTTGGGCATGCTCCAAAGTTTGCTGGAAAAGCTTGCCATCGCGGATGAGCACGTCCGGCCTTCCTTCGACCAAAGCTTCCAGCTTTTTGCTTCGATATGTGAGGAGCCCAACGATCCAGTTGACCCCGACCAGGGTCACTGCGGAAATCATCCCTCCGATGACGGAGTTGTCGCCACCGTTCATGGCGTTTTGAACGGCATTGCTCAAGACCAGGAGCAAAACCAGATCGAATGGCGACAATTGGCCGACCTGCCGTTTCCCGGTTAATCGCAGCAGAACAATCAGGAAAACATAAATGATGATCCCGCGCAGAACGAATTCCCACCAGACGAGCGACATATTCCACATGACCTAACGCTACTGGAACAACACGCTTGCCCCCAGTCTTTCTTAAGTCTGCTAGTTATCTCGACCGCTTTCGATCTGAGATCGAGGCTTCGGGGTGGCGATGCGTTGACGAATAATCGATAGTCGCGGCGCAGCCGCATGCAGACCTACCCTTTGGCCCTCAACATCATCAGCGCTTGCTGGATATTATTTACTGGCATCTGGTTACTGGCGGCTTTCTGGACCAAGCGATCTGTCTATCGGGAGAGCACCTGGCAACGAATTCGTTATGTCATACCGATACTCGTCGGCGGTTTTTTGCTGACGAAGGGCCGTCGGCTATCCGATCCGCTTAGCCATCGCGTCATTCCACACGTTGAGGCGCTGGCCTGGACCGGCGTCGTCTTATGCGTCGCCGGCCTGGCGTTTTGTATTTGGGCGAGGTTTACTCTCGGACGCAATTGGAGCGGTGTGGTCACGTTAAAAGGAGGACACGAGCTGATTACCTCTGGGCCCTACGCGCTGGTGCGTCATCCAATTTATACCGGATTACTGACGATGTTCGTTGCGACCGTGATCGTGCTGGGACATGTCGCCGGAATTATCGCTGCGCCTCTCGTATTCCTGAGCTTCTGGATAAAATTGCGTCACGAGGAAAAAGTCATGCTCAAACAGTTCCCGAACGAGTATGCGGATTATCAACAGCGCGTGAAGCGTATCATTCCGTTCATCCTTTAAAACTTCCGCGCGGCTGGCACCGCCTTCCACATCAACCAGAAGATGTCGAGGTTCGGTTGAAAAGCCAGCCCGGCCCCAGCGGTAAGAACTTTCTCGCTGCCGCGCCGTAGTAGATATTAAATCACTCCGTTGCTATGAAATTGTTGTGGCTGATCTTCATTCTCGTCCTCGTGACGGTTGTAACCGCGCTCTTGTCGACTCGATTCAGAGCGCTTCTGAAGCGCGTAAGGCACCTCTTCTGGGTTACGCTTAAACGTTCTGTGCTCCCCGCCGTTGTTGCGGTCGTGGGCATGTTCATCGTTTTCTTTGCCGACTTGCTAGCAGAGTCCACGGCCGGTGTGGACAGACTGCTGAAAGAAATAGTCCAACTGTTTGCGCGCAGCGAGGTCCACGCACTCCTAAAAGCGGGCTTCTTCGAAGAGGTTGGAATCGCCTTCATCGTCTCGGGATTAATAGCCTTCATGGTCGAGTTCAATTTCCACAGCCGCGAACAACACAAAGCTGCGCAAGAACGGGCTGAGATTGCGAAGAGTGTTTTCAACTACCTGTTAGGTAGTCTCGCACCGCCCTGGCTGACCCTGAAAGTGGCAGACCTCTATAAGATGAAGCTCCTGCGCGAGGACATTGTCGTGACTTACACCTTTGAAGACCCCCCGAAGGAAGTGGCACGATTGTACCCCCATCGGGAGCCGGACGTGCACGACCTACTGGTGGTTATCGTGGAGCTACGATATCGCCTGCGGAACCTTACGGACGAGCAGATTCCGGTGGACATCAGCCACGGGTTTACGCCGAGCGTACCGCTGCCCGCAAAATATACCGGCTTCACCGATTTACTGATAAGCGACAATAAGCACAACCCAATCAAGCAATGGCGTGAGGGCTCTAGGGACGAAACTATTCACTGCCCTGTTGCTTCGGACGAAGATCGGCTGGGATGGAAAGAACGCGAGATACGAGTGAGAGATGATCTTTTCATTGACCCCAAAGACACCCTGAATGTCGTGGTTAAGCTGCGGGCAGTCCGGTGGCGTAACGATCATGCGACGTGGGTTACCCGGTTGCCCGCCGACCACATCAGAGTGGTTGTTGTTAACGACAAGTGCACCGATATCGAGTTTTTGTTGGATGCAGCGCATCCTAAGCCATTCAAACAAACGCCCAGCGTTTGGGAATGGGAGAGCACGGGAGAATCAATTCCGTTTCAAGGCTTCACTCTGCATTGGTTCCCTTCGCCGAAGGAACACGCTCCGCATCCACAGAGCCAATCTGCTCAGGTTATCAACAGCGCGTAAGACAGCTTATACCGTTTGTTCTCTGATGTTCTTTCAACCGCGTGGCGAAGCTGTGGAACGACTTAGCCAATCTCTGAAATGCGTCGGGCCGAGGCGGGCGTTAGCGCCGGGAACGAGGCTTTGATCGTTCACCTCTATACCGAAGTAGCGCGCATTGACGTCAGTGACCACCTTCCGCGCGTCGCCCGTCGCACTGAGAAACTGCCGGACAAGTTCATCCTGTCGTATCGGATCAGGCCCCGCCACTTCGATCATGCCATTAATCGGTTGCCCAAGGGCAAGATCAGCCACCGCGGCCGCGACATCATCCGAAACAATGGGCTGCATAAGGATCGGTGATAACCGAACTGTTGAACCGTCGGTCGCGGATTGGGCTATGCCCTTCACAAACTCGAAGAACTGCGTTGCGTGGACGATCGTAAACGGAATCCCGGAAGCCTTGATCAGATTTTCCTGGGCCATCTTCGCGCGGAAGTAACCACTTAAGGAACCGGGACCACTTGCGAGTAAGCGATCGGTGCCGACTACCGACAGAGCCACGTGATGTCCCACGCCCGCGGCCGCTTCCCCGGCAAGAAGATTGCGACCCGACGTTTCGAAAAATTCCATAGCAGGTTTGTCTTCGAATGAGGGTGAGTTCGCCACATCAACTACCACCCGAGCGCCTGCCAGCGCTTCAGCCAATCCCTGACCAGTGAGCGTGTTCACGCCGGTAGAAGGTGACGCCGCCACCACCTCATGGCCACGTTGGCGAAGATTGTTTACCACCTTTGCTCCAATGAGGCCGCTGCCTCCGATGACTACGATCTTCATTCTCTTATTCGTTTCCGTTGGTTGCTCCGAGGATTTGGTGTTCCGATGTGTTACCTACATGAAACCTGCGCCGCTGCGAGATTTTCTCCTACTTTTTGGTGGGTTTTCTGCCGGTGATGATGAATGCCTGCGCCGGGAATCTCATTCGCCCGCTGCTGAAATATCTCTGTGCCGCATCGGCCGCGGCCTGCTTTATGGTTGGTAGTTGCGCGGACGTAAGGCCGGCCATTGTTTTGCGTAAACTTTCGGACATTTCCGTCCGCAACTGCCAGAACTGCTCAAACGAGATTTTCTCTTCAATCTGAAAATTCAGCCGTCGCTCAACCACATTTTCAGCGCCGGCATTTTCCAGGATCGCAGCCAGCTTGCCGGAAACGGCGAAACGGAATGTATCCGGCGCATCAGGGTCCTCTTTCGGAGATTCCACGAACCGGTCGACCACATCGTTAACAGTCGAAAAGAAAGGATTAGCTTCTTTCGGAGCCCAAACGGCAAACGAGACATATCCATCGTTGCGAACTACTCGGAGCGCCTCGCGCACCCCTGCAAGCGGGTCGGCGAAAAACATTGCTGATAACCGGCCGACGGCGACATCAAATGAACCGTCCGGGGATGGCAAATCATCAGCGGAACATTGCTTGAACTGGATGTTTGTCAGAGCGCGTCGGCTTGCTTCGGACTTAGCAGTCTCAACCATGCCCGCGACAGGATCGGTGTACATGACTGATCCGGTTGGCCCAACAATCTCTGAGATAGTGAGCGACGGTTCGCCGCTTCCGCCACCGATATCGAGCACCTTTTGGCCAACTCCGATCCGCGTTTCTTCGATTAAACCGGCCGTTAACGGCGCGAACATCTGTGCGATGAGCGCGCGATACTTGTCCCAGTACTGCGCGGAGATTTGCCACGCATCGAGCGTCTTGTTTTGTTCCTCGCGATTCATTCTGGTCCGATGGGGTTCCTATTCTCGCTCTATTCTTATTTCTTTAGATCAGCCGCGATTTCGGTGAATCGAGCGAATGGGTTGAGCGACATAGAACACGTCGCGATGGGAATCGCGTGGGTAGACGGTAACGCAGCTAAGCTAGCTGGCACAAGCACGAGGCAGTGCGAGTGATCAAGGTAAAGCTGCGAGGGAAGCAATGAGCAAGTGTGGGCAACGAACGAGTTTCATTGCGGCTTAACGACGCCGGTGGTAATGAAACCGATGCATCCACTTCGAGCATTCACTCTTTGTTTCGCCACAGTCTCTGGAGCAATTCTTCTCGCTAGCTGCGCCGGCCCGCCGCTCAATCCGCCTTCCGGCATGATCGGCGGAATATCCGCGCCAAAGTCGAAGGTCGTCGTGCGCCAGCAGCAAGACGTAAGAATGGCAATTAACGTTACTAATGTCTTACCTGCGGGCGACTATCGGCCGGCATTTGAGGACGCGACCGGTATTTATTATGAAGCGCCGAGCAAGGTCATTATGAAAGAAAACTTTCTCGGAATAAATTTACCGGGCAAACCTTTTACCGGAGGAATATTTTTGGAGCGCGCCAACCCGCAGGTGGCAAAGATTTACGGGATAACTCCGGAAAACGAGGGGGGCGAAATCCAGCGAATGATGAAAGGTGGTCGGCCCGCTAAGACGAAATCTTAGCGCTCAGACTGTGCCGCCGAGGTCACGGCAATTGTTTTCTACTTTCTAATTTCGCCTTCCTACTTTCTCACCGTGTCGATCTTAGCGTTTTAGACCCGATGCGATTTCGGCGAACGTCCCCAATTCCGAACCAGATTAAGGATCAATTTTCGATCGATGAGGTGGCCGCGCGCTCAATCGCCAGGAGCGTATCTTGGAAACCAAGCGCGATGAGGCGGCGCGCCTTTCTTGCAGAAAAATTCATCGTGCCACTTAGAAGCCCACCTAGAGGCATGCTGGGTGTGACCGGTAGAAACTGCGCCGCGCTGAAGTACAGGCCCTCTGCGGTAAGCGTCGGTTTACGCGCCCCGGTTGTAATCGCGCCGTGTCTCAGGAGATAGTCCCGCCGCGTTGCCTCCGCTTTTTGTCGGTCTTGTAATGTTCGCTGGAATTTTTCCCTCATCCACCAGGTGCGGGCGGTCTCGCTCTCCCAGAGGTGAGGATCCTGCGTGAACTTGTGATCGAGATAGAGAACGATAAGCAATTCCGGTTTATGAAAGAGAGCTGGTAATATCGGGATATTGTCCTCGATTCCGCCATCGACAGTGTCCTGATCCAAGATTTTACCTAACGGAAACACCTCCGGGAGCGCTGCGGTCTGTATTAGCCAGGTAAGTGTCTCTGCATCGCTTGCGGTGCCGTTGATCTTGAAATAACCGGCTGCGTATTCCTTCCGCCAAGCGCTCTCAGATAGCTGGGGATCTGAGCCGGCCTCGAATGGGTCCCAGTATTCAACCGTCGAGGCGACGGTACAGTAGACCGGCACCGAGGACTCTCGAAGTCCTCGGATGTCAATTGAGGACGAGATGGTGTTGCGCAGCGGTTCGTTGCTGGCCAGTGCCAGATGGCGCTGCGTCCAAGCCCGCAGCAAACCCGTAACTCCTCCCGCAGTAATAATAGTCAGTGCTATAAGAAGCAGGTGTCGCGCATCCGGGAAATGACCCGAAATGACCCGATATCCCAGGACGCACGGACCCACAGTCAAGCAGAGTAGAATGAGCACCGCAAATTCTGACGAACGGCGCGCCAGGGCGAACCACCTGCGACCGATGAATCCCTCCGCAAAATACATCACACGGGCTGTGAGGTGGACGGGGAGGAGAGAGACGAATGTTAGAATTCGAACAATCAGCGCGATGGCGAAAGGGAATAGTCTTGCATGCAACACCTTGTTAAGGGAAATGGTCGACCAAAGCCGAACGACGCTTTCCCGCTTACCGCTTTGGAAAAGTTCACGTGCTAGCGCGGCATTCAATGCGCCGACAGACGTCCCGGCGAACACACAAAAATCCCGAACGCCACAATCAAATAAGGCCAGGAGGCAACCGGCTTGGTAGGATCCCTTCCCGCCGCCACCAGCCAGGACTAGCGCGAGTTTTTTTGCGCGCAGACTGTCCAGGTAGGCTCGAACGCGAAGCTCTTTTAGCAGGCGGGATTTCAACTCTATAAGGTTCGTCTCCGCAGTGGGATCCTCACAAACCTGATCGGGATCCGCGGCCGCGGGGCTCGAGGGAGATTTCATAGGCCCCGAAAGACTATAAGAAAATTAAAGCGGAACGAAGCTCGTGCCGTGACATTTGGGGCAGGGCGGGGCGACCTCGGCCGGGACTTTGCGGGTAAAATTCTTCGTGGCGGCAGCCGGCAGTTACTATTTTCTAATTCCTGTCGCCTGGAGAAATCGCGATAAATCGGGAAGGCCTGATTTGTCGTAAAATGTGGCGCGATAGTAAAATAGAAAGTCGCCAATCAGGACAGCTCCGATTTCGGAGTAGGCAGGCTTCTTGTCAAAATCCGGAAACGAGAGGAAATGGCATGTCGTTCCGACTCCGCTGCCGCGTTTCGATCCTTGCTGAAACGCGAGCCGAAAGGAAACCTCGCTGTCGGTTCTTCCATATCTTTGATGCATGTTTTTTAAATAATCATCCCGCAGCGCGGAAGCTCCCGGGTAATCCTCGATGATGCGATAGCCAAGATAAAGAGTGATGACTCCCTTCTGGTTCCAATAGTGGAAAATCGAGGTGCCATCTTTATTGAAGGGTTCAGCGCCTTTTCTCGTGAAACCTGCTCTCGCCGTGGGGAACACCACTCGAACGTCGTCGTTTGTCCAAGTTTCGGTCTTCGGGTCGAGCGACCAGTGCATATGCAGATCAACCTTTTCGGCCGCCGCAGCTGCAATTGCCGGCATCAAGGCAATCCAAAAGAGAAACAGCCTGAATCTTCGCATACGTCCGTGATTAAAGGCGAAATACCTACACCCTACAAGACAACGATCTCGGCGCGCTCGGGAGTTTCCGGCAATACAAATCCCGATAGATTGCGGGCGACGACGAGACTGTCTGCCGAGTTCACGGCAAGATTTGATGGTTGCGATTGCTTGCCACGAGGAGCGCGGCGAAGGCGGGTCGATCTTAGCGTCTTAGATCAGACGCGATTTGAAACTCGCTCACTGCCCACGCTCACTCGCTCCTACCCTCGTCGCTTAACCTTCTATGTCGTTCATCCCCGCACTCCATTCGGCGCCGATAATCGCGGGGACGGGGGCCCACCGGCTACGACATTGCTAGACGATTTTGCATGGAACAATAGTGTCCTCATCGAACGAATAGACGGCGCACATTCGGTGATAGCCGTCTGCGATGATGAGCTTTCCATGAGCTAGATCTCTGACCAGGAGGAGAGGCGAAAGCTTCTTTCCGGCGGCAAGTTTCTTTTGGTTTTTCCGCACGTGCGAATTATTTGAGCCCAGCAAAGGTAACTGCGAGGCGCGAAAGATATCTTTCGCCGCAAACGATGTCATGGGCGCACGGGACAGGGCTTTGGCATACTTGGCCGCCGTTTCCCCATCATAGAGCAAAGTTAAATACGATTCCGCCGCCGGATAATCGTGTTTTTCAGGCTCGCTCAGCCATCGTTTTTTGGATTTTTTGCTCATGACTAAGTCTTGCTTGCGTGCGGCGGCAGCAGAATCATGCGCGCAAATTGCAAAGCGCCGATGGCAAGTTGGAAAACAACGGCGGCGTAGAACAACCAAAACACTCCCACGACCAGAGCGTTGTAAACCTGCAAGAGACCCATCGCGATGCCCAGGATGCTGATCGCATAAAAAAGATAACGGTAGCTCCCGATCTCCTTGATTAACGTCGGCCCGAGTTGTGATTGGCGGCGTCGGCTCAATAAACCAAAAGGAATAATCAAAAGGACCGAGAACCCGCTGCAATAGCGCCAGATGGATGGGGGCATTGGTTTGATCGTGAGCAGGAGCATGCCGAACAAACACGTGAAGAGAGGGACAAGGGCGTTGGCCAGCAATAGCCACAAGCGATACTTATCCAAGACCGACCATTCGTGCAGCGGTCCGCTGCGAAACGCCACCACCACTCCGGCAAACCCGGCCAGCGCCACCGCGATCTGGGCGGCGGTCGACAGAGCTTCACCTGGTTCCATCACTTTCGATTAAATCGAATTAAGGCGGCACGAACAAACACGAAGTTCGCGTTTCGGTTCATGACGCTTGGCTTCAGCCGGATCCCTTGTCGATCTCAGCGGTTTAGATCAGTAGCGATTGCGGGCAATCGAATCTGTCGGGTTCGCTTTTGCAGTCTTCGGGCAAGGAAAAGTTTCGTGCTCGGTTCGTCCGCCCTCTATAACCGAGTGTGGTAGTACTGGGTTTCTAACATCGGATGCGCACGAAAATCTCTCTGTTTACCTGGGTTGGTTTGTTTATTTCCCTTTTCGGCTTTATCGCGCTGCGGCTCACGTTTCGGGCCTTGGGCGTGTCCAACTCGATCCCTGCCGATCTCTGCCGAGAACTCGTGATCTGGATCATGGCCGCTCTTCTTATTCTTCTGATCCGGCGCGGCGAAAAGTTGCCGCTAAGCTCCATCCGTCTGGGCGTTGAGCCCTGGCGTCAATCGGTTCGATTCGGTTGCATTCTTGCTGGTCTTTGCGGCGTCACGGCATGGATCGTTATCATGTTCACCGGCTACGGGCATGGCCCGGGCTCGGCTGAGTTTAACAAAATGCCGATATGGTTTGAGACGGTGGCCGTGATTCGGGCCGGGATTGTGGAAGAACTATTTTTCCGCGGTTACGCGATTGAACGGCTCGAGTCGATTGGTTGTGGCCGATTTCTGTCCGCGGCAATTCCATTGTCGATTTTTGCGGCAACGCATTGGACTGGCGGAATCCCGAACATCATCATCGCATTCGTGGTTGGGGCCGTGCTAACCCTATTCTATCTGTGGCGGCGCGACCTGGTAGCGAACATGATCGGGCACGGCCTAAGCGACTTTCTCGGGCTGGTGTTACCGCGCTTCTTTCATTGACGGCACAAGAGGCACGCGAGCGCGGCAAGAGTTGATGGTGTGCTTGTCGATCTAAACTTTAGGACTTCTGGTCTAATTTGACTAGGCAATCGCCGTCGGCTGCGGTAGAAACGCGGACATGCCCCCTCGAGCATTTTGGAAGCGAGCAATGTTGTGTTGCGCGATGTTCAGCCTGCTTCTTATTCCCTCAAGCGTTTCTGCTTATGAGGAGGATTTCCACTACTACGTGGTTTATCTTTTACTGCGATGCAAAGGCTTTAACGCCGGCACATCCCATCAACTCGCGGGGTTTTCGCAATACGTGGATGACAATCGTTATACCGAACCGATCTTTCGTTGGCCGATTACACGCGCGAAGTTTCACTTCATCAATTCCAGTCGGGGCAGGGCCACGGTTCGAAACGACGCGGATGCGCGAGAAGCCCTGAAAGTAGCATTCGATGACTGGGTCGCTGGCGATCCAACTGCGAAGTATCGCGCTGGCTGGCGATTGCATGTTTTCGCCGACACCTTTTCACATGAAACCTTCACTGCGTACTGGAGTTTCAAATTCAACGCGCGCGAGCACTGGAGCATACCGATGGGACACGCTGATACGCGGGAAAGGGGTCATGAGCCGGACCGGCCTTACAACAATTCGACCCGTGCAGTTGAAGCCGCCAAGGCGATATACGAGCTCATTCCGGATCGATCCGGAGCGCAAACACCGTGGAGCGCAATTAAGCCGGACCTGATGGCGACTTTCGGTCACCCTGACCAATCAGAAGGCAAAAAGATCGAGGAACGAATTGCAGCAATACAAACATTGATCGCGAAACGATTCGGCGACCAGACTGTGTACAACAAACAAGAGTTTGCCAAAGAACGGGAACAATTTGAACGTGCCGTAGGGGAACAAAGATGAAGAAGTGGCTCAACGAACTATTGCGGCCGCCAGAAAAACCCGCCTGGCTCGTGTGGGCGATCGCCATCTGGACGACCGTTTTGTTAGGGCCCTTCGCCATCTTTGGAGAAAACTGGGGGATGATTTTTTACATTGTAACCTGGCCCTTTTCGGAAGGGTTGAAGCCGCTCTACGAAGACCTTGGAGTCGCGCTTTACGTTGGACTTGTCATTCTGACGCACACTGGGTACGTGCTTTTCTCGGTAGTTATTGTTTACAACTGCGTGCGCATTTATCGCGTTTATCGAAAGAACAAAACCGACGCCAGTCCTCCAACTGCCGTCGCTTCCTGAACGGCGATAGAGCCGAGAAAACTCCAGTTGACGAAATTCTAGCCGGACGAACCGTCGATCATAAGCCGCTCCCGGCTCGCCGAAGATGGAGCGAAGGAGGCTACGATGGATGAGAGATTCGATGCGTTGTGCTGTAGATGCTTGCCACGCCAAAGCCTTGGCGACGGCGGGTCGATCTTAGCGTCATTGATCAAACGCGATTTCGGCGAAGTGGGCGAGGGCGGCTTGGAGGTCTTCGATAATCTCGGCGGCGGTGATGTCGGGATCGGGGAGGCGACACGAAACTTGCTCTTTGCAGTAGTCTCGAACAAAGTGCGAAAGCATTCATGGCTACAGAGGAGCAAGACGTTAGAGAGCTGCCGGCGTACGGGATCGCTGAGGCGGCGCACTATCTTCTCGTGCCGAGAGCGACATTGCGCTCCTGGGTGGCAGGCATGTCGTATCGCAGTGGCTTTTTCAAACCGGTGATTGAGCCGGCGGCTACGTCGCCTGTCGCTCTTTCATTCATCAATCTGATTGAAGCCCATGTGCTCGCTGCCATTCGGCGAAAGCACCGCGTCGACATGGCCGACGTTCGCCGCACAATCGTTTTTCTGAAAAAGGAGTTTGGATCAAAGCACCCTCTCGCGGATCACAAGTTCGAAACAAACGGTGTCGATTTGTTCGTCGAGCATTTGGGCGAATTTATTTCAGCATCTGAAGGTGGCCAGATTGCCGTGAGAGATCTTTTGAAGGCGCACCTGCGCAGAATAGACCGCGACGACAAGGGTTTTCCGTTGCGCCTTTACCCGTTCACGCGAGTAGGCGAAGCCGACCAACCAAGAAATATCGTCATCGATCCGTTCATTTCGTTTGGTAAAGCCGTGATTGCTGGCACCGGCGTGAGCACCAACATCGTCGCTGAACGTTTCAAGGCCGGTGAGTCCGCGGATGAGCTGGCGAACGACTACGGCTGCGCCCGCGAAAAAATTGAAGAAGCGATCCGCTGCGAGCTTAATTTCGCGGAAGCCGCCTGAAGAATTAACTTTCTTTCTCGATCGGCAGCTTGGCCGCCACAAAATGGCCAGCATTCTTCGTACAGCCGGGCTCAAAGTCGAAGTTCACGACGATCATTTCGCACAAGATGCGCCAGATCCCGAATGGCTGGCCGCCGCGGGTAAGAACAACTGGATTGTAATTACACGAGACGAGCGCATCCGCTATCGCGTCGCTGAGAAGCAGGCCATTCGCCGTGCTAAAGTGCGCGCGTTCGTGCTCGCCGCGCAAGGTCATCTGCGCGCAGAGATGCTGGCTGAGAATTTCCTCAAGGCGCTCTCGAAGATTCGCCGAACTGTGAATGCGCAGAAGCCGCCGTTCATCGCAAAGATTTCGCGCGGCGGAGACGTTACCGTCCTCGAATTCTGATCACTGTAACGCCGACAGATTACGCGGCGTGGGTGTACAAATACTTTTGGAAGCCAGTGAACACTCTCCCGATCTCTTCCGGCTTACCCAGATCTGTGACTGCATCGGAAATCGCGTTGTTATACTTTAACCGTAGCAGCGGCGTAAGTTTTTCTTGAGCGAGCTCGTCTACGCCGACCTTTACGTATTGTGACAGCACGAACTCGAGGAAGACACATTGCTTGGTGTTGAAGTGCGTGCTGATGTCGATCTTAGCCCGATTCGCTCGTTCTTCCCGAGTGATCGGCGGAAGGAGGAATCCGATGTAGGCGAGCACGTCGAACAAGTCGCTGTTTTCGGCGTCGATGATCTTCTGCATTTCTGCCATCTGGTCCCGGCCGTAACCTTTTCCGGCCAGTCCTTCAAGTAATGCTTTGCGAGTGGCTGGTTCGCTCCAAAGCGTGCGGAGCTCCGCCTCGTTTTTGAAAAATTCTGGCAACTTGCCGTAAAGGCTTTTCAAAAACTCCTCAGCGGACATCGGCTTGCCGTCGGGACTCCAAAACGTCGTCGCCGTCATGTGCTGAATAGTGCGTTCCTTTCCGTCAGCGAGCTTGACCTTAATCTTGATGCGCGGCGGCAGGGGCCCCGGTCCGGGGCCAGGCCCGATTGGAGGTGTTTCTTTGACTGGCGGTTTTTCGCGTCCTTCCGGCTCGATCGGTTCGCCATCCCATTCTGGATCATTGAAGTGATGATGCGCCTTCACGAAATCGTAGATCGTGAAGTAATCCTTTCCGTCATAGAGTCGTGTTCCGCGCCCGATGATCTGTTTGAACTCGATCATCGAGTTGATCGGCCGCATCAACACGATGTTGCGAACGTTGCGCGCATCGACTCCGGTTGAAAGCTTCTGCGATGTCGTTAGCACAGTCGGAATCGTTTTCTCGTTGTCCTGGAACTCACGCAGAAACTGGTTGCCGCGCTCGCCATCGTTGGCTGTCACCCGTGCGCAGTAGTTCGGATCTTTACTCGCAGTCTTTATTTGGTTGATGAGATCGCGCACGGCCAGGGCGTGATCCTGCGTGGCGCAAAAGACCAGCGTCTTTTCCTGCTGATTGATCTCGTCCATGAAGATCCGAACGCGCTTCATTTCGCGTTCCTTGATCTCGATGATCTTGTTGAAGTCGGCTTCGACATATCGCTTACCAGCTTCTACTTCGCCTTCGATGACGTCGTCGTCCGATGTGTAGACGTACTCATCGAGTGTCGTGGAGATTTGTTTCACCTTAAAGGGTGTGAGGAAACCGTCGTTGATGCCCTCTCGGAGTGAATAGACGTAAACCGGCTCGCCGAAATACCTGTAGGTATCGACATTGTCCTTCCGCTTTGGAGTGGCGGTGAGCCCTAACTGAACGGCTGGTGAAAAATATTCCATGATACCGCGCCAGTTACTTTCATCGTTAGCGCCGCCGCGATGGCATTCGTCGATGACAATAAAATCGAAGAAGTCAGGCGGATACTCGCCGAAGTACGGCGACGGTTTCCCTTCCTTCGGCGGCCCGCTCATGAAGGTTTGGAAGATCGTGAAAAAGATGCTGCCGTTTTTTGGCACCTTGCCTTTCTTCTTAATATCATCTGGCGAGATTCGGACTAGCGCGTCCTCGGGGAAAGGGGAGAACGCGTTGTAGGCTTGATTTGCGAGAATGTTCCGGTCGGCGAGAAATAAGATGCGCGGTCGACGAGTGGGTTCGCGGCTCAAGTTCCAGCGGCTATGAAACAGTTTCCAGACGACCTGGAAAGCGATCATTGTTTTCCCGGTCCCGGTCGCGAGTGTGAGTAGGATGCGCTGCTTTTCTGCGGCGATAGCTTCGAGCACGCGCTCGATGGCGATGTCCCGGAAATATCGTTCACCCAGAGTGCCGCTCTTATCTTCGAAAGGCACCTCAGCAAAACTATCGCGCCAATGGTTTTGATCAGCGAAGGTGAGATCCCACAGCTCCTGCGGGGTCGGATAAGCTTCGATTTCCGACTCACTCCCCCGCTTCATGTCGATCTTGTAAAGGCCTTGGCCGTTTGTTGTGTACGCGAATCGAATCGACATCTTCGCGGCGTAGCTTTTCGCTTGCGCTGCGCCTTCGGTAAGTGGTTTGTCCCAGGCTTTCGCTTCAATCACAGCCAGTTTGTGATTGCGATACATCAAAATGTAATCCGCGATTTCGGGTTTCGCGCGAAGGCCGTATCCTTCGAGACGTCCCGGTGCGATGAGATACTCTCGATGTATGCGGCTACCGTCGACCGCGCCCCAACCTGCCGCCTTTAATGCGGGATCGATATGCTCGGCGCGAGTATCGGCCTCGTTCATCTATCCTGTTTTGGCAGCAACCTTCTTACCTCTTCCGATAGGAACGAATCCCTTCGCCTTGATCCATTCGATCGCACGAAAGAACTTCTCTCGCTGGATTTTGATTTTGTCGGGATGCCAATGTTCCCGTGCCTCCAGAGCGATTTTTTCATCCGTTATCTCCTTGCCCTCAAGGAGCAGGTTGTTCCAGGCCGCATAGACGGTGGCGAAGATTTCAGCTTGTCGCCAATCCATCGGCAGCATCACGTCAAGCAACCGGTTCACCTCTTTTCGTCGATCTCCCAGCGCTTCTTCGGTCCGCGCCACCAATTCATCGAACTTCCGATACTTCGTCACCCGATACGCCGCTCCCTCCACGCGTTGGAAGAGGAAGTAGTCCGCCATCTTTGCCCGGTGCTCTACGCCTTTAAGGTGGCGAAAGTCGTTCGGTCCGGCTGCGTCTTTTACGGGGCAACGTCCTAGTTCGATGCCCGCGAAGGCCTCGATCATGTGGGCGATCTTCTCCGCTTTCACATGGGTAAAGTCGACCTGCTTCCCGTGCGCTTCATGCAAGCGATAAGCCATCGCCAGGATGCCCGCGTGCAAATCAGTCGTCGTGATGTTGGGGATCGCGACCGGGAACGAGACGATCTTGGATTCCTGCCACTCGCGCGTCAGTTCGCCGGTGAAGGCTCGGTGCAGCAGCGACTTCTTCAACGCCTCCAGCGCGGCGAGCTTTCGCTCGTAGAGGATCGCGAGCCGTTGGATTTGTTCGCGCAGTTGGTCCAGCGTTGAAACGATCTGTTTTTGTTTAACCACTGACGGAAATGGAAACCGTTCATTCTCGAACGTGCCCATGTTGATGTTAGCTTGTGCGCTCCCTTTTCCCATCGCTTGAATGCGCGCCTTGAATGACTGGAGCAGGTATTCGATGAAACCGACGTCAGCCTCTTTGGGATTCGCGACCACGCCAATGACGCTGTCGGGAAAGCAAGCCTCGAAGCCCAAGATTGCCGTCTCCGCGATGTTCGCCGCGATAGTGATGCAAATTGTTCCCTTCGGCCACAGCTTGCTTTGGGCAAGTCCGGCTTCGCTGTAAGTTTGGGAATGCTCGGTAATGAAATGATCTGCGTTTCGGATGTCGCCAGTTTGGACGAAAGGATATCTCCCACCGTAAAGATGCGGCGCATTTCGCGGGCGATGCTTTGACTTACCCCGACCAAACGTCGTTGCTATTTCTTCCAAAGTCTTTTGTTTCCACCCGTTTCCGCGCTGGGTGAAGACGGATTGGAGGTAGCTTTCGAAGAGGGCGCGGGCGTTTTGGAGGTTCTTTTCGACGTTGGCTTTGGCGGTGGCAATGCCCTCAAAAGCTTCGTCGAGGACGCCGACGATCCGCTGCTGTTCGGAGAGCGGGGGGACGGGAACAGGGATCGATTTCAAATTCCGAAGAATGATTCTGCGTATCGCCACGCCAGTTTTCTTTCCCACAGCCTCATCAAGAAACGCCGGCGATTTCATCATCCACTTCAGGAATGCGGGCCTAATTCGCTCACTATCGGGACGCACGATTGCGAGCGATGAGAGGACGACAAAATCTTTGTCGTAGTCAATCAAGGCGACCTTTCCAACCGTGCCGTCTTTGGAGAAGAGCACATTACCTTGGTGCGGCCTACATCCGTTCTTCAGCAGTTGTTGGTAATCCGTAGCAGAAATGAATTTGCAGTTTGCGAAATCTATTTGGTCGTTTTCGATGTCGCGGACAGTGACATAGGGATATCCCGCCGCCGTGGTTTTTGGGGAAAAATGGCTGCCGTCTGTGATTTCTTTGCAGACTTCTTCCAGCCTGAGTGTGTTCCACCCATTCTTCATAGCAGCCTCTTGATACCGGCCAGCAATTCCGCGCTCTTGGCGTCGTAGGTAGCGATTTCCTCCATGATCCTCATCGGGCTCAGGTGTTTCACTTCCTCGCCGCCGTTCGGGTTCTTCACGGAGAGGTCGAAGGTCGCCGGGTCAATGGTCTTGGCGTCCACGCGCCAGCTTTTGGGCGAGTTGGCAAAACTCTTTTGCAGCTTCACGAACTCGGCGAGGTCGTCGTCATTGAGCGGGTTGGTCTTGCCGAGATTGCGGCCGGGGTCGAGCTGGTAGAACCAGACTTTGCGAGTAGGCGCACCTTTCTCGAAGAAGAGCACCACGGTCTTCACGCCCGCGCCCTGAAACGTGCCGCCGGGGCAATCGAGCACGGTGTGGAGATTGCAGCTTTCCAGCAGCATCTTGCGCAGGCTCACAGAGGCGTTGTCAGAATTCGATAGGAACGTGTTCTTGATGACGATGCCGCCGCGCCCGCCGGCCTTGAGGATTTTGATGAAGTGCTGGAGAAAGAGGAAGGCGGTCTCGCCGGTGCGGATCGGGAAATTTTGCTGCACTTCCTTGCGTTCACTGCCGCCGAAAGGTGGATTGGCGAGTACCACGTCGAAGCGGTCCTTCTCCTGGATGTCGGCGAGATTTTCCGAAAGCGTGTTGGTGTGAACAATGTTGGGCGCCTCGATGCCGTGAAGAATCATGTTCATGATCGCGATGACGTAGGCGAGCGACTTCTTTTCCTTTCCATAGAAGGTGCGGGTCTGGAGGGTCGTGGCCTCTTTCGTCGTTAGGCCACGCTTCTTGCTGAGAGAATTAAACGACTCGCACAAAAAGCCCGCGGAGCCGCACGCTCCGTCATAAATGCGTTCGCCGATCTTCGGTTGAACGATTTGAATGACTGCACGGATGAGCGGTCGCGGAGTGTAATACTCGCCGCCGTTGCGACCGGCGTTGCCCATCCGCTTAATCTTATCTTCGTAGAGTTGCGAGAGTTCGTGCTTCTCCGTCTGCGAGCGGAAACGTAACTCGTCGATGTGATCAATGATCTCGCGAAGGTTGTAGCCGCTTTGAATCTTGTTCTTAATTTCTCCAAAGATTTCCCCGATCTTGTATTCGATTGTGTTCGGCCCAGTCGCGCGCTGCTTGAAACCGTGCAGATAGGGGAAAAGCTTTTGGTTAACAAAGTCGCGGAGGTCGTCGCCGGTGAGAGCTTTGTTATGATCTAACTTGCCTTGAGCATTCTTCGGCGCCGCCCAAATGTCCCATCGATACGCCTTCTCGATGATGAAACTGCGTTTCTTGCCATCGAGCTCGGCCTCTGTCGCGCGGTCCTGTTCTAGTCCGTCGAGGTACTTAAGAAAAAGAAGCCACGAAGTTTGCTCGATGTAGTCGAGCTCGGTCGTGCAGCCCGCTTCTTTTCGGAGAACGTCATCAATATTTTTGAAGGCTTGCTCAAACATGTTTGGAGGCCGAGGGGGAGCTCTTTTAAATTAGAAATTCGGAATTAGGAAGCTTTTCTAAAGTGAAAATTAGAAAGGAAAAAGGAGCGCGCCCATGGCGCGCGGTTAATTGTTAAGTGTTTTTGGTTCGGTGGAAGTCCCGAAGGACACGGCCAATCGCGGGTTGAGCGGCGTAATCTTTTTGTGATGACGAGCGCGCAGGCGCTTGAATAGATCGCAAACTTCCAACGACCAAACATTAATATGAAAAAATTTACCAGTTTACTAATAGGCTGTTCGCTGGCGCTGGCTGGAGCTGCTTTTGCGCAACAGCCAGAGGAACAGTCGACACCAGGAGCAGGCAAGAAGCAGGGGGCTGAAAAGACCCAGCAGGCTGAACCAAAAACGCACGCGGCCGAAGCACAGCCCGGGGCGAACACCGCCAAGCCTGAGGCCACGGCAAAGCAGACCGGTGCGATGAAAGAGACCGGCGTTACGAGTGAGCCGGGTGCAGGAAAAGGTCGAAAGGCTAAAGCGACTGAGAAATCTGCCACCGCCACGGGAGCGGAAACGGGCGTTTCCGGTCAAACCGGCGGCGGAGTGACGACCGAGCAGGGTACAGGAAAAGGCCGAAAGGCTAGACCCACTGAGAAAACTGCGACCTCCACTACTACCGGAACGGATGTTTCCGCTCAACCGACTGCCAGTGCGACGCCAGGTGCGAAGCATCAGGCTGGGCAGCGTGGCGAAAAAGGGATGAAGGCGACTGGCGCAAACGCCAAGGCATCGCCGAGTGCAACCGCAGCGGCAAGTGCTACGCCGGTAACAGCGGCATCAGCAAGCGCGGTTCCAACAGTCGCGGCAGCGGCAAGTGCAGCGCCATCAGTTGGGGCCATCGGCCAACAAACCACGGTCGGAACTGCGGCAGTCAAGGCGGATCCGCAGAAGGTGCAGCAGGTCAAGCAGCAGGTGCAGCAAATCAAACAGCAGCACGTGAACTTCCGTGCGCAGCCGAGGCCGGATAAGGTTCCGCCGGTCACGTTCAACGCGAGCTTTCGGATTCAAGGAAGCGATCGCTGGCAGGGTCCGCAATATGAAGTATACCGATCGTATCATCCGGAACGGCACGATCGGGGCTGGTACAGCTCGCGTTATAATCGCGTCGAGCTGATCGGTGGCGGTTACTATTACTGGAACAACGGCTACTGGTATCCGGCGTGGGGTTACGAGCCTTCGGCCGAATATTATGCCTACGATGCCCCGATTTATGTGGGTCATCGTGCTGAGCCCCCGGACCGCGTTATCGCGGACGTGCAAGCTGAGCTGCAGCAAATGGGCTATTACAGAGGTGAAGTGGACGGATTGCTCGGGCCGTTGACCCGGGAAGCGCTCGCCGCCTATCAGGCTGATCAAGGACTCACTCCGACGGCGATGATCGACGAGCCGACGCTCGATTCCCTCGGGATGGGATAATAAGAAAGTTTTTTACGAAAAGCCGCCGGGCATAGTGCTTCGGCGGCTTTTTTGTTTTTGGGGCGGGGAGGCGACTGGCGGAAAGTAAGATCGCGTAAAAGGCTCGCGCCTCACGCGACTGGAAGTCAGATGTCAGACAATTTCCGGATGATGGGCGACACCGGCCCGGAAGATGGGTTGCTGCCATCGGCGCCCCCGGTATTCCTCGGCAGGAGGATTGACTTCGCCTCAGGCGTTTGGTTAAACAGCCGTATGAAACGGATTCTTGCCTTAACTCTTGTTTGCCTTGTGCCGCTGGGCTTGACGCGAAATGTCTCTGCTGGCCCGGAGAGTTTACCGCACGACGGCAAAGAAAGCATGAAGAACGTGGTGGAGCAGCCAGTGGTAGAGGAACACTGTAATTGGACTGGTTTTTACATCGGTGCGCATGTTGGCTACGGCTGGAACGATCTGAAATGGACCGACACCGATACGGCGGCGTTTAGTCCGGGATCACCCCCTAGTATCGATACGAGCGGACCGGAGGTATTGGTCGAGCAAAGCGCGGACGGCGTCATTGCCGGCGGCACCATCGGATACAACTACCAATTCGGGCGGCACTGGGTCATTGGCGCGGAAGGCGAATTTTCGTTTTCTGATGTCAGCGCTACGTCTCATGTTTTCAATGAAGCGTACACGAACCGCTTCGAGACGAACAGCGAGTGGGTTGGGACGTTTGCGTTACGTGCGGGTTTTGCCTGGAACAAAGTTTTGTTTTACGTCAAGGGCGGTGGCGCAGTCACCCATCAGGAATACTCGCTCGTGCACAACGTGTTCGCCGGGCCGGACGACGAGCCGCCTTTCGCGTTCGAAAACGCGCATGTCGATCGCTTCGAAGCGGACCAGACCTGGGTCGCGCCGTTGGCTGGAGCCGGTATTGAATACATGATCACCTGTCATTGGTCGGTCAAAGGCGAGTATCAGGCCGTGTTTTTCGGAAAAGACGATATCACCGGAACCAACGTCGAAGATTCTGCCAGCGGTGCGGAGCCCGAAACCTACGAGTTCGACTTAAAACATCAGGATTCGGTTCGGTTCGGGATCAACTATAAATTCTGATTCTCGGTTCTTTATCCGGTCGGGACGCCGCGCGAGTGAGAGAGGTCGGAAGGCGGATCGCGGATTTGGGATTAGATGTCCCGCTCGAATTGAAACTTACGAACAATTCGTTTCCCTTTGTCGATCTTTTAATACCGTTAGGTAATACCGATAACGGCTGTAGGGTTTTCGACCTAACAAATCGCAGCGTCAATCGACCGCGCGGGTGCCGGCCTCTTCCCTCTGCACCAAAACCAGGACTTCACGGTATGATTAATTCCGCTTTCAGAAACAAAGATGGGCTCACCACATGGCTGGTGGATTTGGCTGGGAACGTTGCAATTTCAGACATCGGCCTGGCTTTGTTGAGACGCATTAAAAGACTCGCTGTTCCGGTTTTCGCCAGTACGGAGGAGGCCATGGCGTGGGGCTCGAATCTTGACGCGGACCAACGTAAGACCCTTGTCGATATCCAACGGACCTCGAGCAATGCTGCGCAGGTCGAGTGCAACTTGCAACGGATGGTCAATCTCGCGACGCAGTCGCAATTGATGCGCGAGGCCGCCGAAGCTTTTCCAGAATCTGTGCCGGGCAGGCGCCGGTCGCTATTTGCGCGGGCATTGCCGCCGAATCTAACCGGTTCGCGAAATTAAATGTCGTTAGAATCCTGCCGCACTTGCGGTCATGCCTTGGCGGTCGCGGATAGCCGTTGTCGCCACTGTTTTCCCTTAGCCATCGCAGATGTGCCGTGGGCAAGAGAGGAGTTGAAGCGGGTCCTGCTAACGGTTGCAGGCGTATTACTGTTAGGCGTCATCATTTACCGAATCCTTGTTCACTAAAGTGAATTCTCGGATTCGTTAGGGCAGGGACGGGCCGGACTCTTTCTTGCTTCATCCGTCAAGACGAAGGATCCCCGAGCAAAAACAAAACAAAACGCCTGGCGGCGAGCACTTGTCTCGATCCGCCAGGCGCTGAGATTTGCAAGCCTGGTCACGAGTGACCAAGCAAATTCACCATCTTAGTCGCGGTCCTGAACGATGACCTTATCGACGAGCATGTCGTCGCCTTGTTTGATGTAGTGAACGTGGACCTTCGAATCTTTTCGAATCTTCGAAGCTTCGATCACTTTTCCATCCGAAGTCACGTAGGTGACGGTCTTGCTGAACTTGTACTGAACCGGTTGGGCCGCTTCAGTTTTCAGGAAGAGGTGATGTCCCGGAGTAAATTCCGTGACGACGCCATTACTTTCGGTGGTGGTAGTGGTGGTTTCCGTCACTCCATTGGTCCCCGTTGTAGAGGTCGTGGAGGTTGACGATGTTTGTGCAAAAGCCACGGAACCGAACAGAACTGTGGCGAATGCAATGCCAACGATTGATTTAATCATGCGACTAAACTTTCTAGTTACTGAATTGCTGCAGAAATCGCAGCTAAAGGCCATCGGGTTCGTGCTACCGATGAAGATCGGAGAACCAGGTAGTAAATGGATGCGGCAGTTGCCTACTGTAGTCGCTCACAGACTTTCCACAATGGTCTTTGTTCGGGAATATTACTGAAGTTACGGCAAGCCAAGGGCTACGGCGTGACGCGTAATTACGAAGACTTACGTTTACGTGTTATTAGCGCTGTGCTCACTGAATATATTGCTTCGTGCCCGGCATCATGCGCGACGGATCGACTCCGGCCGCGACCAGGTGAGAACGGCGGCAGCATCAAAACACCCGCGCAACCATGCTTTACCGCCTTGCGCTGTCAGCCGTCGTCGCGCCGGTCCGTGATCGAGCAACACCCGGAGCGCCTACTCAAGGCGTATCCGAACGCCGTCGCCGGGATGAAAGACAGAACGCGTCGAGGAAAGTCTTTGTATTGTTCCAATCGCCTGAGCTGTCAGAAACCGCCCGACCCGCCAGTCCGGTTTCAACTGCCCGTGCGACTCGCACTTTCGACGTGTTCGTCGGCAGCGAATCCTTCCTGCTCGCGAAGATGCGGAATGGTGGCGTCGGCACTATTTCCGCGACCGCCAACGTCAACCCGGCCGCGATTCACAAGCTCTACACGGAATCGGTCCGAAGCCGGACTGGCGGTAACTCTGCGGTCAGAGCCGATCTCGACGAACAGCAAGCCAGGCTAAATGTCGTGCGGGATCTCTTCGGCAGAAAGTATCCAATGATAGCCGCGTTGAAACAGGCCATCGCGATTTACACGAACGATCCGGCGTGGGCGAAGGTGCGCCCGCCTCTGGTCGAACTTACTGCCGAGCAGGCAAGAAGCCTTTTCTCGGAACTCAAGGCGATCTCCTTCACGATGCCGGGACTCTCTAAAAGTAAGAAGTCAGAAGTCAGTGATCGGAGGTCAGCTGAAAAGATCTGGAAATGCAGGCGACACGCCTGCCACCACAGCTGGAGCGAAGGCAGATTATTCTCTGCGGCGAAGAAAACGAGCACCGCTGCAAATGGCAACGCCGCCGACTAACAAGATCGACAGCGTTTGCGGAGTTGAAATCTAAGGTTCCGACCGACACTGGAATCATCCGATGCACTGCAGTCATCACGCTTGTTGCAAAAAAAGTCGGACATAAGCTGGGCTTCAAATAAAATATGCAAATTACAAACAGGGAAGTTGTGGGTCTTGTCGTGCGGGTCGGTCAAGTGGCTATGATCGCGTTGTCGCTCGTATTGTTTGCCAGGCCGGTCCAGGCCGTTAGTGAAGTCGGTGCGAACTACGGTGTCGTTAAGGAGTTTAAATCCAATCAAATCGGTGTGGGAACGTTCACATCGGCCACGAATCCTAATCGGATTGCTGTTTTCAGTCAGGCAACTTCCAATGGCAGTGTCACCGGCGGGACGGTTTCACTTCCGGCCGGGAGCTCGGCGACAAGCCCCAAAACGCTCACTGCCGCCAATGACGGTACCGGATTTTTTACTTTCCAGGATAAGCTCCCCGACCAAGCGACTTTAGACAGCAATTACGCCAACGGGACTTACGCCCTCCAAATCACCGGCGCTAGTTCAACCATCTATAGCGCGAACCTGTCGTTGACTGGAGGAGTTTATCCGTCAGTTACGCCGACGGTGACGAATACGAACTGGATCAGCGGAAATCTTGTCGTGGATCCGTCGGCTTCGTTCACCCTGAATTGGAGCGGCTTTACCGGGAATACGGCGTCGGATAAGATCGTGCTCACCCTAACGAACACGGTTACCAATCAGTCGGCCTTTTTTCAATTCCTAGCCGGCTCGGCGACTTCGCAGACATTCGGCGCCGGATTTTTTCAACCAAATGTGCTCTACCAAGCGAATCTTATGTTCGTGAAGGTGGCGAGCACGGACACTACGAGTATCGCAGGTTCAACTGGAATTGCAGGGTATGTGACTTCGAATGGCTTCAATATTCAGACTATTCCCGAACCTTCGACATGGATGCTGTTGGGAACGGGCCTGATTGGTCTGATCGCCGCGAGGGCTAAAGTACGAAGTAGGAATTAAGATCGCGTAACCCCCTTCGTTGAAACTACGGCGGGTCAAGAAAGGCTCGCGCCTCAGGCGACTGAGTCGGAAGGCTCGCTTCGGGGGGATAAACTCCGGTCGGACGTCGGAGGCCGGAAGGCGGAAGTCAGCGAGTGCTGCCGCCTACGTTCAAACTACGGCGAGCCAGGGATTATTTTTTGCGGCGAAGAAAACGAACACCGCTGATAGCAACGCCGCTGACTAACAAGATCGACATCGTCGATGGTTCGGGAATCGCCGACTGACCGAAGGTAAAGTTATCGACCACGAGGCTGCCGTTGCCGCTGTTGACGCTGGTAACTTTCATGGCGACCGATGTGATCGCCACATCGGAAGTGAACCCGAAAAACGATAGGATGGGATTGCTGTTCGAGGCCGCGAGGTTGATTACCAGGATGTCCGAGTTCGAGAGGGTCAGCTGCAGTTGGAATGAAGTGGCCGTGTTGCCCGTCTGCAGGCCGAAATCAGCGCCGATCGCAGTGGTGTTCGCCGGCAGCAGGGTCGCGTTCAGCGACGAGGTGAAAGTATAATTGTTGTCGTCGAGAAATTGTCCGCTCGAGAAATTCCAGCCTCCGCCTGGGGAGTGCGAGGGATCGATGGCAAAGAGGGAGTCTGAGGTTGATTGGAAATTGATCCCGCCGGTGCTAACGCCGGGCGGCGAGGTGTAATGGATCGCGTCCCCGTTCGTGGCCAAACCCTGGAAGGTGAGGATCGTGTTGTTGGTTGTGGCCGCGTTGTATGCAGCACGAGTGGTGTAGGTGACTTCGGCCGCGTGCGCAATGGTTGCGCCGATGAAGCACAGAGTCGCCGCTCTAATGGCAATGGACATCGAGGGCAGAGACTGACGAATGCATAATAAGTCGTCAAGCTGGATCCGTGTATGGATCGCGTAACCACCTTCGCCGAGGCTACGGCGCGTCAAGAAAGGCTTGCGCCTCACGCGACTAGTAACGGGTCGGCGAGTCGAGAGAGTGGCGCCTCCCTCGAAAGAGAACGCGGGAAATGGCTGGCCTTTGTTGAGAACGCCGGAAAGGGACTCAACGTGTACGAGGAGGGAATATTATATGAGTTACACAAAACTGTTGGGAATCCTGGCGGCGTGTGCGGTCGCATCATCATTTGTTTGCGCGCAAACGAAGACCGGTGGCGGAGGTAGCCACCAAGGCAGCAGCACGACGACGACCGCGCAACAAACGGGCGGCGGCGGACAAAGAGCGAGTCAGCCCGCACCCACGGTGCTGATCAATCCGGCAAGCGCCCTGCAACCGGCGACAAGCCCTGGGCCGGGCGCGACGATAAATCCGCTTCCAAATAACGATCCGTTAGGGGGATCTTTAGCTACGAGTTCACCTACGCCGACCACTTTAACGACTCCGTTCGCCTCGGTGCCTCCTGTCGCGACAGCCAGCGCAAGCCCGGCTCCGAGTTTGGCGCCAATTGTTTCGCCGCACTGAAAGTGGAGACGAAGCAAATGTCGGGGGGCACGCGGCGCTAAAGTAAGAATTACGAATTAGGAGAGGAATCAACCTCCACCGTCGCGATCCTCGGTGTCGGTCGCGGTGCCCATGAGAATATTGCCGCGATCGATCTCATTCTCATCTCCGTTTTCGCGCTGCGGTAACTCGACTTTTTCTTCCGCATTGACTGAGTCAGCGTTGACGTTGGCGTTACCATTTACTTTTTCGTTGTCGAGACGATGGCGATCGCGCGTCTGGTCGGTCGCGTTGGCAGCCCGGTGGTTAACGCGGCTGCGCGCATTTGATGATCGCGAGTTTCGGTTGCTCGAAGCTTTCGAACGAGCGCTGCGGTTCGAGTTTTGATGTGAGGTAAAGTGATGCGCGCTCCCGCCACCGCCTGAACTAAAATGAGTGGCGCTTTTCATTCCGCCGCCGCCCGCTCCGCGCGCATGAACTGCGGTTAAGCTCAGACAACTGACGGCGGCGATGGCGAACGTGGTCTTAAGGATGTTCATGTTTCCCGGCATTCCGTTTACCTTTGTTGGCCGAAGCTTTGGAGACGTACCAGTTAGCCCGCCATTTTTCGCTGGAAAACGCGGGATTCGTCTAACGAAGGCCTTTATAATTTCGACGCGATCCCGCGCGACATTGTTCAAACGATTTATGCCCTTGAGGAAAGATTCGCTTTCGCACAAGGCTACGGCGTGACAGGTCAGTAGACGAACGGCATGAGCCGCCAGCGGGTGTGTTGCTGATAGGCGCGATACGTTTCTCCGAATTCTCGGGTGAGAAAATCTTCTTCGGCCCGAATACGGGCAATGATCGGAAGAAACATGGCGATCGTTAAGAGCAAACCGGCGATGCTTCGGAAGACGAGGGCCCAACCAACCATCGAGAGGAGCGCACCGAGATAGCTTGGGTGCCGGACGAACCGGTAAAAGCCGTCGGTCTTTAATTGGTGATCAGGTTGCAGGGCGACGAAAATGCTGAACCGGTGGCCGAGTTCGAACACGGTGGCGAGACGAATGTATCCGCCGATCGCGGTCACGATTAATCCGAGGTAACGGACGGTGTCGCCATCGATGGTCCAGCGATCGAGACGATCGAGATGCGGCGGGAGCCACGCAAACGCAATGGCCAGGATGATCAACGGAATAAAAATCCAGCGGCTGGAGGGATCTTCGCGCCGGCCGGTTCCGTAACCGCTGCTCCCGGAAAAGCCGAACGCGACGGCACCGGTGAGCGCGAGAACAATGACACCGGTGCGCGCCGGATGAGAAAAGAAAGTGGTCCAATCGCCCCATCCCCAAACGACCAGGGCGAGGATAGGAAGCGTGCCGCCGATTCCAAAGAGGAGGTTCTTTGAGGTTCGATTCATCGTCTAAGGATAGGGGATCCACCTTCGCGCGAGGCTTCCATCTTGGTTGAAACTACGACCTGACAAGACGGCGTAACAAGCGAGTGACAAGTGACCTGTGACGAGAAGGAGGAGCGCGGAATAAGAAAGTTAATGCCCGGCGATTACTTTTGATGCGAGGGCGGTCCCGAGCACGCGCGCTTTGATTTTTGCGAAGGCGGTGTCACGCGTTGTGGAAACGTCATCGCTGAAAGGCGCGAACCCGCAATCGTCGGTCGTGCCCAATTGCTCGATCGGAATGTATTCGGCGGCTTCGAGCACGCGGTCGCGAACTTCTTCGGGAGTTTCGATGTGGGGATCGATTGGTGCGACGACGCCGACGAAAATCTTTTGTTCGGATCGCATGTGGTCGTGGATAATTTTCAAGGCGCGGACCCGGTCCTTTTCACCGGCCATGGCGACGTAAAAATTCCCGGCGTTCAATTCGAACAAGCGCGGCAGCAGTTTCGCGTAATCGACATCGGCGCTGTGAGTCGAATCGCGGTCGGCGCCGGGACAGGTGTGAACGCCGATGCGCTGGCGTTCTTTGGCGGAGAAGCGGGCGAGGGCGAGATTGTTCAAAGCGATGAAACTGTCGAGCATGCCGCCGGAGGGATCGAGTTTTACGGCAAGTCGCGCTTCGGTGAAATCGATCTGAACTTTGTGTGCGCCCATTTGCAGGCATTCGCGGACTTCGATTTCGTGTTCGCTCAATAGATCGTCGATAAATTGATCGCGCGGATAACCGGGAAGGCCTTCCGCCGGATACATCAGACTCAGGGCCGAAGGCGAAATCACGGCCTGCTTCACCGGGACGTGCGCATGACGGAGCGCAAACTCGAGATAGCTGTAAGCAAATCTGCTGTAACGAAAAGGGCCGCGAGTGAGTCGCGGCCAGAGGCGGGTGTGACCAATGAAAGGAAGCTTGAATCCGTCCGGAGCGAGGTTGGGAAGTTTTTCTATGCAATAGCTGCCAAAATTATGAAACTTTCTTTGTTCGCCATCGCTAATGACGGGAGAGCCGGTGGCCTCAAACCGCTCAATGGTGTCGAGGATCGCCGCCTGATAAAGCGGATCCATTTTGGGATCGTCGCAGTCCATCTTTTGGAAGGCTTCGATCAGCGGCAACGGCCGAGGGATACTGCCGATCGGTTCGGTGGGAATGGTCATCGAGTTGGCGATTTCGCTCGTTACTTTGCGCCACAAACGTGATTAACCAGGAGCGAGATTGAGCTGAAGCTGAGCCAGTGCAGGATCCAATAGTCCCAGGTCAGGTGAAGGCCGCCGGCCCAAAGAATGAGGCAGACCAGCGCGCTCGCGGTTAAGGAAAAACACCAGATGCAGCTCATCCATTCCCGGACCGAACCGCGTCCGCCCGGCATGGCGTTGCGAATACGCTCGAACACGGCGGCGGGTCCGCGCTCTTTCGTCATCAAGTGGCTGAGGCGAAAGGTAGCCAACGATCCCAAAACTAAGATGAGCCAGGTCATATTCCCTTCAGACATGTCGCTACAAAGATCGCGCCCGACCAAGAAACTGCGTGGGTCGAGAATCAGAAGTCAGAAGTCACCAGTCAGAGGATTGAAAGTTGGGAGTTGAGGAAAGCGCGCGCGGACGTAGTACTGCTTTATGAAATCTTATTTATTGGCGCTGGCAGTTTTCTCATTGTCGATCTTTGCCTTCGCGGGTTGCGCTAACCAGTCGTCGCAGAGCGCGGCGACCGGCGCGAATCCCACGGACCGAACGTATACGCGCAAAGATATACAGAATTCAGGAAGGCAGGACACGGCCGGCGCTGCGCAAGCGATGGATCCGGCAGTTTCGGTCTCGAGCGGAAGACGATAGGAAAGTAAGAAGTAGGAGACCAGCGAATATGAGCGTTCCTTCGAATTTCGTTAGTCTTCATCCCTACTTCAAAGTTCATCCAGGAAAACTGGAGGCATTCAAAGCCGGTCTGCCGGCGTTCGTCGAGAAAACCAAAACCGAAAAGAAAAATCTCTTTTACGATTTCACAATCAATGGCGACGAGGTGCTCTGCCGTGAGGGATACACAGACGCTGAAGGACTGTTGACGCACCTGGCCAATGTCGATGCGCTCTTGAAGGAAGCGCTGAAGATTGCCGACCTGATCCGGCTGGAAGTGCATGGCCCCGCGCAAGAACTCGATAAGTTGAGAGCGCCATTAGCTGACCTTAAGCCCGCGTGGTTCGCGAGAGAATGCGGAATCAGTTAGCCCAACGTCGAGGGCAGAGAAGAATGAGGAAGTTTCGCGCTACTTGATTTTCTCCGACACGTTATACCAATTCCATTCCCAGGTTTTGCCGTTGTCGGGAGAAAAGGCCTGGCTCCAGACGGGATGTTCTTTGTCGCGCGCGTCCCAGCGGAACATCATGATGATCGGTTTTCCGTTGAAGGTGTCTCGGGCAAAGAAATGGCCGACGTTGTTTTCAAATGAACCGACGACGGGTGGATCCAAAACACCCACGTTGCTGGCGACCCAATACAAGCTCCACAATCTGGTTGTTGGATTAAAAAGCCGAAGCGTGACACCTTCAAATTTCTTTCCCTGCTGGCCGGGCATTTCCGTGGTGGAATAGGTGTCCATGTCGGCAGTGCCGCTCAGGATTTTGGAATTTTCATCCCACGAATCGAATTCCGTCCAGTCGTGGCAGTTCTCCAGTCGCTTGTTGAGCCGGCGATTATGCATTTTCCATTTTCCGACCAGGAAATCGAAGTCGCTTTGAGATGAGGTCGGTGACGCCGTGATTTTTAATTCTCCATTTGGGCCAAACCTTAATTTCGGAATAGCCACGGTGGTATCAGTGGTCAGAACCGTCTTTTGAGCGTGTGCCATCGTAGAAATGGCAAGGAATAAAATCGTGATCAGGTATTTCATAATCAGGAAGGTTGCTAGCTGAACGAACCGCTGTTTGATTCGCGGGCCGCATAGTTAGAGATTGAAAGCGAGAAATGATGGAAGGGAAACGACAGATTATCGTCACGGCAGTTTTATTGACTGGACTCAGCGCTTTGGTGAGCGGTCAGGGTATTTCGCCGAATGGATCACCGGCAGTTTCGCCCGAGGCTCCGCAGAAGAGTAAGCCGGCGCATGAGCACGGGTCGCCCAAGCAATTGTCGATCAAGCGCGCGGCGCCGAAGAATCAGAATCAGGCGAACACTGGAAATTCCAAAGGCGACAACGCCAACGTGACCACAAACACGAACCAGGTTCGCCCGAGTTATGCGGATGCGCTTCGAAACTATCGGCACAAACCACACAATCGTGTCTGGTGGAGACAGCATTTCACGGTCTTCGTTCTCGTTGGCGGCGGCTATTATTATTGGAACGCGGGATATTGGTGCCCGGCGTGGGGTTACGATCCCGCCTATCAGTATTACGATTACGACGGGCCGATTTATACCTACGGCAATTTATTGCCAGACCAGGTGATCGTGAATGTGCAGCGCGTGCTTAAGCAGCTGGGCTATTACGCGGGCGGAACAACTGGCTCGCTCGGACCGGCGACGCGGCAGGCGCTGGCGAATTATCAAACGGACGCGGGTCTGGAAGTTACGGGCGCGATCGATGCCGCCACCGTGGAAGCGCTGGGACTGCTCGGGTAGGAGGAAGGCGAAGTCAGCGATCAGCCGCGGTCGCGCTTTCGCGTGCGCGCTTTCCTTTTTCTTACTTTCAGCATTGTGCCACGACAACGTGACGTGTCGCAGTGGCACTTGAATTCCTGGATTAATTTTTTGGTGATGGGTTCGTCGAGTTCCATCGCGTAATCGTAGGAGAGTTCTTCCCCGGGCTCGATGTCGCGCATGGCATAAATGAAGATGCGGTCGTCTTCCTCGATTGCTTCGCAGTTTGGCGCACAGGAATGGTTGATCCAGCGCGCTTCGTTGCCGCCGATTTCGGGATTGATTACTTCACCATTGTCGAGGCCGAAATTAAAGGTGTGCGGATTGTTTTCGTCGTTAGGGGCGTCGTCCCAGGACATGCGTTGCCCGGTGTATTCGATGACGCGCGTGCCTTCGGGAATAAACTCCGTGGTATAAACGCCGCGACCGTGCACGCCGGAAGAAGCGATCCGCAAAAGAGGCTGGGCGGTTGTGGAATCGACTCGTTGAGCACGCATGTATCTCTCATTCGGATTATGAACAGGTTTTGGATGACGCCTCCTCTTTTGGAAGGATGAGCGACGAAGAATGCAGCAGGAATCAGCGGTTAGCTACGCCTTTGCCATATCGGCGGTGCAGATTTCGCGGGCGAGTCCGCGAGCTTCCGCTTCGAGGGAGCCGATGGTGAAATCGGCGCAGTTCGTGCGGTCACCGAGATATAGCTTCACCCACTGCTGGAGGCCGCCGCTGCGTTCGCACTGCGCGATGTGGACGAGATTATGCAGAAGAAGCTCACGGTCGCTCCAGGAGTCGGCACGAATGATGACCGCGTGGCCGAAGCCTATGCACCTGGTGTCGAGTGTGAGTATGCCGGTGCGTCGCGCCGCCTCCGCCAATTGCGGATGGTCGGGCAATGGAATCCGATCGACAACCAGAACTCTGACGCGGTCGTAATCTTGAATGCCGGCCCGGCGCGCGTCTGCAGTTTCGCGTATCCCCAATGGTGCGCCATGGGCGAGAACGAAATCTTCCTGTGCCTTGGCCCACTCGCAAGCTAGTGGGAGAAGGTTTTGAAACGTTTCCTGATCGATCATGCGGTGTGGCGCGGAATTGGGAGTGAGCCAAGAAATAGCAAGAGGCGGGCCCAGAGAAGGATGAAGGATGAAGGCGGAAAAAAAGATAAACCAATAGCCGATCAGCTATTAATCAACCGGTCGGGATGGTACTTTTTCCAGTAACGAATCGCGGCACCAACGGCCATGTAACTTGGGTCGGCCGCTTCGTAACCCCGTATGTCGTCTTCGCTCGCGCCCCCGGCGCGCAGGTCGATGTGCTCGTACTCAGCAAACTCGGATCGAAGCTGCTCCTCAGTTAACGCGGCGCGGATTTTATCGCGCAGCCATTTAGACCAGCGATTTACTCGCTCTTCGAGAGCATCGAGATGATCCGGGACGGAGCCTGTCACTTTTCCAAAATGAGGAAGATAAAGATTTGCCGGTCTTAGTGCGCGAATTTTTTGGATCGATTCCAGCCAGGATTCGATCTGCAGCTCGGGCGGCACGAACGGCGGGATCGGTGGTCCGCCACCGATGCGAACGCCCGCGATGTCGCCGCCGAAAACGTTGTCGTCCCAATGGTAGACATAATGATGGCTTGCGTGTCCGGGCGTATCGATGGCGCGGATGGCAAACGGCGCGACGCGCACGACTTCGTTGTCCTGCAAAACTGTCACCCGATCCTGGGGCACCGGCGCGATTGTGCCCCACAATCGCTGCATGTCATCGCCGAAGATGCGTGTAGCGGATTCGATCAGTTTCGCCGGATCGATTAAATGAGGCGCGCCTCGCGGATGAACATAGATACGGGCATTTCGTTCCGCGAAGCGCCAGGCGGCGCCGGCGTGATCGAAATGAATGTGGCTCAGGAAAACATGGCGAACGTCCTCCACGGCAAAGCCGGCCTTGCCAAGATCGACAATTACATTTTCGAAAGTCGATTCTGCGCCGGTATCGAACAGTGCGACGCCCTCCTTCGTCTCGACAGCAGTAGCTGCGACAATGCCTGGCCGTCCGAGGTGCCGCGTATCAAGAATGTGAATGGACAAGCGAGAACCTATTAAACGCTCAACGCTCAACCTTCAACGTTCAACGAAGCGAAGAGAAAATGTGACGAGAGGTTAGAAGTCTCGCTCTATGGATGGATTCCTGATTAGCTATACCCCGAATGACTGCGCGGGAGGAAGAGATCGCGTCGATGGTGCCGGCTGATCTGGAGGCGCTGCCGCGGCTACGCGGATTTCGGTTGCGCGGGATGCAGATGACACGGCTGGAGACTTTCATCGATGCCGCCTTTGCCTTCGCCATCTCGATGTTGGTGATCGCGCCGCAACAAATCCCCGACAATATCCAGGCGCTGCTGGGCGCGTTTAAGAATGTGCCCGCGTTTGTCGCGAGCATCGTCGTGCTCGGGATTTTTTGGCGGGGACACTGGTTATGGAGCCGGCGTTACGGCCTCGAAGATGGCACTTCGATTTTCATTAGCTGGGCGATGCTGGGCACAATCCTGATTTATATTTACCCGTTAAAAGCGATCTTTGGGTCGATGTGGTTTCTGCTCAGCGATGGTCGAGTCGGCCAGCCACTCGGTCTCCGGCGCGATGCGGAAGCGCGCGCTCTTTTTGCGCTGTTCGCGATCGGGTTTACCGCCATCGCGCTCGAAATCGTGCTGCTGAATCTGAGAGCCTGGCAGTTGCGGGAGCCGTTACGATTGAATGCGCGCGAAAAATTAATCACACGTTATGAAATCGCGGGATGGAGCCTGCCAGCGACTTTCGGGATCATTTCGCTGGTGCTGGCTCTGACTTTGCCGATCGAGGGAATCTCGTGGAGCGGTTGGGTTTATTTCTCGATGGCGTTGCTAGTGCCCCTGCATTACGCCTGGCGGAAGAGAAAAATGAAAGAGGAGGAAGGAAAAAACTCAGTGTGACTTCGGTGTCGCAAGGGCAGTCGGCGCCGGACTTACGCCAAGAGTGATGTCGACATTTGCGGGGCTGGTTAACGCCGCCGCTGGACTTGGACTCGGCTGTGGCGAGGCGGAGGGTAGAGTCGCCGTCGCGTTTGTTGTGCTACGAACGGGATTGATTTGTGCTTTTGGCGTTGGACTGGCCGCAGCCGCCCGGCCAGAGGAAAGACCAACATCGAGAAAACTTTCTTTGAATACGCCGGTGGGGACAGTTGCGTCCGAGCTACCGTGCTTCGTTTTCTGGATCTTGTCGGTCGATTCTGTCGCAACCGATGTTTCGTGGCGCTTGCCATAGGTGAAGCGGTCTTTCTTGCCGGTCGTTTTAGACTCTTGCACCTCTTTCTCGGTGGCCTGGGCTGCAGCTGTGGATGTAGCGCGGTCGGGCAAAGGACGAAGACCAGCCTGCTGGCTCAGCGCTGGCTGTGCGAAGGCGAGCAACGCGCCGGCAAAACAGATTAACAGAATTTCCCGATAATGACTGACCCTTGAATTCATGAGCGGGCAGGAATTAAACGCATGTTGGCATGAAATAAAAGGAAGAAGCGGGTGAATTTTAACGCGAGATCGCGACAACATAGGCGGCCTTAGGGACAGAGAATCCGTCGCCCTTCGCATATTGGCGAACGGCATTTTCGATCGCGGCTTGGATTGCGTTCAACTTTTCGGGAGTCTGGTGCGCGAGTAATCCGGCGGTGCGGACACCAGCGTTACGTTCGGCGTCGAAGACGTAACGCGGGTTCGGCACATCCCATTTGATGGTGTGAAGTTTGAAGACCATCGAATCGCCGGCAAATCCGGCGCGCTGCAGCGCCTGGCGAAATTCTTCCTTGCCGGCAAATAAGTAATAGGGCGGTCCGGGGGGAAGATCGACATCTACATTTGCGTGCGCTTGGATCGCGTCATCGACGAGTTTGATGAAAGGGTTTTCTTCCTTTCGCGCCCAGGTTGTGAATCCAAATTTGCCACCCGGCTTGAGGACGCGGAAAGCTTCGGCGCATGCGCGCTCCGGATCGGCGAGATGAAGCAAGGCGAAGTTGGCCAGGACACGATCAAAGCTGGCATCGGCAAACGGCAGATTTTGCGCGTCGCCCTGACTGAATTCGATGTGCGGAAACATTTTCTTTGCGATCGCGACCATTTCGCCCGAGAAATCGAGCCCGGTCGGGACGGCGCCTCGTTCCGCCGCAGCGGCCGAGACATAGCCGGGACCGCAGCCGACGTCCAAGATCGACATCGCCGAAGAAACTTCCGCTGCATCCAGCAGCGGCGGAATGAATTGGCGGGTCGAGCTCGACCAAACGGAGTCGTATTTGTTTGCGACGCGCTCCCAGCCTTCGTGTTCGAAGCGCGTAAATGCGTCGCCGGGCATCGCCGCTCAGCTGTTAGGTCGCGCTTTGGGTATTTCTCTTTCCTAAAATTAGCGCCGCGACAATGCCGACGCAGAGGAACCCAACAATCTCGATGAACATGTAGGCGGCGGTATACCTTTTCGGAAAACCGTACCAATTCCAATACGAGACGTTGGTGGTGATGGTGGCGAGAACACCGGCGACGAAGACGAAGCCAACTCGGCCAATGAAACTGTCGATCGCGGTTTGGGCGAGAAGAAAGACAACCAGAATCGATTGGAGCACATCGGTCGCGAATTCAATCCCCAGGAGCCGCCCGAATGAAACTGGCCGGGACGGATGGTAGACCAACAATCCCGACGGGCCGGTCTCCACTTTCTCCATCAGGCGCTTCATCGCATCGCTCTTCTCCTCGCGCGTGGCATTTGGTCCGAGGCCTCGGCCGGGAAAATGGTAAAGGCCGTTCTCGGTGAGATTGGTTTTCATGGCGTCGAGGACCGCTTGTTCGTTTGGCATTTCACGGACACCCACTTCGCCTAGCGGGAGCACAGCGTGCCCGACGAAGTTCCAAACGAACATTGCAATTCCACCAAGAATGCCTGCGAGAAGAATACGCATATTCATAGGGAAGGAAGAATGGGGGATAAGAGCCGAAAAAAGAAGCAGTAAAATCGTGATGGGAAGGGAATCAGCTTAGCCGAAAGCGCTCCATCAATTGCTGGCGAACTTCGGTCTGAAGTTTCGGCGATAGACGCGTGAGCAACTTTTCGCGGCGCTCCGGGTCCATCGCGGCCAATTCGCGCAGAAGTTTATCGCGCGTCTTCTTCTTTTCGTTGGTGCCCCACCAGATCCCGGCGGCCAGAACCGCGCTCAGGATCCAAAGGGCGATCGAAGTGGCCGTGATCACGGTTCAAAAGGATGAAAGAAAAAGCCGCGCCTGACGAGCCTGAAACACCGAACGCAAATGGCTATCGCTTTGGTGCGAGGGAGGAGACGATTTTTCCGAAGCGCGGGTCGCCGCGAAGGGGATCCCATTGCGGGAAGAGCTTCAATTCGCCGTAGGTAACACTGCTTGGAACTTGCGCGGCGATCGTCAATTGTTCGAGAGCCAAATCCTTTTCGCCGGTCCAGGCGTAGATCATAGCCAGACCGGTGACATAAGAAGGACCGTCGACCGAATCTTTTGTAATCGGCAACAGTTCACAGGCGCGGCGGCCTTCGCGAATGGCGTCTTCTTTGCGGCCGAGACCTGCGTCGATGAGGCCGAGCCGGCTCCACGCGGGCGCGTAATTCGGTTGATCGCGCACAGTTTTTTCTTCGATCACCCGAGCAGCGCTAAAGGCAGCGCGGGCTTTGGCTTGATCGCCAAACGTGCGGGCGGCCAGGCCGACAAACCAGTCGCGGGCCCAGAGAGAATTGTTAAACGTGTCGCGTAGCCCTTCGGAACGAATTGCATCCAAGGCGCGAACGACTGCGGCGGAATCGCGCTCGGCCAACGCGCAATAGAAAAGGCCATTTGCAATTTCAGGGGCAGCCTTCGGGTCTTCCTTCAGGATAGCGGAAAGCTGGGCGCGCCACGGCCGAAGATCGGCGCGTTCGGAAAATGGAATCTGAGCGAGCTGCGTGCGCGCAAATTGATCTCGCGGCAGCAACAAGAGTGCTCGCTCGTACATCCGGGCCGAGTCGGTAAAATTGCGCAATGTCTGATAGGTAAATGCCGCTTCGAGCAAATAGCGGAAGTTTCGTGGATCGAGAGCAATGCCGCGCTCCCAATTTCGCGTCGATTCGGCCCATCGGTTTTGGCGGCGATCGATGGCTGCGCTGTAAATATAGACGAGGGCATTGTTAGGAAGTGCGGCGCGCGCGAGCTCCAGTTCCGCCCGAGCGTGATCATAATCCCGAAAGGCTTTATAGGCGTAGTCGGCCCTTGCGAGATGGACTTCGCCGGCGTCCGGGAAAAAACTGGCCGCTTTTTCGAGCATTGCTCGCGCTAACTCGAGGCGAGCCGCCGTGTGGTCGAACCCTTGCCAGTAGAGATCGATATGAGCGGTGACGAGAAGACCGTAGGCGCGGAGAAAGTGCGGGTCGCGCGCGAGCGCTTCATTGAGCAGAGTTATCGCCTGAAGAAGACCTTCTTTGGCATCGGGGTTGGAAGCCAACTCGACTAGCTGCCAGGCCTGCACAAAAAGTCTTTCCGCGATAAGATCGACAGTGGCGGGCTGGGCGATGGCGGCTTTTTCGCGTGGCGAAATTTGAGCCTGGAGCTGATCGGCGATTGTTTGACAGATTTCACTTTGGATAGCGAAAACGTCGGCGAGATCGCGATCATAAGTCTGTGCCCAAAGATGCGCATCGGTGCGCGCGTCAATGAGCTGGGCGTTGACGCGGATCCGATCGCCCACGCGCTGCACGCTGCCTTCGACAACATGAGCAACGCCGAGTTGCCGGCCAATTTCGCGCAGATTGCGGGCACGCACCGTCTTGTATTGCATCACGCTGGTGCGGCTGATCACTTTGAGGTCCGCGACTTTTGCCAGATCGGAAAGGATTTCATCCTGCACGCCATCGGTGAAAAAAGCGGTCTCCTGATTCGCGCTTAAATTTTCGAACGGCAAGACCGCGATGCTTTTTTCGGGAGGGGCAACCGCAGGGGCGGGGATATTTTGCGGGACAGGCTGCAGAGGCGACCGCATTTGCAGAAAAAGCAGAAGGCTGAGTGTAATCGCGGCGACGACAGCAACTGCGATGACCGGATATTTCCAAAGATTTGTCGATGAAATTACGACCGTGTCTGAGCCCGATTGGCGGTCCGCCACGGACGGGCGTTTTTGCACGGGAGGAATCGGAAAAAGCTTCGCGGGCACGTTCGGGTTGCCCACTTCGTCGTTGTAAAGATTGGCTAGAGAAATCAGTTCGCCGTGTTTCACTTCGCATTCGCCGAGATCGTGCAAGAGCGGCTGCCAGTGCCGGTATTGCGAGAGATCTTCCGCTACGCGTTTCGAGAGCAGAATGTGCCCGGCATCGCCACAATCCATGACGCGCTGCGCCATGTTGATTCCGACGCCGGCCACGTTCGAACGGTCGTTCACGTCGGTCATGCCGCTGACCGGACCGCTGTGAACGCCCATGCGCACTTTGAATTTGGGATTTTTTTGCAACGCTGTGCTCGCCTGCAATGCGCACCGGACTGGTGCATCCGGAGTGGTGGCAAAGGCGAGCGCCATGCCATCGCCGGTTGGCAGGCGAATCAGTTTTCCCGCGGCTTCGGCAACGCGGAAAGCATCGGTGTTGCGGACGACCTGGTTGAGCTCATGGAGAGATTCGTGTTGCTCA
>Ga0209526_10000014_pt1 | contig 94589 bp, 76 predicted proteins | sample JacPinW_OM2H0_M1_FD_188566 | JGI IMG/M metagenome (GOLD analysis project Ga0209526, IMG submission 188566) | Forest soil microbial communities from Algoma, Ontario, Canada - Jack Pine, Ontario site 1_JW_OM2H0_M1 (SPAdes) (version 2) | ecosystem: Environmental > Terrestrial > Soil > Boreal... | reverse complement strand
GAGAGCGCGCTGTGGCGCAGGCGATCCTTGACCTCGTCCCACAGAGCCGCCTGCCGGAGGCTGTTCTCCACCAGCGCGGGAAAGTCGCCGTGCACTCCGTTCAGCTTGAGCCCCGCCACCACGTTGTCGAAGATCGACATGGTGGGAAAGGGATTGGCGCGCTGGAACACCATCCCCACGCGGCGCCGCAAGTCCACCGGGTCCATCCGCTTGGCGTGCAGATCCTGTCCGTCCACCAGGACTTTCCCCGACTGCCGCGCGCCCGGAACCAGCTCGTGCATCCGGTTGATGCAGCGGACGAAGGTGCTCTTCCCGCAGCCGCTGGGACCGATGATGGCCAGGACGGAGTTCTCCGGCACCGTCAGCGAAACGTTCCGGAGCGCGTGGTTGTTCTTGAACCACGCATTCAGGCCATCGACCTCGATCTTCTGCTTCATCGGAAGCGTTTCCGCGAGAGCAGCCGTCCCGCCAGAGAGAGCGAACCGACCAGCAGCAGCAGGATCAGCGCGGAGCTCCAAGCCTTGTCGTGCCACTCCTGATACGGGCTCACCGCATAGTTGTAGATCTGGACGGTGAGCGACGCCGTGGGCTGGTCCGGGCGCCAGTTCCAGTACTGGTTGTTGAGGGAGGTGAAGAGGAGGGGCGCGGTCTCCCCCGAGGCGCGCGCCACCGAGAGCAGGATGGCGGTCATGATCCCGCCCAGGGCCGTGCGCAGCACCACGCGCAGGGACGTGCGCCACTGCGGGACGCCCAGCGCCAGCGACGCCTCGCGCAGCGAACCGGGCACCAGCCGCACCAGCTCCTCGGTGCTGCGCGCGAGCGTCGGCACCATCAAGACCGCGAGCGCCACGCCGCCGGCCAGCGCCGAGAAGCGGCGCATGGGCAGCACTACCAGGGCGTACGCCACGATTCCCACCACGATCGACGGCACCCCGGAGAGCACCTCGGCGGTGAAGCGGATCGCGTCACCCAGGCGGCTATCGCCGCGCTCGGCGAGATAGACGCCCGCGCCCACACCGAGCGGCACCCCGATGGCGCAGGCGAGACCCACGATGTACAGCGTGCCGGCGATGGAGTTGCCCACGCCGCCGCCCGACTCCCCCACCGGCGCGGGCGTGGCCGTGAAGAAGGTCCAGCTCAGGCCCGCCACCCCCCGCGACACCACCAACCAGAGCAGCGAGAGGAGCGGCACCAGCGCGATTGCCAGCGCCAGGGCGCAGAGGGCGGTCATGAAGTAGTTGATCGCCTTTCGCGTCCGGAGCGACGTCATGCCTGGACCCTGGCCGGGCCGCGACGGGACATGCGCACGAGCAGCCGCGCGGCGACGTTGAGCAGGACCGTGACGGCGAACAGCAAAAGGCCGAGCGCCGCAAGCGCTCCGGTATGCAGGTCGCCGCTCGCCTCGGCGAACTCGTTGGCGATCACGGCGGGGAGCGAATATCCGGGCGCGAAGAGGGAGGCGCGGATCGACGGCGAGTTGCCGATCACCATCGTCACCGCCATCGTCTCGCCCAGGGCGCGGCCGAGGCCCAGCATCGTCGCGCCCACGATCCCGGCGCGGGCGTAGGGCAGCACCGAGACACGGATGGTCTCCCAGCGCGTCGCTCCCAGCGCCAGGGCCGCCTCGCGCAGCGCGCCGGGCACGGTCTGGAGGACCTCGATGGCGATCGAGGTGATGGTGGGCAGGATCATGATCGCCAGGACCACGCCTGCCGCCAGGTAGCCCAGGCCGATGGGCGGCCCCTGGAAGAGCGGCAAGAAGCCAAACGCCTTCGCCAGCGCGGGCTCCACCACCTTGCGCAGGATCGGCACCAGCACGAACAATCCCCAGAGGCCGTAGACGACGCTGGGAATGCCGGCGAGCAGCGAGATGGGAAACGAGACGATGGACTTGAGGGAGGGCGGCGCCATCTCGGTGAGGAAGAGCGCCAGCCCGACGGAGACGGGCAGCGCCAGGACCAGCGCAACCACGCTCGTGACCAGCGTGCCGTAGATGAAGGGCAAAGCTCCGAACACGTCGCGCGTGACGTCCCAGACGGAAGTGGTGATGAACGCGACGATCCCGGTATGCGCCATCGCGGGCCAGCCGATGCGCACCAGCTCGGCCACGATCACCGCCGCGACCACCAGTACGGCCAGGCCGAGCACCCCCAGCGCGGCCGCCCAGGCGCGGTCGGGCAGGTTCGACCGCGCCGAAGCGCTCTCCGGGGCCCGCTCAGGCTCGCGCGCCGCGGTCACGATTTCACTTGCCGTCTGCAAGCGCGGGCTTCCCGTGGATGGTGATCGTCTTCAGCGTCACTTCCACCCTCTTCACCAGCGACTCCGGCAGCGGAGCATAGTCCAGCGCCGGAGCCATCCGTTGCCCGTCGTGGATGGCCCACCAGAGGAGCTGGACCAGCGTCCCGCCCTTCCGGGGGTCGGTCTGCTCCTTGTAGACGAGCAGATAGGTGAAGGCGGCAATGGGGTAGGCGTCCTTGCCGGGGGCGTCCGTGATCGACACGCGGTAGTCCGGAGGAATCTCCGCCTTGGCTGCGGCGGCGGAGACCGTGTCCAGCGACGCCCTGATCCACTGGCCGTCGCGGTTCCTCAGCTCGGCCATGGGCAGCTTGTTCTGGTTGGCGTACACGAGCTCGACGTAGCCGATGGCCCCTTCGGTCTGTTTCACCGTGGCGGTGACTCCTTCGTTGCCCTTGCCCCCGAGTCCCGTCGGCCAGTTCACGCTCTTGCCCGCCCCCGGACCGCTCTTCCACTCCGGCGACACCTTCGCCAGGTAGTCGGTGAACACAGCCGTCGTCCCCGATCCGTCGGAACGGTGCACCACCGCGATGGCGGTGTCCGGAAGCTTGAGGCCCGGGTTGTCCTGCGAGATCGCGGCGTGGTTCCACTTGTCGATCTTCCCCAGGAAGATGCCGGCCAGCGTCTCGGACGAGAGCCTTAGCGAAGCCGTGCCGGGGAGGTTGTAGACGACGACCACCGCTCCCATGACGGTGGGAATGTGCAGCAGCCCGGGGGCTTTCTGCAGCTCCGCATCGGTCATCGGCGCATCGGTCGCGCCGAAGTCCACCGTCCTCTCGCTGATCTGCTTGATCCCGCCGCCCGAGCCGATCGACTGGTAGTTGATCTGCACGTCGGGGTGCAGCTTGTTGTATTCGCTGAACCACTTCGAATAGATGGGGAAGGGAAAGGTCGCACCGGCCCCGTTGATCAGCACCTTGTCCGCGAGCGCAGCCCCGCCCAGCGCCAACGCCAAGCCTGCCACCACCAGGGTCTTTTTCATGGAGCGTGCTTTGTCGCCGGCCCACGTGACGGCCGTGTGACAACACCGGAGCAATCTGATGGCGGCGGCGGACGGGCCCTGCTCACCCGCCTCCGCTGCGCGCGGCCAGCAGCGACGCGATCCTCGGGCCGTCCATCTCCTCCACGGTCAGCTGGATGGAGCCGAGTGCCAGCTCGTCGCCGACCGCGGGGATCCGGCGCTTGACCAGGGCGAACTCGGTCGCAACGAAGAAACCATTCAGCGCCACCAGGCCGAACGCGGCCGCCACGGAGAGCCAAGAACCAGTCATTCCGCTCTCCTAGCACCTTCTGGAAACGATTCCGCCGTCGCGGCATCGCATCGAAAGCCCGTTTGGCGTGACAGCCTGACCCCGATGCACTAGGAACGGGGGGCGGTCGGGTACGACCTGGAGGATTCTCGTGGAAATGGCAGCGGGCTCGCAGCAGACCACCATGCGCATGAACAAGCGCCGCGTCTGGATCATCGCGATCCTCGCGCTGCTTGCCGTCATCGTCGTCCTCGCGGGCATCAAGGCGGCGCAGATCGCCACCATGATCAAGGCCGGCAAGTCGTTTGCGCCGCCGCCCGAGGCGGTGACCTCCGCGAAAGTGGAGTCGGTGGAATGGCAGGCGTCCCGGCCTGCGGTCGGGACGCTGGTCGCGGTGCGGGGCGTCACTCTTGCATCCGAGGTGGCGGGTTTGGTGCGCGAGATCGGGTTCGACTCGGGCGCCTTCGTCCGGCGCGACGACATGTTGGTGAAGCTGGATACCTCGGTCGAAGAGGCGCAGCTGGCCGCCGCACGAGCGGACGCGGACCTGGCCCGGGCCAACCTGGTGCGCGCGCGGGCCCTCCGCGCCGCCGGATCCAACACGCCGGCCGATCTGGATCAGGCCGAGACGCGCGCGAGGTCGGCGCTCGCCAACGTCGCGACGCTGCAGGCCACCATCGCCAAGAAGACCATCCGGGCTCCCTTCGAGGGCCGGCTGTCGATCCGGCAGGTCGAGCTGGGGCAGGTGATGGCTTCGGGGACACCCATCGCCTCCTTGCAGTCGATCGATCCCATCCATGCGGAGTTCTGGCTGCCGCAGCAGACCCTGTCCGAGCTGAAGATCGGCATGAAGGCGCGCCTGCGGACCGACGTGTTTCCGCAGGCTTCCTGGGAAGGGACCCTGACCACCGTCAACTCGGAGGTGGACGTGGCGACCCGCAACATCCGCGTCCGCGCCACCGTCCCGAACACGGACGGACGCCTGCGCGCAGGCATGTTCGCCAACGTGGAGTTGCTCTCGCCGGAGAAGCGATCGGTGCTGGTGATCCCCGCCACCGCCGTGCTCTACGCGCCGTACGGCGACTCGGTCTTCGCGCTGGAGGAGAAGCGCGACCCGGCCGGCAATCCGACCCTGATCGCTCACCAGAAGTTCGTCCGCCTGGGCGAGCGCCGCGGCGACCTGGTCGCGGTGGTGAACGGCCTGACTGCGGGGGAGACGATCGTGAGCAGCGGCGCCTTCAAGCTGCGCAACGGCTCGGCGGTGGTGGTGAAGAACGAGCTGGCCCCGAAGGCGGAGGTCAACCCGCAGCCGGTGGACAAGTGAGCCTGGGAAAGGTGCGCGCATGAAGTTCACCGACCTCTTCATCCGGCGGCCGGTCGTCGCGCTGGTCGTGAATCTCCTGATCGTGATCGCCGGAGTGCAGGCGATCCGCTCGCTGAACGTCCGCCAGTACCCGCGCAGCGAGAACGCGGCCATCACCGTCACCACCGCGTACGTCGGCGCCACCGCCGAGCTGGTGCGGGGCTTCCTCACCACTCCGCTCGAGCGCGTGATCGCCTCGGCGGACGGCATCGACTACATCGAGTCGGAGAGCAAGCAGAACGTCTCCATCATCCGCGCCCGGCTGCGGCTCAACTACGACGCCACCAAGGCCCTGGCCGAGATCGCGTCCAAGGTCGACCAGGTGCGCCGCGACCTTCCCCCGGAGGCCGAGGTCCCCGTCCTCAACGTCGAGTCGGCCGATAGCCAGTTCGCCTCCGCCTATCTCAGCTTCTCCTCCGAGTTCCTCAAGCAGAACGAGATCACCGATTACCTGGTCCGCGCAGTCCAGCCGCGGCTCTCCGCGATCGACGGCGTGCAGCGCGCGGACATTCTCGGCGCGCGCACCTTCGCCATGCGGATCTGGCTCAAGCCCGACCGGATGGCGGCGCTCAACGTCAGCCCCGCCCAGATCCGGCAGGCGCTCGCCGCCAACAACTACCTGGCGGCGGTGGGCCAGACCAAGGGCCAGCTGGTCCAGGTGAACCTGACCTCCAACACCGACCTGCGCTCGCCGCAGGAATTCGAGCAGATGGTGGTCCGCGAGAGCCAGGGCTCGACCGTGCGGCTGCGCGACGTCGCCGACGTCGTGCTCGGGGCCGAGGACTACGACACCGCGGTCAACTTCAACGGCCAGACGGCGGTGTTCATCGGCATCTGGGCGCTGCCCAACGCCAACTCGCTCGACGTGATCAAGCGGGTGCGGGTGGAGATGGACTCGCTGCAGAAGGAGCTGCCCGAGCAACTCGCGGCCCGCATCGCCTACGACGCCACCGCGTACATCCGGAGCGCGATCAACGAAGTGGTGCAGACGCTGCTGGAGACGGTGCTGATCGTCGTCATCGTCATCTTCCTCTTCCTCGGGTCGCTCCGCTCCTCGCTGGTGCCGGTGGTGGCCATCCCGACCTCGCTGATCGGCGGCGTGTTCTTGATCCAGTCGCTCGGCTTCACCATCAATCTGTTGACGCTCCTGGCCATCGTGCTCTCGGTGGGACTGGTGGTCGACGACGCCATCGTGGTGGTGGAGAACGTCGAGCGCCACCTGCGGGAAGGACTGAAACCGATCGATGCCGCCCTCAAGGGGGCGCGCGAGCTGGTGGGCCCGATCATCGCCATGACCATCACGCTGGCCGCGGTGTACACGCCCATCGCCTTCCAGGGCGGCCTCACCGGCTCCCTGTTCCGCGAGTTCGCGCTGACGCTGGCGGGCGCCGTCACCATCTCCGGCGTGGTGGCGCTGACGCTTTCCCCGGTGATGTCGGCTTATCTGTTGCACAGCGAGGACGAGCAGAGGGGCCTCGCGGGGCTGATCAACCGGACCTTCGAGCGCGTCAAGGCCGCATACGGGCGCCAGCTGCAGCGGACGTTCGCCGCGCGCGGCGCGATCTACGCGGCCTGGGTGGTGATCGGCGGGTTGGCCCTGTTGATGTTCACCCAGTCTCCAAAGGAGCTCGCCCCGGCCGAAGACCAGGGCATCATCTTCGGGATCGTGAACACGCAGGCGAACGCGACGCTCGACCAGGTGACGCAGTCCACCCGGGCCGTCCACAAGGAGCTCACGACCATCCCGGAGACGAACTTCATCTTCCAGATCACCTTCCCGACCGGGGGGTTCTGGGGCGACGGCCTACAGCCCTGGGACCAGCGCAAGCGCTCCGCGTTCCAGGTCCTCCCCGAGGTGGCGATGAAGGTCGGGTCGATCCCCGGCGTGCAGACGTTTGCCGTCATCCCTCCGGCACTTCCCGGCGGAGGCAACTTCCCCGTGGAGGTGGTGCTCGCTTCCACCGCCGAGCAGAGCGAGATCCTCGAGTTCGCCCAGCAGCTCCAGGCAAAAGCGGCACAGAGCGGTATGTTCGCATTTCCCCCCCAGATCGACACGAAGATCGACGAATCGCAGACCGAGATCCACATCGACCGCGAGAAGGTGGCGGAGATGGGGCTCAATCTCCAGACGGTGGGACAGGACCTGAGCGCGGCGGTGGGAGGCAACTTCGTCAACCGGTTCAGCGTGGCTGGGCGCAGCTACAAGGTGATCCCGCAGCTGCTCCGCGTCGAGCGCATGACTCCCGAGCAGCTCCTCGACATCCATGTCACCGGTCCCGACGGCAAGCTGGTCTCCCTCGCCACCATCGCCACGCTGCGCAACTCCGTCACGCCGCGCGCGTTGAACCGGTTCCAGCAGCTCAACTCGGTGAAGCTCAGCGGCGTGGCCGTGCGGCCGCTGGACCAGGCGCTGCGCTTCCTCGAGGACGAGGCGGCGAAGATCCTGCCCCAAGGCTACAAGATCGACTACACCGGCGAGTCGCGGCAGCTCCGGAGCGAGGGCAACAAGTTCCTCCCCGCCTTCCTGCTCGCGATCGTCCTCATCTTCCTGGTGCTCGCGGCGCAATTCAACAGCTTCCGCGACCCCTTCGTGATCCTGGCGGGGTCGGTCCCGCTGGCGATGTTCGGCGCACTGCTGATGACGTTCCTCAAGATGCCGAACCCGAACATGCACTTCTTCACCGACGGGTGGACGACCACGCTGAACGTCTATTCGCAGGTGGGCCTGGTCACTCTGGTGGGCCTGATCGCGAAGAACGGCATCCTCATCGTCGAGTTCGCGAACAAGCTGCAGGAAGAGGGGCAAGCCAAGATCGACGCGGTCCGCAACGCTGCGATGACCCGGCTCAGGCCGGTGTTGATGACCAGCGTCGCCACGGTCTGCGGACACTTTCCGCTCACGCTGGTGACCGGACCGGGCGCCAAGGCCCGGAACAGCATCGGCCTGGTGCTGGTGGCAGGCATGGCCGTTGGGACGATCTTCACACTGTTCTTCGTGCCGGCGATCTACCTGCTCGTCGCCAAGGACCACCGCGCGGACGCGACCGAGCGGCTCCCGGTGGGGGCCGCGGCCGAACCGTCCGTCTAGCCCCGGCGACCGCCGATACCTCAGGGGCTACGCTTTGAGCGAGGTCATTCGGCAGTTCCTGCGCGCGATGACCCGCCAGTCCCGGTTGTGAACCGCTTTTAGAGGGTCGTCCGGAAGACGGTCGCAATGCCGTCTTCTGTTCGACCTCGAACAAAACGGGCGGCGGCCGGGTTCTCCGGAACACAGAGCGCCGCGGGGTCGTTGTGGCTGGGAGGTCACCGGGTTACCAGCAAGTGCGAGGATTCAGGGGCGTGGAGGGCAGCAGGCTGAAGACGTTTCGCTGTCGCGTGCGCGCTGCGGGGTGCACGACGACGATCGACTGCCTTGCGCCCAGCGCTCATGCCGCCGCACACGTGATCGCGGCGCAAAGCTTGGCGGACGATGGTCCAGCCTGGATCCAGGTTGTGGTCAGCGAATGGAGCAGCGCGGTCGGCGGATACATCGAACCGCACAACGTCATCATCGTCGCGGCCGGCGACCCTCCGCCTCCGGGCGCCGGCCAGGTGGTCTTCTGCGGTGTGACGGCCGGAGACATCGCCGAGGGTTAGCCGCATCGCAGTTCATCCGACCAACCGAAAACGACCATGTTTGAGCGCGGCGACTCGCGAGCCCAGGTCCGAGATGCGTTCCGGCCGCCCTTTACTTCAAGCGCCGGCCGACCAGCCGCCAGCCTGCGACGATCGGCCGGACGGAGCGGCGCTCAGTTCGAGAGGTTGGAATCCTCTACGTACCCGCTCTTGCCGTTGGCGAGCTTGATGAGACGGAACCCGAACCCCTTGGCGTCCGTGCTGGCGCAGACCGGAGTGTCCTCGGCGAGCCTGGCCGTCGTGGAATAGACGGCGGAGTCCGGGCCCTCGTACACGGCCGTTCCGCGATGGGCGACGGCGGGCACCATGGGGGAGCACGACTGTGCGTCGACCTTCGTGGATCCCCCGGCGCTGGCCGCGTTCGACGAAGATCCGGTGGCGCAAGCAAGCGTGGCAGCGAGGGACAGAGCGCAAAGCGCTTTCATGGGCTGACCTCCGGCAGGGACGATTCGATGCGGCTTACGGCCGGACGCCTGCGCTATTTCGGCTCGCCTTCGCCGGTCCGGTCGGTCGCTCGCAGGATGTTCGTCCCTGCAAGCAGCACGAACAGACCCGCGGCAAAGCCCGCCAGCACGTCGGTGAACCAGTGCACGCCGAGGTAGACCCGCGACATTCCAATCAGCAGCACCAGGGCAGCGGCGCCCAGGTGGTAACGGCGCGCATGGGCCGGATCCGCGCTGCCCATCAGGACCGCGACGGCACCGTAGACCGCCGCCGACGCCATCGCATGTCCGCTGGGAAAGCTGTAGCTGTGCAAGGTCGCGACCTCCGTGAACAGAGAAGGCCGCGCCCGCTGGAAGGCTTCCTTGAGGAGCAGATTGAGCAACTCGGTCGCGCCTGCCACGGCGATCAGCATGACAGCGCCACGCTTGTCGCTCCGCAGGATCCGCCACAGGGCGACCAGAGCCACCACGGCGGCGATGGCGGGGAATGAGCCGAGGGCGGTGAACAGGCGCATGATCACGTCCATCACCGGAGAGTCCAAGCGACGGAAGGCGAGGCTCACGGCGCGGTCCAGGGAGGACGTTTCCTCCTCGTGAACCTCGCTGGCGATCTTCGCGAAGATGCCTAGCGACAGGAGGCTGAGCGCAGGGCGCAACAGGCGGTAGCCCTTGCCGAGCCGGCAGGCGAGCGGACGCCAGTAGCGCTCGAGAAGCCCGGAGAGGCCCGCCGCGAGCAGCACTGCCAGCAGGAACGCGACGCGCATCAGGAGTGCGCTCCGCCGAATTCCACGCAAACGCGGAGGCCCGGGCGATTGTCCTCCACCCGGAGCTGCGCTCCGTGGAGATCGGCGATCGCCTTCACCAGGCTGAGGCCCAATCCAACGCCTTCGCGAGCGCGATCGAGCCGGTGGAAGCGGTCGAAGATCCGCTCGTGCTCTTCGGCCGGCACACCGGGCCCGTCATCGGCCACCCAGAGCCTCGCGCCCGTGGGCGTGGCGATCAACCCCACCTCGATGTGCGTGCCGGGCGGCGTATGCCGGCTGGCGTTCTCGACCAGGTTCGCCAGCAGTTGGGTGAGGAGGTCACGGTCGCCGCGGATCCGGGCCCCAGCCGCGATCGAGCCCTGAAGGGTCTTGCCCTGGTCCTCGACCGGCGCGGCGAAGGCCTCGATGATCGTATCGGCGACGTTTCCGAGGTCGATCAGGCGAAATCCTGCGCGGCGGGTGCCGGCCTCGATCTGGGCGATCCGTAGCAGCGCGGTGAAGGTGTCCAGGATCCCGTCCGTCTCCGCGATCGCCCGCTGGAGCGCAAGCTCAACGCCGCTGGCGGGCTGCGATTCCGCCAGCGCCGTCTCCAGTTGCTGCCGCAGGCGCGCCAGCGGAGTGCGGAGCTCGTGCGCGGCGGCGTTCGAGACCTGGCGCATCCCGATCATGAGCTCCCCGATCCGGTCCAGCATCCGGTTCAGGGTGCGGGCCAGCCGATCCAGGTCGTCCTGGGTCCCACGCTCCGGGATCCGCTTCTCGAGATCGCCGTCCACGATGGCCTCGGCCGTGCGTGCGATCCCGTCGACGCGCCGGAGGAAGCCGCTGCTCAAGACGAGCCCACCGGCAATGCCGAGCGCCAGGGTCAACCCCAGCGCCCACCAGAGCGCGAAGGCGATCGCCTCCGTCGCCTCTTCGATGCGGCCGGTGTCTTCGCCGACGGCCAGCAGAGTGCCGTCCGGGAGCTGCCTGGACAACACGCGCACCCGCTCGCCGTCCTCGCTCTCGCCGGCGCTCCGCCCGGTGGTGTTCACCTCGCTCCACCCGCTCTCGCCGGCGGCGGGCAGATCGCCGGCGACCTGCCTGCCCTCGGGGTCCTGCACGCGATAATCGAGAGCGTGCGCGCCTCGGCTCCGCTCGAGAACGGCCGCCACCAGCCGATCGGCTCCGCCGGAACGGAACTCCGCCTCGAGCACGGCGGCCTCGGCCTCGATCCGGCTGCTCATCTGTTGATCGAGCGCCGAGCGCGTCGTCCAGAGCACGAAGACTCCGAGCACCGCCACCGATCCAGCGAACAGGCAGGTGTAGGTGGCAGCGAGCCGGAAGCTCGCGGTGCGCAGGACCCTAGGCAGGCGCACGCAGCATGTACCCCGACCCTCGGACTGTCTGGATCAGCTCGGCGCCCTGACCACGGTCGACCTTGGCTCGCAAGCGACTGATGTGTGTCTCCACGATATTGGTCTTCGGATCGAAGTGGAACTCCCAGACGTTCTCGAGGAGCATGGTCCGGGTCACGACCCGGCCCGCGTTCCGCATCAGGTATTCGAGCAGGCGGAATTCACGGGGTTGCAAGTCGATCCGGCGGCCGGCGCGGCTCACGGTCCGCTTCACCACGTCGATCTGCAAGTCGGCCACCCGAAGCACCGTCTCGACGGTTGCCATGGGCGGCCGCCGGGCGAGCGCGTCGATCCGGGCGAGCAGCTCGGAGAACGCGAACGGTTTGACCAGATAGTCGTCGCCACCGGCTTCCAGGCCGGCAACCCGCTCGTCGATCCCTCCCAGGGCGGTGAGAAAAAGCACGGGCGTCTTCACGCCCGTGCTGCGGATGGTCTTGACGATTCCGAGGCCGTCGAGGCCGGCGAGCATCCGATCGACGATCATCACGTCGTAGGTATGCCCTACGGCAAGGACGAGACCGTCACGGACGTCCGGCGCATGGTCGACACTGTGGCCCACCTGCTTCAGGCCGTTGGCCACGTAGGCGGCCGTGGCGGCGTCATCCTCGATGATCAGGATCTTCATGGACCTCAGTCGTCATCCTGCTCGCCATCCTCCTCCTGGTCACGGTCCGCATTCGAGGTGACCACCTGTCCGGTCCTGGCATCGATTGTGACTTTCCGGAACGCCCGATCCTTCATGATTTCGACTTCGAAAGATACGGTTCCGTGCTCCTGCTCGAGCGTGGCCTCGACCGCCTTCCCGCCGGTCTGACGTTCGGCGAGCGCGATCGCATCCGCGAGCGTCATCCTGACCTGCTCATAGGCCACGGCCTCGTCGGCCTCGCTGCCCTGGCGCGACTCGGCCGCGAAAGCGGTTGTGGCCGCGGCCATGGCGAGCACGCTGACGACGACGATCCTCCTGGACTTCATGTTTGAGCGCTCCTTTTTTTGACGCGACCTCGCGCGTCGCGCTCCAGGATAAGGAGGCTATCGTTGGGGGGGCTTGGCCGTCGCTATACGGTTTGGCAATGTCCGAGCGGGCAGCGCCTCAGTGGCAATGGGGCAGTTCCGGGGGCGTGCTGGTTGTGAAGCTGTTTCCGCTCCAGCAGTTCCCTTTTCCGCTTCCGTCCCAGATCAGATCGGCTCTGAGCGTGTCGAAGAAGGGATTCTCCAGCGGAACGGTCCCGTTCCCGATCAGGCGGTTTGCCAGGATGTGGTCGTTCACCGGGTCCGGATCGATGCCGAGCCCGGAGCAACCGATGCCTTGCAGCGCGAGCCCGAGGCACAGGCTGGAGACGGCGATTCCCGCGAACCCGTTGTTGCGGACGTCGTTCATCAATACGGTGGTCTTCTTGCCGCCGGCGACGAGGATCCCGATTCCCTTGGGCAGGATGCCGAGCAGCTCATCGGGCGCCGCGGTATTCGGCCGGTTGTTGTCCCGGACCGAATTGAAGGCGACCAACGTGTCTTCCTGTGTTCCCCTCTGCAGGAAGGGGAGGATGTCGACGAAGATTCCCATCGTGTTCCCGTAAGCATGGTTCCCGATCACTGCGCACTGGCCGCTGTTCTCGACCTCGATGCCGAGCAGGTTGTCGTGCACCACGTTTCCCGTGATCAGCACGTTCTCGCTCTGCCCGACGTAGATGGCGGCGTCGGTCTGGGTATTGGTCACCAGATTGCCGGCCATCACTCCGTTTCTCGACCGGATGGGAAAGAGACCGTAGACCGCGTTCTGGTCGGCGTGGTTGTCGTTGATGGAGAACCCGTCGACGCAGGCCAGGTGCACCCCGTGCTCGGCGAATCCACGTACGGTGAAGCCGCGGATGGAAAAGCCCTTGAGGGTGGCGGTGGCGGGATGGGGACCGCCGCAGGCCGGGTGCTCCGGATCGTCCTGGTTCCCTGGTCCGGCGGAGTTTGCCGGGCTCACCCAGATTCCGTAGCTTTGCCCGCTCTTGCTCTGGAGGACGACGGGGCGCCCTTCCCTTGGCTTTCCCACCAGAGCGATGCCCCCGCGCGTGATGGTCAGGGCATTCAGATCGCCCTCTTCGCCTTCCCGATAGGTGCCGGGCAGGACCTCGACGCGATCGCCGGCCGACGCGCGCGCCAGCGCGGCACGAATCGAGCCGCCTTCGTGAACGACGATGGTGCGTGCGGAGGCCGGCAGGGCGCCAGCCAGTAGAATCGCGAGCGACAGGATTGAGCGCATCGTTCCCTCCGCACAATGGTCCCAGAGCGCCTAGCTTGCCTCCGGCGCGTCGCGCAAGACGCCTCGCGTCAGAGTCCGCGGCAGAGATCCCGTCGGGTATGGCCCGTACGGCCGAAACGCGATGGTACCCTTCGGGAATCACGGCTACGCTAGCTGCCGGGGTGCTTCATGGCAGCTGAATTGACCGTCAAGACCGTGCAGCTCTGGATCCTGATCGGAGCGGACCGCAAGGGCATGCTCGCAGACGCTCTGGAGCCGCTGGTGGAAGCGGGGGCGAATCTTCAGATCGTGATGGGGTATCGCTACCCGGGTGAGCTCGATCGTGCGGCCGTCGAGGTCTTCCCCGTGGACGGCCCCACCCAGGAGGCCGCCGCGCGGAAGGCGGGGTTCGAGCTGTCGGACACTCCCTGCCGGCGAGTGGACGGAGAGGACCGCAAGGGGCTCGGGGCGCAGATGGCCCGGGCCCTGGCCGATGCAGGCATCAGCATGGCCTTCTGCGTGGCCCAGACGGTGGGTCGCAAGTTCACGGCGGTGATCGGGTTCCTCAGCGAGGAGGACGCCGCGAAGGCGACGAAGATCATCCAGGGGTTGCGCAGGGCATAACGCCCGCGGCCTTCAGGCCGCGGAACCCGCGAGATTCGGCGGACCCCTATGCACTGTAGGGGTCTCGCCTGCTGCAGCACATCGGCGCCCTGGTCGTAACATCAGGCCGCAGAGACCCTTCGGTCCACAGCCTTGTACAGCCTGTCAGTCACCCAAGTCAGCCCGAACGTGCACGCGATGAGCAAGAGGGTCAGTACCCAGTACTGCGGCCAGGAGGCCGACTTTCCCCAGCGCGCCTCGAACGAAAACCCGAGCACCCGGTAGAAGAGGAGCGCCTGGTGGAAGAAGTAGCCGGCGAGGGACGACGTCCCGAACACCTCGACGAAGCGCAGCGGGGTTGAGCTGCGCCACGCGCCCGGCACCCGTTGCTCGACGATGAGGAGCACGAGGGCGACCAGGCACACCTGGGTCCAGCGGCGAGCGGCGTTCGCCGGGTTCGTCACCCAGAACTCATGCGGAGGATACGCGGTCGTGAACCAGGGAGTCGCGAGCCAGACGAGGATGCCGATGCCCGCCAGCGCTGCGAGCCAGAGCGCTGCCCCGCGCGGACCCTTCTCCGCCGTGGCCGATCCGATCGCGGCGCCGAGATAGACGTACCCGCCCCAGGGCAGGAGCGGGAACACGGCATCGGCGCGCTGGTTCAGGACTCCTTCCCAGGGCGGCCCCAGCGATTCGGCGAATGGAGCTGCCCCGAACACGGCCGCCGCGAGAAGCAGCGCTGTCCAGCGCAGCGCCCGGGGGCGGGGCGCGAGAGCGAACAGGACGGGAAACGCGATCAGCAGCGACAGACCGATGCACTGGAGGATGTCCATCCGCAGGATCCAGCGCGGCTCGCGAAAGATCGGGAACCACATCCAATTGAGCAGCGTGCCGACGAGCAGCACCTCGCCGATCCGGCGCAGCGTCTTCAGCATGCGCCTTCGGCGCGCATCCGCGGAGCCGCCCGCCGCCGCGGCCCGGACCTGGGTCAGGGCCAGGGAAAACCCGGCGGCGAGGATGAAAGCGGGCGCGACCAGTCCGTCCAGCCATTGCAGCTCATTGAACCCGGCGCCCCCGCGCAACTCCGGGCGCAACAGCCCCAGCGCATGCGTCTGGATCATCAGAAGCACGGCGAGCCCGCGCAGCCAGTCGATGGCGCCAACGCGGCTCGCCGTCGCCGGGGCCTGCACCGGAACCTCCGCCATCGTGGCAGTGGATCATGAAGCCGCGCGTTGTCCAGATAACTTGTCCGCGGCCAGGCGTCCGCACCTGGACTCCGGGAATGTAGGCGAGCGCCCTACCGGCCGCTCCAAGACGTGATTACCGTCACGTTCGCACGGGGCCGAAGAAACGGCGGGAGGGGAAAAAGATGAAGAAGTCAACGATCGCGGCGGCGGCCGCGGCGATCGCGCTGTCCGGCGCAGCGTTTGCGCACGAATTCGCCTGCGAGAAGACGGTGGATGGCGCGGTCGTCCGCGTCATCGAGCACTATCCGGCGACGCTCCATTTCAAGGTCGTCCTGACGAACACACATCCGGACGACAAGTCCACCGCGTTGGCGATGCGGGACGAGGTGCTGGCGGCGCTCGGCGCGAACTTCACGCCGGTGCCATTCACGCTCGAAGTCGGGCAGTCGGTCGAGTTCAGCGCATCGATCACGGTCCAGGATCAGGCCGCGTGCCTCAGGCTGTCGAACGCGGCAGCGTGCGCCACGAGCGCGGACGGCGCTTTCCAGGTCGTCTTCGACGGCGGGGTGGCGCAGTGCGCTGCCCGGCTGGTCTGCCTGCGTGACGACGCGGCCAGGGGCGGCGGGAAGGAGGATCGGCGATGAAGCGGGCCACGATCAGCGCGGCGCTCGTGCTGGTGGTCTCGGTTGCCGGTTGCGGGCGGCATGCAGCGAGCACCGACGGCGGCGGCACGCCAGTCCAGGACAGCGGAACCGGAGAGTTCAAGCTGCTCTTCGCCGGCGCCGACAAGGGCAATTTCGTTTCGGCGCGGATGCGGATCCAGTCGGTCCAGGTCACCAGCGGCGGCATCGTGCTGGCGAACGCGTCGCACACGCCCGAAGTGGACCTCGCCGAGATGGGTCAGGCGTACCTGCTCGCCAGATTCCAGCCGCAGGCCGGCGTGGAGGACGTGGAGTTCGCCGTGTCTTTCGAGAGCGGAACGGTCGCCACGGAAATGGCGAGCTTCAGCGTCGACTCCCGCTGCCAGACCCTGCACCTGGCGGGCAAGGTGACCAAGATCGCCGAGCGGAAGCACGCGGTCATCCTGCTCGACGTGGCCCGATCGTTCGTACCCTCAAGCGCGGGGCTGATGCTGGTGCCGCACTTCCAGCTCGTCTACTAGCCCCGGCCACCGGAGGTGGCTCAGTGGCTACGCTTGAGCGTCAGACACGGCCGGCCGCCGCCTCAGTTGCCGAAGGCAATGCCCTGCGCAAGCGGCAGATCCCGGCCCCAGTTGAGGGTCGAGGTCTGCCGCCGCATGTAGCCCTTCCAGGCGTCTGATCCGGACTCGCGGCCGCCGCCGGTCTCCTTCTCTCCGCCGAACGCGCCGCCGATCTCGGCGCCGCTGGTGCCCGCGTTCACATTGGCGATGCCGCAATCCGAGCCCGCGGGGGAAAGGAACAGCTCGGCGGACCGGAGGCTGTCGGTGAAGATGGCGCTCGACAAGCCTTGCGAGACGGCGTTGTGGGCGCGCAGCGCCTCGTCCAGATCGGCGACCTCGAAGACGTAGAGGATGGGCGCGAACGTCTCCTCCCAGGCGATGGGCAACGCATCGTGCCGGGGCGCGAGGACCACCGCCGGCTCAACGAAGTTGCCCGGGCGCTCGAGGACCCGGCCACCGCAGACCACCTTCCCTCCCTGCTCGCGAGCGGCCGCCAGCGCGGCGCGATACCGATCCACCGCGGCGCGCGTGATGAGCGGCCCCATCAGGACGCCATCCTCGAGGGGGTCGCCGATGCGAACCGTGCGGTAGGCGGACACCAGCCGATCGATCACGGATCGAGCCACCCCGCGCTGCACGAACAGCCGTCGCGTCGACGTGCACCGCTGGCCCGCGGTGCCCACGGCGCCGAAGGTGATGGCGCGGACCGCCAGGTCGAGGTCCGCGTCGTCGAGGACGATGACGCCGTTGTTCCCTCCCAGCTCCAGTATCGTCCGTCCAAGCCGTGCAGCGACGCGCGCCGCCACGAACCTGCCGGCCGCGATCGAGCCAGTGAACGAGACCAGCGGCACCCGCGGGTCGTCGCACAACCAGCCCCCGGCCTCGGATCCGCCCGGCATGAGCGTAAAGACGCCGTCCGCCCCGTGCTCCGCGGCGACCTTTTCGCAAAGCGACTGCACCGCGGCGCTGCTCAGCGGCGTGAGCGGCGAGGGCTTCCACAGGCAGACGTCTCCGCAGACGGCGGCAAGCGCGGCGTTCCAGGCCCAGACGGCGACCGGGAAATTGAAGGCAGTTACGATGCCGACGGCGCCGAGCGGATGCCACTGCTCCGTCAGGCGGTGGCGGGGGCGTTCCGAAGCGATGGTGAGCCCGTGAAGCTGCCGCGACAGCCCGACCGCGAAGTCGCAGACGTCGATCATCTCCTGGACTTCACCGGCGCCTTCCGCGCGAATCTTGCCGGTCTCGAGCGAGACCAGCTCGCCGAGAGCTTCTTTGTGCGCGCGGAGCAGCTCGCCCAACCGGCGGATGACTTCGCCGCGCTTCGGCGCCGGGCGCATGCGCCACTCCTCGAACCTGCGCAGTGCGGCGACCACCCGCGCGTCGTATTGCGCGCGCGTGACGGCGTGGATGCGCCCTTGGATCCGTCCGCTCGCCGGATCGACCGATTCCAGCGGCTCTCCACCGCCCTCGTCGGCCGCCGCCACCCCGAGCCGGTCCAGGATTGCCTCCGCTCGTTCCGACGGCATCGTGCCGCCATCGTACCGCAAAGCAATCGAGGACCGTGATCAGCGCCTTCCCTTCACCACGCCGACGGGTTCCTGAAGAGAGCGAGATCGATGAAGCTGCCCATCGCCTGATAACCGGCGGTGTTCGGGTGGGTGTAGTCGGAGCAGTTGAACCCGTCCCAGAGCGACTCGGACAACCCCGCGTCGGCGCCGATCACGATGCGGCCCTGCAGCAGCGCGCCCCACTCGATCATCCCGTCGAAGTTGGCCTGGGTGTGCATCCAGTGGTTCACCTCCAGCTTCACGGCCTCCATCGACGCCGTCCAGCCGGTCATGGGGGCCGGCCGGCCGCGCGGGACCACGGTCGCGCCGATGATCGGAATGCCCTTGGCGTGCACGCGGTCGATCACGTCCTGCATGCCGGCGATCAACTGCGCCGCGGTGGCATTGCCGGTGATGTCGTTCGTGCCTTCGTAGAAGATCACCGAGCTGATCCCGGCGCGATCGAGCACGTCGTTCTGGAGGCGGAGCACCGCCGCAGGACCGTTCCCGCCGGGCAACACCACGCGGTTGCCGGCGATGCCCTGGTTCGCCACCGCCGGGGCCCGCTTGCCGTAGAGCGCGTGCAGGCGGGCAGCCAGCACGTCGGTCCAGCGGTTGTACTGGTCGGCCGGGATCGTCCCGTCCGGCAACCGGGTGCTGCACCGTCCGTCGGTGATCGAGTCGCCCAGGGTCACGACGGTACCCGAGGCCTGGCTCGACCGCACGTCCACGGCTGCGACCCAGTAGAACGGGTAGTTCCCGGCGTTCTGCGGGACGGGCGCGAAGCCGGCGGCCGACGTGCTAGCGCCGACGGCCCCAGGGGCGATGTAGTTGGTCGCCAGCCCGAGTTGGTGGCCGCTCACCTCGGTCGAGCTGACGACGTCCAGGCTGACTGCGAGACGGCGGAACGCCTCGACGCGAAACTGCACCGGGTCGCTGTAGGCGCCTTGGCCCGCAGCGAGCGTGAGCGCAGCCCTGCCGCCGAAGGTAAGCCGGCGATTGGAACCAGGGACGAGCGCCGCGCCGCTGTCCAGCACGCCGATGAACGCGCCCGAGAACGCGACCGCCGTTTGCGCTTGGGTGTTCTCGATCTTGACCCGTAGGGCGTCGCCCGCGATCGTCGGGCGCACGATCATCCGGACCGTCTTTCCGGCAGTCTCGGGCGCGAAGTTCGCGCCGGTGAATGCGGGCCCCATCCGATGTCCGATGGAGATGGTCCAGGCGGAGAACCACTTGGCTCGTCCACCCTGGTGATCGTCGCCGTCGTCCGCCCGGGCGGCGATGGCGAACAGGAGAACGGCGACTGCGCAGAGGACGCGATGGCGGGCGAGGATCGTGCTCATGTCGAAGGTCTCCGTTGTGGTCGGTGGCGAGCGGGTTCGACTGTTCGTTCGGGAGCGTGGCGCTAGCACCTGGCTTTTTCGGCGATCAAGCCGCGGCGCGTCGCGCTACTGTCCTGACCATGAACTCTCCCAGGGGCATGACTGCCCTCCTCCTCGTCCTCTCCTGCGCGCACGCAAAAGCGCCGGATCGTCCCGCCACCTCGCCGGAGTTCTCGGCGTTCGTCGACGACTACTTCGCGTCCAGGTTCGCCTATGCCCCGACGCGCGCCACCAGGGTCGGGTTCCACGAGTACGACGACAAGCTGGAAGACCTCTCGCGCGACCGCATCGAGTCGCAGGTCGCGGATCTCAAGATCTTCCAGGCTCGCCTGTCGGCGATCGATCGCGCCCGCCTGGCCTTCGACGACGAGATCGACGCGCAGCTGATCGAGAACGGCATCCGGGCGGCGCTGCTCGAGCTGAGCGTGGTGCGCAGCTGGGAGCGCAATCCGATGCTGTACGCGAGCCTGCCGGGCAACGCGATCGATTCCCTGATGAAGCGGAATTTCGCGCCGGGCCCGGAACGTCTGCGCTCCGTCACTGCACGCCTGTCGCAGGTCCCCAGGCTCTATGCCGCCGCCCGACAGAACCTGACCAATCCTCCCAAGGAGCTCACCGACGTCGCGGTGCGGATGGCGCGTGGCTCGGTCGGGTTCCTGGAAGGGGGCGTGGTGCAGTGGGCGAAGACCGCGGCCGGCGGCGACGCAGCCCTGCTGGCGCAGTTCGAACAGGCGCAACGCCCCGCGGCAGCCGCCGCGCGCGAATTTCTCGAGTGGCTCGAGAAGGACCTGTCGCAGCGCTCGCGTGGCGACTACGCCATCGGCGCCGAGACGTTCCTGGCCAAGCTCCAGTACGAGGAGATGGTGACGCTTCCATTGCCGGAGCTGCTCGCGCGCGGAGAGGCGCAGCTGGCGAAGGACCACGCCGCCTTCCTGAGCACGGCGCGCGAGATCGATCCGTCCCGCTCCGCCGCCGAGGTGATGAAGTCGATTTCCGACGAGCACCCGACCCCCGACGATCTCATTCCCTCCGTCGCCCGTTCCGTCGAGGCCGCCCGGCAGTTCGTCGTGGAGAAGCAGATCGTGACCGTTCCTTCGCAGGTGCGGGTGCAGGTGGCGCCCACCCCTCCGTACGCGCGCTCCGGAAGCTTCGCTTCGATGGACACGCCCGGGCCGTACGAGCACAAGGCGACCGAGGCGTTCTACTACGTGACGCCGGTCGAGCCCGAGTGGGACGACAAGCACAAGGAGGAGCACCTCCGCCTCTTCAACCCCTGGGTCATCGGCATGATCAACGTCCACGAGGCCTATCCCGGCCACTACCTCCAGTTCCTCTACGCTCCGCGATTTCCCACCAAGACGCGCAAGCTGTCGCACTCGAGCTCGAACTCCGAGGGCTGGGCACACTACGCCGAGCAGATGACGGTGGATCGCGGCTTCGGCGGCGGCAATCCGAAGATGCGGCTCGCCCAGCTGCAGGAGGCGCTGCTGCGCGACTGCCGCTACGTGGTCGGCATCAAGCTGCACACCGCGGGTTGGACCGTGGAGCAAGGCGCGAAGCTGTTCGTCGATCAAGGCTTCCAGGAACCGGCCAACGCATACGAGGAGGCGCGCCGCGGCGCATACAACCCCACCTACCTCTACTACACGCTGGGGAAGCTCGAGATCCAGGAGCTGGCGCGCGAGTACATGGCGCGGAAGAACGCGACCCTCGAGCAGTTCCACGACGCCTTCGTGACCCAGGGGCCGTTGCCCATTCCGCTGATCCGCAAGATCCTCCTTCGGTAGCCTGGAGCACGGGCTTCCCGCGGTGGCGGCGGCGACGCACCTTGTTCTCGGGGGGTCGCCGTGTCAGCTTTCCTCAGCCGGCCGCTGCGCTGGTTGGTTGCACTTGCGTTGGGAGCGGGCTGCGGCAGTCCGACGTCCGGCCACCAGCCGTTGCGCGTCCCGGAGGCTGGCCGCCTCTATCACGGCGTCCTTCCCCAAGGGACGACGGAGCCCGACAGCGACGTGTCTCCGGCCGGCCTCGACGCCTATGAGCGCACGGTCGGACGGAAGGTCGCCTACGTGTACTTCTCGACCGACTGGTTCCGATCGCGCGCATTTCCGGCCCGCACCGCAAGCTGGGTGCGCGAGCGCGGATCGGTTCCATTCATCCGCTTGATGATGCGAAGCCAGCGGCAGCCGCTGGTCACCGATCCGACCTTCACTCTCGACCGCATCGTCGCCGGTGACTTCGACAGCGATCTATCCGCCTGGGCGGACGCCGCCCGCAGCTTCGGAACCGCGCTCGTGGTCGAATACGGCACGGAGGTGAACGGCGATTGGAATCCGTGGAGCGCCCCGTACAACGGCGGGCTCGACGTCGGGCCGGGCAAGTTCAAGGCCGCCTACCGGCACATCGTCGGCGTCATGCGCGGGCGAGGAGCGACGAACATCACCTGGGCGCTCCACTACAATGCCGAGAACTACCCCGGCGACGACCCGCGCAACGTGCCGGCGGCGTACTATCCCGGCGACGACGTCGTGGACTGGGTGGGCATCTCGGCATATGGGTCGGAGCGCTCGAACGACCACCGCTGCCCCACCTTCCGCTCCCTGGTCGAGGACATGCTGCCGCAGCTTCGCGCGGCGACGGCCAGCAAGCCGCTCTTCATCTTCGAGTTCGGCATCACCAACAACAATCCCGGCTGCGCAGCCGGGCCGTGGGTGGAGTCGGCGCTGGGAGATCTGCTGGGCGGCCGGTGGCCTGATGTGCGTGGCTTTGCCTGGTGGAACGAGCGTTGGAACAACGACGGCGCCGAAGGCAGCGACATGCTGGTGCAGGACGATCCGGCGGTCGCCGGGGCGTTCAGCGCGGCCCTCAACGGGTCCAGCGCCCCGGTGGTCGTGGACGCGCCCGTGTTCAAGTGACTGCGAGGAAGCTCAAGCCGCCGCGGGCAATGCGAGCTACGAGGAGCCGACGCTGCGCAAGCGATTCGGGGAGGAGTACGCACAGTACTGCCGGCGGGTGAAGCGCTGGTGGCCGCGCGCCACGCCGTGGTCGGACCTGCGGCGCGGGCCGGGCTGAGGCGCCGCGCCCACGGAACGGACGGCGGCAGCACCTTCAGCCCGGCCAGCCCGGTGGGGCTGCCGCGAGGTCCACTTCGGGCGGTGTGGGGATCAAGCCATGAAATCGTGCGGGCGCACGGTCTTGCGGCCGTTCGCCTTGGCGCGCTTCGAGGCTTGCTCCAGCAGCCAGTACAGGTAGCCGTTGAGCGCCGCGAATGCGTCTCCCGAGGTGTTGCATCCTGCCCTCTTGAGGACACCCTTGGCTTTGCTTGCGATGACGAGCGGCTCTTGCGACTTCTTGGCCATCTTGATCTCCGGAGTAGGTACCTGAGCCCGCTTCAGCAAGCGAGCGAACGGACTCTACCGCAGCAGAGAACACGGTCCACTATTCGAACGGCAACGGCCGCCTCGCCGCTCCGCTCGGCGGGTCATCCGCCCTTCAGCATCTCGGTGTATCGCCGCTGCATCTCCTTGGGAGCGACGTCCTCGATGTGGTGCCCGATGATCCATTCGTGACCGAAGGGATCGCGAACCGTGCCCGAACGCTCGCCGTAGAATTGATTCACGGGCTCCCGCAGGACCGTGCCGCCCGCGGACGCGGCGCGCGCCCCACCCACCACGGCATGGCCGACGACGTTCCCGACCGGATCGTCGAGGTGCTCGTAGAGCCGCAGCGGGTGACCGGAAAGACGCACGACGAGATGCATCGCGCCGGTCGGCAGAACCAATTCGCGAGCGGGGCCCCTCAACCGCCGCGTCGAGGCCTCGTCCGAGGCCCAGAGCAACTTCACGAACGGACGCAACGCCGGGATGGGAGCCCGGGTGACGACCACGCGGCCGAAGCCTTCCCGCCGCGCCGCACCGCTCCTCGCGTCGCTGATCCCCCGTCCTGTGGCGGCCGTGGACATCAGCGCTCGCATAGCACCGATCCCTAGCTCTTGCTGGACTCGAGCCGGTGCGCCCTCGCCATCTGTCGGGCGAGGTGCGCGATGCGCCGCCGCAACGACGGCGGGCCCACGACGCGAGCCTCGGGCCCGAAGCCCAGCACCCAGCTCACGAGCTCGGGGCAGAGCCTCACCCGCAGGCGGACGTGGATGCGCCCCGCCTGCGTGAACGACTCCTGCGAGCGATGCCAGCGATGGCTGCGCACGAACGCGGCCCACCGCGGCGCCAGGCTCACCTCGATTCTCTCGACGGCGTATTTGTCCTCGACGAAGATGCCAAAGCTGTTGGCGAAGACGCGCTCGGGATCGTAGCTGTCCTTGTCCGGATACTGGAACGTGCCGCCCACGGCTTCGGCTGCCTCGATCCGGGAAAACCGGTACGGATGCGCCTCGCGCCCACGAGGCCGGGCGATGACGTACAGCTGGTGGTCGTAGAGGGCCAAGGAGAGCGGCTCGATGCGGACCGAACGGCGCGCGCCATCGAAGCTCCGGTACCGGATCTGGAGCCCGCGGCGGCGCTGGAGCGCGTCGACCACTTCCTCGAGCAGCTCCTCCTTCTCGGGGAGCGCCTTTTCACCGCCCCGGACCAGGAACACGAACTGGCGCCGGGAATCCTGGAACCGCTCGGGATGGACCGCGTCCCGGCTGACGTACTGCACCAGGTCGTGCATGCCTTTCTCGTAGTTGGTCCCCTCGAAGAGCCTGCCCAGGCTCGCGCCGACGCATGCGGCGATGGTCGTCGCGATGGGGATCCGCTCCGCGCCGCCCGCCACCTTGGAACGATCGATGCGCACGTGAAGGCGCCCCCGCCTCTTTTCGCGGACGAGCGGAATGTGCCTCCCGATCGCCTCGAGCTGCCGATCGGCGGCGGCGACGCGCACGCCCAGGAGCCCGGTAAGGTCGGCGCGGGTCAGCTCCCGCCCCGAGAGCAGTGCCCCGATCAGCTTCGCGGTCCGTTGGATGGAACTGAGCCGTCCGAGCTCCGAATGCGCCATGATCCGCAAAGGATCCTGCGATCCGCTGCGGATCTCAAGGGCCAAATCCGACCCGATTGGCGTTGCGCGGGCACGGCCGCGGGCACAAACCCCTTCCTCCCGACCCCGGAAGCCGCCGCGAGGCGGTTGCCGGTCCGCTACCGGAAGGATGCTGGCCATGCAGACCCTCAAGTTCTGGCTCCGTCCCGCCCTCATCGTCTTCCTCTGGATCGTCACGGCGGCATTCACGCTCTCGGAGCTGGCGACGGTGGTCCCGCTGTTGTGCTCGACCGGCGCGACACCGCCGCGAATCCGCGAGCGCGGACACCGCGCCCGGACAGCACAGCACGTGAGCAACGCCGCGGTCGCGCCTTGAGGTCAGGTCCGTGCCGGCTCAGACCTCGACCGCCGGGAGGTTCGCCATCGAGCGCTCGACCGCTTCGCGCGGGTATTCGAAGTCCTCGAGCTTCCCGGCCAGGTACTGGTCGTACGCGGCGAGATCGAAGTGGCCATGGCCCGACAAGTTGAAGAGGATGACGCGTGTCTTCCCCTCGGCATCCGCCTTCTTCGCCTCCTCGACCGCGGCCTTGATCGCGTGCGAGCTCTCCGGCGCCGGGATGATTCCCTCCGAGCGCGCGAAGGTTACCGCTACCTCGAAGCAGGCCCGCTGTGGATACGCCACCGCCTCGATGAGGCCTTCGTCGAGCAGCTTGGAGACGAGCGGCGCGGCGCCGTGGTACCGCAGCCCGCCGGCGTGGATGCCGGGCGGCAAGAAGTCGTGCCCCAGCGTGTGCATCTTCACGATCGGAGTCATGCCGACCGGTCCTTGGCGAGGATGCTCCGGCCGGCGTTGGTGCAGTCGGTGGGTGAAGCGAAGACCTCCGCGCCCCAGGTCCGCATCATCGACCGCCGGTAGGGCTTTTGCTCGTAGCTGATGCGGACCATGTAGACGGTAATCTCAAGGCCGAACAGCGCTCCGCCGAACGCCAGCGCGCTGCCCCACTGCCCTGCGCCCGTCTCGGTGGCGAGCCGTTTCACGCCTTCCTCCGCGTTGTACCAGGCCTGCGCGACCGCCGTGTTCGGCTTGTGGCTGCCGGCCGGCGAGACGCCCTCGTACTTGTAGTAGATATGCGACCGGGTGCGGATCGCGCGCTCGAGATTGTGCGCCCGGTAGAGGGGCGAAGGGCGCCAGAGCGCGAGGGCGGCGCGCACCTCGTCCGGGATCGCGATCTCGCGCTTGCTGCTCATCTCCTGTTCGATGATCGCCCTGGGGAAGAGCGGCGCGAGGTCCTGGGGAGTGACGGGCTTCTTGGTGCCCGGATGAAGCACCGGCGCCGGAGGGGTCTTCAGATCGGCGAGGATATTGTACCAGTGGCGCGGGATCTGGTCCTCGCGGAGCAAATATTTTCTGGTGGCCATGGCAGCCTCCCGGTGCTCGCGGCGGGGGACCATAGCGCAGGTCAGGCCTCCGGCGGCAGGGTGCTCATCTCGGCGGGCTGGGCCATGTCGCCGCGATCCTGCGTCGGAGCGCCCACGGGCAGGTGCGGAAAGAAGATGCTGGCCGCGGCCGCGGCCGCCGAGATGGCGGCGATCACCCAGAAGACCGTCCCCAGACCCGCCTGCAGCGCCACCGAGAGCGAGCGCACCACCGCGGGGTCGAGTCCGGCTCCGTGCGCCGGACCGAGCAGTTGATCCGCCGCGTCTGGCGGAAGCGAGCCGTCGCGAAGCAGCGCGGCGGAGAGGATGGCGCCGAGCACGCCGACCGCGAGCGTCCCGCCGATGGTGCGCGCAAACATGGTGCTCGCCGTCGCGACGCCGCGCTGCCGCCACTCGACGCTCGTCTGCACCGCGATGAGCAGCGCCGTGTTGGCGAGGCCGAGCCCGACGCCGAACAATGCGCTCAGCGCTTGCGGCACGTGCAAGCTCACGTCCGGACGAAGCAGCAGCGCGAGCGCCACCGCCGCCAGCGCGGAGATGACCAGGCCCGACCGCACCAGCACGCGGAAACCCACCCGCGGCAGCAACCTCCCGCTGATTGCGCTCGAGATCGGCCACCCGATCACCATCGGCGTGATCGCGCTGCCGGCCTCCGTGGGCGAGCCGCCGAGAACGCCCTGGACGTACAGCGGCACGAAGGTGACCATGGCGATCATCCCCGCGCCGACCAGGGCGCCCGCCGCCGTCGACACCCCGATCACGCGCTGCCGGAAGAGATCGAGCGGAAGCACCGGCTCCGGCGCCCTGCGCTCTGCGAAGTAGAAGAACACCAGGCAGAAGGCGGCGAGCGGCAGCCCGATGGAGCTCGCGCGTCCGCCGTGGACCCCGAAGAGCAGAGCGGTCAGGCCGAGCGTCAGAAGGCCCGCTCCGATCCAATCGAGCGAATGTTGCCGGTGCTCGACGTTCTCGTGGAGCGCGACCACGAGCAGCGCCGCGGCGGCGATCCCCGCGGGAACGTTGATGAAGAACACCCAGCGCCAGGACAGGTACTTGACGATGATGCCGCCGAGGAGCGGCCCGATCAGGCCCGCCACGCCCCACACCGCCCCGAAGACGCCCTGCATCCGCGAGCGCTCCTCGAGGTTGTAGATGTCGCCCACGATCGTCAGCGTGGTGGGCTGCATCGCGCCCGCCCCGAGCCCCTGCAGCGCCCGGAAGGCGATGAGCGCCCCGATGCTCTGCGCAAGCCCGCTGGCCATCGAGCCGACGAGAAAGACGCCGATCCCGGCGAGAAGCACGGGCTTGCGCCCGTACAGGTCGGCCAGCTTGCCGTAGAGGGGTACCGTGACCGTCGAGGTCAGGAGGTATGCGGTGAAGACCCACGAGTAGTAGTGGATGCCGCCCAGGTCGCCCACCACCGTGGGCATGGCGGTGGAGACGACCGTCATCTCCATCGCCGCCATCGAGAGACTGAGCAACAGGGAAATGACGGTGAGCGGCCGGTTCGTTTTCATCGTGGGGATAGATGCGCAACTGACGGTAGAGGCGCAAATATCCCGTCAGCTCACAACAGCTCTTCGACCAGCGCGCGAGCGTTCTCCGGCGATACCTCCAGCGGCCGCCGGGCGAGCGCCTCGCCCTCGGCCAGCACCGGCTCCAGCTCATCCAGCGCGGGCACGTCGTCCTTCTTGTAGAAGAGCCCGATGGGGATCGTCTCGCCCCACTCGCCACCTCGTTCGATGGCCGCGTGCAGATCGGTGGGATCGTGGCCCATCTCCTCGAGCTTCCGGGTCCGCTGCTTGAAGAAGTCGCCCGTGTTCTCGTGGTTGTAGGTCACGCAGGGGCTGAAGACGTCGACGAAGGCGAATCCCCGGTGCTCGATGGCGCCCTTGATCAGCGCGACGAGATGCTTCTGCTGCCCGGAAAAGCCGCGCGCGACGTAGGTGGCGCCGCACACAATGGCCATCGGGATGGGGTTGACCGGGTTTTCCACGCTTCCGTGAGGCGTGCTCTTCGTCTTCATGCCCTTCCGGCTGGTGGGCGACACCTGTCCGGTGGTGAGCCCGTAGATCTGGTTGTCCATCACGATGTACGTCAGGTCGACGTTGCGGCGCATGACGTGGACGAAATGGTTGCCGCCGATGCCGAAGCCGTCGCCATCGCCACCGGTCACCACCACCTTGAGGCGATGGTTGCCGAGTTGGGCCCCGGTCGCGACCGCCAGCGAGCGCCCGTGCAGGGTGTGCATTCCGTACGTATTGATGTAGCCGGGCAGGTTGGATGAGCAGCCGATTCCGCTGACGGTGAGGACCTCGTGCGGCAGGAGGCCCAGCTCGGCGACCGCAGTCTTGAGCGCGTTCAGGACGCCGAAATCGCCGCAGCCCGGGCACCAGTCGGGATCCGCCTTGCCCTTGAAGTCCTTGGCGCTGAGCGCAGGGCGGCGCGGCCGGGTCAAGAGCTGGAGGCTGGAATCCATCTGCATCTCGGCCATGGTGTCCTCCTCAGACGCGGATCTCGTGCACCGGCACGTACTTCCTGGTCGCGCCGGCGAGGATCTTCTTCACGCCATTCGCCACGTGGTGGGGCAGGAAAGGCTCGCCGTCGTACTTGCGGATGTGCGCGTCCGCCGCGATGCCGGTCTCGGACCGTAGATAGCGCGCGAACTGGCCGCTGTAGTTGTTCTCCACGACGATGAGGGTGCGCGCGCCCGACAGCGCGTGCGCGATCGCCTCCGATTGCAAGGGCACCAGCCAGCGGATCTGCAGATGGTTGGCGGCGATGCCCTGCGCCGCGAGCTGCTCGACCGCTTCGTCGATCACGCCTTCGGTGGAACCCCATCCCAGCAGCGTGACTTCGGCGTCGTCGGGCCCGGTGAAGCGGGGCGGATCCAGGAGCGGCAGGACGGCGTCCATCTTGCGCCCGCGCCGCTCCATGATCGCCTGCCGCTTGTGCGGATCAGTGAACTCGTCGCTGATGAGCACGCCGTCCTCGTCGTGCTCGTCGGTGGCGACCACGTGGGCGTGCCCCGGCGTTCCCGGTACCGCGCGCGGCGAGATGCCGCTCTCGGTCATCTTGTAGCGCTTGTATCCGCCGTTGACCTCCGGCGTCTCGCCGGCCAGGCCGATGACGTCGCCGCGGTCGCGCGGCGGATTGAAATCGAGCTCCAGGGGCTCGAAGGTGGAGAATCCCTCGGACTCGAGCAGATCGGCGAGCACGATGCCGGGGCACTGGAACCTGTCGGCCAGGTTGAAGATCTCCGGGATGACGTGGAAGCAGTCGCGGATGCTGGTCGGCGCGGCAATGATGCGGGGATAGTCGCCCTGCCCCGCTCCCAGCACCTGCCAGAGATCGCCCTGCTCGGTCTTGGTGGGGACGCCCGTGGCGGGTCCGGCGCGCTGCACGTTGATGCAGACCACCGGGATCTCCATCATCGCCGCCGCCCCGAGGGCCTCGGTCATGAGCGCGAATCCGCCACCCGATGTCGCGCACATCGCGCGGCAGCCGGTGTGCGCGGCTCCGATGGCCATGTTGATGACGCCCAGCTCGTCCTCGACCTGCCGGACCATGATCCCAAGCTGGCGCGCATGCCGCGCCATCCACATCAGCACGCCGGTCGAGGGGCTCATCGGGTACGCGCAGTAGAACTTCACACCGGCGGCAACGCCGCCCATGGCGAGGCTCTCGTTGCCGGTGGCCACCGCGAGGCGCCTGCCGGTGTCGGGGAGCGAGAACGGGTACGGCCTGAAGCGCGCTCCCGCGTACTCGTATCCGGCCCGCGCCGCAGTGACGTTCTCCGCCACCACGGCGTCGCCCTTCCGCTTGAACTGCTGCGCGAGCATGTCCTCGAACGGCCTCAGCTCGACGCTGACGAGGCGAAGGACCGCGGCCACCGCGGCGGTGTTGTAGTAGAGAACGTTCTTGGCCAGCTCGTTCAGCGGCAGCGGGCAGAGCTGGACTCCTTCCGCCGAGCGACCCGGCTTGACGCGCTCGCCGTCGTAGAGGACCGCCGAGCCGGAGCGCATCCGCTCGAGGTGCCGGTCCATCGTGTCCTGGTTCAGCGGGATGAGCATGTCCAGCCCGTCGCCCATGCAGCGCACCGGTTCCTCGCTCGTCCGGATGGTGAGGAAGGTGTGACCGCCGCGGATGATCGATTGGTACGCGTTGTATGCGTTGATGTGCAGGCCCCGCCGGGCGAACAGCTTGGCCAGGATGTTGCCGGGCGTCGCCACGCCTTGGCCGGCGGCTCCGCCGATGCCGACTGCGAAGTCGATGTGGGGCATCGCTCTTGGACTGCAGCTGGAGTTGACCTCCGGGACCGCCGAAAGAGTACGGCGCCGGATCCGAAGCGCCCGGACACTACTGGGGCGGCCCCCGGGGCGTCAACCCTCGGGGACCGCCCGGAGCAACGGCGGGATCAGAGCGCCGCGATGCAGTCGATCTCGACGCGAGCCCCTCTCGGGAGCGCTCCGACCTGGACCGTCGCGCGAGCCGGTGGCGCCTTGCGGAAATACCGTCCGTACGCTTCGTTGACCTTGGCGAAGTCGGCCATGTCGGCGACGAAGATCGTCGTCTTCACCACCTTCTCGAAGCTCGCGCCGCCGGCCTCCAGGACCGCTTTCAGGTTCTCCATCACGCGCTCGGTCTGCGCGCCGATGTCACCCTGTACGGGCTTGCCGGTCGCCGGATCGATCGGGAGCTGCCCTGACACGAACAGGAACGATCCGGGGCTGACGCCGATGCCTTGGCTGGAGGAATCCATCGCCTTGGGTGCCTGAGCGCTCTGCACCACTCCAGACCGGGTGCGGCTGCCGGGTGCCGCCACGCACTCGATCTCGATGCGCGCTCCCTGCGGCAGCGCGGCCATCTGGACGGTCGCGCGGGCCGGCGGCGTCCTCTGGAAGTAGCGCCCGTAGGTCTCGTTCACCTTGGTGCCATCATTGAGGTCGGCGAGGTAGATGTTCGTCTTCACCACGTCGTCGAAGCTGGCGTTGGAGGCGGCGAGGACCGCTTTCAGGTTCTCCATCACGCGCTCGGTCTGCGCCACGATGTCGCCCTGCACCATCTGGCCGGTGGCGGGGTCGATCGGGATCTGCCCCGACACGAAGATGAAGGACCCTCCGCTGACGTCGGTCGCCTGGACGTAAGGTCCGATGGCCCTTGGAGCCTGCGCGGTCTGCACGGCCACAGGGCTGGAACCTCTCGAAGCGTCGCCCCGCTTGACGGCCATACCCTCGATCGCGACCAGCGCTCCGCGGGACAGCGCAGCGACCTGCACCGTCGCGCGCGCCGGCGGCGCATTCTGGAAATAGCGGCCGTAGGTCTCGTTCACCTTGGCGGAGTCGGCCAGGTCGGTGAGGAAGATGTTCACCTTGACCACGTCATCGAAAGTGGCGCCGCCGGCCTCCAGGATCGCCTTGAAGTTGTCCATGGCGCGCGCCGTCTGCTTGACGGCGTCGCCCTTGATGAGCCGGTCCTTCACCGGGTCGACCGCGATCTGACCGGAGACGAAGAGCACGCGGCCCGCCGGCGCCTGGATCGCATGGCTGTAGGCTCCGACCGCCTTGGGGGCATTCCCGCTCTGCACCGCTCTGCGCTCGACAGCGCTCGCAATCGCGGCGGGAACAACGGGCTCGGCGATCGCGGGAGCGGCAGGGACAGCGGTGGTAGGAGCAGCGGGCTCGGCCTTCGCGGGAGTAGCGGGCTCGGCCTTCGCGGGGGCAGCCGTTTCACCAGTGGCGACTGCAGCGAGCTCGGCGGTCGCGGCGGCCGCTGGTTCCGGCGGGTTCGCACTCTGGTGTGCGCAGGCAACGATCGCGATTGCTGCCAAGGAAAAAATCCGCATGTACGGGTCTCCGTTTCGTCAGAAGCGCTCGGGAAGGGGCCGACTGCGCGACAGCCAGACCATCCCACGGAAGCTCCCGCCGATCTCGTTTTTGTCCTCGCCATCGCGTGCGTCGAGATGCGCCCCGCGGCGCGGTTGTAGGGCATCGTCCGCATGGAACGGCCCGATGGTCCGACCTGGGTCAGAGTGTGCGCGCGAGCACTGGGACGCGCCGCGTCTTGATCACCCACACGCCCTCGTCTAGGAGTGCCCGCCCCGGTGGAAGTGCGCCGGGCGAATTCCACACCATCGGAAAGGAAACACCCCATGGAGACCTCTCGCAGCGGGAGCCGGCAGGGCATTCCCGTCCTGGTCCTCGGCATCGCGCTCCTCGTGGGCGGGACGCGCGCCGCTCCGGCGGCGGCGCCACGTCTGATCAAGGTCAGCAACGGCACCAACATCGCCGCCACTGTCTCGCCGGATCGCTCGTCCATCGTCTTCGACCTGCAGGGAGTGCTCTGGTCGATTCCAATGGCGGGAGGCACCGCCACTCCACTGACCCAGCCGCTGCTCGAGCCCGCCCGCCCCGATTACGCGCCGGCCGGCGGCTTCATCGCCTTCGAGGCTTATGCGGGAGGCACGTTCCACATCTGGACGATGGACCCGAACGGCCGCAACCCCCGGCAGCTGACATCTGGGCACGCCGACGATCGCGACCCGCGCGTCTCGCCCGACGGCACCAGGATCGCCTACTCGTCCGACGGCGCGATCTTCGGCAGCAACTACACCATCCAGGTGCTCGACCTCGCCACCGGCCAGTCGGCGACGCGCGCTTCCAGCACGTCCTTCGACCAGTTCGAGCCCACCTGGTCGCCCGACGGCGACACCGTCGCCTTCGTCAACGGAACCGGCGCGAACGGCACCTCGGTCCAGGCGGTCGACTCCAAAGGCGTGCGCACGACGCTGGTTACCGCGCGGGAGGGGCAGCGCCTCAACTCGCCCGCCTACTCACCCTCGGGAAACAAGATTGCCTACGTGCAATTCGGCACCAACGCCACGCCAGCGGGCCCCGTCGCCCAGAGCCAGCTCTGGGTGAAGGATCTGGTGACGGGCGCGACCACCCGGGTGGGGACGAGCGACGACGTCTTCCCCTTCTATCCGGTCTGGCTCTCCGAGACTCCCGCCGCACGGCTCCTCTACACGGCGGACGGCAAGATCCAGATCAGCGCCGCCGGCGGCGGCACGAGCAACGTCTCGTTCGAGGCCACGTTCCCGATCGCGCGCGACACGTATGCGCGCAAGAAGTTCGACTTCGACTCCCGAGCCAAGCGCCCGGTAGTGGGCGTCGTTGGCCCCGCCCTGTCGCCCGACGCCAGGCGGGTCGCCTTCGAGGCGCTGAACCAGATCTGGGTGATGGAGATGGGCAAGAAGCCGCGGGCGATCACCGCGGACAGCTACTACAAGTGCGACCCGGCCTGGTCTCCGGACGGCGGCAAGATCGCCTACTCGTCCGACAAGAACGGCATCATGAAGGTCTACGTCTACGATACGGCCACGCGCGGCGGCGACGAGCAGCCCGTGACCGGTTTCGGTGGCGCGCAGGTGTCAGCCGCCTGGTCGCACGACGGATCGAAGCTTGCCTTCCAGGACCAGAACGGCGCCACCTTCTACTACGACTTCAATACGCGCACCGTGCACGCGGTGGGCGCGCCTCCGCCCGGTTCCAAAACCTTGAACCTCTTCGCGCCCAGCAAGCCGAGCTGGTCGTATTTCGGGAACACCATCGCCATCGGCGCGCTCAAACCGTACACGCGGCGCTTCCGCGAAGGGACCAGCCAGATCCTCACCGTCGACGTGGCGACGGGCGCCCTCACCTACAACCCCACCGGAAGCGGCACGGGTGAAGGCCGGTACATGTCGTTGAGCACGCGCGGCGAGGACGGGCCGGTCTATTCGCCCGACGGCACCGCGATGGCGCTGGTGATGGAGAGCAATCTCTGGATCCGACCGGTCGACCGCGCCAGCGGCATGCCCACGGGCGCCGCGGTGCGCATCAACACCGAGGTGACCGATGCGCCCACCTGGAGCGGCGACTCGCAGCAGCTCCTCTACCTCTCCAACGGCAAGCTGCGCCTCATCCCCCGCAGCGGCGGCCGCGCCCGCGACATCGAGCTCGACCTCGCCTGGACGCCGGATCAGCCTTCTGGCCGCACCGTCGTCCACGCCGGGCGCTTGTGGGACGGCCGCGGGCCGGACGAGCGCACCAACGTCGACATCGTGATCGAGGGCAACCGCATCGACTCCGTCCGCCCGCACAGGGACCGGCGCCAGCGTGAGGAGGATGAGGACGACGACGAGACCCGGTTCATCGACGCGTCGACGCAGACGGTGATCCCCGGCCTTTGGGAGTCGCATACCCACGAGTACATCTCGGGCAAGTTCTACGGGGACCGCCTGGGCCGCCTCTGGATGGCGTACGGGGTGACCACGCTCAACTCGGTAGGGGATCCGGCGTACAGGGCAGTGGAGACCCGGGAATCGTTCGCCTCGGGTGACCGCGTCGGGCCGCGGTACTTCGCCACCGGCGAGGCGATCGACGGCGAGCGCGTCTTCTATAACTTCATGCGTCCGACCACGAGCGCAGCGCAGCTCGAGCGCGAGCTGTCGCGCGGCAAGGCGCTTGGATACGACATGGTGAAGACGTACGTGCGCCTGCAGCACGACTGGCAGCTCCGCTCGATGCAGGTCGCGCACCACGACATGGGCGTCTGGGTCGCCTCGCACTACATGCTTCCCGGGCTGGCCTTCGGGATGGACGGCCAGACCCACGTCTCCGCAACTACCCGCCTGGGATTCGCATACACCCGCTCGTCGGGCGGCATCAGCTACCCGGACATGCGCGATCTCTTCCGTTTGTCAGGGATGTTCGACATCTCCACCACGTTCAGTCCCACGCTCTACTCCGACGATCCCGCCATGGTCGCCGATTCGCGCCTCACGACGCTGAATACGCCGTGGGACCAGGACCTCCTGGTCATGAAGGCGGCAGCCGCGACCGCGAACCCCCTGAACGGCCGCGACGCCCTCCAGAAGGAGGAGGATACGTTCGCCTTCATCCAGCAGAACAACGGCACCATGCTGGCGGGAACCGACTCGCCGCTCGACAACGTGGCGACCGCGCTGCACCTCAACCTGCGCGCACAGGTGCAGCTGGGCAATCTGCCGCCCTGGCGCGCGCTGCAGAGCGCGACCAGGCTGCCGGCGGAGACGTTCAGCGTCGGGAAGGACCTCGGCACCATCGAGCCGGGAAAGCTGGCCGACCTGGCGTTCGTGGGGGACAAGCTGTCCGACGACCCGCTGCAGGACATCAAGAAGGCCGCGAACGTGAAGGCAGTGATGAAGAACGGCCGCTACTATACCGTCGCGGAGCTGATGGCGCCGTTCGTGGCGCCCACGGGCCCTGCAACCCGCGGGTCCATCCAGCGGGCCATCCCGGCGCCGCGGCATCCGTCGGGCGACAAGTGGTGGCACGACCCCGAGCAGATGATCGAGGACGAGCACAAATAGAGTGTGCAAGAGGTCAACTGACCCGCTGCGCGGGGCGACTGAAGCTCCAGAAACCGAGCAAGCAGAGCAGCGCGCCGAAGACCCCGATGAGGATCGGCACCGCCTTGTTCCAACGGCCACGGTCGATCCGGGCATCGCGCGGTTGGTCGGGGTCGTAGAGAACGCCGACGACCTCGCCTCTGCGGTATGAGGGCGGATTCGAGCTGATCGTGTCCTTGAACGTGAATTTCCGACCGTCGTGCTCGAACCCGACCACCGGTGCGTAGGTGGAGTTGCCTTCGCTCGAGTGGTTCGTCGCCATTTCCACCACGACGCCGGGAGCGCGAACGGCCCTCGCCAGGAACGCCGCGGTTTTTTGGTGGAGGTGGACTCCGAGGAAGAGAAGACCGACGCCTGCCAGAAGAAGGATGGGAGGGGCGAACCGATTCGCCTTCTGCTGTTTGGCAATCGCGGTCCGCACGGCCTCGGGATCGGCCCACGGGATCTCTGCCTTGTTGGCGTCCGTGTAGACCTTCGGGCGAAAGGCCTCGTCCTTGTATTTCCGCCAGGACTCCAGGGTCATCGGCTTTGTGCGGGCCGAGCGGCGGAACTGGTACGAGGCCAGGATCACCACGCCCGCCGCGCTCACGAGGGAAAAGGGAGTGGCTCGAAAGACCGCGAAAAACACGATGCACGAGGCGAGCCCCATCAGCGCGATCGCGGCTCCGACCCCATACGTCAACGAAGACTTGAGCACCGCCTTCTCCGGATCCTCCGGCTGGATCAGGACGGTGACTGCATCCCCGACCGCGCCGAAAGGCGAGGAAGAGCCGACCAGACCCTCGAGGTAGCGTTTGCGCCCGTCCGGTCCATCGTATTCGACGACGGGATGGTACGAAGGCGCGCCGGAACCGCCACCCTTGCCGGTCGAAAACCCGATCACCTCGCCCTGCTCCGCCCACGCGCCACGCCGGGCGCGCGCCTCGGCGAACACCACGGCGACGCCGAAAGCGACGAAGACCAGCCCGACTAGTAGAAAAAGGATCTCCACCGGTGATCCGTCCTGTTTCGCCGATGGTACGCGCTCGAGCGGGGCTCGCCAGTTTCTATTCGAGGTTCATCCGCCGGAGCACCTTCTGGAACCGCGGATCGGAGCGGATCGGATCCCAGGTCGGGTTCGACTTCACCGTGAGAGGAAGGATGGGGTCCTTGTCCTCGACGCCCTTCTCCAGCCAGGCGAAGGCCCCCTCCTTGTCGCCGACGGCGAGACGTGCCGCCGCCAGTGGGCCTCGAGGGAAACGTTCTGCCGCGAGGCGCGTTTCCGCCTCCGTGACCAATTGCTGCGCTGCCATTCGATCGCCCTTCGCCGCCAGCACCAGTGCGCGCAGAAGCTGCATGCCCGGGTTGGCGCTCACCTGGTCCAGCGCCGCCAGTGCCTCTTCGAGTCTCCCGGCGTGGAGGTGACCGAGAATGAGAAAGGCCCTTGAGGGAAAGAAGGTAGGATCCAACTCGAGCGTCTTCATCTCCTGCTCGACGGTCCGGTCGTAATCGCGACTGTTGTAGAACGTGATCGCGACGATGTGACTGACGATCGGCGAGGTCGGATCGAGCTGGCGCGCCCGCTCGGCCTCCGCTCGCGCCTCCGAGAGTCGTCCCTGGGTCGAGAGGATCTCCGCGTACCATTGGTGCGCCGTCGCGTATCCGGGCCTCAGCTCGATCGCGCGCTTGAGCTCCCGCTCAGCGGTGCTCCAGTCGTAATCATGCTGGCTGATGGCCCCGAGCGAAGCGTGGGCCTCGGCGAGGCCTTCGTCGAGCTGCACGGCCTTGAGCGCGTGCGCCTTCGCTTTCGGGAGCACCTCCGCCGCGCGGGCCCCACCGTAGTCCATGAACAAGCTGTAGCAGTCGGCGAGACCGGAGTGCGCCAGCGCATAGGTGGGGTCGAGCGCGACGGCCCGCTCGAACAACGCCTTGGCCTTCGTCAATCCTTCCAGCGAGCGCTGGTTCCACAGGTAGCGGCCCTTCAGGTACAGGTCATGGGCCTCCGTGCTCACGGTGGCCGGCTCGACCAGCGCCCGGTCCTTCACCAGCTTCGGCTTGAGCGCCAGCACGATCGCGCGCGCCAGCTCGTCCTCGACCGAAAAGACGCCCTTGAGCTCGCGATCGTAGCTCTTCGACCACAAGTGATACCCGTCGGCCACGCCGATCAGCTGCGCGAAGACCCGGAGCTGATTGCCCTCGCGGCGAACGCTTCCTTCCAGGACTGTGGCGACGTTCAGCTCCGCGCCGATCTTCCGGACGTCGAGGTTCTTGCCCTTGAAGGAGAATGCGGAGGTGCGGGCGACGACGTGAACGCCCTCGACGTTGGCGAGCGCGTTGATGATCTCCTCGGTCATGCCGTCGGAGAAGTAATCGTTCTCCTTGTCGCCGCTCAGGTTCGCGAAGGGCAACACCACGATGGACGGCGATGCCGGCGGGGTCTGGCTCCTGCCGCGGAAGCCGAAGTACCAGATCAACCCGGGAGCTGCGGCCAGCACGCCGATGCCGGCGAGCAGCAGCAAGCGCCTCATGCCCGGACGCCCGCCCTCGGTCCTCTCCAGGCGGCCACCCTGGACGTCGAAGATCCACGCCAGCGTGACGACGATGGGGAAACCTGCCGCGAGCGCAACCACGACGTAGGAGAGCACCGCGTCGGGCCAATGCAGACCGTGCATGACGGGCTCGACGATCTGGAGCACAGCGAAGGCGGCGATGCCGTATCCGACCATCGCGCGAAACACGCGCCTGCGCCTCAATTCGACCAGCAGGGACAGCGCCACGGTCTCTCCCGTCCTGACGAAACGGTATCACGGGGGCGGAGAGGATAATGGAGGCGGCGCGATCGTCCCCGGGATAGGATCGCGACATGCGGCTCGTGGCAGCAGAGTTGGCTCTGGCACTCCTCTTGACTCCGCTCGCAACCCTTGCGCGCGGGGGCGGCCATCCCGGGCGCGGCGGCACATCGCCCGGCGCCGCCGGGAAAGGTGGGCAAGGCGGCGTGGGTTCCTGCCCCTCCGGCGCACGAAGTCATTCCTCAGGCTCGTCGATGCAGGAGCTCGAGGCAGAGCGGCGCGACGCCTTTCAGCGACGGAATCCGTGCCCATCGACCGGGAAGACCTACGGAGCGTGCCCGGGCTATCTCGCGCGCGACGTCGCGCCCGCAAAGCCCGGCGCCGCCTGGAGCATGCGATGGATGACGCCCCAGGAAGCGCAGAAAGCAGACGAGGAGAGGTTCTAGGAGGTCTCGCTACGCTCGGTCGCCCGGGGCCTCGGCCACCCAAAGGGTTGCTCCTTGGGGAAGCTCGGGCAGCGCAAGCTTGCCGTCCTTCGTGACGGCGGCCTTCCCCGAGAAACGCTCCACGAGCTCCAAGCCATCGGGAAAGCCGCCATGCGCCACTTCGATGGGCCCGGCCGGACGCGGCCGCTCCGCACGGTGGGCCACCACCAGCAGGCGGCCCTCGGTTCCTTCACGCTGATAGGCGAAGGTGTCGGGCTCGACGGCAAGCATCTGGAACCCGCCCTCCTGCATGAGCGGCGATGCGCGCCGCAGCGCGATCAGCTCGCGATAGAACGCCAGCAACGCGACGTCCCAACGGCCCTCGTCCCAGATCATGCACCCGCGCTGTCCGAGCCGTGGCACGTCCTTCATGCCGATCTCGTCGCCATAGTAGAGGCCCGGAATGCCCGGATAGGTGAGCTGCACCACTGCGGCGAGTCGGTGCAACGCGTCGCTGCCGCCGACGACGGTGCGGATTCGCGGGACGTCGTGGCTGCCGAGCTGGTTGTACTGCTGCAGCGCGATGGCCCAGGGCAATGCGGCCATCCGGCTGCGCCAGGCCGACTCCAACGCGGCGGTCGGCCAGGGGACCGGCGACGCGATCACGTCCTTCATCCCATGCGCGTCCTGCTTGTACCCGCGCAACCAGTGCCAGAGGGGGAAGGTGAAGCCGGCGTAGTTCATGGCCCCGTCCCATTGGTCCCCTTGCAGCTGAGCAGCGGCGTCGAAGAAGTGCTCGCCGAGCAGGTATGCGTCGGGGCGGGTCTCCTTGACGGCCTGACGGATCGCCCGCGCGATCTCGGTGCCCAGTTGCACCTCGCCCTGGCGGGCCAGCATGTTCGCCACGTCCACGCGCCAACCGTCGGCTGAAAACGGAGGCCGGAGCCAGCGGCGCAGCACGGAATCGGGGCCCGTCACCATGCGGCGGCGAAGCTCCTCGCTCCGGTAGTTCAGCTTGGGCAGGGACTGGACGCCCAGCCAGGTGGCGTATTGGTCCGGATGCCGCGCGAAGGTGAAGAACCCGGCCTCCAGCGCGCTGGCGTCGGCCTGCGCGGCCTGGAACCACGGATGCGAGGAGCCGATGTGATTGGGCACGACGTCCAGCAGGTAGCGCATGCCCCGCTCGGCCAGGGCGCGCCGCAAGCGCACCAGCTCCTCGTCGCCTCCGAGATGCGCGTCGACATGCTCGTAATCGGCCACATCGTACTTGTGGTTCGAGAACGACGTGAACACCGGGTTGAGGTAGAGGGCGCTCACGCCGAGGTTCTTTAGATAATCCAGGTGCTCCCGGATTCCCCGGAGGTCCCCGCCATAGAACACCAGCGGGAAGATCTGGTCCTCCGGCGGAAGCGTTTCCCAGGCGTAGGTGCGAGGCCGATGTCCCCGGTAGGCGTACTCGTCCGGGCGAGGATCGCGCGAGGGATCGCCGTTGGCGAAGCGGTCGGGGAAGATCTGGTAGAACACCGCCGACCGCAGCCAGGCCAGAGGCGCGGCGTCGGCCAGCAGCCGGAAGTCGCTGGCGTCGAGCGGGTCATGAGCGGCCGGGCCTCCGGCGCTGTAGAACCACACCCCGTCATCGGCTTCGAGCACGAATCGGTAGTGGACCGCCGGTTCACGCACTGGCAGGTCGGCCTTCCACCATCTCGCGGGCGGCTGCGCCGGACCCGGCATCGCGGGCGTGAAGGCCTGCTCTCCGTCCGGAGAGGTCCGCAGGAAGACCCGGCGCACGGGTGCCGCAGCGCCCACGCGCAGCCGGACGCGCACCGTCTCGCCCAGCCGCGGGTACAGGTTGGAGACGTACCTGGGGGACCCGTCGTGGTGGACGGTGCTCAGCCAGGCCGGGAAGGAGTGGCCGCCGGAGATCATGGGCTCGCATCAAAGCATCGTTGCGGGCCCAGCGCGAAAGCCCAGCTACCGGCTCTTGCCGTCGAAGTGCGTGTTGGGTCTTGGGCACGCTTCCTCCCGACTCTCATGTAGAGGGCTCAGTGCCGCCAGCATACCGTGATCCTCGACGCTTCGACTCGCCGAGCGGAACGCATCGCGCACCTGGGCCCGCCAGTTTCGCGCTATTCTCGTCTGCGAAGCTCGGAGAGACTCGCGGGCGGGGCCGGCATGGGACGGCGGTCGCTGGTGTTTTGCAGGGCTGCTGCTTGCCTCGTCGTCGCGGCGCCGCTCGCTATCGCCCGCGCGCAGGAGGACGGCGGAGTCGTGCCCGCACCCGAGCAGCCGGACCCGTCCGCTTCTCAAGGCACAGGGCAGCACCCGCCCAGGAAGCCCGAGGCATCGGAGGAGATCGTCGTGATCGGGCGCCTGCCGCGATTGCCCCTTCCGCCCTCCAGCGTGCCGGCAAGCGTGCATGTGATCGAGGAGGAGGAACCGCAGCAGTCCGGCCATCCGAACCTGCCCGATTCACTCGCCGGCCAGGTCCCGGGGATGACGCTGTCGGACGAGCAAGGAAACTCGTACCAGCCGGATCTCTCGCTGCGCGGGTTCCAGGCCACCTCGGTCACTGGCGTGCCGCAGGGAGTGAGCGTCTTCCTCGACGGCGTCCGCGTCAACGAACCGACTGCCGAGGAGATCAACTTCGACCTTCTTCCCACCGAGGACCTCGAGCGGATCGAGGTGGTTCCCGGACCGTCCGTGCTCTTCGGGAGGAACACGCTGGCCGGCGCGCTGATCCTCGTCACCCGGCGCGGCCGGGAGGGCATCGCGGGGTTCGCCGATCTCGCGGCGGGGAGCGCCGGCTTCCGGAAGGTCCGGGCCCGGCTCTCGGGCGGGGCAGGCCCGGTCGACTTCTACGCGTCAGGAGCCCAGACGGTGGAGGATGGCTGGAGGGTCGCATCGCACGCGAGGCTCTCGAAGGCCTTCGGCAAGCTCGGCTTCCAGCAGGGCGGCACCGACCTGACGCTCTCCTATCAGTACGTGAACAACCGGATTTCCCAGGCAGGTCCGCTCCCGGCGTCGGAGCTGGCCCAGGATCGCACTGCGAATTACACGGCTGGCGACTTCTTCGCGCCGCGGCTCCATCAGCTGTTGCTGAACGTCCGGCAGGAGCTCGGAGACACGGTCATCCTCTCCGCGAACGCGTTCGGGCGCCTGCTCCACGTCGAGCAGTTCAACGTCAACTTGCTCACCGAGAACAGCAGGCTCTTTTCGCGCACCGGCTCAGCCGGCGGGACGGTCCAGGTCGACAGCACCGCGTCGCTGTTCGGCCGCTGGAACCTGTTCACTGCCGGCTTCGAGTACGCCCACAGCGACGTCGAGGTGCGGGTATTCAACGAACCGGATCTCGATACCGACGTGCACGACCGCCAGAACACGGGCGCCGCCTACCTTCAAGATGCATTCCAGCTCGCCCGTGGCGCGCTGCGCCCGGGCGACGAGTTGATCCTCACCGCGGCGGTGCGCTGGGACTGGATCCGCCACCGCATCGCCGACGACAGTCCCAGCAGGCCCGGGCGGGAAAGCGCAAGCGGCGTGGACGTCTTCCGCCGCCTCGATCCGCTGATCGGCCTCAACTACAACCTCTCGCGCGAGCACGGCGTCTATCTGTCCTTCTCGCAGGGATTCCGGGCGCCGGCGCTCCTGGAGTTGACCTGCGCCGGCCCGGCGGCGATCTGCCCTGGGTTGCAGGCGGGAACGGCCCCGGATCCTCCTTTGAAGCCGGTGCGCGCGACCAATTACGAGATCGGGCTCCGCACCCGCCCCGTGTCCTGGTTTTCCGGGCAGGTCAGCGCCTACCGCACCGACGTCCTCGACGACATCTTCGCGGTAACGCCGGCCGGCACGACCGGCGTCTACTTCCAGAACATCGGCAAGACCCGGCGCCAGGGATTGGAGGCGAGCCTGCGCGCGCGGCCGGTCGGCTGGCTCGAGGCCAGCTTGGTGTACGCGTTCACCGACGCGCGATTCGAAGAGGACGTAGTGCTGGCGACGCCGCGGCCCACCTCCGACTGCAGCGGTCAGTCCTGCACCGAGCGGGTGCGCGCCGGGAGCCAGTTCCCTCTCGTCCCCCGCAATCGCGGCTCGGCGGGGCTCGACTTCCAGCCCTGGGGCTGGCTTTCCCTCTCGCTCTCCGGCACGTTGGTCGGAGCCCAGTACCTTCGCGGGGACGAGGAGAACGCCAGTCCTCGTCTCGACGGTTACTTCTCGCTGGACGGCGGCATCCGGGTGTCCCTGGGTGGATTCGTCGCCTGGGCCCGGTTCGCCAACCTGCTCGGTGCGCGCTACAGCACTTTCGGCACCTTCGCGCCCAACCCGAAGCGGCCCGGCACGCCGGTGGAGCCGTTCCTCACGCCGGGGCGTCCATTCCAACTCTTCGCTGGTCTGAGCTACGCTTTCGGATCCAAGACGGAGAGCACCCAGTAGGGAGCGCCGGCCGCGCGAAGCTCATCTGGCGGGAGCGGGCGCGCGGTACCTCAAGATCGCAAGATCCGGCCCCGTCCGTGCGCCCTCGGACCGGGCGGCCTCGATCACCCCGTGATCGCTCGAGAGCGAGCAGGCCGGGTCCGTCGCGCCTGCCTTCCCGGTCAGGTGGAAGGCCTGGCAGCGGCATCCGCCGAAATCGATCGTTCGCCGCTCGCAGCTCCGGCAAGGGTCCGGCATCCATCCCTCGCCGCGGAAGGCTTCCATCCCCGGCGAAGACGTCCACAGCTCTTCCACCGACTGCTCGCGAACGCTGCCAAAGGAAAGACCCGGCAACGTGTGCGCGAGCAGACATGGGAGCAGCAACCCGTCGGGCGAGACCACCATGAATCGCCGGCCCCACCCGTCCATGCACGCAGGCGGAAACTCGACGAAGTAATCGGGGATCACGAACACGACTTCCATCCGGCCCTCGAGCCGTGCCTTCGCCGCCGCCGCGATGGACCGCGCCCGCTCTAGCTGCGGCGCGGTGGGCAGGAGAGCAGGCCGGTTCAACAACGCCCAACCGAGGTACTGGGCGTTGGCCAGTTCCAGACGATCCGCTTGCAGCTCCTCGGCGAGCGCGATCACCTCGCCGATGTGGTCGAGGTTCTCCCGGTGCAGGACGGTGTTCACGGTCAGCGGGAATCCAAGCTCCTTGACCCAGCGGGCCACCTCGAGCTTGCGATGGAACACCTCGCGCCCGGCGATGCGATCCGACCCGGCAGGGCGCGCGTCCTGGATCGAGACCTGGACGTTGTCCAGGCCGAGCCGGCGGAGGCGCTCGAGGCGCTCGCGTTCGAGCGGGATCCCGCTGGTGATCAGGTTGCTGTAGAGGTCGAGCGCGCGAGCCTCCGCGATGATCTCCTCGAGGTCCGGCCTCAGCAGCGGCTCTCCGCCGGTCAAGTTCACCTGCACCACGCCCAGCTGTTCGGCCTCGCGCAGCACCCGGCGCCAGGCGGCCGTGTCGAGCGCGTCCTTGTGGCGGGTGAAATCGACCGGGTTGGAGCAGTAGACGCAATGGAGAGGACACGCGTAGGTCAGCTCCGCGATCAGCGTGTAGGGGCGCGGCGCGGGATTCACGCCGGCACCTGCAGCAGCCCGCGCCTCGCCATCTCTTCGATGAACTCGATCACGTCCTGCCGGAGCTCCGGCCCGGGCCGATCCGCGTACTCACTCTGCAGCCGCTCGACGATACCGTCGACCGTGAGCTCGCCGTTGCACAGCTTGAGGATGCTGACGGCGGTTGCATTCAGGGCGAGGCCCCTTTCCGGATAGAGGAGCAGGTACCCTCCCGTCGTCCGATCGAACCGGAGGCGCGCCTTGGCGGCGAGAGAGGGCTTGCCGGAAGTGGGGATCATAACGCCGGAGAAGCAAGCAGGAGGCAGTCCAGGATGTGCCACAGGATCTCCGTCTTCCGGACCAGCGCGGCAACGCACTTTTCCTGAAGCTCGTAGGTGGTCGCGTTGCCGCAGACGAACCCGATGGCTTGCTCCGCGTCGTGGCGCGCGCGCGGCACACGGGTGCGGAAGTACTCCAGCACGTCCGCGCGGACCCAGGGATAGTGCTTCTCCCACGCCGCGATCCGCTTGGACATGAGATCGGGCGCGAAGCTTTCGGTCAGCGACGAGGCGACGGCCTCCACCAGGCTGACCCGCTGGACGAGCTGGACGTATGCGTCGCAGGCGAAGCGGACCCCCGGGAGAACGGATTCGAAACTCGCCACTTGTTCCCGGTCGAGTCCCACCCCTTCCGCGAGACGCAGCCAGAGCGCAAGACCGCCCTCGCCTTCGCGGTCGCCGTCGTGATCGTGGATGCGCTGGATCCACATCCTGCGAAAGCCGGGATCCTCCGACTTGGAGAGGATGATGGCGTCCTTGATGGGCACGCGGCTCTGGTAGTAGTAGCGGTTGAGCACCCACTGCTGCAGCTGCGATCGAGTCAGCTTTCCCTCGTGCATCAGCACGTGGAAGGAGTGCCGGTCATGGTAGCGCCGCTCGCCCTCGCGGCGCAGCCAGGCAGCGAACTCGTCGCTGGAGAGCCGAGCGCGTTCGTGCGCCTGGATCACAGCGTGAGCTCCATTCCATCCCGGGCGATCTGCCAGCCGGCGCGCTCGACGGTCGCGCGCTCGGGCGAGTCCTCGCGCAGGACCGGATTGGTGTTGTTGAGGTGGATGTAGATGCGCCGGGGCGTCCGCAGTCCCCCCAAAGCCGCCAGGCTCCCGCCCTCGCCGCCGATCGGCAGATGCGCCATTTCGCCGGCACGCTTCTCCGACGCGCCCAGCTCGCGCAGCTCGTCCTCCGACCAGAAGGTGCCGTCGAAGAAAAGGCAGTCGGCCTGCTCGGCCGCGGAGAGCACCTCGCGCGTCAACCGGCCGACCGCGGACAGATAGACGAGAACGCGCCCCGAGCCGCGATCGCGGATCCGGAACCCGATGTTGTCGCCGTCGCTGGGCGCGGTCTCCAGTCCCTCGAGGTGGAGGGGAACCTTGCCCGGAACGGCCAGCGCCTGGACCGAGAGCCCGCTCGCGGCCCCCCCGCCCTTCGAAAGCTCGACCTCCGTGCCGATGGGAAGGGTCCGCCAGCTCACCTGCCCGGGAAACCTCTGCAGCGTGCGAAAGAGCACATTGTGCTCGACGAAGCCGCGCCGCACGGACTCGGTCGCGTAGACGACCAGCGGGTGGGACTCCCGCAGGCAGAGAAGCCCGAGCGTGTGATCGAGGTCTCCGTTGCTGAGGAGGATCCCCTCCATCGGGGAGTGGCGCACCCGCCGCGGATGGAGGGCTGGGAATCCCTCGATCTGGGCGCGGATCTCCGGGGAAGCGTTGAGCAGGAACCACGCCTCACCATCCGCGCTGACTGCCACGCACTCCTGGGTCCGGGGCTCGATCTGGACCGATCCGTCGCGCGCGCCTCGACAATTCCGGCAGGCGCAGTTCCACTGCGGGCAGCCTCCGCCGGCCGCCGAGCCGAGCACGCGGACCTTCATGTTCTGCTCGCCAACTTCGCGGCTACTCTTCGAAACCCTCGCCGCTGTAGGACTTGGCCTCCGCGTCCATCTTGATCTCGTCGAAGGCGGGCTTGATCCACTTCATGGCGCTCTTCCTTTCGATCTGGCCCGCACCATCCCGTGCGGAGCTGGCGGCAATCGCTGCCACCTCGACCCCCATACACCCGGTGCAGGATCAGGGCAAGACGCGCGGTCGGCGGGACGCTTGCTCGCCGGGACGGGGTCGCTTGACGCCCGCATCCGTTCTGGCCTACACGGCGGCCCGTACGCTTTTCCACGGAACGAGCAGGGGGATACGATGATTGGATCCAACCAGGACCGCAATCGGCTTCTCTCATGGGGAATGGTGCTGGCCAGCCTCGCGCTCACGGGCAGCTGCGCGACAATGTCTGCAGGTGGAAAAGAGAGTGCCGCCGCCGCAGCGCCCGCCAAATCCCACGAGGTGCGGTCAGTGTCGCAGCAGATGCTCAACGCCGCGGCGGACGACGAGAACAACTGGATCCACCCCAACAAGGATTACACCCAGACCCGTTACTCCAAGGCCGCTCAGATCAACACGGGCAACGTCGCGAAGCTCCGCCCCGCTTTCGTGTTCCAGACCGCGGTGGTCGAGTCGATGGAAACGTCGCCTATCGTGGTGGATGGGGTCATGTTCCTGACCACGTCGTATGATCACGTGTACGCCGCGGATGCCGCCACGGGTCAGGAGCTCTGGCATTACAAGCATCCGATGGGTTCCACGACCACCTTCTGCTGCGGCCCGAACAACCGCGGCGTCGCGGTCGTCGGGAACAAGGTCTTCCTTGGGACGCTGGATGCGAAGCTGGTCGCGCTCGACAGCAAGACCGGAAAGCCGATCTGGACCGCCGATGTCGGCGATCCGGAGAAGGGCTACAGCGAGACGATGGCTCCGGCCGTCGTCGACGGCAAGGTCCTGATCGGCACCAACGGCGGCGAGTATGGAATCCGCGGGTTCGTCAAGGCTTACGACGCGGAGACCGGGAAGCTGCTCTGGACCTTCAACACCATTCCCGATCGAGGCTCCGAGGGCGTGTGGGCGACCAAGGACCTTACCGGGCGCGACATGCACCGGAACATCGCCGCCGAGAAGGCCCAACTGGCCAAGGGACGGAAATTCGAGGCCACGCTGGGCGGCGGCGTCTGGATGACCCCCGCGGTGGACTTGAAGACGCGCACCATCTTCTTCGTAGTCGGCAATCCTTCGCCCGACTTGTACGGCGCCGAACGGCCCGGAGACAACCTGTACACGGATTCCATGGTGGCCGTGGATCTCGATTCGGGGGCTTACAAGTGGCACTCCCAGTACGTCGCGCACGACGTCTGGGACCTCGACGCCGCCAGCCCGCCCATCCTGGTGGATGCGAAGGACAAGGACGGCACCGTCATCCCGGCGGTCCTCCACGGAGGCAAGACCGGTCACGTCTACGTGCACGACCGCAAGGACGGCAAGTTGATCCGGTTCTCGGAGGCGATGGTCCCGCAGGAAGGGGTCTGGACGTTGCCGACCCCGGAGGGCGCCCGGATGGCGCTGGGCGCGAACGGCGGCGTCGAATGGTCTCCGATGGCGTTCTCGCCCAAGACCAACTTCGCCTATGCCATCAACCTGATCCAGCCCATGACCTACCACGTCGAGGCGACGGCGTACCCCGATGGGAAGCTCTGGCTGGGCGGCGCCTTCAAGACCATTCCCACCGAGCCGCAGAGCGGCAACGTGACGGCGGTGGACATCAACACCGGGAAGATCGCCTGGCAGGCGAAGACGGACCAACCGATGATCGGCGGCATCAGCGCCACGGGCGGCGATCTCGTCTTCACCGGCGAGGGCAACGGCCTGTTCAAGGCGTACGATGCGAAGACTGGCAAGGTCTTGTGGTCGTACCAGTGCGGGGCCGGCGTCAACGCTCCTCCGGTCACGTACATGGTAGACGGCAAGCAGTATGTCGCGGTCGCCGCCGGCGGGAACACCCAGATCGACTTCAAGCGCGGCAACAGCGTGTTCGTGTTTACACTCCCTGAATGAGGTTGGACCCGAGGAGCCGGGAGTCCGCCCCGCCCGGTAACCCGGACGCAGGATGCGGCACGAGATGAGGGCAGCGGTGCTCGCCGCCCTCCTGGTGTTTTTCTTGCCGGGAGGGCTCGCCTCGCAGGTCGACACTTCGCAGGTCCAGATCGAGGCCGGGAGGAAGAAAGCGCTTTATTGCAGCGGCTGCCACGGCGCAGACGGGAACTCCGAGCTGACGGATTACCCGATCCTCGCCGGGCAGACCGCGCGTTACAGTTATCTACAATTGAAGGACTACAAGTCGAGACGGCGGATCGACGAGATGATGAACGCCGTCGCCGCCGGGCTGGAGAAGCAGGACATGCAGGATCTCGCCGCGTACTACGCGGCACAGCGGCCGAAGGGGCCGCGGATCCAGGCGGGCGAGAGCAGCGTTCCGTTCAAACCCGACCCTGCGCGGGTGGAGGCAGGGAGGAAGAAATCGGCCGAGGTGCTCTGCACCATGTGCCACCTGGGCGAGTTTGCCGGACAGAACGAGGTCCCCAGGGTGGCCGGCCAGCATCCCGAATACGTCATCAAGCAGCTGAAAGCCTACAAGACCGGAATGCGAACGAACGATGCCGGCACCATGTCGAGCGTCTCGAAGACGCTGTCCGACGAAGACATCGAGAACCTGGCGCACTTCGTCGCCGGTCTCTGACCGAAGCCCCGATCAGTCCTGGTAGCGCCGCAACGCCGGCACCAGCAGCGCGACCGCCGCCGCGGTGGCCGCGCAGAGCAGGCCTCCGGACCCGACCGCGACGCGGACGCCGAGCAACTTCGCCACCACGCCGGCTTCGACCTCTCCCAGCTGCGGCCCGCCCATGAAGAAGATCATGTTGACCGAGCTCATCCGGCCGCGCAGCTCGTCGGGCGTGAGGGTCTGCCGGATGGTCTGCCGGATCACCATGCTCACGGTGTCCGCGGCGCCCGAGAGTGCCAGCATGAGGAAGCTGAGCCAGAACCAGGGCGAGATGCCGAACACCGCGATTGCCACGCCGTAGAGGGCCACTGCCCAGAGCATGGCAGCCCCTTGCCGCCGCGGCAGCGGGAACGCGGAGAGCGCCGCGCCCGTGAGCGCCGCGCCGGCGGGCTGGGCGGCGTAGAGGAACCCCAGTCCGCGCGGGCCGACGTGCAGCAGCTGGTCGGCGAAGATGGGCAGCAGCAGCATCGAACCGGCGAAGAACGTCGCCGCGAAGTCGAGCAGCATGGTCGACCAGATGAGCGGCGTGCGGCGGATGAAGCGCAAGCCGTCCAGCGCGGCCTTCGCGCTGATCTGCGATTTGCCCAGGCCCACGTGGCGGTGCTTCATCGCGAGCAGCGCGGCGATCACCGCGCCAAAAGAAAGCACGTCTAGAAGGTAGATCGCGGTCGGTCCGCTCCAGGCGAGCAGCGCGCCTCCGAGCGCCGGTCCGGCGATGGTGGCGACCTGCCAGACCGTGGCGTAGAGGCTGAGCGCGTTAGGCAGCTGCTCGCGGTCGACCAGCCGTGGCACCAGCGCCTGCCGAGCCGGGTTGTCGAAGGCCGTCGCCGCCCCGGCCACGAAGGCGAGCGCGTAGATCGCGGCCGGGGTGGTGCGCTGCGCGTGCGCCAGCGCCGCCAGCGCGACGGAGACCATCGCCAGGGCCGCCTGGGTGAAGAGCATCAGCCGCCGGCGGTCCAGCGCGTCGGCCACGACGCCGCCGCCGAGCGCGAAGACGATGATGGGGACGATGCGGAAGAACCCGAGCATGCCCAGCGCAAGCGGCGACCCGCTGAGCAAGTACAGCTGCCAGACCACCGCCACCTGCTGCATCTGCGACCCGGTCAGCGAAATGGCCTGGCCGGCAAGGAGCAGGCGGAAGTCTCGCGAGCGCAGCGCGATGAAGCGTGCTGCGGGCGGCGGGACCTCCTGCGCAGGAGCGGCTGGTTCCGTCATCCATGGAGGATACCGCGGGGCGCACGCGGCGCTGGGGCAGAATCAACAGGGTCCTCAGATCTCGAGCAAATCCTTGCCGACGACGATCGGGCCCTTGAAGTGGACGCTGGCGGCGTCGATCCACATTTGATCCGTGATCGCCGGATCGTCCGGAGGCACCAGGTTTGAAAGCACCAGCAGCTTCACGCCCGCTGCCTGGGCTACGCGCCCGGCGTCCTCCGCTTTGGTATGGTGCGATAGGATGCTTCGCTTGAGCGCCGGCGAGTTCGCGACGCGCGCGACCAGGCGATCCACGCCCGGTTCGTAAAGAGCGTCATGGACGAGGACGTCAGCGCCTCCCGCGAGACGGATGAGAGCATCCGATGGCGTGGTATCGCCGGAGAAGACGATCGAGCGATCCGCCGCGTCGAAGCGATACCCGAACGAAGGAACCACCGGCGGGTGGTGCACGAGCGCGGCCGTCACTTTCAGGTTCTCGTCCTGCATGACTGGACCTGCCTTGACCAGCTCGTGCACGTGAACGAGAGGAACGAGCGGGCTCCGGCCCTCGTCGGCGATGCGCGTCTCTATGTCGTTGGCATTCATCTCGAAGAAGAGCCGGGTCATCCTTTTGAGTGGCGGCGGCCCCCAGGTGTCCACGCGCGTGCGCAGCCCGGCCGTCCATGCCAGCCAGATGAGATTGCCGTAGTCGGCATTGTGATCCGAGTGGTGGTGCGTGATGAAGACGTGTCGCAGGTTCGCCAGCGGCACACCGGCGAACACCAGTTGGCGCGCGACGCCATTGCCGCAATCGATCACGTACGCTCGGTCGTTCGAGACGATGACCTGAGCGGACGCCGAGCTGATCTTTCGAGGCCGCGGGCCACCACCCGTGCCGAGCAGGATGAGCCTGGTCTTCCGGTCCTGCCCTTCCGTACGGCACGGCAGCCACGCCGCACCGCCCAGCAGGGCGGCGCGTGCGAGAAAAGCGCGCCGGCCGATCGCGGGACGCACGTCGGTCTTGGTTTCTCCCACAAGTGGGACAGTTTTGGACAGGTGCGAGACCTCTCTGGAGCTACCCAGGGTGGCTCAGGGCAAAGCTACCTGTCCAACGGGTTACGCGTCTCGCACCGCCATCCAGCGAGTCCGTCACCCCTATTGCGCCGCGTAGACTGCGATGCATCCTTCCGCGCTGAAGCGGCCGCACCTCGCGTTGGGTGAAATCGGAACGTAGACGTGGTTGTTGACGGGATCGGCCGCAAGCCCGTGCGCATTGCCGCCCGTGGGAGAGTTGTACAGCCACATGTTGTTCGAGGCGTCGATGATGCCGAGCACCGACCCGTTTTCCATGTCCCGCGCCCCCAGGTAGAAGCGATTATCTCCGGGGTTGTACCAGACCTGGTCGACCCTCCCCACGTCATAGATGGACTTGATGATCGCGCCGGTGCTTGCGTTCATGATGAACGTACTCGGCGGGAACGCCTCGCCTTCACGGTTTGCGCAGCCCACCAACAGATTCTGCGATGGGCCGATTGCCAGGCTCGCGACCTGGCATCCGAGGCCCGTAAGGGGGAAGTGGTTCGTCACGAAGAATGTCACGGGGTCGATCTCCGTGACTTCACCGTCTGCCGGGTTGGGTCCTACCTGCGGGGTCGCCTGCAGGAACTTATGCGTGACAGGGTTGTACACCGACCCGCCGAGCCCGTTCGTCGCGTTGGGTCCATGCCTGCACCGGACGGCGCCAACGGTGACGCCGGACACCGTGGGGCTGAGGCAACCGCTAGTCAGGGTGTCCCCTTTTCCATCGAAGAAGAACTGGGCCAGGACGCAGGAGTTGCCCGTGCAGGTCGGGTTGGTCGTGTCGACCATCGTCACGAACGCGCCGTTGGGCCCGTCGCCGTTGGTGACGATCAGGACGTTGTGCTCCGGGTCAAAGGACGGCTCGTCGGCGCGCTCGTCTCCACAAGGATTCCCGGTCGGATCGTTGCTGACATTGGTGCCGCGGGCGCAATCGTCGATGTTGGTGACGGCGCGGCCGGTGCGGACGGTGCCGAACGACTGCGTCGGCGTGGCGTCGCCCAGCTGGACCGGCAGCATGTCCGTGTCGAGATTGAAGACCTTCAGAGTTGAGTCGCCATCGCTGACCCAGAGATTGCCTAGCCTTCCTCCCGGTGTGGTGGGTGGGGTGACGACGACGCCGTTGGGGCCGGAGACCTCATTGAAGTTGCTGATGCGGTCGGGTTCGCAGCAAACCGATCCGACGAACCCGGGCGCTGGCGCCTTGACCTGTCCGATGGGCTGATCGCTGACGGTGTCGAAGATGGCGATGGCGGCGTGCGATCGGTCGGTGACGTAGAGCCTGCGGTCGGACGGAGTGTGAACGACGTGCAGGACGAGGTCCCAGACGCTGAACGGCTTTCCGAAGGGCGAGGACTGCGGCACCTCCATGGTGTTGATGGCCACGATGGTCCCGTTCCGCGTCGTGCCGCAGGTGGGACAGTTGGCGGGAGCACTGCAGGCGCTCGTCAAAGCCGTCCACGAGATTCCGAGAGCAAGTAGGATTTTCGATTTCATGAGTGGCCCCCTGCTCAGAAGCGGAACTGCATGCGTTGGAGGACGACGACGAATGTCTGCGGGGGAGCACCGCCCACGGTCGCGGCGTCTTTCATGCGATACACGTTGACGTCAGCGCCGTATCTGACCGTGGACGTGAGGTACCAGTTGACGCCCCCGGAGATCTCGTCGACGGTGCCTTTGAAGATCCTCAACAAACTGAACTGGTCGCCATCTGCCTTGGCCGTCAGATAGGAATACCGCGCCTTCAACTCCCAGGCTCCGATGCCGCCTCTGAACAGCGGCGCAGCGGTCTTGGGGGGAGCGTTCTCCGGTTGTTTTTCACCGGTCAGGAGCCAGGTGGCGGCGATGTTGTAGCCCCAGGCGCGAACCTGCCCCAGCTTGGCGTAGCCGTCGAAGAGGTTGTCGCGGTTCTGGTGCAATGCATCGATTTCGGCGCGCAGCGCGCCCGGGCCTACCGTCCACGTCAGCTCACCGTTGAAGCGATAGATCGCGCCGTTGATGGGCAGTTGGGGGAAGAAGGTGAATGCTCCCTCTGGCGTCAGGCCGCTGAAGCTCAATTCATTGGAGAGCGCCCTGCTCCGGCCGAGGCCGGCCGCCCCGCCGATCGCCAACCCCTGCAGCTCCCGATTGTCGCCGCCCCTGAACGGATAGATGCGAATCCTGCCGATGACTTCGGGCTGGTTGGTGGTGTTGGCCGTCAGCAGCCCCTTGCCGTTGAATGCTCCCAGCCAGTAGGAGAAGAAGCCTTTGGCGATGTCGCCGTGGACCATGGCACCGGGGCTGCGGAACGATCCTGACGCGGACGGATAGAGGAGCGACGTCAGACCTCGCTCGACGAAGTCGACGTTGGCGATGCTGAAGGAAGCGGCTTCTTGACCGAATGGCTCAACCATCTGGCCGATGGTGACCTGCAGCTCGCGCACGTAATTGATGTTGACGAAAGCATCGCGGAGCAGCGTGCTGTTCCGGTCGGCGAAGTCGGCGAGGAACGCGAACTCGTAATAAGTATCGAGCCTGCCCTGAAAACCGAAGCGGGCCCGCCGAATCGTGAAGGTGTCCGCGGGCACTCCGTCGCCGGTGTAGACGCGGTAGTCCGTCTGCACATATCCGTACGGTTGGATCAGATACCGCCCGTCCGGGCTCTGCAAGAAGAAGTGATCGCCGTTCCACCCTACCAGCCCCGTGAGCGACTCGGCAGGCTTCGTCTGTGGAGGCGGAGGCTCCTGCCCCTTCTGGGGATCGCTCGGCGTCTGTTGAGCGACTGCGGCCGGGACGAACGACAGCACCAGGAGAAGCGCGCCTGGCATTCGCATGATTACCCCCTCATCCGGCAGGCTTCGGGCGAGCGCTGCCGATCGCGAAAGCGATGCTCTACGGGGTCACGCCCACTGCTGTCTTCGGCTGGACAACGGAGAGACAAACGCCGGGAGCGACAAACGCCGGAGGGGATGGACCCTCATCGATCTCTCAGGGGAAAATCCCGGTTCGTTTCGATAGTGTTTCGATAGTTGGGGGGAGCAGTCATCCGATCAACGAACATCTACGACGAAGGGCGCAAAGCCGAACGTCCGTTGACACTCCTCAATTGGTCTGATGATCGGATGTGCCGAAGGTCAGACCAATGTCATGCGCGGCCGCTTGCGGAGCGACGACCGCATTCGACTCGAAGCAGTTCAGGGGTACAGCCATGGCGCAAACGACCGAGGCCAGCGGGGCCACTGGAGCAGGAGCGTTTTCCAATCGCTGGGTGATCCTCTTCTTCAGCGTGCTCAGCATGGTGGCGGTGGCGAACTTCCAGTACGGTTGGACGCTGTTCGTACCGCCCCTGCAGAAGCACCTCCACGCGGAACAGGCGGCCATCCAGGTCACCTTCACCCTCTTCGTCCTGCTGGAGACCTGGCTGGTTCCCTTCGAGGGCTGGTTGGTCGACAAGTTCGGACCGCGTCTGTTGGTGATCCTTGGCGGAATCCTCGCAGGCCTCGGATGGGTGGGCGCTGGCAGGGCGGAGACGGTGACGCAGCTGTATCTGACCTACGCCGTCGCCGGTATCGGCGCGGGCGTGGTGTACGGCACCGCCATCGGCAGCGCGCTCAAGTGGTTCCCCGACCACCGCGGGCTGGCGGCGGGCCTCACCGCTGCGGGGTTCGGTGCCGGATCGGCGCTCACCGTGGCTCCCATTGCCAACCTGATCGAGCGGGCGGGATACCAGACGGCGTTCATCCAATGGGGCATCATCCAGGGCGCCGCAGTGGTGGTGGCGGCCCTGTTCCTCAAGTCGCCTCCGCACGGCTGGCTGCCGCAGGCATGGAAGCAGGCGCCCGCGGGCGAGACGGTGAAGCAGCGGCAGACCAACATCGAGTTCAGCTCCTGGCAGATGGCCGCCACTCCCCAGTTCTGGGTGATGTACGTGCTGATGACGCTGGTGGCGACCGGCGGCCTGATGGCCACCGCCCAACTGAACCCGATGGCGGTGGACTTCAAGGTCGACAAGATCCCCGTGCATTTCCTCTTCCTCACCATGCCGGCGTTGCAGTTCGCGCTCTCCGCCGATCGCGTGCTCAACGGAATCTGCCGGCCGTTCTGGGGCTGGATCTCCGATCACATCGGCCGCGAACGGACCATGGCGCTCGCCTTCACCCTCGAAGCCTGCGCCATCTTCTGCCTGATCAAGTTCGCCCAGGACCCGAAGCTCTTCGTGATCTTCAGCGCCTTCACGTTCTTCGGCTGGGGTGAGATCTACTCGCTCATGCCGGCCATCTGCGGCGACTTCTTCGGCCGCAAGCATGCCACGCAGAACTACGGTTTCCTCTACACGGCCAAGGGCACGGCCTCGGTGCTGGTGCCGCTGGGAAGCGCACTGGCGGCCGGCAAGGCGTTCGACTTCCGGGCCGACATCTTGCTTGCGCTGGGAGGGGCGCTGGCCTTGTTCGCGCACTTCATCGGCCCCACCGTGCTCCGCCTGCACCTGACGCGCAGGCTGCACGACACGCTCTTCTACATCGGGCTCGCCATCGTGGCGTACGGGATCTTCCTCACGGTCGTGCCTACCGCGTGGACGCCCTTCTCGGCGAAGTTCGCCCTGCCCAGGATCGGGTGGGCGGGCGTCTTCAGCATCGCCATCATCTTCGATTTCGCCGCGGCCGCCATCGCCTTTTTCGGGCTGCGGCGGATGAGCCTGCCGGCGATTCTCCCGTCGACGGAACCAGTTGCCGCGCCCAAGCCGGCGAGGGCGGCGGCCCACTGAAAGGCCGCCGAGCCCCGGGCTACGGATTGAGGACGTTGCTTGCTTCCGCCGCCGCAATCAGCGCGTCGGCGTCGGCCTGCAGCAGGAACCCCTGGGCAACGATGCGCCCCGCGGCGGCCCGCACGATGCTGACGTAGTTTGCGTGCGTGCCATACCGCTCTTCCAATGAGAGCCGGGGGTCGCCGTTGGCCAGGCGCTCCGCCCTGGTCTTGGCGAAGGGGATCCAGCCGCCCTGGTAGTTGCAGACCTTGCCTTTGTGGAAGCCGGTCGCAGTCACGTTCCAGCCCAGGTAGGTGCCGAGCGGCGCCTGGAGCAGCACCACCGGAACGCCGCCGATCTCGTTTCCGTCCACGTCCGTTCGCGGCACCACCTGCTTGATGACGCGCCTGATGAGCGGTGGCTCGAACGAGTGGAACCCGATGTTCTCGCTGTAGTCGAGATCGTGGCCCCAGTCGTACTGCAGCATGGCCTGGATGAAGTTGTTGGGGGCATCCGGGTTGGCGCTGGCGAGAACGGCCGGGATGTCCGGGAATCCAATCGCTCTCTTCGTCGGCGGGACCAGATCGGCCTGTCGCTTGCGTCCGCGATCGCCGGGTCCGTGCTTGCCCCGCCCATGCTCACCGTCTTCCTCGCCGTCATCGTCTCCGTCATCGTCGTCCGACGCGTTGAGCTTCGGGTAGACGCTGTCCGGCGGACGAATGCCCTTCATCACCCAGTTCCGGAAATGGAACCGGAGCGCGTTGACGGTCTGCGTTTGCGGGAGTGGATTGGACGGGAACGTGCCCGGGCCATAGTTGTTGCTGCTGCATTGGGGGATGCTGCCCCCGTTGACGTTGAAGCCGCCGGCGCCTCCGCCGTGCGGGCTGCTGGCGAAGTAATACCGGCGGACGTTGTCCGGGAGCGGGATGTCCTGCTTCGCGTCCGTGCCGACCCATCCGGTAGTCAGCTTCTGCCCCCAGACCTCGGCGGCGCCGAAGTGCTCGACGATCTTCGGGCAGGTGTCGCTGGCCCTGCAGCGATCGAGGATTCCCCTCGTCGGCAGACCGCGGACACGATCGGGCCACCTCTCCCACCAGAGAGGACCTTCGCTGCCGGCCTCGTACAGCTTCATCACGAGGTCAGGCTTGGCAAAGCGGAAGTTCAAGGCGATTCGACGCGCGGCGATGATCGGCCAGGCGCCGTCGTAGACCTTGCGATTGGCCTCGTCCTGGGTGAAGCCGAAGTGGATCAGCTGCCGGACGAAGGTGCCTGACTGCGAGCTGCCTCGGGTGATGACCCAGTTGATGCCGCCGGCGACGGGGTTCGGATTGCCGGAGTCGTCCTGCGTCTCGTACTTGAAGAACGAGGCGGCGTCGCGGAACGCGGCGGAACCGACGGTGAGGATGGGCGGGTCCTTGGCCTTGAAGACGACCTGATGGACCTTGTTGGGGGCAAACCCGTTCCTCAGGCAGATCTGCGTCGGGTCGGGCGTGCCCGGGAACGGGTTCGTTGCGCTGCAACTCGCCCAGGCCCAGTCGCTGGAAGGAATCACCGTCACTCCGCTGACCACGCCCTCGATGGTCTCGTGGTCGTGCGACTCGAGATGAGCCTGCCGGGTATCCAGCGTCATGGGCTGGTATGCGAGGGGATTCGAGTGCTCGATGATCGGGGAGGAATTCGGACCGCTGGCGTTGAGGATTCTACCCATCACCACGCCGGTGATCGGCGACCCGTTCCGATTTCGCGCGATCGGCACCACCGCCCAGTCGTTGACGTTGCCGGGAGTCGGCTCGTGGGCCGTGTCGCCGGAGTTGTCGCCCTGCCACCCGCTGCTCAAGCCGATGTCGCCGTCGATCCGGCTGGCTGCGGCGAGCGTGATCCTGCCGCCTCGGTTCGGCACGTCCTGCCACATCAGGTGGCTGCTCTTCGACATGTCGATCGGCTTGACCAGGAAGAACGTGGCCATGTACTCGACCCTGCCGTTCGCGTTCCTGGGCGCCAGCTCGATGTCGTTGATGATGGCGTCATGGCGATCGTAGGGATTGAGCTCGCCGAATACGCGGCCCGCGAGGGTCTCGTAACGTCCGGCAGTGCCGAAGGAGGCGCCGCCGAACGCAGGCGAAACCTTGGTATCGATGATGATCTTCGTCACTCGGGCTTCGGCCTTTGGCGCCAACGCTAGCAGGACGGCAATGGCGGCAGCGCCGGCCAGAGCCGATCTTCGAAACGGTTCGCGCATGTTCTGCCCCCTTCGGGGGGACTGATCCAGCTTGGGCACTTTGCAGATCAAGCCGCGGCGAGTCACGATGCAGCGCCGCCCACCTGGTGCTCGGGCCGGTGCCAATGCTGGCGGCGGCGCTAGCCCTTCACCGAGCCGGCGAGCAGGCCTCGGACGAAGTACCTGCCGAAGACGACGTACACGAGCAGCGTCGGCAGCGCCGCGAGCAGCGCACCGGCCATGGGGAGGTTCCACCTCACCGCCTCGCCGCCGGCGAGCTGGGCGAGCGCCACGGTGATGGGCTGGCTCGCGGGATTCGAGAGGCTCACCGCGAAGAGGAACTCGTTCCAGATCTGGGTGAACTGCCAGATGATCACCACCACGAACCCCGGCAGCGAGAGCGGGAACACGACGTACCGGTAGATGGCGAAGAACCCGGCCCCCTCGAGGGCGCTCGCCTCGATGAGCGAGTTCGGGATGTCCATGTAGTAGTTGCGGAAGATGAGCGTGGTGATGGGAAGCCCGTAGACCGTGTGGACCACCACCAGCCCCCAGATCGTCCCGTAGAGCCCGATAGCCCGGATGAAGCCGAAGAGCGGGATCAGGATCGCCTGGTAGGGGATGAACATTCCGAACAGGATGAGGGCGAAGACGACCTTCGCGCCCCGGAAGGGCCACTTCGCGAAGACATAGCCGTTCAGCGATCCGAGCAGGGCCGAGGCGGCGGACGCGGTGACGGTGAGGACCAGGCTGTTCCGGAGCTTCGGCGCGAATGCCGACCAGGCGTCCGCGAAGCTCGCCCAGTTCCAGAGGCTCGGGAGCTGCCAGGCGGTGTCCAGGCTGATCTCGGCGGGGTCCTTCAGCGCCGTCACCACCATCATGTAGACGGGCATCAGGAAGAACGATGCCGCCAGGCAAAGCACCAGGTACATGAGCCAGCGCCAGCGGCCGCCGGCGCGCTTGCCGGACACGGTCATTCGCGGGTCCCCTCCCTGAGCTGGGACCGCAGATACGGCACGATGATGAGTGCCACCAGCAGGAGCAGGATGACGCCGATCGCGGCCCCCTTGGCGAACTGGTTGCCGCGGAAGGTGGTGATGAACATGAGCAGCGCCGGCACGTCGGTCCAGGCGTTGTCCGGCCCGGCCATCGCGAAGACGAGGTCGAAGATCTTCAGGCTGATGTGACCGAGGACGATGGTTGCGGAGAGGGTAATCGGGGCCATCATCGGCAGGATGATCCGGGTGTAGAGCTGCCACTCGTTCGCGCCCTCCACGATCGCGGCCTCCCGGAGCTCCTCGGGGATCCCGGTGAGGCCGGCCAGGTACAAGGCCATCGTGTATCCGGCCATCTGCCAGACAGCGGCCAGGATGATCCCGATGAAGGCGAGGTTGAACCCGTGCGGCTCCGGGAAGGGCAGCGGCCTCCAGCTGGGTGCCACCCCGATGGCCAATCCGAGCGCGGCGGCGCCAGCCAGCGCGGTGACGACGGCGCGCCGGCGCCGCCCCGCCCTGCGCGCCGCGACCGCCACTCCGGCCAGCACGGCCGCGGCGAGCATCCCGACGATCACGGGCAGGTGGTTCCAGTCGAACCGCCATACCTGGGTCCTCGAGGTGAGCCAGGCGAAGCGGGCCGGGGGAAGGCCGACCAGCGTCGGGAGCACGTTCACGCCGCCGCCGGGCTGGAGCAGCCACCGCCAGATCGTGCCCGTCACCACGAACGAAAGCGCGAACGGGAACAGGAACACGCCACGGAAGAAGCCCTCTCCCCTCGGCTTGTGGTCGATGAGGATCGCAAGGAGGAGCCCGAGAAGGAGGCAACCAGCGAGGAAAAACAGGGTGAAGAAGACGGTGCTCACCATGTCCTGGCGGAACCTGGCGTCGATGAGGCCGGTGAAGAGCTCGCGGTAGTTCTCGAGCCCGATGAAGCGCGTCACCGGCTTGAGCGCCAGGGCCTGGCTCGGGTCCTTCCCCCAGTCGGTGAGCGACACCCAGATCGCCCGGCCGATGAAGCCGTAGACGAAGACGCCGATCAGTACGATCGAGGGAAGGACGACGAGGAAGCCGGTGATCTGGTTGGTATGCTTTCGCCACCTCATCGGCTCACTTGCCGAGGCCGACCTGATCCGCGATCGCCTGCGCCGCGTTCGCCGCGGCCTCGGCGTTCTTGTTGGCGAGGTAGATCTCCATCACCGTCCCGAACTGGCTGGCGAAGGCCTCCGGCGCGACCGCGCCGTGCGCGAGGCTTCCCACCACCTTGTTCGTCTTCCAGTCCTTCGCGGCCGACTGGAGGTACGCGTTGTACTTGGACAGGTCCGAGTCGAGCCGCGCGGCGATGGAGCCCTTCAGCGGGTTGAAGGTGTCCTGGCCCTCCTTGGAGCCGAGGACCTGGAGCCACTTCACCGCCGCGTCGCGATGCTTCGCGCCCTTCGGGAGGCCAAACGAGTCGGAGAGCATCATGAAGACGCCGCTGGTCCCGGGCGAAGCCTCCCACCCGAACCCCTCGCCCGGCTTGAGCTTCAGCGTCGTCGCCATGTAGCCGGCCGCCCAGTCTCCCATCACGTTGAACGCCGCGTTGCCCTTGAGCATCCGGTCGACGGCCTGCTGCCAGGAGAGCCCGGACGCGTCGGGGTTGGCGAACTCGAGCACCTTCCCGAACGTGTCCCAGACCTTCACGGCCTTCGGATCGTTGAACTTGAGCTTGCCCGTCCAGAGCGCGCTCCATCCGTCCGGCCCCAGCACGCCGAGCGCGACCGACTCCCAGAGGTGGTTGTAGGTCCAGTTCTCGCCGAGCGCGAGCGGGTGCTGCACGCCCTTGCCCTGGAGCGTCTTGCAGGTGGCGAGGAAGTCTTCCAAGGTCTTCGGCGGCGAGACACCCCACTTCTTGAGGTTGGCGGGCACGTACCAGGTCACGTTCGACCGGTGGATGTTCACCGGGACGCTCCAGATCCCGTTCCGCGCCGAGAGCAAGGCGACGAGGCCGGGCGGGAACAGCGTCGTCCACCCTTCCGACTTGAAGAGATCGGAGAGGTCATCCATCCGGTTCGCGACCACCCAGGTCCCGATCAGCTCCTGGCCGGCGTGGACCTGGAACGAGTCGGGCGGATCGCCGCCGAGCATGCGGGTCTTGAGCACCGCTTTGGCGTTCACGCCGGAGCCGCCGGTGACGGTGGAGTTGATCACCTGGGTACCGGGGTATTTCTTCGAGTAGAGATCGATGAGCGCCTTCAAGGCCGGCCCCTCATCGCCGGCCCACCAGGAGAAGATCTCCAGCTTCTCTTGTGCGCGTGCAGGCGCCGAGACGACGATCGAAGCAAGTGCGGCGGCCAGGAAAAGCGAGCCGAATCGATTCATTGATGCCTCCTTGCGGGCGCGTCGAGGCTCTCGCCTCCCGAGGTAGTCGCCGGCTGACGCGTCGCGCACCCTTAGCACACCCGGAAGGCGGACGGCCATGGCAGACCTGGGTCCGGGTCTGCTAGGCTCCCCCTCCTCCCAACACAGGGGGGATCGAGTTGGCCGAACACGCCTCATCGATCCTGCGATCGTTGCGCAGTCCCGCAACCGTCGGAATCGTCGCCAACCCCGCATCGGGCCGGGACATCCGCCGGCTGGTGAGCCAGGCGTCGGTCTTCCCCACCATCGAGAAGTCGAACATGGTGCAGCGCATGCTCGGCGCTCTCGGGGCGCTGGGCGTGGACCGCGTCCTGATGATGCCGGAGCTCACCGGCATCTGTGCCGCCGTACACCGCGCTCGGCAGCGCCTTTTGGCGTCAAAGGATGTGGTGTGGCCTGAATTGGACGTGCTCGACACCCGCAGCGAGGAGAGCGTCCGCGACACGCTGGAGGCGGTCGATCGCATGGTGGCCGAGGGCGTCGGAGTCATCATCGTGCTCGGCGGCGACGGCACCCACCGCGCGGTGGCATCCCGCTGCGGCGCCGTGCCGCTCGCCACCCTATCGTCGGGTACCAACAACGTCTTCCCCGACCTCCGGGAGGCGACGGTCACGGGGCTCGCCGCGGGCCTGGTGGCGCTGGGCCGCGTGCCGGCCGACGTTGCCCTCCGCCGCCAGAAGCTCCTCCGCGTCACGACCTCCACCTCGGGGCAGCGCGAGGAGATCGCGCTCGTGGATGCCTGCGTCTCGACGATGACCCACGTCGGCGCCCGGGCCCTGTGGCAGCCCGACACGGTATCCGAGCTGGCGGTGACCTTCGCGGAGCCGGATGCCATCGGCCTCTCGTCGGTGGCTGGGTTGCTGCACCCGGTCGGGCGGGAAGAGCCCCACGGCCTCTTCCTCCGACTGGCGCCGCCGCGCTCGCCGAAGGCTCGAATGACCGTCGCCGCACCCATCGCCCCAGGCCTCATCGCTGAAGTCGGCGTGGCCGAAATCGAGGTCCTGAATCCCGGCCGGGCGCGCACGGTGGAGGTCCGGTCCGGAACGCTCGCCTTCGACGGTGAGCGAGAGATCGAGTTCTCGGCGGCCGAGCTGGCGGTGACGCTCGACCTTTGCGGGCCTTTCACCATCGACGTGCCCGCCACGCTCTCGTGGGCAGCCCGCCACGGGGTGCTGCGCACCGACGACAAGGCGCACGGCAACGGCTCCCGGCGTCGCGAGGAGCCGCTCTTCACCTGAGGGCGATTCGCCCAGTAAGGAGGCAGTGAAATGGCGAAACTGTCGAAGTCACAGCTCCTGCAGGCCTACCGCACCATGCGGACGATCCGCGAGTTCGAGGAGCGCGTGCACACCGAGTTCGCGACCGGGGAGATCCCCGGGTTCGTCCACCTCTACGCGGGCGAGGAGGCTTCGGCCACCGGGGTCTGCATGCACTTGCGGGACGACGATTACATCGCCAGCACGCACCGCGGACACGGCCACTGCATCGCCAAGGGAGTCGACCCAGTGGGAATGATGGCGGAGATCTACGGAAAGGTGACCGGCACCTGCAAGGGAAAGGGCGGCTCCATGCACATCGCCGACCTCTCCAGGGGAATGATGGGCGCGAACGGCATCGTCGGCGGCGGCGGGCCCCTCATCTGCGGCGCGGCCCTCGCTGCCAAGTACAAGAGGGAGGGTGGCGTCGCCGTCTGCTTCTTCGGAGATGGCGCCTCGAACCAGGGGACCATCCTCGAGGCGATGAACCTGGCTTCGGTGTGGAACCTCCCCGCGATCTTCGTGGCCGAGAACAATGGCTACGCCGAGTCCACCTCCTCTTCATGGTCGGTGGCGTCCGACAACATCGCGGACCGCGGGTCCGCCTTCGGAATGCCCAGCGTCATCGTCGATGGCTTCGACTTCTTCGCGGCCCACGAGGCGGCGGGCGAGGCCGTGAAGCGGGCCCGCGAAGGCGGAGGACCGACGCTCATCGAGATGAAGTTCATGCGCTACTACGGCCATTTCGAGGGCGACCAGCAGACCTACCGGGGCGCCGACGAAGTCAAGAAGCTGCGGGAGGAGAAGGACTGCCTGCTTCGCTTCCGCAAGCACGCCGTCTCCGCCGGCGAAGTGTCCTCCGCCGAGCTCGACGACGTCGACAAGGAGGTGCTGGTGCTCATCGATCGGGCGGTGACGAAGGCCAAGGCGGATCCCAAGCCGGAGGCCGCGGACCTGCTCACCGACGTCTACGTCTCGTACCCCTGACAGAGAGGATGAACGCCATGGCAAGGACCATCAGCTACCAGCAGGCCATCAACGAGGCGCTCCGCCAGGAAATGGAGCGCGATCCGCGCGTCATCGTCATGGGCGAGGACAACGCCGGCGGCGCCGGGGCTCCGGGAGAGCAGGACGCCTGGGGCGGCGTGCTCGGCGTGACCAAGGGGCTCCATCCCAGGTTCCCCGACCGCGTGCTCGACACTCCCATCTCCGAGTCGGCCTTCATCGGCGCGGCCATCGGCGCCGCCGCCGCCGGCATGCGCCCGGTCGCCGAGCTCATGTTCATCGACTTCATGGGGGTCTGCTTCGATCAGATCTTCAACCAGGCCGCGAAGTTCAAGTACATGTTCGGCGGGAAAGCAGAGACCCCCGTGGTGATCCGCACCATGATCGGCGCCGGCTTCCGCGCCGCCGCCCAGCACTCGCAGATGCTGACGTCCATCTTCACCCACGTGCCGGGGCTCAAGGTGGCCTGCCCGGCGACGCCTTACGATGCGAAGGGGCTGCTCATCCAGTCCATCCGCGACAAGGACCCGGTCATCTTCTGCGAGCACAAGTTGCTCTACGGCATCAAGGGAGATGTGCCGGAGGAGAGCTACACCGTCCCGTTCGGCGAAGCGAACGTGATCCGCGAGGGGAACGACGTCACCATCGTCACCTACGCCCGGATGGTGCATTTCGCCCAGCAGGCGGCCGGGGAATTGGCGAAGAAGAAGATCGACTGCGAGGTCATCGACCTGCGGACGACGTCGCCGATGGACGAGGCCACCATCCTGGAGTCGGCGGAGAAGACCGGCCGGGTCGTGGTCGTGGACGAGGCGAACCCGCGCTGCTCCCTGGCCACCGATATCGCCGCGCTGGTGGCGCAGAAGGCCTTCGCAGCGATGAAGGCGCCCGTCGAGATGGTGACCGCGCCGCACGTGCCCGTGCCCTTCAGCGACGCGCTCGAGGACCTCTACATCCCCAGCCCCGCCAGGATCGCCGCCGCAGTCGAACGCGTTGCAAACTTCCGGTGAGGATCCATGCCCGCCATCCATTCCATCACCGTTCCGAAGTGGGGCCTTTCCATGGAGAAAGGACGGGTGACGGCCTGGCACCGGCAGGTCGGCGACCGCATCTCCTCCGGTGAGGAGATCTGTGACATCGAGACCGACAAGATCTCGGGCGGGCTGGAGGTGACCGCCGGCGGCGTGTTGCGCCGCCAGCTGGCCCAGGAGGGCGAGGAGTTGCCCGTCGGCGCCCTCGTCGCCGTCATCGCCGACGCCGAGGTACCGGAGGACGAGGTCGACGCAGTGGTCGCGGCTTTCCAGGCGAGCTTCGTGCCGGCGGCCGCAGGCGAAGCCGGCGAGGGGCCGGCGCCGCAAAAGGTCGACGTGGGCGGTCGGCGCATCCGTTATCTCAGGGTCGGCCAGAGCGGCGAGCCCGTCCTCCTCCTCCACGGGTTCGGCGGCGACCTCGGCAACTGGCTCTTCAACCACCAGGCGCTGGCGGAAAAGCACGTCGTCTACGCGCTCGACCTGCCGGGGCACGGGGAATCCTCCAAGGACGTCGGCGCCGGCACGCTCGATGAGCTTGCCGCGGTCGCGGCCGCGTTCCTGGAGACGGTCGGCGTGGAGAGAGCGCACCTCGTCGGTCACTCGCTGGGCGGCGCGGTGGCCTTGGCGATGGCCGCCTCCGCGCCCGAGCGCGTCCTCTCCCTGTCGCTCGTCTGCAGCGCAGGGCTCGGCCGCGAGATCAACGCTGCCTACATCGAGGCCTTCGTGCACGCCGCGAACCGCAGCGCTCTCAAGCCTTGCGTGGCGCAGCTCTACGCCGACGAAAGGCTGGTGACGCGCCAGCTCGTCGACGACCTCCTGAAGTACAAGAGGCTCGAGGGAGTCGATGCTGCGCTCCGCAAGCTCGCGGATAACCTCTTCCCCGGCGGCACGCAGGGGCGGCTCTTCCACGACGTGCTCGCGTCGTCGGACTTTCCCGTGCTCGTCGTCTGGGGGGCGAGGGATCGGATCATCCCTGCCTCGCACGCTGCCGGTCTCCCGGCCCGCGTGAAGGTCGAGGTGCTCCCCGATCAGGGACACATGGTGCAGGTGGAGGCGGCCGGCGCGGTGAACCGGCTCCTGGCATCGTTCATTGGGTGAGGGAAGTTTCGGCGTTTCCGCGATCGATGGGTACGCGCTTTTAACTTTACACCTCCGCGGTTGCGCGCGGCAACCGCGTGGGTGCTTGAAAAGCTCGAGCGAGAAGGCCTAGCGTGCAGTCCCTCGGGCGCAAAGGAGGATCCATGCAGCCCACTTCGCCATCGCGCAGGGAGTTCCTGAAGCAAGGTTCCGGTGTCCTCATCGGGGCGCTTGTGTTCTCGTCCGGTCCGATCGCGCTCCTCGCGCCAAGCAAGGTCTGGGCGCTCGAGCTCTCGGCACTGGATGAACCGACAGGAAGGGCGCTGCTCAAGTTTGCCCGCCACCTCTACCCGCACGACACCATGGAAGACGCCGTCTACGCCATGGTGGTGAAGGCCCTGGACAAGGGGGCGGCCGATCCGGGCGAGAAGAAGCTACTCGTCGACGGAGTCGCCGCCCTTGACCGTGCTGCCGGCGGCGACTGGATGGCCAAGAGCCAAGATCGCCAGCTGGTCGCGGTCAAGGCGCTCGAGGGAACTCCGTTCTTCGGCAAGGTTCGCGGCACCTGCGTCACGGCGCTCTACGACAATCCGCTGGCCTACGCCCACTTCGGCTACGAGGGCAGCTCCTGGGAGAAGGGCGGCTACCTGCAGCGCGGCTTCAACGACCTCAAATGGCTGCCGGACCCGCCGGCCAACGCCAGCCCACCTCTCGCGCGTCCCGGCGCCTGATCACAGGAGATCGAACATGGCAACCTACGAAATGAGCGACGACTCCGTGGTAGCCGTCATCGGAAGCGGCGCCGGGGGCGGCACCCTGGCGAACGAGCTCTGCCAGAAGGGCGTCCCGGTGGTGCTGCTCGAGGCGGGCAAGCGCGAAACGCGGGCCACGTTCGTGAACGACGAGTGGGCCTCGTTCGGGCAGCTCGCCTGGACAGACAAGCGCACCACCTCCGGGACCTGGCGCGTGGCGCGGGATTTCCCCAATCTCCCGGCCTGGACCTGCAAGGCCGTCGGGGGCACCACCACCCACTGGGCGGGTGCCTCCCTGCGCTTCCAGCGCAACGAGTTCAAGGCGCTGACCAACTACGGGCGCATCGGCGGCGCGAACCTGCTCGACTGGCCGCTGACCTACGATGAGCTCGCGCCGTACTACGACAAGGCCGAGGACAAGTTGGGAGTGACCCGCACGCACGACGTTGCCGGCCTGCCCGGGAACAACAACTTCAAGGTCCTCTACAGCGGCGCCAAGAAGCTCGGCTACAAGAACGTGCACACGGGGCGGATGGCCATCAACAGCGCTCCGCGAAAGGGCCGCCTGGGATGCATGCAGATCGGATTCTGCTTCCAGGGCTGCAAGTCCGGCGCGAAATGGTCGACGCTGTACGCGGACATCCCGGAAGCCGAGGCCACCGGGAAGCTCGACCTGCGCCCGGAGTCCTTCGTGACGCGCATCGAGCACGATGCCGGGGGGAAGGTCTCCGGGGTCGTCTACTTCGACAAGGATGGCAAGGAGCAACGGCAGAAGGCGCGCGTCGTGTGCGTCGCCTGCAACTCGATCGAGACGGCGCGGCTGCTCCTCAATTCCCAATCGTCCCAGCACCCGAACGGGCTCGCCAACTCGTCCGGTCAGGTGGGCCGGAACTACCAGCGGCACATGACGGGTTCGGTCTACGGCATCTTCGACAAGCCGGTCCACATGTGGCGCGGCACGACCATGGCGGGCATCGTCACCGACGAGTCCGCCAATAATCCGAAGCGCGGGTTCGCCGGCGGCTACGAGATGGAGACGCTGTCCCTGGGCCTCCCTTTCATGGCTGCTTTCTTGAATCCAGGAGCGTGGGGACGCGAGTTCGCGTCGGCGATGGACGGCTACCCGAACATGGCGGGCATGTGGCTGGTCGGCGAGGACATGCCGCAAGAGACCAACCGGATCACGCTGCACCCGACCGAGAAGGATCGGTTCGGAATGCCCATCCCCAACGTGCACTTCGACGACCACCCCAACGACGTCGCGATGCGCAGCCACGCGTTTCGCCAGGGGAAGACGATCTACGAGGCAGCAGGGGCGAAGCGCACGATCCTGACCCCGCCCTATCCGTCGACGCACAACCTGGGGACGGCCCGCATGGCGGCCACGGCGCGCGATGGAGTCTGCAGCAAGTGGGGCCAGACCTTCGACCTCCCCAACCTGTTCATCTCGGACGGCGCGGTGTTCACCACGGGCGGGTCCGAGAACCCCACGCTGACCATCGTCACCCTCGCGATCCGCCAGGCGGACTACATCGCGGAGCAGCTGTCCAAGCGGACCCTGTAACCGGGTCAGGCCAGCTTGTTGAGCCCGTCGAGTGCGGCGACCTTGAAGGCTTCCGCCATGGTCGGGTAATTGAAGACGGCGTCGCGGAAGTATTCGATGGTTCCGCCGAACGCCAGCACTGCCTGCCCGATGTGGACGATCTCGGACGTGGACGTGATCCTGTACCGCGATATGGGCGAGCAGACGCGTTGAACGCTAGGCGACGCATGAGGTGCCCGTTGCGGTGATTCGGGCGCCTTCGCTGGGAGCGGTACAATGGCTGCTTGTGCGCTCAGCGCATGTGAGCGCGCGCGGGAGCATGACATGGATCTCGAGCTCAGGGGAAAGCGGGCGGTCATCACCGGCGGCAGCGTCGGCATCGGCCTTGCGGTGGCGCACGCGCTCGCGGCGGAAGGCGTGGACGTGGCGATCGTGGCCCGCGAACGCATGCGGGCGGAGCGCGAGGCAGGTGAGATCGCGGCGTCGCACGGCGTGAAGGCGCTGGCGATCGCGGCCGACGTCTCGAAGGCCGGCGAAGTGGAACGGGCTTGCGCGCGCGTCGCGGCCGCCTTCGATGGCATGGACATCCTGGTCAACAATGCCGGCACCGGCAGCTCCGAGACGATCATGGAGGGGGGCGACGATCGCTGGCAATACTACTGGGACCTCCACGTCATGGCTGCGGTCCGCTTCTCGCGCGCCTTGGTCCCCCTCATGCGCAAGCGAGGCGGCGGCGTGATCGTCAACACCGCCTCGATCTGCGCCAAGCAGCCGCTCGGGTACGAGCCCATCTACAACACCACCAAGGCCGCGCTGGTGATGTTCTCCAAGTGTCTGGCCAACGAGCTCGTCAAGGACGGAATCCGGGTGAACGCGATCAACCCGGGGCTCGTCTTGACGCCGGACTGGCGCAAGACCGCGGGCATCCTCACCGCCGGGACCGGGAAGACTCCGGAGGCATATCTGGACGGCATCGCGAAGGAGAACGCGCCCATCGGCCGGTTCGCGACGCCCGAAGAGCTGGCCCACTTCTACGCGTTCCTCTGCTCTCCCCGGGCGAGCTACTGCCTGGGCTCGACCTACTACGTGGACGGCGGCTGGCTGCGGACGGTCGAGTAAGCCGCCGCGCGCGGTTCGTTCACTGGTCCCGGTTCAGTGCGCCGGCGGAGGTTCCGAGTCGAGGAACTGCAGGACCGCCAGGTTCATCAACTCCGGTCGCTGCATGAACGTGCCGTGCCCGGCGCCGGGCACGATCATCAGCTGCGCCCCGGGAATGGCTTGCGCGATGTGCTGTCCGACCTCCACCGGAAAGAAGTCGTGATCACCCAGGATGATCAGCGTCGGGCAGCGGATGCTGGCCAGCTTGCTGCGCTCCACATACGGGTATTTACGCCACATCGCCGCCACGCGATTGATGAATGCGCCGTAATGCTGGGGGCCGTCAGGTGAAAGCTTTTCGTAATCGTCCTGGAACATCTTCGGGACCTGCTCCGGCTTGACCTCGCCCGTCTTCGGCGGCGGCAAGCCCTCGCCGTCGACGTTGGATCCCGAAGTGACCAGCCTGCGGACCAGGGAGGGATGGTCGATGGCGAGAAGGTATCCGACGATCCCGCCGTCACTCATCCCGACCACGTCGACGCTTTCGACGCCCAGCTGCGCGAGCAGCGCGGCTGTGTCCTCGGCCATCTGAGGGTAGCTGAATTGGCGGGAGGGCAGGTCGGCGGTGCGGCCATGGCCCATCTGCTCGGGTGCGATGACCCGGTGCTCCTTCGCCAGCGCTGGCAGGGTCTTCGACCAGAAGGAAATGCCGCCGATGCCACCGTGCAGGAGCAAGATGGGCCTGCCCTGGCCGTGGATCTCGTAGTACATGTGCAGTCCGTTCACTTCGGCGTACGCACGCACCGGCTGGGGAGCAGGCGCGCCGTGCGCGCAGGCCAACAGCGCGATGCACAAAATGATGCGAGCCGTGCTTCTCACAGGGCAAAGCTACCAAAAGCCCGGGCACGATCAACGCAGCGCTTCGTCGATCAGCGCGGGAACGCCGGCGATGTTCTTCTCCAGGCCATCCGGCAGCCCGAACCGCTGGGCGATGAAGGCGCTCTCGTTGTAGCTCACCCAGACGCGCCCCCGTGGGTCTTGCCAGACGAGCACCCGCAACGGGAGCTCGAGGCCGACCAGTGGCCGCGCGACCATCAACGGGGTCCCGGCGCGCGGGTTGCCGAAGACGATCAGCTGCTCCTCCTGCATCGCGAGCCCGACGTCGCGCGCGCTCCCGCCGTGGTCGATGCGGGCGAAGACGGTGAGCCCTTTGCGGCGCGCGGTCTCCTCGATCCGCCGCATCGTCTCGGCGACGGGATAAGCGCTCAGCCTGCTCGCGACGCCCTCCGAGGGTGGTTCTGCCGTCATGCGCAATCCTCCTGCGAGCACACTCCGAACGAGTCGCTGATCGCTTCCCGATCACGGCCCGCGAGGTGGGATGCCACAAGCTGAAAGCGGGTTCCCGCAAGCAGACCGCCGTCCTTGGCGGCGAAGGGTCAGGCGCGCCGCCGGGGACACCGCGGACAACCGGTCGTTTTTCAGCGGACCCGCTCTTGCTTCCGAGGCGCGAGGAGATCGCCGAGACCGATGCGCCGGAGAAACTCGGCGCGAACCCGATCGGCGACGGTATTGACCACCTCGCAGCCGTCTTGCGCCGGGTCGATGTGCGTGCGGAACGGGCGTGTGCCGAAGGGCATGCTCACGACCTTGACGACGGCATCCGCGACGGCCACGACGTCCGCGTCGGGCGGCACGGTCGCGGCGAGGCCCTGCTGGATTTCCGCAGCGAAGCCAAGATACGCGCCGCCGCTGTACTCGCCAGCCCGCGCGGTGTCGTTCGGAGACCCGGCGTTCTTGAAGTGATTGGTTCCCGCCGTGAACGCGCCCGGCACGATGATGGACGTCTCGATCCCGGCGCGCGCCAGCTCGCTGGCGTAGCTCACGGCGAGGGAATCCATCGCGGCCTTGGCGGCGAAGTACGGAGCGAGGAACGGGGGCGTTCCTCCGCGCGCGCTGCTGCTGGATATCCAGACGACCAGACCTGTTCCCTGCGCGCGGAGATGAGGAAGCGCGGAGCGGTTGACGCGCTGGGCGCTGAGCACATTCGTGTCATACAGCTCGGCGAACTGTTCGGGCGTGAAGGCTTCCGCCGGACCGAACACCATGTGGCCGGCGTTGTGCACGATCACGTCCAGGCGCCCGTTCTCATCGATGATCTTCGGGATCGCTGCGTCGGAGGACTCCTGCGACGAGACGTCCAACTCGATCGCACGAATGTCCACGTTGTTTTCGGCCGCGTACTTCCTCACCTCCGCGACCTGGGGCTCGTTGCGGCCGGCGGTTTCGCGCATGCTCGCGTAGACGGTGTGCCCCGCACGGGCGAGGGCGCGGGCAGTCAGGGCGCCGAAGCCGCTCGACGCGCCCGTGATGACGATGACCTTTTTCATGATCTTCTCCCCTCTCAAGCGAATCCGCCGTTGGCGCGCAAGACCTGACCGTTCACCCAGGCTCCGTCGGGACCCGCGAGGAACGAGACCACACCGGCGACGTCCTCCGGCTGGCCGAGGCGTTCGAGCGGCGCGAGCTTGCTCAGCTGCTCGACTTGCGCATCGCTCTTCCCGGTGAGGAAGAGATCCGTCGCCACCGGACCGGGGGCCACCGCGTTGACCGTGATGTTGCGGCCGCGCAACTCGTTGGCGAGGACGTGGACGAGCCCTTCCACGCCCGCTTTGGAAGCGATGTACGGGCCATACGTGGGGAATGACCTGGCGATGACGCTGGAGGAGAACATGATGATGCGGCCGCCGGCAGAGGTCTGGCGAGCGGCCTGCGCCAGGACCACGAACGAGCCGCGCAGGTTCGTCGCGATCACCTTGTCGAAGAGCTGAAGGTCGCCCTCGGCGATCGCTCGAAGCGGCATGATGCCCGCGCAGTTGACCACTACGTCGACGGTGCCGAACTGTTCCAGCGCCTGCTTGAAGAGGCGATCAACGTCCTTCGGGTCGGCGACGTCGGCCTGCACGGCAATGGCGCGCCCGCCAACTGCCCGGATTTCGCCGACGGCCTCCTCGGCTTTGCCGGCCTTGCCTGCGTAGCTCAAGACGACCCCGAAGCCGTCCCGTGCGAGCCGCTTGGCTACGGCGCCACCGATCCCGCCCGAGCCGCCGGTGACGATCGCGCCCTTCTTCGATCCATTTGTCATGGCCTGCTCCTCTGTTTCCTGGGCTCCGCTTGACTGCGTGAGCCAACGATGCCGGTGGGATGCGTTGTGTGAGACAAGGAACCAATGCATATTGCTGATGAGGAATATGCGTCTCACGCAATTACGTCAGGTCGACCTCAACCTCCTGATCGTCTTCACGGCGCTGGCGGAAGAGCGCAGCGTCACCGGCGCCGCGGCGAGGGTCTTCTTGAGCCAACCGGCGCTCAGTCGCGCGTTGCAAAGACTCCGTGACATGTTCCACGACGATCTGCTGATCCGCACCCCCGCCGGATACGAGCCGACGCCACGCGGTGAACGGCTGATGGAGGAGCTGACGGCCATCCTGCCGCGCCTGGACCGGCTGCTGAGCGGCGCGACGTTCGATCCGCGCGAAGAGCGTGCGGCCTTTCGCATCGCCGCCACCGACAATGCGGCTCAGGTCCTCTGCCCGCCCTTGTCCCGGATGATGCTGCCGTTCGCGGAGCGCGTGTCCGTGCAGTTCGTGGCGTTGTACGAGGGCACCTTCGAGGCGATGGAGCGGGGGAGACTCGATCTCGCGCTCAACGCAGACGATGGACATACGCCAGCCCGGTACCACCGCGAAGTGATCTACCAGGACGACTTCGTCTGTGTCGTAGCAAAGCAGAGCCGATACGCTCGCAGACTCACGTTGAGGCAATACCTGGACGGCTTGCACGTCGGAGTCGGCGTGCTTGCGGGACGGCAGACCATCCCGGAGCAGCGGCTAGCGGCGCTCGGACACAAACGGACGTGCGCTGTCGAGGTCCCCTACTTCACGGCTGCGATCCGTTGCGTGCCGGGCACCGATCTGATCGCGACGGTGCCAAAGCGCCTGGCCGAGCTCGAGCGGCACAATCCAACCGTGAAGCTCCTGCTACCGCCTGTAGAGATGAAGGGGTTCCCGTATCTGATGATCTGGCATCCGCGCCTGGACACCGACGCGGCGCATGTGTGGCTCCGATCGAGCGTCCGAGCGGCGGGTCAAGCACTCTCCCTCTCGTCGGCCTGAATGGCACCCCTGCCCTGCGGCCGCTCAAAACCTCCCTACGAAGTTCAAGTTCATGCCACCCGGAATGGCCGCGATAACCGGTGTGGCACCGGTGCTGCCGCCGAGCAGGGAGCCACGCCGGTGCAGCAGGGGGAAGAGAACGCCGCAACCTGCCCCGATGGCGATGCCGCCCAGGTCGTCCGAGACCCAGTGCTTCTCCGCCATCATGCGCAAGAACCCGGTCGATACGGTGAGCACTCCCGCAGCGCCCCAGAGCCACGGCGCGGCGGGCGACTCCTCGAGAGTGGCGGTCATCGCCGTTCCCACCCCGAGGGCCGCCGCGATGGTGCTGTGCCCCGATGGAAAGCTGAGATGGGAATCGGGATCGCTGAAGTTGTAGAGGCCGCCCTCGTCGGGCTGGGAGGGATGGTTGTAGACCACGAACGGCCGCGCGCGCGCAGTCAACAACTTGACGGACTGGGTGAGCGCCACGGCGACGACGCTGCCTTCGACCACGATCACGGCCGCCCGAAGCCCGGCGTCCGGCGTCGCGTGTGGCCCAGTAGCCAACAATGCTCCGGCGAGCGCCGCCGCGGGTGCGAGCATGTACCCGGTCACGTTGCTCAAGGTATTCGCCGTCTTGCGGGAGACGACCGCCCCCGCAAGACTGTCGTGGAAGAAGCGGTCCACCGCGTTCGCCCCGCACCAGCGGCACTGCGATGGAGCGAGCTGTGACTTGAAGAGCTCGGGCACCAGCGACCCGATGCCTCCGAGCGCAATCAGGACCGCGTCGGCCGGGATGTCCAGCGCAACCTTGTCGGTGGCGCCTGCGTTCAGCCCATCCGCGCGGGCAGGGAGCGCGAGGCTGACGCAAACCAGGGGAACGACCAGCTTCGCCGCTGCCAGGGACCTTCGGTGCCGGTGCATATCGCCCCTCTCGCAATGATGTCTTAGGGGGCGGCGTGCGCCTGGTGCCCGCTGCGGTAGTGCTCGCCGAGCAGGTCCAGGGCGAAGTCCCGCGCCGGGTCCCGCCAGACGGAATGAACGTGGTTCGCGTCGTTCTGTGTATTGTCGTGCTCGATCAGGAGCCGCGGCCCGTGCAGCCTGAAGTAGTGCGCGTGACCCGGCTCGAAGGGGCCGGCCCAGGCGAAGGAGTTCGCCCCGACGCCCGCCTCGCGGATGCGGGCCCGCTGCGCCTCGGCGAGATCGGTCCGGAGGTTTCCGACGAACTCCTCGATCAAGCGTTCGGCCAGAGCGCGCTGCGGTGGGGCCATATCGCCGACCGGGAGCCCGACGGGGCTCCTGAGGGCGTCGGCGCGACCAGGGCCGCTCACGATATTGCCAAGCGACCGCGCGGCGATGATCGCCCGGTCCCGGTCGGCCGCCGGGAGGCCGCGGACCAACTCGCGGGCGAGATCCTCCTGCGCGCCCAGGACGCGGAGCCCCCCGAGCGGGCCGGACGGCACTCGAGCAGGGTTCGCCCCCATGAAGGCGGGCGTGACGGCTCCGGTGGGGCCGGCGGCGAACGCGAAGTTGAGCGAGAGGTGGTGCCCTTCGACTCGCCAGCCCCAGGGCACCCCGGCCTCCGGGTCGCCGAAGACGATCCACGTGTAGTTGTCCGGGTCCCGGTCGAACCTCCGCATGCGCTCGATCGCGCGCAGGACCTCTTCGAGGCGCATGATGTCGGTGGCCTTGTGGTAACCGGCGTCGCTCAGCGCCGCGCGCAGGAGCGCGTGGGCCGCGGCGCGCTGGCGGCCGTCCATGGCCTTCAGGGGGAGTCCCGCGCGCTCGCGCGGGACGTAGTCCCAGTCGAGCCGCTCGTGGCTGTCGATCCCGAAGACGGCAACGCGCCGCTGCTCGGGGGTCAAGGTGTGGAGGAAGGCAACGGCCTCGGCGCGCACGCGCTCACTGTAGCCTTACCGCGGTTACGAAGCGACCGCTTCCGGGGCATGCGAACGGCATGTATCGGCCAAGGTCAGGGCAAGGGAAATCCGTACTGCGTGGCCAGGGCACGGAGCTGCGCGGCCTCCGTCAGCCCGTTTCCTGGCCCCTGGCTCGGGCACGGCACTCCGAACGGGCCTGCCGGAACGTCGATCCGCGGCGCATCGTTGCGCGGATGGGCGTAGTCCAGCTCGTCGGCGATGTTCGCTGCCGTCGCGTCGCGAATCGAGAGCGGCGCCAGCCCCCAGTTGTCCTCGATCATGCGGAGGACTGAAGTGTGATCGTACTGCCTGTGCGACACGGCGCCTCTGCGCGCCCACGGTGCGACCAGCAACGCTGGCACGCGGAACCCCAGCCGGCCATCGACGTCGCCCGCGACACGCGTGATCGGAGGGATCGGGGCGGTGGGGGGCGGCACGTGGTCGAAGAATCCTCCCCATTCGTCGAAGTTGATGAAGAGGACGGTTTCGTTCCATTGCGGCGACCGGGTCACCGCCTCGTACACGTCGTGCATCAGCTTCTCGCCGTTGCGGATGTCGCCGTGCGGGTGATCGTCATTGCCAGTGCCAGTCGCTTCCTGCGCGTACTGCCCGTCGACGAATGCCACCTCCGGAAGGTTGCCCGCGGCTGCGTCGGAATAGAACCGGCCGATCGGCGCGCTGATGCCGGCGTACTTCGCTCCCCAGAGCGCGACGAACGGCAGGTCGCTGTAATAGTAGCGGCCGCGCAGGCCTTTCTGCGCCAGCCTGTCCCAGACGGTAGGCAGCGTCGACGGCTCGAAGGTGTTCGAGATGCGATCGGTCTGCCCGGCGTGCTGGTAGATGCGGTTCGGGAACGTTTCGGAGAGGATCGACGGATGGTACCGATCGAAGGTCGTCCATTGCGGCACGGCCTTGCCGAGGAAGGCCAGATCCGGCTGCGTGTAGTAGCCGATGGAGTACTCGTCGCTCGCGCGGAGCCAGCCGTCGTTGCGGCCGCCGTCGTACTCGACCCTGCCGCCTGAATACGAGTGATCCGGATCCCGGAAAAGGCAGCCCTGGAAATCCGGCGCCAGCTCGTGCGTGGAGTGGAGCCCGCCCGCCGCATCCGGATACGCGAGCCCCGCCTGCTTGCCGTCCGCTCCCGGGACCCAGCCGAGGAAATGATCGAACGACCGGTTCTCCATCATCAGCACGACGACGTGGCGGATGTGGGGCGGTCCACCCAGTGCGTCCTGGCCCGGCTTCCCCCCAGGCGCAGAGGCGGCGGCCTGCTCCGCTCCCAGAGAACCAGGACCGGATGCGCAGGACAGGGCGAAAACGAGAACGACTGCGGCGCGGGCGGCGTGGATGACCATGCAACCTCCTGGTCGGGCGTCCGCGCGCACGATGTGCACGCGCCGCCCGCCAGGCCGTGACTTCGATGTGACAACGCCGTCGCGAGAAATTTGCGGCGCGGCCCGAGCCTGAACGGGATGTCCGTTCAGGCTCCAGGCCAGTTCGCCCATCAGTAGCTGAAGGGTTCGAGCTCCTGCTGTCCGGGCCCCAGCGTGTAAGCCGTGCGTGTCGCCGGATTCAACTGCAGGTTGTTCGCGCCGATGGTGAGGAAGGTGTTGAAGAAGAAGAACTGCTCGACGGTGGCGAGTACATTGCCACGCTCATCCATCACCACGGCACTGCTCATCGCGTTGTTGTTGACCCCGAAGTCGGCCGGGACCACCTGGTCCATCACGATCAGCCCGCGGGTCGCGTCGATGGCGGGATAGATGTTGACGGACCCCTTCGGGTTGACGGCGATGCCCGTCTTTTTTCCGAGATCGTAGATCCCGGCCAGGCCGTCGCAGATGGTCGGTACCACGGCCCTGTTGGTGATCGTGTCGACGGCCATGCCGTAGGCGAAGCCGCTGGTGACGCCCGGGAACGATGACAGCGTGCCGGTACCGAGGTCGGCCGTCACGATTGTCGGCGGCCCGCAGAAGTTGTTGAAGTCGGTGGCAGGGGTGGACGCCTGATTCGTGGCCGTATTCTGTCCGATGCAGTTGAGCACCGGGAATCCCATCGAGGCGACTACCGGGCTGAGATCGATCAGGGGCCCGAACGTGTTGGTGGTGATATCCGACGTCAACAGCCGCCAGGCGGTGCTGTTGCTCGGCGCGGTCGAATCGTAGGCCAGGAATGCCGCGTGGTCATCCGCCTGGTTGGCCGCACCCTCGCCGATCTGAAGCGTGTCTGGGGATGGTGGCGTCCATGCGCGCCCGACCGTGCCATTCGCCAGGTTCAGAAGATTGTAGGCATTGGCAGACGTCTTGAGGTCGAAGAGTCCGAACAATCCGACGCTGCCGCCCCAGATGCCCCACCCGTTCGTGAAGTACAGGGCGTTCTTCTGGGAGCCGACCGTCTTCAAGATCGCGTTGGTGGATTGATCGAAGGTCTCGAGCGATGTCAGGACCGTGCCGTTCGCCAGCTGCTGCTCCGACGTGAGGAACCCGTGGTTGCCATGCTGATCGATGCCAAAGCCGTTGTTCGCGAAGCCGGCATCCGTGGCCAGCACGCCGTCCATCGTGATGGTGCTCACCTCGCTGGCTTCGCCCGCGGCCGCGCTGCCTGCCTCGCCGGCTTCACCATCGGCATCACCGGAGCGAGTCGGCAGGACTCGGACGACGTGGTTCATCGTTGGCACCAACCCCAGCTTCTTCGCATTGAGCGTGACCGTGCCTTTGACGCCGGGCAAGGGGACGAAGGCGACCGAACCGGTGTCAGCTCCGTTCTGGTCGCGCTGCGACCCGTTCGGATTGTTGAAAGGGTTCCAGTCGTTCAACGCGCCCGGGCCCGCGGCGCTGACCTCGACCGTCGCGCCGTCGGCATTCTCCGTTCCGGAAACGTCCCAGGACAGTTGGAACGACGCGCCGTACGGGACCTCGAGGAAGTGGCCGGGCTTGGAGTCATTCTGAGCGAGCAGCGGGGCCGGCGGGCGCGCAGACCCTGCTGGCGCTACGCGTGTGTAGGCGAAGTCACTGTTCAGCGGTGACCCCTTCACATTCCCAAACCGGATGTTGATCCCGTAGATGCCACCGCCCTGCAGCGCACTCACCGGGACCTGCACAGTGCCGGTGAGCGCACTCAACAGCAGGCTGTAGATGGGACGGTAGACGAACCCCGTTGACGGGTTCACCCGCCCGGGCTCCGACACCAGGAGGGTCGGGTTGGAGACGTTGCGGACCCCCCTCAGGTCGTAGGTCACGGGGATGGTCGGCCCGCTCACCACCGCGGGAACGAGCGGTGCGAGCATCCCGCGGATGGTCGCATCCGCCGGTCCAAAGGTGAGTGCGAAGCGCGCTTGGGCGAGTTGCTCGCCCCCCGCGCTGGCCTGGTAGGTGAGGTTGATGGTTCTGGACGAGGTGGATGCCAGCGGCAACCCAGCGGCGCCAAGGATTTGCTCGGGCAGGAGTCGCGCCCAAGGGGTCGACGCGATCGTCTTGCCGCCCACCGAGAGAGCGAACTGCGCGTCCGGCGGCAAACCCTGCCAATCCGGGGCGATCGTGATCCAGGCCTTCGCATTTCGATCGGTGTTGGTGCCGTCGACCGAAGACACCGGCCCCTGCAAGTCGATCTTCGCTGGGTCGGTCGCGGTCAGGAACGCGGCATCGAAGAGTCCGAAATTGCGCCGCTGCGCGATGGCCACCCGAGCGACGGATGGGCGGACGGTCAGCCCGGCTTGCTGCAGCAGTTTCTCCACGGCACGGCGCACGTTGATCTGCGGACCGACGCTGTTGTTCACATCGGATTGCGGCACCTTGGGGACTGGCGTCCCGGTCTGAGCCAGAAACTTCCGCACCTGGACCGGGCTGCGGAAGGGGTGCCCGGTGAGCCTGGAAACTTGTAGCACGACCGCGGCCGCCGCCGCCGTCTCCGGCGCCGAGGCCGACGTCCCACCGCTGAGGTTGACCTGGACCGCATCCGCCGCGCCGCCAAAGGGATGGGAAAACCCGAGCACGTTGTCGGATGGCGCAGCGACGTTCACCCGCGAGCCATATCCGCTGGCGAAATTGGTGAAGCCGTTCCAGCGTGTCTCGGGGAAGGCGTGCTGCGCTGCCAGACCCGCGTTGGCCGGATCCTGTGGCGGAGCCGAGTTGATGTCGCCGAGCGTCGTCCCGCCGACGTCGATCGAGCCGCTGTCGAAGTCGCGCGAGGGCGCCCCTGAGAAGGCGACGTCGTTCAGGTCGCTCGGCGTGTCGCCCCGTCCGATGACCAGAGTCGGGGCGCTGCCGCCCGAGGGGGCAACGGCCGCGTTGGTGAACGTCCGGAGTCCATCGCCGGACGACACTGTCACGACGATGTTCTTGTGGACCAGGCTGGCGATAATCGCTTCGGTCAGCGGATCATCCTCCAGGTACCGGCCGGAGAAACCGAACTGGTCAACGCCGAAGCCGAGGCTGGCGGTGATGACGCTGGGCGCCGGCGACTGCATCCCTGCGCCCAGGAGAGACCCATCGATGTCGCTGATGCTGACGAAGGAGCCTTCGGGCGCCGGAACGACCAGCCGGTAGCTGGCGCCCGGGGCGATCCCGAGCAGGTCGGTGAGCCCGGAGCCGACCTCGCCGGCGCGCTGCTGTCCGTGAGGGAGCGGGGCCATCATCGAGAAATCGAGGCCGACCTCGCCGAGGTATGGATCGACTCCACAGACTTCTCCGCTACCGCTCAGCTGGCCGCTCTGGTTTGACGTATAGGTGGGGATGAGGGGCATCGACGGCCAGTTCAGGTAACGCTGCCCGCCGATGACGACGGTGGTCGGACCGAAGACCGTCGCATAGAAGCCGCAGGGGTCGTTGAAGTTGTTCACGACGCTAGCGTCGTCCAGGTCGCCGAGGGAAACGTTGGTGATGATCTCACCCTGCCCTGGCAGCTGGTGAAACTGGCGATCGATCTCATCGAAGGCGGCGGCCGCATCGATGCCGGGCGCATTCAGCAGGCTCTGGGCGCTCGAGGCGAGAGCAAAGTTCGACGGCATGCCGGCAGAAGAGAGCGGACGCTGACCGTCGCCGGCCGTGAGCGGCCCCAGGGTCCCGGCCGGGATCGGAATGGAGACCGCCTGGGTGCTGCTGACCCGGAAGTCGGGAGACGCATACACCACCGCCGGCGACCGGAGGAGCGCCGTCACCGCCTGGCGGACCGAGGCTCCGGACTTGAGATGTAGACGATACGCGTTGGAGAAGTTGACCAACGGCCTGGCCAGCTCGGCCTCGGCATCCGCGTGCATGACCGCGAGGTTCTCGCGGTTGAACGTCCGGAAGAGGCGCTCGCTGCGGTCGACGCCCAGGCCGGCCAGGCTGTCATTCGTCATCGCGTCGTTGGTGAAGGCGGCTCCCCGTCCTGACACCACGTCGCTCGTGCCGGTGACACCGCTGGCGAATACGACGAGAACCCGCCCGTTCGCGTAGAGCTCCTTGGCGCCGGCGGCGAGGTCGGCGATCAGTTCCGCCTTGTCGGGCAGCCCGGTTTGCCCGGCCACTTCGTCATATTGCGGGGTGACTGGGTACGCCCGGAACTGGACCTTCCTGCGATCCTTGCTGAAGACCGCGGCCACCCCATTGCTGAACACCTTGGCGGTCTGGCCACCCGGCAGATCGAGGCTGTAGGCGATCGTCGGCGCGCGCGACCCGGCGTCAACTGCGGCGTCCGGCCTTGCCTGGCCGATCAAAAGGACAGCGGCCGCCAGAGACATCGTCATCCTGACCGCATGACGCGTTCGCCGGCCGATGAACGACCCCACTCCATGCATGGATCCTCCCTTTGTCGTAGGGCGAGGCGGCATTTGGGCGCCTCGCCGGCCGGCAGCCCTACGATCAGGCGTTTCCTCTGTCAATCAGCCGTACGGGCTGATGCGTCGAGACATTCATTTGCGTTTTTCCAAATTCGCGGTGCCGAACTACAGCGCGCTACTTTTCTACAGGAGGGCGCAGGAACGGGTCGCCGCACCGTAGAGCCACTCGGCGACACCGCCCGTCCTTTCGGTTTGGCGACCCACCCATCCTCTCGCAGTACGGTGCCCGCGCGGCGAACTCGCGTGTCTCTTTTCGTCGCCGCCCGGAGTTAATCCAACGATGCGTGAGACGGTTTTGGTAACCGGTGTAGGAGGACCGGCTGGAAAGGCCGGCGCGAGCTATTTTGCTGACAAGGGGTACCGCGTCGTCGGTACCGACATGCGGGAGGTGGCGTCGCCGGCCACCGACTTCCGGTTCGTTCCCGCCGCCCGCGATCCGCGCTTCGCCCACGTGCTTTGCGCGATCGCCATGCAGGAGAAGGCAACGCTCGTCGTGTCGACCGTGACCGAGGAGCTCCCCATCGTCGCCAGGATGCGAGCGGCGCTTCGCGAACGTGGCGTCGCCCTCTGCATCTCCGACCCGCCGGGCGTGGACGTGGCGAACGACAAGCTGCGGACCGCGGAGGATCTCGACCGGGCTGGGGTGGCGGTGCCCGTTACCTTCGCCGCCGCCACGCCCCACGACGAGCTGGCGGAGGCGCTCGGGTTTCCGCTTCTCTCGAAGCCCCGATTCGGGCGCGGGGGACGCGGGGTAGTCGTTCACCGCGGCGCCGAAGATCTGGCAAGCGCCAGCCCCGAAGAGGTCGTCTGGCAGGAGTTCCTTCCCGGGGAAGAGTACGACCTGAACCTCTTCGTCGAGCGGGACGGCAGCGTGCCTGCCGCAGTCGTGCTGCGCAAGACCGGCCTCAAGGAAGGTCTCGTCGGGAATGCGCTCGGCGTCGAGCGCGTCGAACACCCCGACGTCGCCGAGCTTGGCCTGCGCGCCGCCCGCTCGCTCGGGCTCGAAGGCCCCATCGACATGGACATCCGGCTCGCCACCGACGGAAGCCCCGCCGTGCTGGAAGTGAACGCGCGGCTCGGCGCCAACGTGCTATCGGCGCGCGAGGTGCTGGACGCCCTCGACGACGCCTGGAGGAATGGACGATGCGGCTGAACGTCGTAGTGCTGGCCTGCACCCTCGCCTCTTCCGCCTTTGCGGCCCCGCAGCCGCACGAGGCCACCCGCGCGCGGAGCGCCACCACCACCCGTGCGTCCGGGAACGCCCCAGCGCTTGGCGTCGCCGTGGCGACCCAGATTCGCGCCCGCGCGGATTCCTTGCGCAAGCAAGGGGACTACGAGGCCGCGCTGGAGGCCTACGAGGCGGAAATGACCATCACCGGCGAGACGGCCGACGGCTGGAAGCACATCGGCTGGACGCAGAAGGCCCTTCGCCGCTTCGCCGATGCGGGGGCCTCGCTCCGGAGGGCGACGGAGTTGGACCCCACCGATCGCGAGGCGCAGGAGGACCTGAAGGCCCTGCATCTGTCTCGCGGCCTGCGGTTGGACGCTCGCATGGGCGGGACCGAACCGGGCACCTCGAAGAATGCGTTCGAGGGCGAGCTGGTCTACGGCGGCTTCGACCGTCTCGAGCTGCACGGGGGCGGAGGCTGGACCGACAACATCTTCTATGAAGCGGTCAAGGGATACGCGAACGCATACTGGTTCTACTCGCGCGATTCGTACGTAAAGGCCGACTTCACCCTGCGCCGTTACAGCTACACGGGCGCGAACCGGCCCACGCCTGACTCCAACGCGTACGACAAGGTGCCGCGCGGCGCCCTCGAGATCGCCCATTGGTTCGACCAGAGGATCCGCGTTGGCCTCGAGTACCAGCTCCTGGCGCCTGACTTCTTCTACGATCGTTCCACTCGCATCCTGAACCACAAGCTCACCGGCGAGTTGGAAGCGCGGCTCGGCGGCGGCTTCACCGCGACAATCACGGCCTCGTTGCTGCGCGACCCCGATCCGGCGGCGACGCTCATCCTGGGCCGCCCCGTGCCCGGAGCGCCAGCCGGCACCGTCTGTCCGGCAGCCGGACCGCCCGACTGTGCAGCTGCGACCAGCGTGGTGTTCCGCAACGAGTTCCTCGTCGGCGGCAGCCTCTCGTATGAAGCCGATGCCTGGGGGGCCGGCGTGAAATACATCCCGAACCGCGACCTCGATTCCGGGTTCGACTGGTCGATCATCTCCAGCTTGGACCTGAGACCGATCGACAGGCTCTCCTTCAACTTCCAGTGGGTGTTCGATCGGTACTCGACCAGCGCCGGGCCCGCCTTTGCCGGGCAGAACGGAAACATCTGGTGGGCCACGGTCCGCTACCAGCTCACTCGTCCCCTGGCGCTGGGCGGCGGCGTGAAGTGGGTGTCGAACCCGAGCCCTGCGAACGTCAATAGCACCTCGACCCGCAACGACCCGACGATCCTGCTCAACCTCGAGTACCGCACCGTCCTCTTCTAGCTCCAATGCGCACACTGCACCGCCCCTCGATCGCGCTGCTCGCACTGGCTGCCGCCGCCGGGCCGACGAGCGCGCTCGCGCGTCCAGCCGAAGCGCTGCAGCCGCGCGCCATCGCGCAGGCGGGCGAGCCATCGGGCACCACCTCGACCATCGAGGGGCTCCGGCGCGACGGGCGCTCCAAGGGCGCCGCGCGCAGGTTCGGAGAAGCCATCCGAGACTATGAGCGCCTCCTGACGCTGGCCCCCGGTGACCCCGATGCGCTCGCTCGTCTCGCCCAGCTGCAGGCCTGGACCGGCAACCATGACAAGGCCATCGTCCTCTACCGAGAGGCGATTGCCCAGCAGCCGCTCGACCTCGGCCTCGAGAGCGACCTCGCCGACGTACTCACCTGGGCGAACCGGCTCGAGGAGGCGGAGCGACTCTACGAGCAGGTGCTCGCGCGCGACGGGCACCACCACGAGGCGTTGAAGGGGCTGGCGCGGGCGCGGCTCCTGCGCGGCGACCCGGCCTCTGCCGCCGCGGTCATCGACCGCGCGCTCGAGCTCTATCCAAAGGACGTCGACCTGCACGCCGCGCGCGCGCGCATGCTCTCGCAGAAGGGGCAGCTCGGCGGGGCCATCCGGGCGCTGAAGCGGGCGGTGCAACTCGCGCCTTCCGACCCCGACGTCCTCAGGCTCCTGGCGGAGACGTACCAGCAGAAGCAGGATTGGCTGAACGCCCAGGAGACCTGGATCCGAGTCGCGCAGCTCGCCCCCGACGCTCCCGAGAGCCACGTGGCGCTGGGGCGCGTCTACCTGGCTCTGGGCAAGCTCTCGCTGGCGCGCGAGCATGCCGCGCTGGCGCTGCGGATGAGCCCGACCGGCGCCGCCGCCAACCAGCTGATGACCGAGCTGGACCGCGAGGCCAAGCTGGCGCCGGTCCGGACGGCCACCGACTGGTTCGAGCTTCTCGCCTATGTCACTCTTCTGCCGGTGATGCTGCTGGTCGCGCGACGGTCGCGGCGCTCGCTCCGACGGCAGCGGGCAGCGTGGACGTTCGCCATGTACGTGGTGCCGGGTTTCCTGGTGCTCAGTCTGCTCGCGCACTCGATCAAGGGCCTGCCGTTGGGCTGGTTCGAAGGGCGAGTCTTCGGGGCGGTGAGCGACATGGTGCTCTTGCTGGGTCTTGGGGTCGCGTTCGTGGCGGCGCTCCGGCTGGAGCCCAGGGTGCGCGAGTTCGAGGGCGCGGTGGTGCTGGCGCTGGGTGCGCACCCGGACGACATCGAGCTCGGTTGCAGCGGGTTGCTTCTCAAGCTCAAGGTGAGCGGCGCCCGCGTCCATGGCCTCACCTTCACTCGCGGCGAGAGGGGCACTGACCGCCATGGGCAGCGGGAGGTCGAGACGAGGAAGGCGGCCGAGTTCCTCGGACTGGACGGGCATTGGATCCTGGACTTCCCCGACACGGGCTTGCAGGAGAAAATCCCACTGTTGAAAGAGGTCATCGAGTCCAAGATCAAGGAGCTGGGCGCCACCATGGTCCTGACGCACACCGACGTCGATGTGCACGGAGACCACCGCGCCGTGTTCGCCGCCACGCGCGAGGCGGCGCGCTCGGTGCCCACGGTCCTGTGCTACGAGGACGTCTCGACCACCGACCCGTTTACGCCCAATTACTACGTCGATATCACGCACTACATCGACGACCATCTCAGGGCCTGCGCCTTCCACCGGACGCAGGACCACCGGGCCTACATGGACCCCCAGGTGATCCAGGGTCGCGCTGCCCACCGCGGGATGCAGATTGGCGTGCACTTCGCCATGGCGTTCCGGACGCTGAACATGGTCCGCTGACGCGATGGATCTGCTGCGTACCCTCTTCTGGTCTTTCGGGCTGGTGGTCTTCCTCCTCGGGATCCAGGGGACGCTCTACTTCCCGCTGACCATCGCGTACGAGGTGTGGAAGAGGCGGGCGCTCCGGCGCCTCCCACCGTTCGGCGGCCGCGTGACCGTCGTGGTGCCGGCGTACAACGAGGAGCGGACCATCCGCGTCGCGGTGGAGACCGTCCTCGAGTCGGAGTACGGTGACCTGGAAGTCATCGTGGTGGACGATGGCTCGCAAGACGCAACCGCAGATCGGGTCCGCGACCTACACGAGCAGGGCCGCATCCGCCTCATCCGGCAAGAGAACGCGGGCAAGGCCATGGCGCTCAATGCCGGCATCGCGGCCGCTACGGGCAAGGTGGTGCTCTACACCGATGCCGACAGCCTTTTCCTGCGCGACACCGTGGCGAAGACGGTCCGGTGGTTCGCCGATCCCGCAATCGACGCGGTCTGCGGAAATGACATGCCGCTGCGGGCCCGTACGGGCCTGCAGAAGCTGCTCGCGATCACCACGCACATCGGGACCGGCTACGTGCGCCGCGCCCTCTCCGTCATCGGGTGCCTGCCCATCATCTCGGGCAACCTCGGCGCGGTCCGGCGCCGGGTGCTCGAGGAGATCGGCGGCTTCCGGCCGCTCTGGGGCGAGGATCTGGAGATCACCTGGCGGCTGCACGAACGCCGCAAGCGCATCGTGTTCGACCCGGAACCGGCGGTGCTCGCCGACTGCCCGGCCACCTTCGGGGCCCTCTGGAAACAGAGGGTCCGCTGGATGCGCAGCTACCTCAAGGTAGCCGCGCTCCACCGCGGCCTCTTCTTCCGCCGCAACGCGTGGCCGTTCTCCCTCTACTTGCCGATCAACTTCGCCAACATGGCGCTGGTGCCGCTGCTCCAGGTCGGGCTGCTGTTGAGCCTCCCGCTGGCCCTGACGCGCGGCTGGCTTCCCATCGAGGGGCCGTGGGACGTCGCGAGCTGGCTGGGCCTGTCGTTCTTCTTCGCCGTGGCGATCTACGGGATCCTGCTCGACCGCGACTTCGGCGATCTGCTGTACCTTCCTTGGGGCGCGCTCATCGTCCTGGTCTCGTACTTCTACAACGCAGTCGCCGTCTACTCCTGGTGGAAAGAAATGCGAAGGGCCGACGAGAAGTGGGAGAAGATCCGCCGGCTGGGTCCGGCGCCCGAAGTGCCGCGCCAGTGGGCATTCGCCGTATCGCTGCTGGCGGTGGCGATCGCCGCGAGCGTGACCACCTGGACCTGGCTCATGCGGGCGGGATCGGAGACGCCTCCGCCCGCGGCGCCGCTGCACCTCGCCGGCGAGAAGGCGGCGCGGCCCGTGTTCCACCTGTCGCTCTCGACGCACTTCGACGCCTGGCCCGACTGGCGCGACGCCACCCGGAGAGTCCTTGACCGGCCGCTGATCAGGATGGGCGACATGATCGGCATCGGCGCCGGCCGCACGGAGTGGACCTACTTCCGCTGGGACGGGCGCGAGGACCGCTGGTCCAATCACCAGAAGGGGGAGCGCAAGGACCTCCTGCTCACCGCCGCGCAGGAGCTGCACGACAAGGGATTCAAGGTCGCCGCCTTCATCGATCTCTACGCCCCGAAGTGGATCCAGACGCACCCGGGCACCGGCGCCATCCAGGCCGACGGCACGCCTCACGCCGAGCAGGTCAGCCTCGTCGAGCTAGCCGAGGGGGAGTTCGGCAACCTGGTGCTGGAGATGATCGGGTACATCGCGGCGAACTACCCCCTCGATGCAATCGACGTCACCGAAGCAGCCTACGGCCAGACTTCCTTCGGTCCCGCGGATCTCGCCTCCTACCGGAAGGCCACTGGCCGGACCGCCTGGCCTCGCGACTGGCGCAGGCGCGTGAACATCGACGACCCGAGCATCTGGGAGTGGAAGAGCTCCTTGATGGAGAAGTTCGTCGAGCGCGCGGCAGCGGCGGCGCACCGGCACGGCAAGCCGCTCTACCTGGACGTCGCGGCGAGTTGGAAAGACCTCCGCCGCGACGGCAAGGACTACGGCCAGGATTACGCGCGGCTCCAGCGCATCGCGGACCGGCTGGTGGTCTGGAACTATTACGCGCTGCAGGGGCTGCCGCCGGCCGCCTCACGCGATCTCGCGGCGCGGCTCGCGGCGACCCTGGAACCCGGCCGCTGGACGCTCTCGCTCGGCCTGTGGGGACGCGATGGCAAGCCGGTCGGGCCCGACGATCTGGCCGCAGCGCTCGCTGCCTCGATCGACGGTGGCGCGCGGCAGATCTGGATCACGCCCAACGACCAGATCACCGACGCCCATTGGAACGCCATCCTCCGCACCTGGATCGTCCCGGCAAAGCCAGCACCCACGACCTCGGCCGCTGCCCCTTGAATCGTCGCGGCTCCGATCGCCCGAAGGTCGGAACTCGCCACGGACGCGAGGCCGCGAGGAAACAAACCGAAACGCGAATCTCCGACTGGCGCGAACCCACACGGTTTTGGCGCGCGCCCGCCGGGGGGACCAACGGCGGAATGACTCGGCGCTTCTTGACCCTCCAAATCGCGTCGGCGTAGGCCGCCTCGAGTTCCCGGAGGAGGAAATCCCACATGCTGAGGAAGACGTTTGTCCGCATGGTCGCGGTCGCACTGCTTGCGATCGCCGGACAGGCCAATGGCCACGACCACGAAAACGGGCGGGACACCAAGTGGGTCGCCACCTGGATCACCGCTCCGGCGAACATGTTCAGGGGAGTGGGGAGCACGCAGACGGCGGCGCTGGTGAACTTCGCCTTTCCGTTCACGGCCTCCGCCCTGCCGCAGGCGAACAATCAGACCCTGCGAATGATCGTCAAGCCGGACATCTGGGGCAGCGTCATGCGCGTGCGCCTCTCGAACAAGTGGGGGACGGGGCCGGTCACGTTCGGCAGCGTCAGCATCGGGCTGCAGTCGTTCTCGGGCGCCACTGTGGCAGGGTCGAATACCCGCGTCCTGTTCGGCGGGTCGCGATCCGTCACCGTGGCGGCGGGGGACCAGGTCTTCAGCGACGCGGTGCGGGTCCGCTGGGCGAGGGCGGAGGGGGGCAGCGACGGGAACGATCGCGTCAATCCCGCGCTCGAGGGGCGCAACCTCGCCGTCTCCATGTACATCCCCGGGCAGAGCGGCCCGATGACGTTCCACTCGACGGCCTTGCAGGAGTCCTTCCTGGCCCCGCCGAACACCGGCGATCACACGGGTGACGACGCCGACGACGCGTTCCCCTACGAGACGTCGTCGTGGTTCTTCGTCAGCGGGGTGGACGTGCTCGCGCCGGCGGACACCCGCGTCCTGGTCGGGGCGGGCAGCTCGTCGGTGGACGGCTCCATCACCACACCGGGAAACAACGACCGGTTCCTCAACTGGATGTCCCGCCGCCTGCACGCGGCGTACGGCCAGCACGTGTCGGTGGTGAATGCAGGCATCGGCGGAGACACCGCCGCCATTCCGATACCGCCCCAGATGCGTCCCCTGCCGGAAGTCCTGCCCGAGCGGTTCGACCGTGACGTCCTCGGCGCCAGCGGCGTCACCGACGTCCTGTTCTATGCCGGCACGAATGATTTCGGCGACGGCATCCCTTCCAGCCAGAGCATCGCGTCGCTGCAGAGCATGGTGGCGAAGCTGCATGCCAGGGGGATCAACGCGATCGGCTCCACCCTGATCACCAACGTCGGCCAGGCCGGAACGAGCGCGGCGACGTACACCGCGCACAACGACATCAACCAGTTCATCCTGGCGCCGGGCAACTTCGACACCGTCGCGGACTTCTACAACGCGACGCGCGACCCGGCAGACTCCAACTTCCTCACCACCAAGCTCCAACTCCAGTACGCGACCCACAGCGACCCGACGGGGACTCCGGACTGGTTGCACCTGGGCCGCGCGGGTGCGCTGGCCGAGGCGGACACGCTGGACATCGGGTTCTTCCGTCCAACTCGACATCACTGAACGCTTGGCGCGGCCTGCGACGCGGCGCAGCCGACGAGCACGATTCCCCCCAATCTTGCTCACCGGCAACCGTGCTTGCAGGTCGCGCGCTCCATCGCCAGCAGCGGCCGGCAAGTTGACGAGGGTGGCTAAACGCGGCCACCTTCATGGTAGTCAGAGAAAGTGATTCGCCAGTCTCTCTCGGCCGCGTTGCGCGGAGCCGTCCGGAACTTCGCGCTACTCCGGATCGATCGGTCCTGCGATCCTCATCCACTACTAGGTTATGCGGTCGGCCTGGGAGAATGGCTCCTTCTTCACGTCGTGAATCCCGACTCGATGATTCTCAACGGATACAGCGCCGTTCAAATGCGCGACGTGCGGAAAGTAGCGCGGCTCGTAGATGAGCATGAGGGCTTCATGGTGACTGCCCTGCGGGCTCGCGGGGTGCGGCCGAAGCCACAAGTGCGAGTGTCGTTGAAGACCACGCGCGAGCTTCTAGAGACTTCAGCGCGATACTTCCCTTTGATCGCGATTCACGAGGAGAAGAAAGACATCGAGGTCTGCTGGATTGGCAGGCCAACGGATTCCCTGGGGCATCGGTCGAAATGCGCGAGGTCAGCCCCGCCGGCCGTTGGCACACCCGGCCATCGCGTTACCAGATGCGCTCCATCACCAAGATCGACTTCGGTGGAGCTTACGAATACGCGCTCGCTCAAGTGGCAGGCGCCCCCTCGACAGTCGGGGTCTGAGCCGAGAGGGATCGCGCAATGATGTCGCTGATGGCCTGTTCCGGACCGCACGCGCTGGAGCATATCCACACACGAACATCACAGTGTCCCTGGTCCTGTTCGGCCTGGCCGTGGCGACCGCGGTGGGGCCAGTGGCGCGGTTCGCAGCGAGCCGCCGGCGCCTGGGTCGGTTCGTCTCGCTTGTTGTGCTCGCCGGCCTGCATCCCGGCTGGTGGATGTCGGCCTACTCAGGGGACTGCGGGGAGATGCGACTGGTGTCCTCGGCCTTGGCAACGATCGCGTGTACGTTACTCGCGATTCCATTGTGGAGGCGCTCATAGAGGCGTCGCCGGGCCAGCGCTTAGAGAACGTTTCACTTGGACCGAGTGGCACAACCCCCGTCAATCCCGCGAAGACCCGGCCTAACCACGCAGCCTCGCGGCCCCGTAGCCCCGTCGTCCCGTGCTGGGGCCGAAGTCCAATGTTCCGCGCAGGAGCAGCGATGAGAGGCGGACGCCCAGTTGCGCCCTGAGGTCCCATGGTCGCAGGCAGCGTCACAGAGAAGTTGTCGCAGCCGCGCCAAGGCAAGCGCCGTTCGGCCCCCAGGTGAGCCCGCATGCCGCTCTCCGACCTTCGTCGGCCGAGACGGGCAATGCCACTCGGGGCAGGTCGCCGGTGCGTTTGACGGGGTCGGACTTGAAACGCCAAACGGTCGCGTGCGTACGTCCGCACGCGAAAAGAGGGGGACGACGATCACGCGCTCGAACGACCTGTTGGGCTGTCCGGGCCGTGCCTCATCCCGACGACCTCGAATCACCACGAGCTGTAAGGGAGGGACATGTCATGAATACGGACGTTCTTTTGTTCAAGGCCTCAGGCTCCGATTCGCACACCGATCGTCCAGCATCCTTCGCGCCCAGGCGGAGCGCGCGTCGATATTTCCTCAAGTCGGCCGCGGCGGCATTGCTCGCCCTGTTCAGTCTGGGCATCGTCCCGGCCGCCTTCGCCGACAACGATGACGATCATGATCAGGGCCGCCAGCATTGGGTCGCCAGCTGGGCCACATCTCCAGCGGCCTACTTCGTGTACGTCGCGCCCTTGCCGCAGAACCAGGCGCTGGCGCCCGCTCCCACCCGGTTCACCACCGCCAACATCCAGCCTGACCTCGCGTTCCCCTTTCCCAACGCGAACACCACCGGGGCGAACACGCAGACCATTCGCTCCATCGTCAAGCCCGACCTCTGGGGCAACGCGATGCGAGTCCGGTTCTCCAACGTCTTCGGCAACCAGCCGCTGACCTTCGACGCGGCCACCATCGCGCTGCAGGAGTACGCGGGCAACGTCGTCCACGGAACCCTCACCCCGTTGACGTTCCGCGGGTCCAGCTCGGTGACGATCCCGGCCGGCCAGGAGATCTGGAGCGACGCCGCTCACCTCTCCTGGGTCAAGCAGGCCGATGATCCGCTCATCCAGGGGCGCAATCTGGCGATCAGCTACTCCATCCAGGGCGACAGCGGCCACATGACCTATCACTCCGGCGCCAACACGACCTCGTACATCACGCCGCCCGGCAGCGGCAACCACACTCAGGATGCGAATGGCTTTGCCTACGAGTACACCACGGCGTCCTGGTTCTTCCTGGCCACGGTGGACGTCCTGGCCTCGACCGACACTGTGGTCGTCTGCGCGTTTGGCGATTCGATCACCGATGGGACGCATACCACCTTCAACGGCAACGACCGCTGGTCGAACGTGCTCTCGCGCCGATTGCACAATGCGTATGGAAACAAGGTCAGCGTCGTCAATGAAGCCATCGGCGGCAACCGGGTCATCAATCCGGTGGTTGCGAACGCGGCATCAGGCCCAGCCGCAGTCGACCGGCTCGACCGGGACGTGCTGGGACTGTCTGGACTGACCCATGTGATCTGGCTCGAGGGCATCAACGATCTCGGGGCCGGCTACGGGGCCGCGGCGAATCCGGTCGAAAACCCTGTCATCCATACGCCGTCGGCAATCATCGCCGGGTACCGGGATGTGGTGAGCCGGCTCCACGCCAGGGGCATCAAGGTGTATGGCGCAACCGTGGTGTCGGCATTGGGTCTGAACAATCCAGCGCAGGGTTGGGATTTGAAAAACTTCCCGAACTTCCTGGCCTCGGTGGACAACGGCCCGGTGGTGGAAGCCAATCGCCTGATTCTCAATCAATACATCCGCGCCCGAGGGAGCTTCGACGGTGTGGTGGACTTCGACGCCGCGACAGCGGATCCGAATCCGGCGGCGCTGGGCAACATGATGGCGAAATATCTGCCCAACAGCCAGTTCACGCAGCTGCCGTGGGACTACCTCCATCCCAACCACGCTGGGTACAACGCGATGGGCCTGGCGATCGACATTGCGCCGTTCGCGCCCGCCCACAACCAATCGCACCGCCAGCACTGAGGAGCTACGGCTAGCGGATCGAGGGCGTCCACCCCTCGGTCCGCGAGCTCGCGCAACCCCGTGGCGCCAGTGCGGCGCCAACGCCGCCCGCCTGCGGATAGGGGCCCGATCCCCGGGGACCGTCATCCTCGCGCCGCGTCCCTTGAATGTTGCGCCAGTGTTTCAGCCGTCCTCATGCCCTGGATGGCGGATTGTGCGCTCCGCACCGTCAGTGTTAGCCAAGCGCTGTGACCATCATCACCAAGGAGCCGACGACCTGTCCGGTGAAAGTCGGTTTGCTCACTCGGTGCGGCCTGCCAGCGGCGATCACCTTCCACCTCGGATCGGAGATTGTCGTCGTGCGCTGCGAGACGCATGCAGAGGGGTTTCGGCTCGCGCTTAGGTCGCTGCTGCGCCCCACGCAATGGAGCGAGGAGCACGTTCTCACCGCCTCGAGATCAAGCGACAGACTACCCTCGTGACGCTGAGCTTGCCGAAAGGATCGTGAGCGGCCGATCCGGAAGGGCGCGGGCCTCGGACGTGTTCACTCTGCGACTTGGTTTCGTAAAAAACGTCCACGCTTGAACGAACTATCGGCCGGGATTCACTGCCAGTCCGTGGCCGCAGTGCCAGGTGGAACTATTTTCGCCTGTAATGGTGTATCGCATCGAAGCGAGCACTACGGCGGCAGACCTGCTCGCCGCGAAGCCTTTGCTACGGCAGCGCGTCGAGGAGATGCTGACTGGCATCCTCGAAACAGCAGAGGAACTGCGCCGGACGGGCCAACACGCCTTCACGGACATCGCTGAGCAACCGATGCGCGTTCACGTTGGGGGATATCTGATCTGGTACGCGCTCGATCTGGAATGTCGTTCGGCGAAGATCCTACTCGTAGATCGGGCGGCTGACCATCCCGAGGGACCGCTGAACGTCGCTTGAGCTCCAGCGTGGCACGTCTCTGCTAGGCGAGTGGCCACACGATTGGTGGTGGCGGAAGCGCGGGACGCGCGAGGACGTAACCCTGCCCGAGATGGCAGCCCGCATCGATGGCCGCAGCCAGCTCCTCAGGAGTCTCGATGCATTCGGCCACCACCATCGCATCGAGATCGTTGCACAGGGTGACGAGCGCTCGGACCAGCGTGAAGCGCCGTGAACCCGCTCGTAAACCGGTGATCAACTCGCGGTCCAACTTGACGACTCGTGGCTTGAGGTCGGCGAGGTAGCGCAGGTTGGAGTATCCCGAGCCAAGATCATCGACGACCACATGGACGCCGCGGGCCTGTATCTCCTGCAGCATCTGCGCGCAGAGATCGAGGCGCTGCAGTGGTACGGCCTCGGTGAGCTCCACATATACAGCCTGCCGGTGGTTGAAGATCGGATCGTCTGGCTGGACGAGGAAGTGCTCGAGCAGCTCGTCAGGCTGAACGTTGATGAACAGGGGGTGGTCGGGGCAACCCGCGATCGAAGCCGCTCGCAACATCCGCCCAAGGAGCCCGAGACGACCTTGGCGCGCGCCGTCGGCGATCAGCGCCGGCGGCGAGGAATGCAATTGCGGACGGACCAGCGCTTCGTAGGCGAATACGCGACGCCGGTGAAGATCGACGATCGGCTGGAAAACCATGCCGAAGCGCTTGTCACGAAGCGTCTCGTCGAGGGCCCCGGGAGGGGCGGGAATGGCATCGGCAGGGTTCACGAGAAACAATCTAGCAGACGGGCCAGTCCTCGCTGGTCTTGCGGACGGCGGCTTGGCGATTTGGCTCTACCCCGATCCGGAGTCCGACAGCAACGCCCTTTGAGCAGCGGCGGCAGCGTGCTCAGGGACGCGCACAGGGTTACCTGGTCATCTCCCTCCGGCTCTGCGCGGCCAGCAGGTGGTCGAGGGTGGGCCTGACACATTCTGTCACCGGCGGACACATCCCGTCGCTGCGCGCCCACCACCACGGCCGCGAACTCGATGGAACGACGACTCTTCTTTGCCTGGCCCATGGATTGCTCACCTTCTTCCCGTCGTTCTTCCTACGGGGGACTCCAATGAGGAAGCTCGTCCAAAAGGGCTTTACGCTGATTGAGCTGATGATCGTCGTTGCGATCATCGGCATCCTCGCGGCGATCGCGATCCCGAACTTCATCAAGTTCCAGGCGCGGGCGAAGCAGAGTGAAGCGAAGGCGAACCTCAAGGCCGTCTTCACGGCGCAGAAGGCGTTCTTCCAGGAGAAGGACCGCTTCTCGTCGCTGACGGGCGAAATGGGCTTCGAGCCGGAGCGCAACAACCGGTACGCCTACTTACTCACCGCC